>ERZ1034427.22-NODE-22-length-36676-cov-32.231397_pt1 | contig 36676 bp, 37 predicted proteins | sample MGYA00520607_ERZ1034427 | MGnify/ENA primary metagenome ERZ1034427 (study PRJEB33736, sample SAMEA104288489) | Azolla caroliniana | place: Brazil | collected 1987 | study: EMG produced TPA metagenomics assembly of the PRJEB19522 data set (Is there foul play in the... | reverse complement strand
TTTTAGTTCTCCTACCAAGGTTTTGACTTTCCTGGTTTTACCTACTTTCCTTCCGGTTGTTTCTTCGATAAAAAAATGGCTACTTCTGGACTTACCACTTCTAATATTTGACTCCTCACTGTTTTTCCTATGCCTTCTAAGTCTTTTATCTGACTTTTGTCTGCTTCTTCATATAACAATTTTGCCAGTTCTTCTAAGCACCCTTTGAGCCGTTCTTTTCTAGACTGGTTTATGGTTGCTAATCCACACTTGTTTATCCTTATATTCTCCTATCACTTGTATATCTTCCAATAGTGGATGCTCGCGATTTTCTTACCATCTAAATTGTGGAATGTAACAGTTAACAATTCTGTTTTTTTACCAATTTTCACAGTCCTGAAAAATTGAAATCCTGAACTGGGTGGTTGATCTAATTTGATATCAACAGATGCAGTTTTAAACTTCACTTATAGTCCAAAAGTATTATCTAAAGGATTTCCAAACTCATGATATTTTTGCAAAACTATACGCTAAAACTGAATATCATTAGTGTGTAATTAACCTGATGAAGTTTGCACAACCAGTTTGGAATGACCTTAAGTATCAGTTGCAGGATGGTTCTATACTATATACATCTTGGACTAATATCTACCTTCCCAATGGTCAAATTCTCGGTATTGGTAAAGATATTACAGCACACAAACAAAGTGAACAGGTGCTAAATGCTCAAATTGAACGAGAGAAATTGATGCGAACTATTGCATAACGCATTCGACATTAATAATTTGGTTTCGGGTCTGCTCATTTCCTATCATATAGTTCCCGGTCAGATCAGCCTCCAAACTAATATAGATGCAGTCAGCTTAAATGTTGATGAAGCTCTTGCTTGTGGTTTAGTGGTTAATGAATTAATCTCCAATGCTCTCAAGCACGCTTTCCCTAATAAACAAAAAGGTATGACTAATATTAGTTTTTATAATATAAATAACTATATTCAATTAGGTGTTCAAGATAATGGTATCGGCTTGCGAAATGGCTTATTTTGGAAAAATAATAATTTTTTGGGGCTGTCATTAGTTTATGATTTGGTTACAGAACAACTAGAACGTAATCTTCGTGTAGAAGGTAATCACGGAACATTATTCCACATTCAATTTCCACAGTTAACTTTGCATAACTTAATAGCAAATGGAGCAAGCTAAAATTTTAGTGGTTGAAGACGAAATCATTGTGGCTAGAACTATTTCTAACCAATTACATCAATTAGGTTATATTGTTACAGGTACAGCTTCTTCTGGTAAAGCTGCCATTTCTAAAGCATTAGAAACTCAGCCAGGATTAGTCTTAATGGATATTATCCTGAAAGGAGAAATGGATGGAATTACTGCTGCTCTTAATATTCGTGAAAACTTAGATATACCCATAATTTTTCTCACTGCTTATGGAGAGGACCAGACTTTAAAACGTGCCAAAATTACTCAGCCTTTTGGTTATGTTGTCAAACCATTCACCATTACAGACTTACGTATAGCTATTGAAATAGCTCTGTCACAACACAAATTAAAACGTGAATTACGGGAAAATAGAGACCAGTTAGCAACCCTATTAAATTGCATGAATGATGCGGTAGTTGCTATAAATGAGCAGGGAATAGTGACATTTATGAATCCTGTAGCAGAGAACTTAACTGGTTGGAAACAGGAAGAAGCTTTGGGATATAATATCTCAGATATTCTCAAAATTATTGATGATGTGACTGAAGAAATCACACCAAATCCTATTGCTAATGTTTTACAGCAACAAGAGGTTGTTTATTTAGGGGAATTTAATTCTTTAATTAATAAAAATGGACAAAGAATACCAATCGGACATAGTGCTTTACCATTCAAACTAAATAATGAAATTAGTGGTGCAGTAGTGGTTTTTTGGGATCTCAGCGAACGCCGTCAAAAAGAATATCTGGAACAAGCTTTAAAGAAAGAACAAGAACTAAATCGTCTCAACTCTCTATTTATTTCTACAGTTTCCCATGAATTTCGTAATCCTTTGGCAATGATTCAAACAGCGGTGGAACTAATAGAGATTCAAGGCAAGAATTTAACTGAAAATAAAAAAAATACTTATTTTACCCGCATTTATGATGCTGTACAATCAATGGAAAAACTCATGGAAGATGTATTATTCATGGGTAAAGCTGAGGCAGATTACCTGGGTCATAATCCTGTATCAATTAAATTAGATAACTTTTGCCGAGACTTAATTGAGGAATTTACTTTTATTAAAAATAGCTCTCATAAGATTACTTTTAATTGTAATAGTCATCATACAGATGCTATGATGAATGAAAGATTATTACATTATTTATTCATAAATTTACTTTCTAACGCTGTTAAATATTCTCATCCTGGTAGTGAAATTCAATTTAACCTCTCTTGTGATTTAACAACAGGAGTAGCAATTTTTGAGATTCAAGACCAAGGAATTGGTATTCCCAAATTAGACCAAAATCGAATTTTTGATTCTTTTTTTCGAGCCTCAAATGTCCAATCAATTCATGGTAACGGACTCGGCCTGGTAGTTGTAAAAAGATGTGTGGATGCTCACAATGGTGAAATTAATATCAGCAGTCAAGAGGGTATGGGAACGACATTTACTGTCACCTTACCGTTAAATTCAGTTATCAGTTAACAGTTATTACTGTCGCCTATCGCCTAACTATCCTGACGCACACCACCCACAACTGGCTTAACTTCGTCTGAAGAAAATGGATCAGTACCACCTGTCCAGTTAAAATCACTAATACGGATGGTAAGTCCTCCTAATTCCAACACTGGATTGTAACGCAAAATAATTCCGTAGGTGCGGCGATTATACTCTACAGTGTAGTCTGTGCTGCTTTCTTTTCCTGTATCGAGGTTAATAGATGTTTGCAACCCTAAGCGAAATGGGCCATATATTTGCTGTGAAATCCCAGCACTTATAACTTTATTATCTACGGAGCGATCAAACAAAAAGGGTGATAATCCGCTGTTGAAGCCTTGGGAATAACTAATATTAAAAGCTGTGTAATCTAAAAATGGTCGAGAAAAATGACCAAGCTGCCCAACTAAACCGATTGTACCAATTAAGGTACTTTGATTATCGCCACTAGTGTAATAACTTGTAGTATAAGTTACACCTGCGAGCGCTTGGAAATAAGGTACAACTGGATTAGATGAATATTTTAATCCTTCCGTGGGAGTTGGTGGTAATGGTCTTCCTTGCCACAGTAAAAAACCCTTACTCAGAGACGCACTTCCTTGTAAGCGACCTAGAGAAATGCGATCATTCTGGTGCTCAGGGTCTAGTAAATCTTGGCGATCCGTATTAGCATCTATATACTGAGTACCTGCTTGATAGCTGAGATTAATCCCACTTTTACCCAAGGGAATAATTGGGGAAGTAATCACTCCACCAAAACTACTCTGAACAGTTTGAAAGCCGAGAGTACCATTGTAAAGGCGATCGCGGTAACTATATTCTAGATTCAATGTGTGGGGATTTACTTCACCTAAAGCCTGACGCAACCGCAAACTCCCCCGTAAATTATTTTCTAGTTTGTTAAAATCGAGACTTGTTAATTCTCCCTTGCCTTCAACAGTAGTTTTGGGACCTAAAACAGAATTCAGCTTAGTTTTTACACCAAACAAATCTGCAACATTACCACTACCCTCAAAAGCCTTCTGTACAAAAAACTGACGTGTAATGCTCCAGTGAGTCTGATCATTATTTATAGCTGAAAAATTACGTTCAACAAAAAAACCACCCCGCTTGCTACCATCAAATCCTGGAGAGACAATGAATGGACTCACATCCCGTTCACGACGGTCAATTTTTTGGTTATCAATGGGAATTGGTAAAGTAAAATTTTGGTCAAATACTAAACTTTGATGCTGCGTATTAACACGGTATAATAAAGGTGCTTCTCGTGTCATAGTCACCTTAGAAGCCCGTAATTCTAATTCAGGTGGTGAGAAAGGATCATTAGTAATTCGTACATCCTCAGCTTGCCAACCATTGGGATAAAAGTCAATGCCTTGGGCTTCGAATCGCAACCGTTTGAGAACACCACCTGTTTTTGGTGGGGGAATATTTCTCGCATCTGCTTGACCACCAATAGTAACATCAATCCCTCCGGAACTTTTGATATTACTTACAGGTTGATTAGCGCGAATACGGTCACTGGGTGGGCCACTAGGCACACCACCAGCAGTAATATCTGTGGTTGCAGAGGGTGAAAAAACCAAATCTGTTTGAGTTGTGGGAACGTAAATTTCTCCCCTGCCATTTTGCAAATCCCCATTGTCTTGGATAAAATTATAGGTAAAACGTTGTCCCCTTAATACCTGATTCCCCCTAGTTACAGCAACATTACCTTCTCCCACCGCAATCAAATTATCCAAATTTACCTGCACTCTATCAGCATCTACTACCGCCCCATCAAATCGCACCACCACATTACCTTCAGCAGTAACAATTCGTCTTTGTTCATCATATTCTTGGCGATCGGCAATCACCTGCACAACTCGTTGTCTGACTTGTGGAGTATTTCCAGAGGGTTGATTATTTGGAGAAATAGTTTCTGGGGCTGGTGGAAATTCTACAGTAGTAGAAGTTGACGGTTGGTTATTAGCATTACGCAGCTTCAACTCAATAATATTTTGAACTGGCAAAGAACTTGGGGGATTTTGTGCCGTTTCTGTCTCACCAGTAAGATTAATTTCATCCCCTGATTTATGTAAATTTACATAACTTTTGTGTGGTACTGGGGCTGATGTTTTAATAACAACTGGCGACTCAGACAACCATACATTGTTTAAATTATTTGTATTGACAACTTCTCCAGAAAGTGCTGCTGAACTAGCATCTGGTATTTTTTCAGCCACAACAGATTTTGTCTGGGGATGAGCAACATCCAAACCCGTTCCCAAAACAACAGCATTTTCCTCAGCCACAACAGGTTTTGTCTGGGGATAACCAACTTCTAAACCCGTTCCCAAAACAGCGGCATTCCCCCCAGTGTGTTGAGGAGAAAATTCTGGAGGTATATTCTCCGACTGGGATGACAAAGATAAGGGTTCAGCAACTCCTGAGTCATTTTCATTAGCCTTTTTAGGAGCTGTTGTAGGAGTTGGTAGACCTTGAGAAATATCAATATTTCTTGAATTTTCCAGTTTTTGCATAGCAGTTCCCGCCTCTACAACTGAAGCAGAAGAAAGAGACTGGGCTAGTTTTATATATTCAACAATCGGGGGTGAGTCAGGCGGCAAAACTGGATGAAGCATATCTTAGGAAAATCAAGCTAACGAAAAGGCAGATATTCAGCTGGAAGGACTTGATTACACATTTGCCTTCCGACTTTCGCCTTCTGCTAATTTGCAGTAAGCCGCGAAGAGGAGGACACTCACTCTATCATTGTTCCAGATTAGTCGCCAGGTTTCGGGGGTTTAGTGTCTTCCGCCTTCCAGCAGTGGCAGATAATGTCTTGTATTCTTATTCTAGATCCCGACGGCCAGGGTTGCGAGCCGGGTCATTTGATAGAAATCCAAACACAAAAATTCCTACGAAGAAAGCAACAACAATATAAACAGCGATTTTCAAAGTCACCATAGAAATATCTCCCAGGGGTATGACAAAAAAGTTCTCAGCAAACAGCTACGGACAAAAGATAGCTTTTCTATCTTACCCACATCTGGTTCTTTTGTGGAGGGATGTTTCAAGGCAGGAGTTCAGGACTTTTGTAGAAGAAAATATTTCCTTTATCTTCCTCATCTTCCTCATCTCCCCTACCCCTTTGATCTCCCCTCCCTACACCCTAATTTTTTCCACCAAATCCTTAGCGTTTCGGTTTTTGATCACTCTTGCGGGTGTACCCACTGCAACAGAGTAAGGAGGAATATCTTTATTGACAACCGCTCCTGCACCAACGACACTACCCTGACCAATATTTACACCATCTAATACAGTTACTCCATGTCCTAACCAACAATCATCTTCAATAACAATTCCTTGACAAGTTACACCTTGATGTCTTATCGGTAATAATGGGTCTGCGAAAATATGACTGTTAGCATATATACCTGTATGAGATCCAATCATACATTGCTTGCCAATTCTGATATCCCCTGGACCTGCAATACAGACGTTAGGAGCAATAAAAGTATTATCATCAATATAGATGCAAGTATGATTCATAGCGCCTATATCCACATTGCGTTCAATAGCCACTCCATTTCCTAGATAAATTCTATTGCTTGGGTGTCCTTTGGCATCTAGACGGACATTTTTAAATATGTGTACCCCATTACCTATTTCAATATAAGCAGTACAGATAAATTCCGCACCATGCTGAATGTAGACTTTTTCACCTATAGACGCAAAAATACGCCGATATAGCAACCTTCTCAAATGGGGACCTAAACCAATGGTAGGAATATCTCCTAATAAGGTAGTTATGAAAAGTTCTTGAAATCGTTCTAATTTGGCTGAATATTGCTGGCTAATCATGGCTCAAAATATCTCCAATAAATTGTTTTGGACAAGGTTGAAAACTGATCTAACTTTCTATCTTTGCTTGTAGTCTCTTCCCTAAGATGCAGTTAATTAGTTAGCATTCAGCATGAAGCCAATAGGCTAGTTCAACGACAGTCCTAAGTCGTCTCAATCCCTGAAATAAATAATTTTTCCCAGCCTTTATTTAATAGCTATTAACCTGTGTTAAATAACTCTTGTATCCATTCCAAAAACTCTATCTACACCAAGCTGAAAGCAAAGAAATCCAGCCAGAATGCACTGGTTTCTCTTTTTCAAAGAGTTGAGGAAGCCAGATACGTAATATCAAGTCCAGCTAATTACTTATAAGACAGGTGTAATGGCTACTAATTGATTTTTCCCCATTATCAGACCTGATAGATATGATAAGTATCCAAACAGACATGACATACAGCAGAAGTCAGAAGTCAGGAGTCAGGAGTAAAACTCTCTTACTGTCTAGGTTTCAATTTAGATTCTGTACCTCATTGATCTGCAATCTGCTTTAACTACTAGTAGAGATTGGCGTAAATAAACTAACCATTCCAAATCTCTGATTCCAAATCTCTGAAAAGCTCACACCGTATTGATTTTGACTTTCACCCTGCGGTACTACCCTAGTAATGGTCAGCAAGCATGAAACGATAAGAGTACATCGACAAAACTTGACAAGCTTTCTATGCAACTTATGCAACTATTGATACAGTTATGTTTCCGTTAAATACTTTCTATCAGACGGTTTTGGTACTTTTGCAACCAACTGATATCAATAGGCTATGTAACAACAAAAATACATTTAGTAATTAAGGTCTTCTAGAACTATATTCACCTTTTTACTTAACGTGCCATGTAATTTTTGTTGAATGATAATTTAGTATTTCTAAGTATAAAAACTAGGGTGGAGTGTCACCAACTTCTGCCATGATATTAAAGTTTACCATAGGTGCAAACAAGTAAGGACTTCCCCGACAGCTATGACGGCTTTCTGACAACGAATTTCTAGAGTAAGTGGCTCTAATCATGTCGCAGACAAATGACTTACAGGCTAACAAAATCACGCTTTTAATAACATTAGCGGCTTATAGTTAATAATTGAGTTTAACCATAACATACTTTATTTTTAATAGACAACTTTCTCGAAAAAATCCGTCTATTCTCTAGGATTTGTATCTGTAACAATTGATATAAGGTAAGTTTTCATATATGTCTAATTTCTGTAAGTAGCCATCATGAACTCCGTATCCTAGAACCCATGAAAATAAATACTTTCTTAAGCATTCAGCTATCAGCTAATCACTTCGCTCCTGCTAGATATGGCTATCTGGGAAAATCGCTTAACCACTGACAGGCAGATTTCCAAATTGGTTCGTTTTCTTGGTTAGAAAATTTTACAAGACAAAAACGAACTTACAGAGTAGAATATGCCTTTTAACTGACACACAGGGTTGGCTTATGATGGCAATTACAGAAATTGTGCAGCAAGCTTTAACTACTGGCTATTTGAGCGTTATGGCACAAAACCAGCTCCGTAAACTTCTGCAAACTAATTATGACTCAGAAGACTTAGATGCTTTGATTATTCTACACCGTTCTATTGTGGCAGGTGAGGTCAAAAAAGAGTCACTCGGACAGAAAAATTACCGTTCTGTTAAACATAAGGACCCTTCATCAAATATCAAACTTGCTTATCAAGTCGCTGCTGAGATGGCCTTTGCCGCTGCGCTGGCTCTAACTATGTCACATAATCCCCATGATCAGCCTTCTGTAGGTGCATAATTGATGGCATTTTAATTTGTTTTTGAGCATAATATTAATTTTTGGTGAATTTTTGCAAACCTGAGTGTAATCGCGCAAGCACTGATCTCCCTCTCCTAAACGTTAGTTGTGAAAATTTCTTTCTCAACTGTTGAATTGGATAAACTTTAGCTGTTTATGCCCATATAAATAGCAATGACAGAATTTTTTCCTTCCTAACTAGATATAATAATTAATTCATTAAGAAATAATTAAATTTTTTATGATATTATTATGATAATAGATGTACATAGCATCATAATGTGCGCTAATAGCCGTCACTAGTCACTAGTAAAATTCTCTTTTTGTATATCTTTGTCACTAAATTTTGTACTCCCTTGATTACTCATGGTAGGAAATTAGTGAAAGAAACCCATAGACCGATCACTTTTTTTGGTGTAAAGTCTAGCAAAGAGTGAGAGAATTATTCTCAATGCTTAACAAAGTCATCAAAAACTCACAAACTTAGTATAAAGAATTGGCAACATTGGGTAAAGACAGTAAACAATAACCATATCTGAATTTGAACTTTTGTCAAACTATGCAGCCAATTCGCACTTTTAACGTTTCTCCTTCCATACCCGAAAGACTAGAACCACTGCGGAAACTAGCATACAATCTCCACTTTGATTGGAATGTTGAGAGTAAAGACTTATTTCGTCGATTAGACCCTGACTTATGGGAATCTAGCCATCATAACCCGGTGTTAATGCTGGGTACTATTAGCCAAGGACGGTTATTGGAAGTTGTAGAAGATGAAGGCTTCCTGGCACAAATGGATCGTGCTGCTCGTCAATTAGAGGATTATTTGCAAGAGCGCACTTGGTATCACAAACAACGCGGTCAGAAACAAAAGGAATGTTATGCTTATTTTTCTGCTGAGTTTGGACTGGTAGATTGTCTACCTGTTTATTCAGGTGGTCTAGGTGTACTAGCGGGGGATCACCTCAAATCTGCTAGTGATTTGGGATTACCTCTAGTTGGTGTGGGCTTGTTGTATCAACAAGGTTACTTTGCCCAGTATCTTAATGCTGATGGTTGGCAACAGGAACGCTACCCCATCAACGATTTTTATAATATGCCCTTGCATTTGGAGCGTAATCCTGATGGCTCTGAGCTGCGGATTGCGGTAGATTATCCAGGACGCAAGGTATACGCTAGGGTGTGGCGTGTGCAGGTGGGAACAGTACCGCTGTATATGCTGGACACCAACATTGAACCGAACAAGGCTTACGACCACGACATCACTGATCAGTTGTATGGTGGTGATATTGATATGCGTATCCACCAGGAAATTATGCTGGGTATTGGTGGTGTCCAGATGTTGAAAGCTTTGGGGTATGAGGTTACTGCTTACCACATAAATGAAGGTCATGCAGCTTTCTCGGCTTTAGAACGCATCCGTATTCTGATTCAGGAAGAGGGTTTGAGTTATGCTCAAGCTAGACAGGTAGTGGCTTCTAGTAATATTTTTACTACCCACACTCCTGTACCAGCAGGTATTGATTTGTTTGCTCCTGATAAGATTTTGTATTATCTGGCTTACTACGCAGATATCTTTAGTTTGCCTAAAGAACAATTCTTGGGACTGGGACGAGAAAATACAGGGGATTTATCTGGTCCTTTCAGTATGGCGGTGCTGGCTCTGAAGATGGCAACATTTTCTAATGGTGTGGCACAATTGCATGGTGTGGTATCGCGGCAAATGTTCCATGGTTTGTGGCAGAAGGTACCAGTTGAAGAAGTACCAATTGCGGCAATTACCAATGGTGTTCATGCTCGCAGTTGTGTGGCTAAATCAACTCAAGAGTTGTACGATCGCTATCTTGGACCCAACTGGTCATCAGCACCACAAGATAGTCAGTTATGGGAACGGATGGATTCTATTCCTGATGAAGAGTTATGGCGTAATCACGAACGCTGCCGATTAGATATGATCCTATATGTCCGGGAGCATTTGGTGAAGCATTTGCGCGCTCGCGGTGCTTCTGCTTCTGAGATTGCCCAAGCTCGAGAAGTTCTCGATCCCAATGTTTTGACCATTGGTTTTGCCCGTCGTTTTGCTACCTACAAACGTGCTACTTTATGGATGCGTGATTTGGAGAGAATTAAGCGGATTTTATTGGGTAATAAACACCGCAAGGTGCAATTTGTAATTGCTGGAAAAGCACACCCTAAAGATATTCCTGGTAAAGAATTGATTCGGGATATCAATCATTTTATCCACGAACAAAACTTGGAAAAACAGGTGGTGTTTGTTCCTAATTACGATATTCACATTGCCCGTCTGATGGTAGCAGGTTGTGATATCTGGTTAAATACTCCCCGTCGTCCCCGTGAAGCTTCTGGTACTAGTGGCATGAAGGCAGCTATGAATGGACTGCCTAATTTAAGCGTACTCGATGGCTGGTGGGATGAAGCTGATTATGTCCGCACTGGTTGGGCTATAGGACATGGTGAGAATTACGAAGATCCTAATTATCAGGATGAGGTAGAAGCTAACGCTCTCTATGAGTTACTAGAGAAGGAAGTTGTACCCCTATTCTATGATCACCGTGATGGGGATGGTTTACCTCGTCAATGGGTGGATAAAATGAAAGATGCAATTCGTTTGAATTGTCCTTTCTTTAACACAGCCCGTATGGTGCGGGAATATGCACAGAGGGCTTATTTCCCAGCGAGCGATCGGTATCGTACTCTCACACTTGATAACTACGGCCCAGCTAAAGAATTAGCGGCGTGGAAAGCAAAATTAGGTGAACACTGGTTTAACATCAAAATCAAAGATATTGATGTATCCGCAGCCTCAGAAATCGAGGTTAATCAAACTGTGGCAGTGAAAGCTAAGGTTGATTTAGCCACTTTAATAAATAATGATGTACGCGTGGAATTATATCAGGGTTCCATTGATGCTAATGGCGAAATTGTTAACGCTGTACCTGTGGTGATGGATTATCAAGGACAGGATAGCCAAGGTTTAAGTGTTTATATAGCCGATATCACTTACACCACCTCTGGTTTGCAAGGTTTATCTTTGCGAGTCTTACCACAAAACCAATACCTTTCTACTCCTTATGAACCCAGGTTAATCGCTTGGGCTGAGTAGTTAATTCCTTAAAACTAGGCGTTGCTGATTGAAGTTGGCAACGCCTTTTATTATGGTGGTTTTAGCCATGCTGAACGTTTAAGTCTTGTGAAAATGACTTTTAAGGTTATTCAAGGTAGAGAAGATGCCCAGAAGTAAGCCTTGATAAGCTGTTTGTTACGCATTTACTTTTTCTGCCCAAAAAGATTTCTACAAGGACTATAGGCTACTAAATATAATATTAAATTTAGCTGCGTAACAGCTTACTATTAAAACTCCAAGACTTTTTCAGGTTCGATATGATAGATAATGAATTCAAAAATCCAGATATTTTCAGATGCTCTGCGGTTTAAGATCTGAAGGTGATAATTGAGAGCAATAAATCTTTCAAATTTTATCTTGACAGTAATGTCTAATCTTTGCCAAAAAATCTTACTTCCTGTTGCAGTTATATTTTAGGTTAGCAAAATGTTATAAGTTTTTATGTAGCTTGTGAAAAATCTAGAAAAACAGAATTTATGAAGGCTAATTACGACAAATTATTGACCCAAATCGCTGGGATACTAGGAGTAACTAGCGTCAGTCTCTTGATTACTTTACCATGTCAAGCAAAAGAAGTCCTCAATCCTCATCCCCATATTTTCCAAGAAGCTTCCTATAATCGGGATCAAGGTATTCAAGCAAGTTCTCATTCCATCTCTGGTGAACAGGCTTTAACAACAGAAAAGGGCAACAATAAAACTAAAACACAGGTAGCACAGTCCAGTGACGGTAGCAAACTTAACCCTAAACCAAGTATTTTCAATGAACCTCCCTATAAAAGACGCACTTTACCCAGCGAAACCCTACCCGTTAAGCCACCAACAAAAACACCAAGCACTCCAGGAAATCAAAAACCTGAAATAACAGCACCTGAACCAACACAACCACCCGCAGGGGCAACATCAAGCAAAAACGTCATAGAAGTAGCTGAATCAGCAGGTTCTTTTAAAACCCTCATCAAAGCCTTACAAGCAGCTGGACTTACAGAAGTTTTGCAAGGAAACGGACCGTTCACAGTTTTTGCTCCCACTGATGCAGCTTTTGCCAAATTACCCCAAGATGCAGTGCAAGATTTGTTAAAGCCAGAAAACAAAGAAGTATTGGTCAAAGTTTTCACTTATCATGTAGTAGCTGGTAAAGTCTTTTCCGGTGATTTAAAATCTGGTCAAGTCACTAGTCTGCAAGGTGATCCAATTAGTGTTAAAGTCAATCCATCTGAAGGTGTATTAGTCAATGATGCTAAAGTAATTAAGGCAGATATTCCAGCCAGCAACGGCGTTATTCATCAAATTGATAATTTGATTTTGCCACCTAGTTTGTAGAACTAACCGCAATACGATTCAGTTAGGGAAAACTATCTGTTTAGGCAGGCAGGGGAAGTAGAGGAAGAGAAAGAGGCTCATCGGAACCATATTGGAACTAACCCCTTGCAAATTAGCTTTGCAAGGGGTTTACCGGAAGATTGGGTTTAAAGCCGCAACCTTAGAGGACGGTTTTTTATTTCTTTATGATTCTATCTGCAATACTCCTTGATAAAATACAGGCATCATAATTAGAGAAGCCAAACTATTAAACGGAACAAAAGAGCAATATTTGGTATCGGCTCAATAAGTAGGGGTAACAGAGGGAAATAACTGAAGCGAGGTACACACAGTGTCATAAGATAGAACACATGATACAAGAGCTTATTTCAAATGACTTTTCAGTGTCCAATTTCCTGCAAACCATCGAGCCAAAAGGGATTGCAGAAGAGTCCATGCATCATACAGTAGAGGTATTACTGAACTTAATAGAGCAATTACAATCACAATTTAAAGAATGACGGGCAGAAAATCATTTCCTCTGATCTAACAAGGTATTCAAGCTTGTCTGTATAATAGTCCTTTCTGAAAACCTATAAATTGATAGGTTTTCAGAAAGTTCGAGGGATAGAAACGAATAGTTTTGATGTTGTAGCAAAAATTTTTCATTTGCCTTTATTAAAATAAAACTAATTTCTTAGTTAACCTTTATAGTATAATCATTCCTCTAAAAATTTTTAATTATTAATATTGATTAACTTATCCAAGTATAAATAAATAGTAGTTATTTGAACTTAATTAAAATATACTACTGGCTAGTATGGGTAGAATATCATGAATTTAGAAAAAATAAAGGAACTTTTAATAAAGCAATTGTATCAAGTGATGCCAACCTCTTGAGAGAATGCTTTTATTTCCTTAAAACTACCGTATCAGATGCTCAAATTTATGCAGAACATTTTGATTTTCTTGCTGAGTTAGTCAATCAAGACAAGTTTTTAGAATCAGGAGGAGAATGGTATTTCCTCATGCTCTTACAAGAAATGGTGTTAAATGTATGTAGCCGCTAATGAACAGCAGAGTTTATTACCAGCGATACAAATAAGAAACGAAGCATTTGATAATGTCAATCCAAAGATTATTGAAGAAGCTATTGAACAAGCTATAACTGCGGGTGAAGAAATACAGATGCAAGAATATGCTAATACCATAATATTGGCTTCTATGTCGATGAAGAATTATTTTCCCGAATATTACTTTGAGGTAATTATTACTTTACTTAAACAAAAAGAATTTAGCTTCAAAGATTTCATGGCATTTCCTTAAAGTGATAGAATTTAACTTTAGACTTTTATCTGATGCTCAAAAAGACAACCTGTTCCCATTACTAGAAACTTTAGATCCAGCTTTTACTGATTGGATGTCCTATTTTGTCATTTCCCAAGTTTTAGGAGAATGTTTTGCTGATGAACGGGCGTTTGAAATTTTATGCTCCTTCAGGAATTTGGCAGCAGAAGAACCACGCGTATATACATAATTTATCTGGGCAAGAAATTATTCATCTAGCAGGAAGTAATAAATAGTATGGTTCACCAGGGAGTGCAAAAGGCCGCAGCTTGGAATCATCAACATGATACGCCAATCAAGAAGCAGCAGCAGAAAATTCAACCCAAATCCGCTTCGTCATCAGGACTTTCAGCACAAGAAAGGATAGATTCTTTACCAAATGTCCCAGCTATACTCTAAATGGCTAAGACCTGGACTTTTTTAAATGTCTGAAAATTGAGAGTCAATAAGCTATCTAGCTTTTCTTGTTTGTCAGTGTTCGTAGTGATAATACAGTTAGAAATTGCTGCTTTGAAATCAGCCGAATTACCATAGTATGTAGAGTATAAATATTCATTTATAAACCAGATTTTTTTTTGCACTTCAAAGTGAACTAAACTAAAACTACAGTCAAGGGAAATTCAATATGATAATTTGGACAGCTAAGTATTATTTAATATAATACATCATAATTATACAGTTAAAGATCACCAGCTTTAATAATATTTCTAGGAAAAAGCCAGTTCAACAAGAATATTTAATCTCAATTTCCTATTTTCTTGACAAGAAATAGGACTAAATTGCAATATTTGACAACGTTCACTAATCAAGTTAATAATTCGTTTGACTCTTTATGTAATCAGAAAATGAATTCCTTAGAAACATACGCCAGTTGTTACCTCCGTCAGAGGAGCTTCCCTAACAAGTCGGGGAAGCCGCCCAACGCACTGGCTCTGAAATATGCAAAGGAAACTAGGAGATTCTGTGAGTTTATTTACTTGATTTTTAACTGTAGATTTTTCAGTTTTCAAAGATCTTCTTAGTTGCCTCTGTCCTAGATTATAAACCAAAAGACACAATGGCATTAATATCATCATTGTCTCTACTCTTTCGGGATTTCTTACAAAACAACTATCTGCAAGAAATAAAGGGTCTTTGATAAATCTAAATCCTCGTTCTGAAGATTGCTGCTGTTTATAGATTTTCAGTATTTCTAGGGCTTCTAACTCTCTAGTATCTAGAATACTAGTTGCTAAAACAAATCTACCAGAAGAGTCTTGATAATTTGTAATTAACTCCTGATTTTCCATCAATTCACCTCTAACCTGATAAACTATGAGTCTGTTAATACCTTACGGATCTATGGTTATAGCTTGCGTGACGACGTAGGAGTCTTACACCAAGCTGCACATCGGGCCTTAGCAATTTTTCCAAGAATACCTGTATTAATTACCAAGGTAATTAACTATGTTTATTTAAGTTCTATAGGTACTTTTAGTAGCAGTATATATATGTTACAAACTGAAGTGGAGAATATGGGTTCTATAAACCATGAACAAGAATCCCCATCCGTTTTACGGCGGGGAGTATGTCAATTCCATGCAATAGGCTATAAGTTAGCGAGATTTCGCAGTAGTTTTACCATCTCCAGATTTTATTTCCTGAAGCAACTGTGGTAGCAACTGCTCTAATTTTTGTGCTGTCTGTTCTTCTTGTTGCAGGTTTTGTTGTAGCAACTGCACTACTTCTCGTTGTCCCATCTGTTCAGCACCTTTGATCAAGCCACGATAGCAGGCAATCTCGAAATGCTCAACTTTTGACTGTCCTCCTATTAAACCCAATTCCAAAATTGTGGGATTATCAGAAGCTAGTAGCATGAGTTTTTGACCATCGCTAATCACACCAGCAGCAGCATTACAAGTTACCCGTTGTGGCTGTTGTCCCAAGGTACTAAAAACCTTCTCTAAGTTCCTAATTTGCTGCTCAGTTTCGCCGATGTGTGTCTCAATTAAAGACTGAAATTGATTGTTGTGACAACATTGCCACATCACTTGCTGTGCTTCTAAAAAGCGATTTTCTGCATCGTACATTGCACCAACTTCATAGATGAATTTATCTTGGAAGCTGGTGATTTTTTTAACCCCTGGATGTTCGCTAAGTTGAACCATTGTGATTCTCCTAAAGGTTTGACCCTGTAATCTAAATTCGTACCTTTTAACCCTACGTTTAGCCTTCAGTGTTCTCGTCATCCCTGAGATACAGTTTCAATGTTACGTTTGGCTACAACTTGAATACATAGCTATGAGACTTAAGACAGATATCAATAAATCACTTTTTTGTTTGTTGAGTCTGGGTGTGAGATATGGCGTGTATGACTTACTGTGAATTAGTTAAAGTAAACATAAGTAAAGAATATGATTTAAAATATAATCATTGCTCCCAGCTTAGAGGCAATTTCTACTCAGTTAGAAAGTCCAAATTTAGGCGATCGTATGGTAGCTCTTGCCAGCTTACACCATATAATATCAGCAGAAGAGGCAAGTACCTTTGATTAAAAATGTCTTAAATAATGATGAATCTCTGCAACTACGTTCCATGGCCATATTTGCTCTAGGTATCAAACAAACATCAGAATGTTATCCTATCTTAGTAAGAATTCTGGAAACAGACCCAGATTATGGCATCCGTGCTGATGCATGCTGCCTATCCTTTAGGATATTTGGGTGATAACAGAGCAGTTGAAGTACTATCACGAGCTTTTTTTTATTGAGATACTGGCTAGTTAGATTTAGTGCGGCTGTTTCTTTAGGCAATATTAAAGACTCTCGTGCATACAATATCCTCATCCAAGCACTGGATAGCAAAGAAGTAGTCATCCAAAAGGCAGCTATTTCAGCTTTAGGAGAAATTAAATCCATTGAATCTGTAGGTTTTATCCTGCGCTTTGCCCAAGCAAAGGATTGGTTAGTGCGCTAACGTCTTGCAGAAGCCTTGGGTAATCTCCCCACACGCAAAACCATCTCAGCGTTGAAATACCTAGAAAAAGACAGTCATCGGTTCAACCTCACGTTGCTGAATCCGCGAGTATTTCTCTTCAGAGACTTGAGGAAATAGGTAATCAAATTTAAGATAAACGCTTCTTGTTACCTTTTAATAATAAAAGTGGGATTTTTGTGTATTTCAATCCAGGATAATTTGATTCATGAATATTGAAGAATTTTTTGAGTTAAGTGCTGGTAAATGGTTTTCACACCGTACAAGTCACCATTTAGCCTTTAAGCAATCGGAAGATGGTAAATCAGACATCGTAATTGAGACGCTGACCGCAGATCATCCAGAAGTAGTGAAACTGTGTGAACAGTATGAAGTTGATCCTAGTGCGGCTTCCTGTAGTGCGAGAGTTACCTGGAAGGGAACAATGGAATGGGACGAAGAAAAACACGAAGGTCGTACTGTGTTGGTAACAGTACCGGATGCAAATAAACCCGGTGAAGGTAAGTTACTGCGAGAAATGGGTTATGCAGAAAAAGCACCCGTAGCAGGAACCTACAAAATTGGTGAAGATGGAGCTTTAACTCTGATTACTGAGTATGAAACCATGTGGTCTGAGGAAAGACTATGGTTTGCTAGTCCCAACTTGCGGATGCGAGTAAGCATACTAAAGCGTTTTGGTGGCTTTAGTATGGCTTCCTTTACCTCTGAGATTCGTATAGGTAACACTACTGCATCAAAAGAACCTACTGAAGCGGCTAATGCAGTTCAAGCAACCGCAGGTTAAACGCTTTTTAATTTGGAAAGTAGGGGTTTAGCATTGTTAAACCCTTACCCGTTTGTTCCAAAATACATATAGAGAAAAAGATTTAGGAATGCCAAGTTTTTTAGAATATCCAATCCTTAATCCTTCCTGTTTATCCCATCTTTACTACCAACTAACCGAGGTAAATAATCCTTGTCAACTTGATTTTTAATCAAATGTACTAGCAGCACCTTTAGAAAAGACTTAACTTGCCGTAGGATCGCCTTTTCGCTCATTCCCTCCAACTCATCTACAATAGCTAAAGCATCTCCACAACGCTTTTCTAAAATACTATTTTTGAGGTCTACTAATTCCTGTGTCATTTTCATTAACCTCAAATCAATTTAACTAATCTGAATCTAATTCACAATTTTAGATAGATAGAAATGAAATGGGGAAGATGAAAAAAATAAACTCCCCTTAGCTTTTAAATCTGTAATACGCGAGCGATCACTTCAGGAAGTGGCAATACAATTAACAATAACAATGCTATTGCTAGTAAACCTAAAACATCCCGTTTATTGTCTAGTTCTGTCACATCGTTGAGCGTGGGTTCATCAATTAAGGGAATAAATAATAACAAAATTGCCCACAACAAAAATTCCTGCCGGACAAAAGACAATAATAGTAACAACAAGCGAGCAATGTGACCAATAACAACTGCGGTGCGTTGTCCAAACATGGCATGAACTATATGACCACCATCTAGTTGTCCTACTGGCATCAAATTCAATGCTGTCACAATCAAACCCAAAAATCCAGCTATTGCCAGGGGATGCAAATCAAGAGCGGATTTTGCGGTTAATTCACTACCCAGGGCTAACTTTGAAAGTAAAGCTAATAAAATTGAATATTTAGGATTCAGGGCATTGGGATTTAACATTCCCATTTTGTCGTTTAAAGAGACTACTTGAGAATGGGATAAACCCCATAAAAGTAACGGCAAAGTAGCAATAAACCCAGCAGTTGGACCCGCAATACTCACATCAAATAAAGCTTTGCGGTTGGGTATTGGACTTCGCATTTGGATAAATGCACCAAAAGTTCCTAAGAAAAAAGGTACAGGAATAAAATATGGCAAGGTCGAGCTAATTTTATGGAATCTGGCTGTAAAATAGTGACCAAGTTCATGGATTCCCAAAATAGTAATTAACCCTAAAGCGTAGGGTAAACCATTTGCAAGCAGAGTGAAGTCAGATGTGAGTTTCGTTAATTCCACTCCCTCAATTTGCGAACCCATCAAAGTAGTAGTGATTAAAGTCAGGAACAGCAGAAAAAGTGCCGTTCCTACTTGAGTCAAGTTTTCTAGACGGCGTCTTGTATTTTGTTTACTCGCTTGAGTATTAGGAACGAGGACAAAGAATGGTTTACCATCCATACCTTCTTGAAATATCACCAAGAAGCGATCACCAAATTGCCCTTCAATATTAGTTTTAATTTGCTGGTAAGCCTGACTAGCACCCGTTCTTAACTGACCCCGACAGATCACAGCTTGGGGTCGATATTCAATATTTTGAATATAGTATACAGACCAAGGGAAACAACTTCGCAGATTAGTTTCTTCTGTTGGTTCAATGGGACGAACAGGTAATAGTTCTGCGTGAGAATGATTAGCCAATTGAGATCCTGTAGCTTGGGGTTGAGTCTGGGTATCTCTTGGTACTTGACGACCCGACTGAAATAATATCCAGTATAACAGCAGACAGATAAATAAAGGCCAAATAATCAGTGCTGGTGGGGGTGGTTGTTTTGCACCATAGATCAGCGTCCAACCAATCAAGATAAATGCTGGTGTCATTAATACCAGCCACAGTAACCAAACTGGTGTTCTGGTAATGTGAGAAACACTAAGCTGAACTATGAGATAAGTAAGCCCCATAAAGAGGAGAAACCAAAGTGCCATGTTATGTTCACTAATGTTGACCGAAAATAGGGTGTATGGTGTAGGGAAAGACTGTTAAACCGTAAAGGTTTTTCTTTCTTCCGGAAAACTCCTTGTGGTTTAGTGATTTCTTAGCTCCTCAACTCCTTTTCTCTAATGGATATGGGTTATCCTGGACATTAAAAACGCTTTCCACCCAAAAATTCTCTTCAGATAGCGGTACTTCTGTTAAAGAGACCTACGACGAAATAAGAATTCTTGATTTTGAAATCCTTTGATTTATGTCTCCTCTACCTCAACAACCAAGTTATACAATTAAGCCCCCACAGATTGTACTTTCTAGTCAAATGCCAGTAAGAGAAATTCTTCCTACTTGGAAGGCAACAGAAGCACCATCTACCGACTTGAGCATCAGTAAAATTTTTGCCTTTCCACCAAATCGAGATACATTAGGAGGGACTTCTTATCTTATTGTAAGAAGTGAAGCTAATATTCTCATCGACTGCCCAGCCCCAGAGCAAATAAATGAGGATTTTTGGGAATGCCTGCAACATACTAACCCAAAGCAAGTCGCTGTGCGTTGGTTGTTTATTACTCATCGCGGTGCTATTGGTAAAGCAGCAGAAATTCAGCAAGCTCTTGGTTGTGAGATTTTGATTCAAGAGCAAGAAGCTTATTTATTACCTGGCTTAACTGTCACTGCCTTTGGTCAAGAATTCGCTCTTGATGCCACCACACAACTTATCTGGACACCAGGCCATTCTCCAGGCTCCTCATGTCTATACTATCGTGAATTTGGGGGAGTTCTTTTTTCAGGACGGCATTTAGTCCCCAACCTCCAAGGTGAACCCATGCCATTACGCACTGCAAAAACTTTTCACTGGCCAAGACAAATTAAAAGCACTCAAGCTTTGTGTGATCGCTTTACACCAGAAACCCTACAATACATTTGCCCTGGCGCTAATATAGGTTTACTCCGAAGCAAACACACCATAGACCAAGCTTATCAACGATTAGTCATGAATCAAACCATTAGTCATGAATGATGAATCATTAGTTAGTTATTAGTTATTAGTTATTGGTCATTAGTTATTTAACTTATACTCCCTTCCCACTAAAAGAATAAGGTCATAGTAATAGGGTAGAGGGATAATACTTCTGGGTAAGGTGGAATCCAACACCCCTAATTTCATACTGGGAAGGGAGTAACTGACTACGAACCAGCTACAACCAAATCTTTGGTTAGCAGTTCCATTGCAGCTTGATATTGACTATCTGCTTCCGTCCCAATTTGCTCCCGTGTAATTGGTTGTTGGCGAATTACTTTGTCTGGTTTAATACCTAACTTGTTAATGTCTCTGTGCTTGGGAGTTTCATACTTGGCAATTGTCACTGCTAAACCTGAACCATCTGATAATTCAAACAAAGATTGAATTAGACCTTTACCAAAGGTCGTTTCACCTACTAACTGGGCGCGTTTATTGTCTTGTAGCGCACCAGCAAGGATTTCACTAGCACTAGCAGTTCCTTCATTCACCAAAATCACCAAGGGATCTTGTGTTAACGCTGGGCCAAGGGCTTCAAAATTGCCCTGAATACCTTGACGATTGACAGTGTAGACAATTGTGCCTGAATCTAACCACTGACGAGCAACTTCAATTCCGGCTTGTAATAGCCCACCAGGATTATTTCGCAAATCAAGAATGTAGGCAACTGCGCCTTTTTTTTCTAGGCTATTAATACCGTGTGCCAACCTCATTACCACATTAGCATTAAATTGAGTTACGCGTAAGTAGCCAATGGGTTTTCCTTCGGGGGATAAACGCAATTCAGCTACTACAGGATTAAGTTCTATGCGATCACGCACTAATATCACTTCTTTGTCTTCCTTTCCCTCTCGTGCAATCAAGAGAGTTACAACACTACCAACGGGACCGCGCATCCGTTTAGCAGCTTCATCAAGAGTCAGATTTTCTGTAGATAATCCTTCGATTTTCAAGATGCGATCGCGAGGTCTTAACCCTGCTTTCTCAGCCGGTGAACCCTCTATAGGTGTAATTACCTCCAATCCACCCGTCTGGGGATTGAGCGCAATTTGTAAACCCACTCCGGTCAGTTCTCCAGAAGTATTAACTTGCAAACTGCGGTATTGCTCTGGGTCTAAAAACCTGGTAAAAGGGTCATCAAGGCTTTTTAGCATCTTCTGAATAGCCCTGTATGCTGCTTGGTCATTTGGCAGCGGTTTCCTTAGCGCCTGTTGACGTACATCAGCCCAGTTTTGATGATTAAATGTTTCATCCAGATAAGAGCGATTAACAATTCGCCAAACCTCAGAAACCAGCTTTTGCTCCTGTGTTAAAGCCATTGCAGGTGAAACAAGCGAGCCAAAACCCAAACAAAAAGCCAAAAGTAATGAAAATCCTAACCGAAAAACCTGTTTGTTCATGAACCCCATTTTCCATTCCATGTCAACCCAAACTACCTAGAACTGACCATTTACCACGTTTTTGATGAAATCTATCTCTCGATTATGTTACTTTTTCTATAGAAGAGGTCATTGCTCTCATTAAGTTGTTAAGCAACAGGTGCTTAGTATATCCCTCCTCAAAAACGATAAAATCTACTTTGTCACCAACATTTTCAGCGTTGGCTTGCAAAGAGATCGCAATATATTCCATATTTACAGAATGTTAAGTTTCTGAAAACCTTAACCATTGTTCGACAAAGCTACTCTTTGTGAAAATCCCAAAATTTCTATTGGGAGATATATCAACCGCAACTGATTTTTAGGAACTTGAGATTGTATGGCCAACGTTTATGACTGGTTTGAGGAACGCTTAGACCTTGAAGCGATCGCTGAAGATGTAACCAGTAAGTACGTACCTCCCCACGTCAATATTTTTTACTGCTTGGGTGGAATTACCCTAGTTTGCTTCCTGATCCAGTTTGCCACTGGATTTGCAATGACATTCTACTACAAGCCCACAGTAGCGGAAGCTTATTCCTCGGTACAGTACATCATGAATGAAGTCAACTTCGGTTGGCTGATTCGCTCCATTCACCGCTGGTCTGCCAGCATGATGGTGCTAATGATGATTCTGCACGTCTTCCGAGTTTATCTAACCGGTGGTTTCAAAAAGCCCCGTGAACTAACTTGGGTCAGCGGTGTCATTCTTGCTGTCATCACAGTTTCCTTTGGTGTTACTGGCTACTCCCTGCCTTGGGATCAAGTTGGTTATTGGGCTGTGAAAATTGTTAGTGGTGTACCAGAAGCAATTCCAGTAGTTGGTGTTCTGATTTCTGACTTACTACGTGGTGGTTCTAGTGTCGGTCAAGCTACACTAACTCGCTATTATAGCGCCCACACTTTCGTTCTACCTTGGCTGATTGCAGTATTCATGCTGTTCCACTTCTTGATGATCCGCAAGCAAGGTATTTCTGGACCTTTGTAATCTAAAGTTATCAGTGAATAGGTAAAAACTGTTTCCAGATCAAAGTAGTTTGTTTTAAACTTAGAACTAGTAATATTTAATTTAAGTTAAAAACAGAAACTATTCTCTGAAAGCTTTAAGCCCTAAACACTATAGACACTTACTTCAACCAACAAAGCAAAACTTAGTGTCATACTAAATTTGTGGCTTACCACCAAACGGCAAAGCGTGGGGCTTACCTAAATAGCTGATAGCTTTCACAAATGCTTTAAAGTAACCTAAGCAGGAGAGCGCATTTTAAAATGTCAACGCAAAAAAAACCGGATCTGAGCGATCCTCAGTTAAGAGCTAAACTAGCCAAAGGCATGGGTCACAACTACTATGGTGAACCTGCTTGGCCCAATGATTTGCTCTATGTATTCCCCATCGTGATTATGGGTTCATTCGCTTGTATTGTGGCTCTAGCTGTGCTAGATCCCTCAATGACCGGTGAACCTGCTAATCCTTTTGCTACTCCTTTAGAAATTCTGCCGGAGTGGTATCTTTATCCGGTTTTCCAAATTTTACGCTCACTTCCTAACAAACTGTTAGGAGTGTTGGCTATGGCTTCTGTCCCCTTGGGGCTGATTGTCGTTCCCTTCATTGAGAACGTTAATAAGTTCCAAAACCCCTTCCGCCGTCCAGTAGCAACAACAGTATTTTTGTTTGGTACTCTTGTCACTATCTGGTTAGGTATTGGCGCTGCGTTGCCATTGGATAAATCTCTAACTTTGGGACTTTTCTAATTCAGTTTCCACAACGTGCTGTAATGCCTGTGAGTTTCAAGAGCATATAGCGAAGTTAGCTGTATAATGATGACTAGCCGTAAAACCTATACAGCCCATTAGCTGCTTATACTTATGACTCTGACTTATATGCTCTTGAAAATCAAGGCGTTAGCTTTTATGAGAAAATAGGGAGAAATTAAAATCCAGACTTTATCTTAAATTTTCAGTTTTGGATGTAAAATAAAATCTATTCCAGAATCTCAACCCACCAAAAAAGAAAGAACAGCGACATTTCTCACTTACTTAATATTCTAGTCAAGGTCAATGCTTACCATAGTGCAGCAAGACCATCTGACGGTGAAGAGCGATCTTAAGTTCTTCAACCAAGTGCAACAATGGTTTGAAAAGTTTTCTCTGCAATATTTAATTCAACGAGGCTGGTCAAAAAGTCAACTTTATCGCCTCAACCTAGCATTGGTAGAAGGATTTACCAACGCCGTTCGTCATGCTCATTTGTCTTTACCCCCAGAAACAACTATAGAGATTGAATTGAGTCTGTGGATGGATAGACTAGAGATGAGAATTTGGGATTATGGGAAACCATTTGATCCGAATGAGGTTCCTGAACCAAAACCAGATAATCTACAAGATCATGGGTACGGATGGGTAATCATTCGGCGTGTAGCAGATCATTTTGTTTATGAACGTGATTCTGACAGCAGGAATTGTCTGTTAATTGTCAAATATTTTCTGGAAGGACAACATTAACTTCTAGCAGGTAACAGGGAACAGGTTTGAAAGTCCTTTTGTGTTTTTATGTAAATTCTGTACCTTACGCAAGAGCATACGGTTATCAATCACCAGTCCGTTAATCAAACATTGGGACTGCGATTAATTTCTTTTTAAGCCAAGTCAAAAAGCAAAATTTCTGCTTTGAGATTTGTACTAATTTTTAACTTTTCTTCTCCAGTAATTTCTACTCCGTCACCTGCTATGACTTCCTGAGCATTTAAGGTTGCTTCACCTGTGGCTATTTGCAACCAGGCATAACGATGGGTTTGGATATGATAAGTTATCATCACCCTTGTCTAAAATAGATGTGTATAAATCAACATCTTGGTGAATAGTTACAGCACCATGGCGTCCGTCTTTAGCAGCAATTAAACGCAGTTTCCCCTATTTTTCTTCTACAGGAAAAGTTTTTTGGTCATATCTTGGTGTTAATCCCTGTTGATCTACCAAAATCCATATTTGTAGCATTTATAGCAAGTGCAATGCTTCCCTTTGCGAGTGATTAAATTCGCTGTGCATGATACCAGTACCAGCACTCATAATCTGTGCTTCACCAGGACGAATTACTGAACGTGTACCCAAACTATCTTTATGTTTGACTGCATCTGATAGAACATAGGTGAATATTTCCATATCCCGATGTCCATGAGTAGCGAATCCTCCTCCTGGTGCAATACGATTATGATTCATTACTCTGAGAGAACCAAATCCCATCCCTTTGGGATCATAAAAATGACTGCAGGAAAAAAGTATAGTAACTATCAAGCCAGTCGACTTGCCTATGACCCCGTGAATTTCGGTTATGAATGATATGCTTAATGGTATTAAGAGACATAATTTCACCTCATGAGGCATTTGTATTTAATTTGTATACTAAAAACGGTTTAAAAGTGTCATTTTGAACGTTCACGGAGCGTCTCTGAAAGAGATAGTGAAGAATCTCTGAGATACTAGAGCCTAAGGCAAGCTCGGCGTTTACCCAGTGTCCCGAGGGGATACACTGCACTACGTTAGCTATCGCTTACGCCACCCATGCCTTAAGACATGCTGCGCTATTCAGTATAACATAAGTCCAAGTCTCACCATTTTGCAGTATAAATAATCTATTTTGTTGTTATTTCTCAATTAAAAAGGCAATGAATGATCCAAATTTTACCCTATAAGAGTTTGCTAAAAGTCAAAGTAGATATAAGGTAAGCCACCTTCAGGTGCTAGTATCCAAACGGCGTAGAAACATAAAGGGACAAAAACAAGTTTGATACGCCAACTGAACTCTAACTTCATGAGCCGTTTAAAGGCGTAAATTATACTCATGATTATAGCGAGTCCCAGGAGTAAATAGGAGAGTTGATATTGACTGATATTTAGGGCTTCTACATAGACTTTTTCGGCAAACTGGGCATCAGCAGTATGAGCCCAAAGGTGTTGTATAACTAAAGCAGAATCTTGGACTTTAGGGAGACGAAACCAAATCCAAGATGTGAAAACCATGATTTGAGTTAACAACCAAGCGAAAATTATACCGATAGGGTTTTGCCAAAATAGGGTTAAAATTTTTGAGCGATTGCAGATGGCATCTGTAATACGATGAACTACTAAAGCTACTCCATGCAATATTCCCCAAATGATAAAACCCCAGGCAGAACCATGCCAGATACCAGCTACCAACATCACTATCAATAAGTTTCCGCAGGTACGCATCAAACCCTGACGAGAACCACCCAAAGGAAAGTATAGATAATTACGCAACCAATCACCCAGAGTTATATGCCAACGTCGCCAAAAATCTGCAATGCTGGTACTAAAGTAAGGAAAATCAAAATTTTCTGGTAAAACTAAACCGAACAGTAAAGCACTACCACGAGCAATATCTACGTAACCATTAAAATCTAAATATAATTCTAAGCCATAAGCAAAGGTAGCTAACCACAAATCTGTACTACCTGCTCTTTGCAAATTACCAAAACATAAATCTACAAAAATTCCCAGGTTGTCTGCGAGAATCCCTTTTTTAACTGCACCCATGGCAATGAACCACAACCCTTCTGCGAATCTATCAACATTGGGAAGTTTACGTGTATTCAATTGAACTGCTAAATTATGGTACCGAGTAATTGGACCAGAGATTAGTTTAGCGAAAAATAATTTATAGGTGGCGAATTTCAAAAATTTCTCAGTTGCTGGCGCACCACGGTAGACATCTATTAAATAAGCTATGCACTCAAATGTAAAAAAAGAAATTCCCAAAGGAGTAACTAATTTAAAAGGAGTATCTGGTGAGTTTACAGATATGTTAAATATCCATTTAATGATTAGAGGGAAATATTTAAAACTTAATAAAAGTCCTACATTTAAAATTACACCGAACCATAAAATCTTCAAACGGTTAAGATTCCAGTCAGATTGAGCGATTCGCCAATCTTCATTGGAAATTTTCCAGTCTTGAGTGTGTTTCCCTGGCGAGGCATTTCTACCAATTTCTAAACCTATACGAAAATTAATAAAAGTCAGCACTAATAGTAATGGCAAATATTGAATATGCCAGGAAGAATAAAATACAATACTGGCTAGCAGCAGAATCCATAATCGTAGCTTTTGTTCGGCTACAGTCCAGTAAATTCCGAAAATGCTCAGTAAAAAAATCCCGTAAAAAATTGATATAAACTTCATTTTCTAGTCATTGGTCATTGGTCATTGGGTATTGGAAAATTACTTCCCCATCACCCTCATCATCCCCAGTCCCCAATCCCTAGTCCTCATTTATTTAAGAGTCCAGGGAATCATGGGATCAATAGCCAGCTTTTTGGAGATTTCATAAGCTCCATAGCGGTTAAGATGACTAGGATCAGAAAAGTATTCATGTCCTTTGAGCCAGATTTGGCTTAAGTCTCGGTAGATAAACTTGGCATTAGTAGTGGAAAAATTTAACATATATTGTTGAAATTGCTGTTCATATTTCGTCCGCGCTGGATCTAGATAATCTGTGGTGAGGGGCATATTCACAAACACGATTGGTATTTGTTGAGTCTTTGTAAACTCAATTACTGATCTGAAAGCAACGTCTTGGTTTCCTATTAATTCAAAAGATTTATAATCGTTGTCGTAACCTCCAGATACTTTGGGATGTTTTTGATAATATGTGGTCGGATTGAAACGAATAGTTAGGGGTAAAAAGCCATCAAAATCAACTGATAATTGAGTATTATCTTCTTGTGGATCGTTTCTTAATTTGTTGTTTGATTTAACTGGCTGAAAGTCTTTACTAAATGGAAGATGGTGTAATTGTTTTTGCAATAGAGTTTTAATGTGATCACGGTTTCTGTAGGTAGCAGATCTACCGACTAAAATTTGATTTAACCATTCATTAGCAGCTTCGTAGTTCTTAATATCTGGTGTTTTGTTGGTGAGTTTTTTATCTTCTGTTTTATTTGTTGTTGTTGCTTGGGATAATTTATTGTTATTTTCTGGTTCTGTAGCTCTTTTTAAAAGTTCTTGATAGCCTTTTGATGCGGCAATAGAGTTAAAGGTGATATCTTCACGACCACTGTTAAAAGCCCTAGAACCATCTGCCCAAATAATAATTTTTGGTAATTCTGATGGTTGTAAAACTTGGCGAATAATCAAGTCTACAACTTGGGCTGTAGCACCATTAATACCAAAGTTAAAGACATCAATTTCGCCATAACCTTGAGTTGACAAGGATTTAGAAAGGGCAACAGGATCAACTCCTCGCAAGGCACGAGATGAACCAATAATTAAAATATCTGGTCGTTTGCCTGTTGTTGCTAAACGTTTTTTATAAAGTGCTAATTGTTCGTCTAGTTGCCTTGCTCCAAAGCTTGGCATTTGAGAGCGTGCTGCTAAAAGAATAGCAGTGGAATTAGCTTTTTGTTTCAATGGTGCATCTGGTAAATTTCCACCCCTATCATTTTGGGTAAAACCAGAAGCATTAAAGGCAGAATTACTGGACTCAGAAGGCTTTATATTGTTACTGCTGGTGAAAAATGCGGTGCTTTGAGTCGGTTCTGCTCCTAATGTCAAAGATACCTGGGTCTGTGAGGATGATCGGGATAAAATACTAGCACCTTTGGGTGAATTCTGAATACTAGTAATGACGTAACCCAACATCCAATCACTTTGGAGTGTGAGCATTAATCCCAAAGCTACCCAAATTAAACTTCCCGCTACTCCTTGTTCATTAGGGTTTTGTTCAATTGATTGGTTAGTTTCTGAAAACAGTTGAGTTCCCACTAACAAATTTTTGACTTGTTTGTGAGCCGTTTCTACCCAATGTTGTGCAGCTTCAGTCACGAAACTTTGAACTTCTTGGGTTGTTAAATCAGGGTGCACAATTGGTTCGTCGGTTTCGTTGGTGAGCAAATCATCAACATATTGAGCAGTAGCGGCAAATTCTGGTGTTGCTTCTGGCACTAAGCGGTGGCGTTGTTCAAAATCAAGTCCGTGATGCCAAACAGGTTCATTATCACCGGCACGACGACCGTAAACTCTCACACCAACAATACCAATAATGTTAAGTTGGCGAATAAATTCGCTGACTTTGGTGGCTACTTGCTGGCGTGTGGGACAATTGGGTGCATCACACATGACCTGGAGTAAATCACCTTTGCGAAGTAGTAAAACGCGAATACCACCTGTTTTTAACCGCCAATTCATGTCATGATTGAGCAGACGTTCTAGTAAGAAAATTAGGGCTGGTTCGTCACCAGAACTACCTAATGCTAGTGTCGATGTTGCTAAAGCTGGATGTACTGAAGCAGGTAGAGATGCCCAATCTACCCAAGCGGGTTGTAAATTACCTGTTTTTTGTCCATAGATAGCAGCGGCGAGAATACCTTGAGGTGCGATCGCTTCTAGCTGAGATAGAATAACTGGTAAACAAGTTTCCTTCTCAGGAGCAGGACCAGTTTTTAACAGGTCAACTGCTGGGGTGCAAAAAATGTGCAGAGTAAATTCTTTAAGAGTAGCTTGGACGGAAATTTGAAAATCCGACAAGACCTCAGTTAATAATAGAGTGATCGCTTGCACATCTCCCCAACGCGCCCATTCTTTGAGCATTGTTTCTGGTGGTGTCAAATCCACCCGCAACCGCCAATCAGGATCATGCTCACCCCGGACTTGAGAAACAATGACTGCATCCTCATAGCCAAAAAGCTTGAGATGTCTCAACTGTTGGGCTATTGGTTCTGCTAATAAGGTCGCATCAGGGCTATAACTGGACTGACAAAAAATCCACAGACGATTACCTATTTTTTGAGAGTTAGCTTTGGAATCATAGGGTCGATTCTTAACTTGGACTGCCACACCTAATTGACTGAGGTTTTCGCTAAGATAGCGGGCAATAGCATCCGGGTTGCCCTGACGTGCCAAACTTTCATTAGAGACAATCAGCGCCCCACTTACCCCAATGGGTTTAGATTTGGCTGCTTCTGTTAACAGTGCCTGCTGTAGTTGCTCTAGATGCCGATCTAACTGATTCAAGTAGACCCGATGACACCATTGAGGACGATGTTCTCCTTTTTTTCGCCCGTAAACCAATACTTGGTATATTGGGGATTGTTCTTCACTGGTTAAGCTATCCAAATCTGTTTGCTGTAGTGCTTGTAGCAAGTCAGACAGAGTTAGCCAACGTTGTGGACAGTCGGTATCTTCACAAAGGATATGTAGGTCATTTCCCAACAACCGGACTTTCACCCCGAAAGTGTTGATTCCTGTTGCTTGGCTTACCCACTGTACTAAGGTGTGCTGGCTATCTAGTAATAATGTTTTCATTATGAAGTCAACTTTAACAGGAAGCGAGTATTGGGCGATTTTCCCTGTACTTGTAAACTAGAAACATAGATTTATCACATTTTGCAGTTTTTTTAACAATTTTGTTACCTTTGGAGCTTGCAAAATGGGCCAAGATAGTCTTATGAGCCTAAATGGGGTGTAGGGTGTGGGGCAATTTATTATTCTTACTCCTGTAATTTCTGTAACTTCTGATAGCATACCCTACGAAAAGCAAGCTACACGCATTGAGGCGTAGGCATAGCGTGGCGATACCCATACTCCTGTAACTCATAAACTCGTACCTTCTGCTTCCTCCTATTCTACTCATCTGCCAATTATCAAGAATTAGCAATGTCACTTGTCACACAAAACCATTCACCAACCAACGGATTAAATCTGGTTTTATTGGGGATTCCCCAATCATGTCTCCTGCAAATAGGTACTGCGTCTATGCTACTTCTACTGATAGCAGAGAAAGCAACTAGTAAGGGATTGATAGCTTTAGGGGAAGCCAGTGAAGAAGTATTTAGAGGCGATCGCCTTCCTATTCTCCACTTTCCAGATCCACAAGATCAACAGGAATTAAATCAAAGCTAACCTTTATATATAACCATTTATTTATTGGCTTTGGTTAATCCTATAGAGCTACGAGTAAAACACTAGAATTGTCAACAGTAATTGGCTTTATAAGAGCGAAGAATATGGGTTCCCTTTTATACTCTTCATCCCCAGCAGTGAATCTTTACCCCTCGGAATTATTCTTGCGTCATCGTCTACAGGTAGTAGAGGAATTGTGGGAGTCAGTTCTTCGGCAAGAATGTGGTCAAAAGATGGTAGATCTATTGGGACAATTGCGCGATTTGTGTTCCCCAGAAGGACAAGCTACTCATGACCAAACCGCCTCTGCTGTGGAGTTAATTGAACAACTGAATATCAACGAGGCTATTCGTGCTGCTCGTGCTTTTGCTCTTTATTTTCAGTTGATTAATATCATAGAGCAGGAATACGAACAAAAGCAGCAGTTAACTCGCTATTCTGATTCAGGCACAATCAATCAGGAACATCTCGCCAATATTATTTATTCAACTAACCAAAGAGAAGACGATTTACCTGTCACTAAGGAACTAGGAGCAGATTCCCTATCCCAAAGTTGGACAGACACTACGCCAATTAAACAAAAAGGCACATTTGCGGCATTATTTCCCCTGTTGTTTAAACTGAATGTACCACCCCAGCAAATTCAACGGTTGATTTCTCAACTAGATATTCGCTTGGTTTTCACGGCGCACCCCACGGAAATTGTCCGTCATACGATCCGAGATAAACAGCGACAGGTAGTAGACCTCTTGCAACATCTGGATAGCTTGCAAAATCGTTCTGGTGGCTATCCTTGGGAAGCTCAAGAAGTGAAAGAGCGTTTATTGGAAGAAATCCGCCTGTGGTGGCGTACAGATGAACTGCACCAGTTCAAACCAACGGTGCTGGATGAAGTAGATTATGCTCTGCACTATTTCCAAGAAGTCTTATTTGATGGTATTCCCCAACTGTATAAACGTCTCAAATATTCCCTAGAACAAACATTTCCTTGGTTAGAACCACCAAGTAAAAATTTCTGTTCCTTTGGTTCTTGGGTAGGTTCAGATAGGGATGGAAATCCGTCAGTGACACCAGAAGTTACATGGAAAACAGCTTGTTATCAGCGGAAAATGGTGTTGGGAAGATATATTCAGTCGGTGAAGCAGCTGATTGAATTATTAAGTGTGTCCATGCAGTGGAGTGATGTGTTGCCAGATTTGCTGGAGTCACTGGAGTTAGATCAGTCTACGATGAGTGATGTATATGATGCTCTGGCGTTGCGCTATCGTCAAGAACCATATCGCTTAAAGTTGGCCTATGTGCTGAGAAGATTGGAAAATACACGCGATCACAATCTGGCTTTATATAGTCGAGAAAGACCAGCAAATGAAGATTCCCCCATGTATCGTTCAGGGGCTGAATTTTTATCAGAACTGCGGTTGGTTCAACGCAATTTGACAGAAACGGGTTTAAGCTGTCGAGAGTTAGAAAATCTCATATGTCAAGTGGAAATTTTTGACTTTAACCTGACTCAGCTAGATATTAGGCAAGAATCATCTCGTCATTGTGATGCGCTGAATGAGATTCTCGAATACCTGCAAGTTTTACCCCTATCTTATAACCAACTATCAGAAGCTCAAAGAGTGTCTTGGTTAACTGGGGAACTGCAAACAAGACGGCCGTTAATTCCTGGAGAGTTGCCATTTTCAGAAAAAACCAATGATGTAATTGAAACCTTCCGAGTTGTGCGATCACTACAACAAGAATTTGGCATCAACATCTGTCAAACTTACATTATCAGTATGTGCCGGGAAGTCAGCGATGTTTTGGAAGTTCTGCTCTTAGCCAAAGAAGCCAGACTATTTGATCCAGCGATCGCTGTAGGTTCAATTAGAGTCGTCCCACTATTTGAGACTGTAGAAGACTTACAACACTCTAGAAGCGTGATGAAAAAACTTTTTGAACTCCCCCTATATCGCGCCTTCTTAGCTGGTGGCTATGAAGCACTTAACTCCGAAAATACTCCCCCAGATACCCAACCACCCAACTCTCCATCTTCACCCACCCTTAACCCCAACTTGCAAGAAGTGATGCTGGGGTATTCTGACAGTAATAAGGATTCTGGTTTCTTAAGCAGCAACTGGGAAATTCACAAAGCCCAAAAATCACTCCAGAAAATTGCTGAACAATATGGCTTACACCTGCGGATTTTCCACGGACGCGGTGGTTCTGTAGGTCGGGGTGGTGGCCCTGCTTATGAAGCGATTTTGGCTCAACCTGGTAACAGTATTAATGGACGCATCAAGATTACTGAACAAGGAGAAGTTTTAGCTTCTAAATATTCCTTGCTGGACTTGGCTTTATATCATGTAGAAACCATCACAACTGCGGTAGTTCAAGCTAGTTTGTTGCGGACAGGGTTTGATGATATTGAACCATGGAATGAGATCATGGAAGAATTGTCAATGCGATCGCGCCAACATTATCGCGGTCTAATTTACGAACAACCCGATTTTATCGACTTCTTCCACCAAGTCACCCCCATTGAAGAAATCAGCCAACTGCAAATTAGTTCCCGTCCAGCGCGACGACCATCTGGTAAAAAAGATTTAAGCAGTTTGCGCGCTATTCCTTGGGTATTCAGCTGGACACAAACCCGATTTCTGTTACCTTCTTGGTATGGCTTAGGTACAGCTTTACAAGAGTTCTTGAACGAACAGCCAGAAGAACACCTGAAATTGCTGCGCTATTTTTATGTTAAATGGCCTTTCTTCAAAATGGCAATTTCTAAAGCGGAAATGACCTTGGCAAAAGTAGACATTGAAATGGCACATCATTACGTCCAGGAACTATCCAACCCAGAAGACAAAGCCCAGTTTGATAAAGTATTTGAGCAAATTGCTAGTGAATTTTATCTGACTAGAGATTTGGTCTTAAATATCACTGGACACCAACGACTTTTAGACGGTGATCCTATCTTGCAACGTTCCGTACAATTACGTAATGGCACAATTGTGCCATTAGGATTTATACAAGTTTCTATCCTGAAGCGTTTGAGACAGTACAAAAACACCACGACCTCTGGAGTAATTAACTCCCGTTACAGCAAAGGAGAGTTGCTTAGAGGAGCATTATTAACCATTAATGGTATTGCTGCAGGAATGAGAAATACAGGTTGAAGAAGGTGACAGGTGACAGAAAGAAAGGGTGTAAGAGAAGATATTGTTATTTCTCCCCATGTCTCCATATCACGAATCATCAACGATCAGTCCCCAATCACCATGACTAAGAAACGCATTCTAATTTATACTTTTGTGGCATTGTCATCTGGATGTTTTGGTGGTTTGATGGGTGTACAAATGACCTCAATGCTTCACAGTGAGAAATGCCAAAACCAAGCTTAGGGCTTCCAACAGATGTGTAATACTTGGATGACACCAGGATCAATCTGGCAAGCTAGCATAGCTGGAGTTTGGACAGGCACAATATTAGGGGCGTTTGTTGGTGGTTCAATCACACACAAATCTAGTCATTGGTGATTGGGCATTGGATATTGGGCATTGGGCATTAGGAAAATTACTTCCCCATCTTCCGCAGTCCCCAGTCCCTATTCACTTGGCGTAATAGATGACTGTAAATCACTCAGGTATTCCCAGGTATTTGTGCTGGTATCAAAACAGCGCCATTTTCCTTTACGTTCATCTTTATAGCAAAATAAGCTGCGATCGCGATCATCAAAATTGTCAGTTAAAAAGTACACCATTCCTCGAAACGGATAAGTTTTACGACTAAGGCGCTTTGCTACGGCTTGATTCGGACATTCGACAATAAACACGGATTCTCCATTAATTTTAGCGAGGGAGAAAATACACATCCGCAAAATTGCTCTCAGCCAACTTTCAGAATTCTCGAAATAATCGTCGATAATTTTGTTAGTTAGAGCTTGTTCCAGGTTGCGGTCTTTATTACGAGGAGTGTGGGGGTCAGACATAGCATCACCTAAATTGCTATACCGCTGGTTCGAGATTAAACCAAAATTTCCAAAAGTGGCAAGTCTGAATGGGGAAATGGGGACTACTGATTTTTCTTCTCTTCTGCACCCTGCACTGCTGCTCACCTGCCCTCCTGCTTCTTATACCCCCTCCCTGACTGATAAAATATACCGAATAACCTTAAGAATATATCGCCATGACCACTAAAATTAATGTAGGGAATCAAACTACCACAGGTGCTGATGCTATTGATGTTGCGATCACACAGTGGATAGACTTTGACGGTTCTCCTATTCCTCCAGCTAAATTAGAATTGTATAACCAAGTCATGGGATTAGAAGCAGGTAGACAACGTAGGGGTCTATCTAACACCATACGTTCTCGCATTGTTGGCATTGGTGCCAAGCATATCCCGTAATCAGAACTAGACCAAAAGCTTGCAGACGCTAGTTTTGCACCTTTAAAAGAAAAAGAAGTCGCCTTTTTCTACGGCGGTAAATAATACAATTTTAGAATGTGGATTTTAGATTTTAGAATTGTATAGACAGCGTAACCCAACAAAAACTTTGGGAATGTTAGGTTTCCTTTTGTCAACTATAACCTATTCCCTGTCACCTATTCCCTGTCACGTACTTTCAATTTCCAAACTTCTTACCGTGATTACTTGCAGGGGTGTAGAATCAGGTAGGTAAATTACATCTAGCTGCACCATGCGTTTAGTTCCCGGTTTTAACAGCACTTTCACTAAAGGATCTAAAACCTGACCAGTACGATGGCATAAATGTACGTACTGTGTTTGTTGCTTCCCATTATCACCAGTGTATTTTAGCCGCACTGTACCGCGGAAAAATGGAGAATATACAGATGGTTTTCGGAAACGCACACTGTTTTAAGCTAATTTGTCTTCCTTTAATACTGTTCCTAAGGTGACAGTTATAGCCTGGTTTATAATGCTGTTATTACTTAAAGGCAAACTGAGTTATATTCAACTCCATAATTTCCATGTGCTTTATCAGCCGTGTCTGGATAACGTACCAATATTTTCGCAGTTTGGCTTTGTTCTGTACCTAATCTACCACTTTCTAAAGTTGTGATCGCATAAGAAATAGCTTTACCCGGTTGGGGAATAGTCAAACTTTGACTTTTGGTATTATCTATCAGATTTACTTTCCAAGTCGCACCTTCAGATACACCAGCTACCCTTCCATAAATTAATTGACCTCCTTTCACATTAGTCGGTGTAGGAATTATATCTATGAGACATGTAAAATTACCGTTATTTAATAAATCTTCCCATTCGGCTAAAGTTGTCGCACAGTCATTACCATCAGCATTTTTTTTTAGCACACATGGCTAAACTAGCCCTATAAACTTTACTACTACTACGCAAACGGAAAAAGCTAGACCGACCATTTACAGGCATGTCTAAATTTCCCACTAGTAGTCTGCCAAGGCAATTTTGCTAGGTTAAATACTCGGATATACACCCTGCATTTTCTTACGTGCATCCTTGGTTTTAAAACCCCAATAAACACTGGGTTTTTGTTGATTAC
>ERZ1034427.21-NODE-21-length-37101-cov-35.884819_pt1 | contig 37101 bp, 27 predicted proteins | sample MGYA00520607_ERZ1034427 | MGnify/ENA primary metagenome ERZ1034427 (study PRJEB33736, sample SAMEA104288489) | Azolla caroliniana | place: Brazil | collected 1987 | study: EMG produced TPA metagenomics assembly of the PRJEB19522 data set (Is there foul play in the... | reverse complement strand
GTTGAGAACAGCCATATCTTTTCTATTTATTGATTGGTTCAACTGGAATCCGGACATGTTTCCTTCTTATCAAGCCAGTTTGGGCTACATTGGGGCCTGGTTTTTGTTTAAGTCCCGTTAAGTAGCACTAAGTGAACAACAAAATCCCCAATTTCTTAGAGGAATTGGGGATCTGATAATGTAAGAATTCAGGAGTCAGGAGTCAGGAGTCAGGAGTCAATAGAAACTTCTGAATTATTATTTATCTTCCTGCATAGTCCTGACAATTCTTGTCACGAGGTTTCTAGGAAAAAATCTGACACTTTTTGCCAGAATTTTATTTAAAAGTCCGGGAATAACAATCGTCTTTCCACGGATTAAAGCATCATAACCAATTAGAGCCACAGTTTCAGCATCCATCATTTTTTGACCCTTAACTAGCTTAGAATCTGCCATTCCTGTGCGTTCATGAAACGCAGAAACTGTTGAGCCTGGACAAAGAACAGTCACCGTCACACCTGTCCCTTCTAACTCATTAGCAATAGCTTCAGAAAACGATAAAACATAGGCTTTCGTCGCAAAATAAACCGCCATTAAAGGGCCTGGTTGAAAAGCAGCAGCCGAAGCAACATTTAAGATTTTTCCCTTACCCCGCACCACCATATCCTTGAGGAATAACTTAGTTAAATGGGTCAGACAAACTAAATTTACCTGTAACATTTCTAATTCATTCTTGAGACTGGTTTCATTGAATAAACCATAAGTTCCAAATCCGGCATTATTCACTAAGACATCAACTTGAACACCCACTTGTTTTAATTCAGCAAAAATTTCTTCAGGAGATGTGGATATAGATAAATCTTTAACAATAGTTATCACGGAAATAGTATATTTTATCTGGAAATCAGAAGCTATTTCTAGAAGTTTTAACTCATTTCTATCTATCAATACGAGATTGTAATTTTTGGAAGCAAAAATACAGGCTAACTCGTAGCCTATTCCACTGGCAGAACCAGTAATCAGAGCAGTTCTCTTATACTGTTCTTGATCTTTTATTTTCATGTCGAAGTTTTGGTGAGATTCACCATAAGTAATATTAATTGAATCTAGCTGAGTAGAGAGTGATGAATAAAGAAAAATAAGTTAACAAGAAATAAAATTATATTCTGCAACTTATTTATTGGTAAGCATTCAGCTAATGCCTAACGGCATGCTACGCGAACAGCCATCAGTAGTCAGGTTTTTCAGGCTAACGCCAAAAATACCTATTTGATAATTAACCAATTTCTCAAATATTCTGACTCCTGACTCCTGAACTCTTACATTTATTGCTTTAAATCAACCACTCTTTTCTAGCATCGACATCAATATATTTATCCAAGACTGAGGAAACCTGTCTGCATTAAATAAGAAGTGTAAGTGATTAATAATTGAGAATCAATTGGAGGACAAATTATGGAAGTTCCTTTCAATGCTTTGAGAGTTTCTTCACAGCTAATGATTGGTCTTCTAGCTTGTAAATACAAATCAGGAATGGTGATTTGTTCATCAGACCAACGCTCTAATAAAAATGGTCGCAGAGTGTATAAAGGATTTTCTTGAGAAGTCACATTATTGATTAACTCTGCTTGCCATTGTTGGTAAGGAATCATCTCCAGTGAAAAGCCAAAAGTGCGTATCCATTCCACCAGGGATTTTAAAGAAGCTGGTTGGGGATGTTGTAGATGGAATGCCTTACCAATTGATGTTTCCTGACGTGATAGATAAACAACAGCTTTGCTCACATAGTCTACAGGAGACATATCTAACATATAATCTACATCAGGGAAATATCCCATTTTTAGACAGCCTTTGATCATCAAATTAATAAAATCATGGGTATTACAAATACCTGTCTTGCTATCTCCAGAAATCAATGGTGGTCTATAGATAGTAACAGGAACTCCTCGGTCACTGGCAATTTTCACTAACTTTTCTGCTACCCATTTAGTTTGAGAGTAACCAAGGAATATTCCTTGCCAATCATGAAAATCATCCTGTTCTTTAACAACCTTACCAGCATACGCAGTTGATTCAAAAACAGCAACACTAGAAACATAATGTAAAGGCTTAACTTTGGTTTTACAAGCTAAACGCAAAACTTCCTGAGTTCCTAAAACATTAGCTGCTTTTAAGGCTGAATAAGGATAAACATAATTCAGCAAAGCAGCACTATGATAGATAACATCAATATTAGCAGCTAGATTTTCAAACTCTTCTGCACCAATACCTAAAATTGGCTGTGCTAAATCACCAACAATGGGGATAATTCGGGAACTATATTTATCATCCCAAATTGCATACTGTTGGAGATTTTTCTCTAACTTGCTCTTACCTTCGGCAACATCAGCAGCACGCACTAAACAATAGATAATTGCTTGGGTTTCTGCTAAGATTTCCTTAATTACAAAAGCACCTAAATAACCTGTTCCGCCAGTTAAAAAGATGTTTTTGGGATTGCTGACAGAAACAGCAGCATTACCAACTGGTTGAATAGTGGGGTCAAGTACAGCTTCAGCACCTAAATCTAGGAAAGGAGGAGCAATATTTACAGTGCTAACTCTTCCAGATGGTGTATCTTGTAACTGGGATTCTCCTGGTACTTCTTCAGATAAACGTTGAGAAAGTGCAGCAATAGTTGGGTAATGCCAAAGTAAAACTGGAGAGGGTTTAAAACCTAGTAATTGCTCCAATTTACTGATAATAATCATAGCTTGGGCTGAGTCCAAACCATAGTTATCTAAATGTTCTTGAACGTCAATTTCTTCTGGTGTAACTCCGATAACTTCAGCCAGATTAGAGACCATGAGTGCTTTAATATCTTCAGCAGTATAAGCAGGTCTTAAATTCATTTTTACATCTCCAACGTAGAACGAAGTGGGCGATACTGACTGTAGTTATTAGGGATTTGCAAACTTTGAACTTTCAAGTTTTGAATGCGATATAAGAATGCTGTTCCCAACATTATGTGATGAGCAACATCAACAACATGACGATTTTGAGGTTCTGCTAGATATGAGCCGCGCACCCAGTCGTTAAAACCACCCATAGCGGGACCGCACCAAATTTGATAATCTACTTCTCGACCTTTTTCACCGGTGCTAGACCAACGGGAAGATAAACCTAAATACCAGCGAAAAATTAAAGCCATTTTTAATTTAGGATTATTGACCGCCTTACCCAATTTCTCAGGATTTTTTTGGGATAAATAAGCGGCTGTTCCTTCCCAAACTTCGGCGATCTTCCTACGGAAGATTTGTTTTTCTAACTTCTCTCTTTCGGCTAAGGGAATATCTTCAATTGAGTCATAAGTGCGGTATAATTCATATAGTTTCTGCGCCCGCATGGGAAACATTGTTCCGCGTTTGAGAACTTGCAATTTGACTCCCATTTCAAACATATCTGCTGCTGGAGCCATCATCATATCTGCCATTTCTGCTTGAGCTAATAATTTTTTTGTGTAGTCACAAGCTCCCGATTCAATGCATGATTGATTAATTGAACCAGTAACGATATAGGCAGCACCCATCATAAAAGCTGCTAAGGCTGATTCTGGTGTACCAATTCCTCCAGCTACTCCAATTCTTATGGGTTTTTCATATTGATATTGTGCTTGAATCTCATCCCGTAAACTAATTATCGAAGGGAGCAAACACACCAAGGGACGATTATCCGTATGACCACCAGAATCAGCTTCTACGGTAATATCATCGGCCATTGGGACTTGACTGGCTAGATTTGCTTGTAATTCAGTAACTAGTCCTTGCTGAATTAGATCTTTGAGAATTCTAACGGGTGCTGGTTGCAAGAATTTAGTTGCAACTTCACGACGAGAGATTTTAGCAATGACTTTATTTTTGATTTCGATTTGACTATTTGCATTTAAACCTAGTCCAGCCACTCGATAATAAACGATGTTAGGAGTTAAGTCTAAAAATGCAGATGCTTCTACTGTTGTTACCTGATATTTGAGATATAATTCTACGGCGCGGTGTTCTATTGGTGGTTCGTTAGGACTATGAATTAAATTAAAAGCATAAGGTCCATGAGGTAAGGCTTCTTGAATGCGATTAATAGCGGTTTCTATCCGGTCTGGAGTTAAACCACCTGCACCATAAGAACTTAAAAGTTTTTGTTTTCCTACTGCAATTACCATTTCTTCGGAAGCAATACCACCTGCCATTGCACCAGTCATATAGGCATATTGGACAGCATGAACTCTCAGAAAGTTGGGGTCGCCAAATTGTTGCAGTTGCAAAGGTGGAAGTGATATTAGTAGTTCTACTTGTGCTGATGAAGCGTTGTCAGCAGGTGTTAAATAACCATCGTTAGTAACGCCTATGTTATCTGCTACTCTAACTATATAACACGGTTTATCTAATGAGAGTAATTTATCTTTAATGGCATTTTGTTCAAATGCTATACAATCTAATGAACCTCTCCAAATTTGGTTCTGATGGTTGGAGAAGGTGGAAAAGCTAAGTCCATTACCATGTTTATTTAGTACCGTATCGAGTGTTGTCAAGGTAGTTGTTCCTCAAGTTGTAAGCAATGGTTTTACTTGTTCCTTGCTCTAGCAAAGAATCTTTTTTTAGGGCTACTAATGCTGGAAATTAGTAGAGGTAGAACCGCTGGAATTGCGTTCCCAGCTACCGGAGGCTAGGAACGAGAATTAATGATTTATTTCTCTTCGCTGAGTAAGTTTTGAGCGCAAGCTAATTGCAGTTGAATTATTTTACTCATTTGTTGACTAAAATCCTGTCTAGCTTCTAGGAAGGTGGTATGAGCTTGTGTTAATTTTGAATTATTTATACTCAGTTTTTGATACTGAGCTATTTTTAAATCATTCATCTGGATTTTGTGAGTAGTTTTTTGATTTGATGGGGTTTCAGTGCCAGTTAACTCAGAAGATTGTAATTTATCTCCTGGTTTAAAACCGTTAGGTATGAGCGTTTTCATGGTTATTTTTTCTGGTTGGAAAATTGGTTGAGAGTAAATATCGTTAGGAGTAATTTTTACGGGAGTTTGTAGGGAATTGATAATTTTATACTCTCGGTAATTAGGAATTGTTTGCTGTTGCTTGAACTGAGGATATTTCTGGAAAATTTGACGGTTCTCTTCACTCAAAATTGCCGCAGTTATGGAATTACCACCTAACGTAACTTTCTTCAGAGTTGCTTTATTTTTCTTTGCAGTTTCTGGAGATAGATTATACAGTGGAGATAAGTTCAAATTCACTCCATGACTGAGCAATTTTGCCAGTGCTTTAACCAGTGAAGTATGATCATCTATTCCGCGTCGGTTGAGGGATACACTGATGTGTTCTTGATTGCCCAGATTTTTATCTATCCAGCGGGAACAAATACCACCAGCACCTGCTTCAATAAAGATTTTTGCTCCGTCAGCGTAGACGCGATTAACTAAGCGGGGAAAGTCGAGTTGCTGACATAATCCTTTGGCAATGTTGTGAGCAATCTGTTCACTATGAAGTGTGGTTGGTTGATATTCAGCAGCAGAATAAAAAGTAATACCGGGGATTGTTTGCGCTGGTAAGGTGTAGAGTTTTTCCAGTTCTTGAAATTCTGATTGCATTGCTTGACAATGAATTACATGATCAAAAGGTGCAGGAAAAGCGTTACAACCAAGAGTTTTAATGACGCGCTCACAAGCTGCTGGTCCACCCGCAATTAATACTTCTTCTGATGTATTAATCTGTGTTAGGTAGACGCGAGTTTCATTTTTTAAACACTCTCTGACCTGTTCTGGACTGGCCATGAGAACGTAATTGCTCCAGAAATTATTGTCTGAAGTCTCAGAAACTTTTGGTAGTCCCCAATGCTCACGCACAGCATTTTTGGGACCTGATAGTCTATCTCCAAACAAAGCTGATGAGTTAAAGGTGTTACTTACTTCATAAAAATTGCTCCATACTCCTTGAGCAACCATCATGCTAGTTTCACCTAAGCTATATCCAAAAATATATTTGGGTTTGATTTGAAAATCATCGGTGATAATTGTGGAAATGAGTCTGGTAAAAAGTACTTCTGCTTCAAACATGGCCAGAGAGTCATCGAACAATTTCTTTTCTAGGGTTTCTAATTGTCGAGTTGATAATTTACTCAGACTTCTAGGAAATACTAGTTTTTCGACATCCGCAGCACGTTCGTAAAGACTTTTGACGATTACATCATCAAAGGCTTTAGGAAATAGATGGAAGAGGGTACGACCAATACCGAGATAAGAATTTACAGCAGCGGGATAAACAAAGGCGATTTCTCCATCTTTACCCAGTGGTTTAGGTGTAAAATAACTGCCTATAGGAGTTTGCCAATCTTTGCCGTTTTCAAAGGCATTAGCTACACCTTTTTTAGCTGAGTTAATTTCTTTGAGTAATTCTTTTTGGTTGCGTCCAGTGAGGGAGAGTGTATATTTTGCCTGAGAATGCTGTTGAAATTTGACAAATGTTTGACTAGCAATATCTTTGAGAGAATCAGAATTTTCAATTGTTTGCTGCAAATTTTCCAATGCTGCAAATAAGCTAGATTGATCATCAGCGCCAATGGGTAACAGATGAAAAGGTCTTGATTCTAAATATCTACTGCTGCGTTCTTGTTGTTGGGTTTCCTCTGATAAGATAACATGGCTAAAAGAGCCGTCACAGCCAATACTATTAATGGCTGATATTCTACATTTGACTTCTCTTTGTGAAAACCAAGGTCTGGATTCAGTAACGACGTAGAAGGGACTACCTTCCCATACTTGCGGTGTTTTGACACCAGACCATTGAGGAGTTCCGGGAATATATCTGTGGTAAAGACTTAGTGCGGTTTTAATTAAACTAGCTATTCCTGAAGCGACAAAGGTATGACCTATATTGGCTTTTACGCTACCAATGGCGCAGTGTAAACCATCTCTAACGGGGGGATACGCTTGGAGGATACCGTTAATTTCGGCTTGGTCTTCTGCGGGAATTCCACTACCGCAGACTTCTAAATAGTTGACTTCTGTGGGTTGAATTCCTGCTTGTTGAAAAGCTTGTTGACATACTTGGTTGATGGTAGTAGCATCTATGGCCATTGAGGGAGATTGACCGATACCGATGCCATCAATTACTGCATAGATGCGTTGATTATTTTGCAATGCTATATCATGTCGCTGGAGGACAATTGCACCTGCACCTTCTCCTACTGTCCAACCGTCGGCTTTTTGGTCAAAACTTAAGGTATTGATACCTGTATTTAGTTTTCCTAATTGACTGCGGAGTAAGACGTTTTCGACACCACCTGCTAAGTCAACGGCACCCACTACTACTGCATCTACTTCGTTGGTAGCTAGTAGCATTTCTGCTAGTTCTAAGGCTTTAAAAGTGGCAGTTTCTACTGCACTAATAGTGAAGGAGGGTCCAGAGAAATTCCATAGGGATGAAATGCGACTGGCCATGATGTTGCCAACATAACTGAGATATTCACTAAGCTCTACTTGATGGTGAATACTATCTTTGATGATGGTTTCTAATTGGCTGATCTTTTCTGGTGGTAAAGAAATTTCTGCCCCATTCAAACCGTCTTTAAGTTGCCAAGATGAGTTCCAACGTTGTTGTAGCTGGTGTACAGATAATTCTGTGTCTGCTGCGACAATGACCGCTACATTACCGTTAGGTTTAATTTTCCCATCTTTGAGGGCGCGATCGCACACTTTTAATAATAAAGTCTGCTGTGGGTTGATTTTGTCAACTTCGCTGGGAGGGATTTTGTAAGCTAAGGTATCAACTTCAAAATCTGTAATATACGCCCCTGTTGGTGCTTGTCCTGCTTCTAACCCATACTCTTGCAGTAGCTTTGCTTGTTCATTAATACCAAGCCATCTTTTTTCTGGCAGGGGAATAAAATGCTGTTTGCCATCGTAAATACTGCTTTCAAAAGCGTCTAATCCATCACATTCACCAAACAAGGCATCCATGCCGACAATTACCATTTTTGCGGTCTTATTTTCTTGAATACTCATTTGCTGACTTCCCCCTGTTCCAGAATTAAATGAGAGTTATTTCCACCAAATCCAAATGCGCTTAAAGCTACGTGCTTACTTCCTTTACTCGGCCAAGATGTGGCGGTTCTGACAATGTTTTGAGGCGAAACAACATTATTATCAGAACCCATAGGTTGGCTGACATTAATAGTGGCTGGGATAACATTATGAGACATACTTAAAATCGTTTTCGTTATCCCCACCATGCCAGCAGCAACAAGTAAATGACCGACATTTGCTTTAGCTGAACCCACCAAAGGCACTGCTTGATTTTCACCAAAAAAGCCTTGGACAGAGTTAGATTCAGTGGTATCTCCTAATAGAGTACCGGTAGCGTGACACTCTAAATAATCAATGGTTTTGGGGTTAAGTTTAGCCTCAGTAAAAGCTCTTTGGTATGCCAGAGTTTGTCCTTGAGCATTAGGACTGAGGAGGTGCTTCCCTTTACCATCATTAGATAGACCATTACCGCAGATTGTTGCTAAAATTTTGTCTCCATCTCGCACAGCATCACTGTATCTTTTGAGCATTACCATTCCTATTCCTTCGGAGGTAATTAACCCACGTGATGACTTGTCTAGAGGACGACTAATGCCATTTTCTGGATATCCTTGAATACCCGAAAATAACATTCTGACAAACAACGGATCTGAGCAACTAATAGCACCAGCTAACATCAAATCTGCTTTGCCGGATTGCAGATAATGGGATGCTAATTTAATGGCATAAAATGATGATGAACAGGCAGCATCTATACAGAAATGAGTTCCAGAAAGAGCAAATGCACGGGAAATTATGGCAGCAGGTAAACCGGAAACCATTGCATTATATGGTGATGCTTTGGCTGCGGTGGGTACACCTGCTAAATGGAAATCTTTTTCCTGTAAAAGTTCACCAATAGCAGGTTCAATCGTTTGCTGATAAATGGGAGCAAACAATTGATTAGATACTTTGGTTGGTAAAGCGAGAGTTCCTAAAATTAGGCCGCATTGAGAGAGTGCAGATTCATTTCCCCAATAGCTACTGTTAACAATTGCTTGTTTAGCTGCATACAGTGACCATTTAAAAGTATTGTCCAGGCTTTGTACAAATTCCATAGGTAAATTGTACTCGCTAGGATTAAAGTCAAAGTTACGGATAAATCCACCTTTAAAAAAGTAAAATTTTTCCGGTGTACCTTTGTGAGAATCGTAGAATATGCCAGGGTCTAAACCTAAATCGGCAACACTAAGATCAGAAGTTGAGTCTTTTTCTTCGCTGAGATTCTGCCAAAATTGTTCAGGATTCGTAGCATCTGGAAAGAGGCATGATAATCCAATGATGGCTATTTTTTCCACTGTTGAAATCCTCGTTGGGGCATAAGACGTTAAGGAAATTGTTATTTCCTCAGTGTTTTAGGATTTACGCTATTCCCCCAATCGCGGTTATTCAGTTATTGGGCATTGGGCATTAGGAAAATTACTTCCCCAGTCCCCTGTTTACTTCTTATTTAACATTTTCATTGGCCAAATGACGGCTTTTGCTCCTAAGATACGTGAATATATTTTTCTTTCACGACTGTGGATAATGAAATTGACGGTTGCACCAGTGTCGGTTTTAGCTATCATTTCACAGGAAACATAAAATGGTATGTTGAATGGTACGGCTAAATATTGTTCACAGTATGTTAATTGTCCTGGTAAACAAACTTCTTGATAGAAGTGATTTAACCATAACCATAGGGTTTGGGTACTCACATCAATTATGTAAGGATTATGCCATTTGACGGGAAACTGTCCTTGTTGTTGGGCTGTAATTTCTTGCCAACAACATTCGGCTGTAAGTTTCTCTGGGCTAATGTTTAAAATTCTGCTAATTTCCTGGAAAGCTGGGCCATGAAATAAGGATAAATCGCCATTTTGATAAAATCCTTTACCTGTGGTGGTGACAATATTATCTTCTCTGAGATCCATTGATTGATAAATGGGTGCTTCTGGCATATTCTTTACCAGTTTAATCAGAGAACTGAAATGATAATGAGTCCTACCTTCAGGTGTTTTACTCAATATTTTGGTCTGAAACTCAACAAATTCACCATCGCTTTTAGAAACTTCTTGTATTTCTAGAATATGTTCATGAGCTAGGGTTGAATTGAAGGTAATTCCCTTCAAAACTTTGAAGTCTTGGCAACTGAAATATCTATAACCAGGATAAATTTCTTCACAACCATTCACCATCCATGATTTAGCACAGGTGGCTGGTAATACTGGTGAACCCGCAATTGTATGATCATGCAAAAATGGATTTTCTGCTAATGTCATGCGCCGTTTGACACGATAGCTGCGGAGTTCCGAACCTAAAGGAATAGGTGGTAGTTTCATGGGACTACCAATCACAACTTGGCTATTATTTTGATAGGCTGGATGCAGTTCATTAACTAACATTTGCGTGCCAGTTCCTACAGGAATAATAGCAATTCCTCTTTCTGCAAATGCTTTTTTTAATTGTGGTGTCACCATGCCACTATCCCAACCACCCCAGTTAATTGCCACTACATGACATTGAGGATAATTTTGCTTAATTTTGTGGGCGGATTTGTTGAGAATTTCGTTAGCGATCGCATAATCACTTTGACCAATATTCCCATAAAAACCTGTTACAGAAGAAAACAAAACTAAATGCTGTAATTGCTGAGGATTAATACAGTTAAGTAAGTTTTGTAATCCTTGGACCTTGGGAGTGTAAACCTTCTCAAAATCCTCTGATGTTTTCTTCTCAATTAACTTATCAGCTAAGTTACCAGCACCGTGAATAATGCCTGTAACTTGACCAAACCTTTGAGCAATATTGTTGAGTTTGTCTTGCAAAGCCATTGTATCAGTGACATCAACGCTGATATATTCAGCTTTTGCACCTGCTTCTTCAATTGCTGCTAATGTCTTCTTAATTTCTCGGCTGGAATTAATTTCATTAAATATCTTTTGTACCATCATGGGTGTTGGCTTCTCACCTTGAGAAATCAAATTTTCCATGATGCGTTTTTTTAAAGCTGCATCTTCTAAGAAATCACGAGTATATTCGGGTTCTGTGGTAATTTCCGAACGACCCAAAAGAATAAACGTACAAGGTTGGTTTTGTGCTAATTTAATGGTGCATTGAGCAGTGATTCCCTTTGCTCCACCACTGACAACGAAGACAGATGATGGATTAACTTGAAGTATTGCTGTCATAATTCCTCAAAAATTCAATTTTCCGAGTGCTGATTAAAAATATGAATTGTGTTTCGTGCAAAGGCACAAAGTTTTAGATTTTAAATTTCCCAATTTATGCAAATCAAGCTATGTGAATTTATGATTTACTCACGCAAATATGCAGAGGTACAGAAACGGAGATGAGAGTTTTTATGGATTTATATCACACCTGTAATTACTCCCTTCCTCGTGGAAGATTACTTATCTTCTTCTTTTCTTCCTTTGCGTCTTTGCTCCTTTGCGCCTTTGCTCAAAACACCATTTTTGTATGGTGGGCATTGCCCACCATACAGGTTATTCGGCTGCGGCTATAAGTGTGACTCGTCCTTTGGAGTTATAACCAACTTCACTGATATATCTGTTAGAATCATGCAGTTCTGCAACAATATATTCTGCTGACTGGTGCGGGTCTAAGGTTGGGCTTAAATCAATTGCTCTTAAAAAAACTTGTGGCCATTCCCATCTCAAACTTTTGGTTAATCCAAATAATCCTGCACCGATAACTCCAAAGTTTTCTGTGTAGTCTAATCCAAATGCACCGTCGAGACGGGCAACTGTACAGAAGCTAACTCTTCCTTCTAAATTAGCGGCTGTGTTGAGCGATTGCTTGAGATGTTTCGCCATCAAAAATACTTGTTTAACAATCGCTTTTTCTGCTTCTGGATAGGAAGTGGTGAATTGTGGATGTAGGTGAATGAATGCCCCAATCTTTCCGTGTTTAGCGGTTATGCTTTGTAATAGTAGTTGCAGATGTTCTTCACTCATGTTTGCCAAGGTGATGCGGGTAACGTCTGCTGGTAATCGCAATTGTTCTGGAATTAATGATTGGGGGAAACTCAAAACTACTACTTTCCAACCTTGTTTTATGAGTGCATAAGTGAGTTTGGTGGTGGTCAGGGAACCATCATCGGTGATTAAACCAATGTGTCCCTCTGGTGGTTTGCATTCCCAAAAATCTGGTCGAGGTAGGGTTTTTAGTTTTACCGGACGACGGGGAAGATTTGGGTCTACTACTGGTGGTGGGGTTAAGTCTACCACTTCTGTAACGTGAGAATCTGCTGTTATTTGGTCAAAGTCAAGCTTTTTTTTTTCACCTCCCACCAGTTTCTGGAGGTAGTTAACTATTTGTCCAATTGTCTGTAGGTCGCCTAGTTCTTCTATATTTGGTTTGGGTAAGTTGGGGTATGCTTCTTGCATTCCTCCCAGAATTTCTACCCGTTTGATGGAGTCGATACCCAGGTCGGCTTCCATGTCCATGTCTAGTTCTAGCATCTCGACTGGGTAACCTGTTTTTTCACTGGTGATGTTTAACAGGGTTTGAGCTAAATCAGCATATTTGTTGCTGTCTTCTGGGGGTTGGGGACTGGGGACTAGGGACTGGGAACTGCGAAGAGGTAATTGTTCCGCTCCTTCCTCTGCTTTCTTCTCTGTCACCTGTACACTTTCACCTATCACCTGTTTTTGTATATATTCGACCACTTGACCAATGGTACGTTTTTCTGCGAGTTCTTCTAGGTTGGGTTTGGGTAGGTCAGGGTATAATTCTTGCAATCCTCCCAAAATCTCTACCCGTTTGATGGAGTCAATACCCAGGTCGGCTTCCATATCCATATCGAATTCGAGCATTTCGATCGGATAACCTGTTTTTTCGCTGGTGATGTTGAGGAGGTTTTTACCTAGTTCATGAATATTAACTCCAGAAGTTGTAGGTTCAGGAATTAACGCTACAGGTGCCACTGGTTCAGGTTGCTTTTCTACAACTCGGGTAGGTATTTCTATGACTGGTTCTGCAATTTTAGGCAGGGGAAGTGCTTCTATTACAGGTGCGATTGTTTGAATTACGGGTTCTATTACGGGTTGGGTTTCTACTATTTTGTCCGTAGGAGGAACAACTGTTTCTGTAATAGTTGGTTCTGGGTTTGGGGGCATCAACTCCCGTAGACTGTTAGTATGTGTCTCGGTAAATTGAGGAGGTATTACGGGTTGAGTTATTTCTGTCCCGTCAATTAGTAGAGAATATTCTTGTTGAATTAGTTGGAAAAAGTTTTTGGTGTATTCTACTTGTTCGCGTAGATATTGTTCATGAATGCGGAGGGTTTCAGCTTGTTGGTTGTGAAACTGCATCATGCTACGCTCGAAGCTTTCCATAACTACTTGTTTAATGTAGGCAGTTTCTGAAGAGTTCCTGTTAATAAACAGGGTGTTCTGTTGTTGCATCAGTTGGAAAAATGTTTTGGCATATTCCATTTGATGGTTGAGATATGTGCTGTGAATTTGTAAATTATCGCCTTGGTTATGTTGAAACTGGTTCAGGAGGTTTTCTAAACTTTCTAGAACCTGTTGGAAGTTGTTATTTTGATCTGATGTTTCCATTTTCCCTCCTAGACGCTCTGCAATCGCATAACGTGCTGTAGGTAATAATTCTTTGGTTACTTGATTTGAAAAGTTGGCAGGATTCATCTGGGGCTGTTGTGGAGAAGTAATTACAGGTGTTTTTTTGTGTCCGTTTCCGTTATGGCCATTAGTAGAAGGAGTTACACGAGTTGTAGGAATTACAGAATTCTTAACTTCTAAATTTGCAGATTCCTGCACTCCTTTAATCTTGTATCCATCTTGTAATGCTTCGGTGAAGGCACTTCTGGTTTTTTCAGAAATGTAGTTAACACCCTTTAACTTGACGTTTAATGCTTTTTTGGTGGGAGTTGCGGATATAACTGGGGGTAGTTGGTAGGGGTCGAGATTGCTTAAAGCCATACCAATGACGCGCAGTTGTACTGCTGCTTCTCGGAGGGAGCGATCGCTATTTTTCTGTGTGCTGGGATTGAGTGATACGGTAAGATGAGGGCGATCACCTAAAGTATCTTTGACTAAGTTGGCGAGAATCCCCTTGGGTCCAAATTCTACAAAGCAGTAACCACCTGCAGCATAGATATTTTCAATCTCTTGCTTAAACAGCACTGAACTAGAAAGGTGTCCTTCCAGAACTCTTTGAATTCCTGATAGTTCTTGGGGATATTCTTTACCGGTAACATTGCTGAAAACGGGAACTTTAGGATTTTGGAAAGCTACTGACTTAGTAGCGATCGCAAATGATTTTTGAGCAAATGCAATTAACGGTGTATGGAAAGCAGCGGAAACTGGTAACAATACCGCCCCATATCCCAATTCTTGGAACTTTTGCTGGATTTTCTTAATTTCACCAGTTGGCCCAGCGAGTACAACCTGTGTGGGAGAATTAAAGTTAGCGATCGCCACCTGGGGAAAATTCCGCAGCACCGCTTCTACTTTATTAATATCTTCCTTCACGGCTAACATACTACCCGCATCATGGTCTGGGTCTTTCGGTGCAGCCATCGCTTGACCTCTAGACTTAACCAAGAACAAATAATCCTCCTCAGTCAGCACTCCTGCCGCCCACAAAGCTGTCAATTCACCAAAACTATGCCCAGCGGCAAAATCTGACTTAAACCCAGCTTGCTGGAAAATAGAATACAGTCCCGCACTAAACACCCCAATAGCAGGTTGAGCATATTCAGTTCTTTGCAAAGCGGCAATTTGAGCATTTTTTTCCGGTTCTTCAAAAGTCGGATGGGGGAAAACAATTTCCGAAATTGGCTGCAAATTATCTTTAATTAACAAACCATCCATCTGACTATACAACCGACGCAAAGGAGGGAAATTCATCACCGCTTCCCTACCCATTTCTAGGTATTGAGAACCTTGTCCAGAGAACAAAGCCACAATTTTTCCAACCAGTTCCATCCCCGAAGCACGGTAATAAATACCTTGAGGATGTTCCCAAGAAACTGCTGACTGCTTATTCTTCAGCAAATCAATACTAACTTTCAGTAACTTACAAGTTTCTTGCAGATTCTCAGCTACAAACCCAATTCTGGCAGCAGCTTGAGGAATAGCTACAGACTTCGATTCTTGAACTAATTGAGAGTAATGTCTTTCTCCCTCGTTAGATTGCAAATTATTGAAAGTTGCTTCTAACTTCGTAATCAACTCTGCCGGAGTAGAACCAAATAGTAAGACTTCACTCGGTGCATTATGTAAACGATAAGCTTGCTCTTGCTCTGCTTCGTATTCTTCCAAAACAACATGATAATTAGTACCACCAAAACCAAAGGAACTTACCCCCGCACGTCTTGGTGCTTCACCTTCTGCACGTATCCAAGGTCTAGTTTCAGTATTCAAATAAAACGGAGAATTTTGAATATCGAGCCTAGGATTTGGCTCAGTAATATTGATAGTTGGTGGTAAAATCTTGTGATGTAGCGCCAGAGCAGTTTTAATTAAACTTGCCGCACCTGCTGCCGCTTTGGTATGTCCAATTTGAGATTTTACACTACCCAAAGCAATGTGTTGCTTTTTGTTGTCATATTGAGTAAAAAAGTCTCGCAAAGATCCAAATTCAGTTGGATCTCCAGCCATTGTTCCTGTACCATGAGCTTCCATCAAACCCACAGTCGCAGGAGAAAAACCAGCATCATTATAAGCACGTTCTAAGGCCTTAACTTGTCCTTCTTTCCGAGGAGCATAAATACTCTTGTAGCGGCCATCGCTAGAAGTGCCAATACCTTTAATAACGGCATAGATTTTATCACCATCTCTTTCAGCATCTTCGAGACGTTTAAGAACAATCATTCCGATACCTTCACCCAACATCATCCCGTCCGATTTAGCATCAAAAGGTTTGACGTTATCGCTAGGAGTAACAGCAGGAGTTTTGCTAAAAGAAATGTAAGCCATAATGGAGTTATCTGTATCTACTCCACCAGTCAGCATCATATCGCTACGATGTTCAACTAGCTCACTAATAGCCATTTTTAAAGCACCGAAAGAACTAGCACAAGCAGCATCAACTACACAGTTAGTACCGCCGAAATTGAGACGATTGGCAATTCTTCCTGCCACCACATTTGCTAACATTCCAGGGAAAGCATTCTCATCCCATTTGATATAAGCACTTTTAATTTTACCGACGATTTTCTGAGTATCTTCGTCAGATAAACCACTACTTTTGAGAACTTTTTCCCAAATCGGATATTCTAACCTTGCAGATAGAGGTATTCCTAATTGCTTGGCTTGAGCTACACCTAAAATTACCCCTACATAATCGCGACTAAATTCACGAGCTTCACCATAACCAGCATCTTCCATCGCTTCTTTCGCAACTACCAAACTTAACAGTTGCGATACATCCGTAACTTCTAAAGTGCTGGGAGGAATACCAAATTCCATCGGGTTAAAATCAACTTCAGGAATAAATCCACCGCGTTTGCAATAGGTTTTATCTTCTGGTGTTCTGGGGTTAGGGTCGTAGTAATCTTTAACGCTCCAATGGCTCTCAGGAATATCAATAATACAATCAATTTTATTAACAATATTCGCCCAATATTGGCGTAAACTTCTGGCTTGTGGTAGTAGAGAAGCCATACCAACAATTGCTATAGGATTTTGTTGGAGTTGTCTGTTAATTTTGTGAGTTGACATTTGGTTTTCTGATTTCATTTTTTTTTCCCCTATAAACCGAATCAAATCCTTTTCACAACTGTTAACAAGGCTCTCTAACTCTGCCAAGGCAGTATTAATAGAATCAGCAGACATAATGGCATACAGTAATCTTAAGGAATGTGGATTGTTTAGCTACAGTAATTTCTGTTGCTTAGAAATAATAAGGTGATCTCTTTTAAGAAAGAGTATTGCACGTAGCTGCGTAAGGAATTAAGTTTTTCATCCATCAACACCACACGGTAAATACTACCTTGTTTAAGCATCTAAATAATTGGCATTTTTGGTGTCTTCAGGGAATGTGGCAACGCTGTAATAGTGAGAAAATACTATACAATGTACGACCCTTGATATTTTGGGAATTGGTCGTTCTAATTACAAAAATTGGTAAGATCTTCTGGGATTTGTTTCGATACTAGATTCGTAAATACAGCAGATTGCAGATCAATGAGGTACAGAATCTAAATTGAAACCTAGACAGCAAGACAGTTGTACTCCTGACTCCTGACTCCTGTTGTAGTATGCAATCTGCATAGGATATATTTTCAAGAATCGAATCCCAATTAAACAATAAAAACTGACCTTTAGACATGAAATCAGAAATAGACTTTTCTCTTGCACATTTTGAACTGTAGCTGGTGTTAATTACAACATCCTGAATCTTATTCAATGTCATGTTCAGTTTCACCGTTCAGGATAATACATTTTATGGGATTTGACCAATGAAAGCTGCTAAACTCGTTACAGAAGGAACACTACTTTGAATCAAAATTCATCCGATATAAAAGAACACTTAAACTGTTCTGAACACAACGTGGCTGGTTTATAGTATTTTTTCCTTTTTACTTTCAGTTGATCTAGTAATTGCCTTGCTGCTTTTAAATATTGAATTAATACAAAGACTAACACAACTTATAGAAATTAAATAGTTCATTTAAACTAAGTTTATAAAAAAGGTATTTGGATCATGAACTTACTTTTAAATATCCAATTAATGCAAGCGTATAATCTTAGACTAAATTTCTAAATCAATGTTTTATTACTTAGGTGTGATTGAGTAGTTTTTCCTTGATTCATTCAGCTAATTAAACAGATTGTCTAGCTAGTTACAAATCATCAAATATACAATTCCTCACCATGAACATAAATATCTTTCTTTCAGCGAGGCATGATAATTGAGCCTCGGTTTTTGATATATTTATTTATAAGATAACTCAATTTATTCCTCAAAATAGTTATTTATAAAGCAAATATTAATTTTTAGGATGTGTTTACTTAAACACCAATGGATTAGCCAAGGCTGCAAAACCAGCTAATATGTAAGGGAATTTAGATATTATCAGTTGATAAAGCCTGATTTGATAAGAAAATTACATATTTAATCGTTCAATCATGAGTTGCTAATGTAATACCCCAGAGCAAATAGATGATTTGAGCTAGCTCTATGAGTACGAAATTATTTTTTTATGCACATGGAAATTAAACAATAGAATTTAATTTCTTGACAAAACCAAATATTTTTGGCAAGATTAAATTTGAGTTTATCCAGTATTTTTTACTTGAGTAGATCAACCATTTTTCATATCTACAAGTTGACATTGCGGATTAGCAATTTGGTATTTACCGCTACATGATAAAATAACCATTCAAGATACAACTGAGGATACCTGAAAGTAATATCACCGTTAGTTCTGCCCTTGTTATTGTAATCTATAGCCCCTCAATTACGTTCGCTTAAGGAAGTAAAAACGTAATAATTCAGCATTCCATTCAGCAGTCAGCTAATACCAGATCGTAGCCAATTCATTCGTGTTAATTTGGAGAAAGTGACAACTTTGTAAATAGCTATCCTTCTTAGATTTCAGCCTTATCTATTTTAGCTAAATACCTACACTGATATAGCTATGACAACTATCTATGAGCAAAAATGGAATAAAAATATGGCATTAAACAAAGAACGCCGGTTATTGAAAAGAGCCGCTCAGAAGTGGAAAATAATTTTAGCCGCTTCCATTGCTTTAGCTACAGGGTTACTATCTTTTTACAGTTTTTCTCAATTAAAATTGAAACCTAATTCTCAGATTCCTTTTTCCTTACGTAGTTCCCCCAAACCAACTCCTGTAAAACTTGCCGTAACTGCTTTGGGACGCTTGCAACCACAAGGTAAAATTACTTATTTATCTGCTCCCAATTCCATTAACGGTGTGCGTGTAGAAAAACTGTTAGTTAGTGAAGGAGACGAGGTAAAACCGGGGCAAGTATTAGCTTATTTAGATGACTATGCTCGTTCTAAGATAGCGATAAAGCAAGCTTTTAATAAATTGCTAATCGCTGAAGCTAAACTAGCGCAGGTAAAAGCTGGGGCCAAACCCGGAGATATCAATGCTCAAAAGGCAACAATGGCTCGTTTAGATTCGCAACTAAAAGGAGAAATTGCGGCTCAAACAGCTACAATTAACCGTATTCAGGCTGAAGTAGATCATGCCCAAAAAGAGAGCGATCGCTATCAGCAATTGTATAAAGACGGTGCCATTTCTGCTTCCATTGCAGATACCAAAGCCTTACAACTGAAGACATCACAACAACAGTTAACAGAAGCTAAAGCCACTCTTATCCGTACTCAAAACACACTGCAAGATCAAATTAAAGAAGCCACAGCTAAACTCAACAGTATTAAAGAAGTACGCGGTGTTGATGTGGCCTTAGCAGAAGGTGAAGTCAAAAGCATCCAAACTTTTATTCAACAAGCCAAAGCAGATCACGAATTAACCTACATCAAATCTCCCATAGATGGCAGAGTTTTGAAAATTCGTTCTAAAAATGGCGAAGTCATCACTACATCCGGCTTTGCTGAACTTGGTAAAACAGCAGAAATGAGTGTACTTGCTGAAGTTTATCAAACCGATATTCAAAAAGTGCGTGTAGGTCAAAAAGCCATCATTACCAGTGCCACCTTTCCTGAAAAAATACATGGAACTGTGAAAGCAATTGGTTGGCAAATTGACAAACAAAATATCTTTAGTATTAACCCCAATTCAGATACAGACCGCAAAATAGTTGAGGTCAAAATATCCATAGATAATCCTACTGATAGCAAAAAAGTGTCTCGCTTAACCAACTTGCAAGTAGATGTCGCTATCCAAATTTAGTCATTAATAATAGGTGACAGTGAATAGGTAACAGGAAATAGGGAACATGGGGATATGAATAACCCAATTACCAATTACCACTGACAACTAACAAAATATATGATTGTAAAAATCCCTTTAGCATGGCTACAGCTTGCCCAGCAAAAAGTACGTTTTCTTGTAGCTGTAGCCGGAATAGCCTTTATTGTACTGCTGATGTTTATTCAACTTGGGTTCCAAGATGCACTTTATTCTAGTGCTACAGCATTACATCAAAATCTCAAGGGTGATTTATTTTTAGTCAGTTCTCAATATAAAGCTTTGACTGCTAATCAAAGTTTTTCTCGAAATCGTTTATACCAAACATTAGGTTTTAATGGTGTCGAATCAGTTAGCCCTATATATTTGCAATTTGCCAAATTAAAAAATCCTGCTACTGGCGAAAAATATTCAATCTATGTCATAGGTTTTGACCCAGGAAAACCAGTGATGAATCTACCAGAAGTCCAGAATAATTTGGATATACTTAAAAATACTGATGTGATGTTATTTGACAAGAATTCTCGCCCAGAATTCGGTCCAATAGCAGAAAAGTTTGAGCAAGGAGATACTGAACAAACAATTGAAATCTTTCCCTTTGATTCTCTTCAAGGTTATCGAGTCAGAGTCGGTGGTTTATTCGGTTTAGGACCGTCCTTTGGTGTCGATGGAAATTTAATTGTTAGCGACTCAACTTTCTTAAAGATTAATCCTAATACCCGTCATGCAGAAAACATAGATGTAGGTATTATTAAAGTCAAACCAGGTTTTGACCCAAATGAGGTTTTAAAAGATTTGCAAGCAAGTATACCTAATGATGTACAGATATTTACTCGTAAAGGCTTTATTAATTTCGAAAAAGAATATTGGGCAGCTAGAACACCCATAGGTTTCATACTTAATCTGATGCTAACTATGGCCTCTGTGGTGGGTGTAGTTATTGTTTATCAAATTCTTTACAGCAATATTGCTACTCAATTTATTGCCTACGCAACATTAAAAGCTATTGGCTACCCTAATGGTTATTTATTAAATGTAGTTTTTCAACAGGCATTAATCTTAGCTTTATTAGCCTATATACCAGGATTTATTTTCTCCGTTACCTTATATGATTTTGCGATGGAAGTAACTAAATTACCAATCATTATGACTTCTAATAATGCCTTAATTGTTTTAACTTCTACAGTTCTAATTTGTATAACCTCTGGAGCATTAGCTATTAATAAACTTCGCTCTGCAGATCCGGCTGATATTTTCTAAGTAAGCTGGAAAAAATTCAAGAATTCAAGCCTCAATATTTACTCATCAATACTATGAACTTGAACAACAAAACTATTATGATCACCGGGATTGACGGATTTATCGGCTTACGTGCAGCTGAATTAGCTATAGCTCAAGGCATGAAAGTCAAGGGAATACAAAGTTCTTCAGTTCAGGATCAAACTCTAGAAAATTTAGGAGTTGAAATAATCGTTGGCAGCATCACTGACGAAAAAATTGCTCAACGAGCTTGTCAGGGAGTAGACATTATTCTACATACTTGTCAATTAGCAGAAGAAGCTGGAGAAATTAAGCCTTTTCGAGAAATAAATGTTGGTGGTACTCTCAATATAGCCAAAGCCGCAAAGCAAGCTGGTGTGAAAACATTTTTACATCTTTCCACTGTCCTTGTTTATGGCTTTAACTATGCCAATCAAATTACAGAAACGGGAACAGTTGCAAGCGATAATAATCCCTACTGTCAAACAAAAATTGAAGCCGAAATAGAAGTTGTAAAACTGAATTCACCACCAGATTTTGGCGTGATTATCATTCGTGCTGGAGATGTTTATGGACCAGGAAGTATCCCTTGGATAGTGAGACCAGTTCTCATGATGCGACAAAAATTATTTGCCTATGCAAATGATGGTAAAGGTGTGATGAATCATTTATATGTAGATAACTTGATTGATGCCATCTTTTTAGCAATAGAAAAAGAAGCTTACGGCGAAATTTTTAATGTCACAGATGGTGAAGAAACTTCTTGGAAAGATTATTTTATTCACCTGGCAGCAATGGAAGCTTTACCCGCACCTATGTCTCTGCCTAAAGAGGAAATGAAATTATTTTTACGGGTAAGAAATCAAGGACAAAAATTATTTCGCAAAAAAGCTGATATTCTTCCTGAATCCGTCGATTTTATGAGTCGTCCATATCCTTATTCCATTGCTAAAGCTACGAACATATTAAACTATAAGCCCAAAGTTAATTTGGAAGAGGGGATGAAACGTACACATCAATGGTTGCAAAAAACTGATGTTCAAAAATTGATGAAGTAACACAAGCATTAGTATAAGTTATTGAGGAATGATGTATGTATAAATTTCAGCCGAAATTAAGTATTGGGCTACCTGTATACAATGGTGAGAAATTTCTCCAAGAGTCTTTAGATTCTCTGTTAAACCAGACTTTTGCTGATTTTGAGCTAATTATCTCAGATAACGCTTCTACAGATAATACTGAAGAAATTTGTAGAAATTACGCTGCACAAGATCAACGTATTTATTACTATCGTCATGATACTAATATTGGTTGTGCGCATAATTTTAATCGCGTATTAGAATTGTCTAAAAGCGAATACTTTAAATGGGCAGCTTATGACGATTTACACGCTCCTGATTTTATCAGTAAATGTATGCAGGTACTTGAGACAAATCCTGATTATATCTTGTGTCATTCTCATACATCTTTTATTGATGAGCAGGGTACGCCTCTGCAAAATTACAACATTAATCTGAACACTAATTCAGCGAAATTACAGGTTAGATTTAATGAATTATTAACTAAACATTTGTGCTATCAAATGTATGGTGTAATTCGCAAATCTGCTTTGAAAAAAATACCTCCTATGGGTGGTTACGGTAATGCAGATGGGATTCTCTTATTAAGACTGGGTATGGTTGGACAGTTTTATGAAATCCCTGAATACTTATTTTTTGCAAGGAGTCATCCTCAACAATCTTTGAGTATGTTCTTTCCAAATTACTTGTCATTTACCAACAATAATTCTCGATACTCATTAGATATGCTACCAAATTTTTATGATTATTCAGTGTGGTTTGACTCGGCTAATAAGGGGAAAATATTATTTCCTCATTGGCGAATTCTCAAGGAATATCTACTTTCAATCAATCAGAGTTCACTGAATCTTAATGAGCAACTATTGTGTTATTTTAATCTTGGTAAAAAGCTATCTGGAAATGAATCTTTATTAATTAAAGATTTGTGGATGGCTGCAAAAATATTACTTTCACAGGAATTGGCAACAACCAAAGCAGCAAAAGCGCAAGTTTCATCCCATTACTCTGGCATTAATTAATATGTTGAAAACATCTCGCCTCTCTTATTTATTGCTGGCAACTTTATTAAGTTTCAGTTGTGCTAATACTGTTCATGCAGAACCAACTACAAAACTAACTGTAGTAGTGAATGGTATCCGTAATAAAACAGGTGAAATTTGCTTCAGAGTTTACGATTCTGAAAAAGGATTTCCTATGAGGAATTCTAGTGAAATTAAAAGTGGCTGTACTAAAATTACTGGCAATTCTGTGAAGAAAGTATTTTGGGGAGTACAACCTGGTACTTATGCTGTTGCCGTAGTTGATGACCAAAATGGTGATAAGAAACTCAATAAGGACTTTTTTGGTATTCCTCAAGAAGGTTTTGGAATTTCCGGAAATCCCATTATTTCCATCCAAACTGGTACACCAAAATTCCAAAAAGCCAGTTTTAAAATGACCAAAGATACCACTATCAATATCACCATTAAATATTCTCTTGATCCATAGAGAATAGGTGAGAGTAAGAAGGGAATAGGGAATAGGTATTGATTAATGTTTCCCTATCTCCCTAATCCCCAGTCCCTAATCCCCAGTCCCCAACCCGTAATTCTATGGAAGATTTGACTACCTTTCTGTCTAAGTCTTTGATAGGTTGGTTGGTAATTCAAGTATGTTTAACGCTGGTATTTTTCTGGTATCTGCGTTCATACAAACAACCCTTATCATCAGATGAACAGTTACCTAAAACGGCAGTAATTCTTTGTTTACGAGGTGCTGATCCATATTTACCTAATTGTGTACGATCCCTCTTAAAACAAAACTACCCGCAGTATGATCTAAAGCTGATCATAGATAGTCCAGAAGATCCAGCTTTTAAAATTGTCAAAGAGGCAATCACCGAAATTGGTGCAACTAATTTTCAAATTAGCACCTTAAGAACAGTACGCCATAATTGTAGTCTTAAATGCAGTTCTTTGGTGCAAGCTGTCTCAGATTTAGATGATTCTTACCAAGTAGTTGCATTAGTAGATGCAGATACTATAGTTCATCCCAATTGGTTAAGAGAATTAGTTAGTCCTCTCACCGATGACAAAGTGGGACTAACAACAGGAAACCGGTGGTATGTACCCACAGGGAAATATTGGGGTTCTTTAGTACGCTATGCTGGCAACGTCTCAAGTGTTGTGCAAATGTTCCTATTTCAAGTTCCTTGGGGTGGCAGTTTAGCAATTAAAAAAGAACTGCTAAACCAAACAGAATTACTTAAAAAATGGGGAGAAGCTTTTGGTGATGATATGCTCATGCATAAAATTATCAAAAAACATGGACTACGAATTAAATTCGTCCCTTCCTTGTTAATGGTTAACCGAGAAGAAAGCGACTTAACCAACTTATTCGCATCTGTCAAACGCTTAATACTTTGCTCACGACTTTATCACCCCAATTGGTTAGCTTTAGTCAGTGATGCTGTTTCCAGTATTCTATTTCCCACGGTGACTATCATATTAGCTTTAGAATTGTTGTTAGCAACAGAATGGAATGCGTCAGTTTCCCTATTTAAATCCTATAGCATCTACACCATCGGATTACTCTTGTTGATGCTAGTAATGGAACTAGGAGTACAAGAGGTAATTCGCTCTCAAGGTCAAGTGACTCCTCAAGTTTCACTAACCACAATCATAAAAATGTTAATTGCCATTCCTCTAACACAGTGGGTTTATGGATTGGCAATCCTATCTTCTCTTTGGATGTCAACAGTTACATGGCGCGGACTTACTTATAAGGTCCAAGGACCCTGGAATGTTCACTTAGTTGAATATCATCCTTATCAATGGTTAGATCAACCAATCGATGGTAAACTTTCTCTGTAACTTCATATTGGTATTTTGTTAATCTGCAGATACAAACACCAACATTTTCATGAAAGAGTAGCTGCGTAAATCCTAACCCAGCCATTTCATGAAATAGTTACTTCCCAATGAAAAAACAACCTCTTCGCATCGCCTTATTTACAGGATTGTTTCCTCCATTCTTAACAGGAGTTTCAGTCGCAGTACATCAGCGAGTACGTTGGTTACTTGAACAAGGACATCAAGTTTTTCTCATCCACCCAGAAATAAACAATCAGTATCCTAAAATAGTTAGTAATCGTCCCATGCCGGGACTAGAAGAACTACAATCTTTCCCTGGATTTTCATCTTACGCCTTTCCTACACAACCACTAATCTTCTACAAATCGCTACCTCAACCACTTAACTATCGCCATTGGAGCGATACTAAATTACTAGAGAAATTTCAGCCTGATATTATCATTGTTGAAGAAGCAGCACAGATGAGGGGGTTATACTCAATTTTCTTGCAAGGCTATGGTCGGCCGATAGGAGTTGAATACGCTAAACGTACCAAAACCCCAATTATCTCCGTGTTTCATACTGATATCGTGGCTTATATCCGATATTATTTAGGAGATGTATTCTTCAGTTTACTGCGCCCAATCGTTCCTCTTTTAGTGAAGCAGTTTAGTAATGCGTATAGTCTCAATTTATTTCCATCTAGAGAACAACTATCTAAATACCAAAAGCTCAAATGTAAACGGGTTGAATACCTTCCTTATCAAGGAATTAATTGTGAAAAATTTCACCCCCGGAACATCTGTTATGACCCAAGACCTGATGATCAACGCCCAACTATTCTCTTCGTTGGACGCATCACAGCAGAGAAAAATGTCACTCAACTTTTAGATGCATTTCCATTCATTGCTGCTAAAATTCCCGATGTCCACTTAGTTATTATTGGCAGCGGACCTTTAGATCAAGAAATTCGTCGCCGCGCTCAAGCTTTCCCATTTGGAGTAACAATTTGGGGTGAATCTCACGGTACCGAACTTTTGGGATGGTTCGCTAGAGCTGATGTTTTTGTTAACCCTTCAGTCACGGAAAACTTCTGCACTACAAATAACGAAGCTTTAGCTTCTGGAACTCCTGTAGTTGCAGCTATCGCTCCTTCAACTCCTGAACAAGTGATCATTGGTTATAATGGCTTTCTTGCTCAACCCAACAACCCCAAAGATTTTGCTGAGAAAATAATTAAAATTCTCGAAAATCCTGACCTCAAAGCACAATTATCTCAGCAATCTCGTCCTTCAATATTAGAATTTGATTGGTCAGTATGTAGCGAAAAATTTGAAGATAAGCTCTACCAATTAGTTGGAATACCCAAAATAGTTGAGTTATCTAATAATTAGTCATCATCCACAGGTCGATAAAAACAGCCAATTTGGCTACCTATCTTTGATAATGTCTGGTAGAGTATTGAAGTAATTGACCTGTGAGCTTTTAGGTTGCAGGTTTGAGATATTAATAAACTTTACCAAAATTTTATCAGTAGAGAAATGACCTACTCCAACTGATAACTATTGGTAATTTCCTCAACTGTGCCTAAAAATCTTTAGACCTCATAGGTCATCACTTATGAGGTCTTTCATTAGAGTGAGGACGTATTCAGGAGTCAGAATGTTTGAGAAATTGGTTAATTATCAAATAGAGGAATCCTATATGAGTTGCGTAATTTCTGACAGTTTAAAAAACTTGCTGACATAAATCCCTTAATTATGTCTGAGTTTTCAGTCTTGTCAGCGATACACAAACATCAAATAGATCCCACGGTCTGCACTTCAAGAAGTAGCATAAATAAACTACATTTACAGGGAATTCAGAACTATAGTTTTTAAAAATCCAGTAGCCATGACAATATAAATTGTACACGTTAAAGTTCCAGCTTTCTTATTGTGTAAAAAAAGCTAGTTAGACAACAATGTTGAATTTGAATCTTTCAATCACTTATGAAAATACAAGACTATGCAATAGTGAATTAGAGATTTGAAAACTAAGAAAATAAATAATACTTTTGATAAGCTGTAGGTAGGAATTGGAAAATTTGATAACGGTCCTCTGTCAAGTTCAGAATCCTATGAACTCCTTGTGTAGTCAGAAAATGAATCCCTTGAAAACATACGCCAGTTGCTGCCTCTTTCAGAGGACCTTCCCTAACAAGTGGGGGCACTAGCCCAACGCACTGGCTCTGAAATGTCCAATAATTCTTGTCTTAAACTATTTAGGCAATTATTATACTCTCCATGCAAATGCAATGAGGTTGAACGTAAATGGGAATATTTGGTTGCTACTGCATATTCTTTTACTACTTCTAAGGCAATTATTAGGAAGAATTCAGTTAATCCATATTTGTATAGCTTATCCATTACTCTCCCTATTTTATCATCATTTAAATCTTCCCCTTGAATTCTCGCTCCTAATAAATGTTCTATGGCTTTTTCCTCAAGAAGTTGAGGAAATAAATATAATGGTCTCCATAGAAAACCTAGTTCATAATGATTGCTTTGACTATTTCTCCTGTATTCACTTTCTCTCTACTATCTATTCAGAATATCTTATTGATTTTTTCTACGATTCCTATCTCATATATTATTCCCAAGTGATCCAATTTCTTACTCTCAAACTCTTATTTTTAGTAATTCATATTTTTGCGTATTTTTATTTAATTCAGGCTCATTTATATTCATCTTCTCATCTTTTATCCTGAATTTATTGTCAATACTTACGAGTTCCAAGTTGTTGGCATTTTTTATTGTGTTATCTATTTTTTTACTATTTCAATTATGTGGTTAGTACGGAGCTCTTTGTAATTACCTTATACATGTATCCGTGCTACGAAATGAAGTGCGGAATCTGGGATATCAGTCCAGTATTTGTCGGTTAAAGAATAAACGGGAAGATGAAAATTTTTACTCTTGACCCAAACAAACTGACAAATTTCAGATTATTACCCTATTGGTATTCATAGGAATTATAGAGTAGTTGCAATTCATTTTGTATTGCTATATATTCATAATTAAAATAATTTACTTATTAGACTTAATTCCTGGAGTTATGTCCTAAGAATTACACTTATAGACTTGATTTTTTAGTTTCTGTCAGGGAAAATACAAATAAGTCTAACATCTTGTAGGCTCTCTTGGTGACAACTTAACCTTATCCAATGTCCATAGTCCGCAGATGCGGACTTTTTTTATATATTCAAAATTGGCGTTGCTGAATCAGAGTATGCAATGCCGAAATTACCTTTCTTTTTCTTTCTTTAGGTCTTTGCTTGAGACGAATTCATACTTAAAATCAGCAAACCTCTCGAACAATTACAGTTAGATCCTGAAGTTGAAGTGATCATTTATGATTTAGAAATGCCACGGATGAATGGATTTGAATTGTTAAGCCATATCCGTGAAAATCCGGCTTTAGCTAAAAAACCTCTAGTAATTCTCACTTGTCGTAGTTCTGAAAAATTCTGAAAAATATCGTCAGTTAGCTCAAGAATTGGGTGGAACAGCTTATTTGACTAAACCTTATTTAGAGCATGGATTTCTGGCTACTGTCGAGAGTTTAGCTAACTGTAACTAAAATTAGGCTTTGCTGGTTATAATTATTACAAATAATTCCTATTTCTTAGGTGTAGCTTCACCAAATTTAATGACGAGTGCGATCGCAATACTCACCACCAAAATTAACGTCATACTCAATGCTGAACCAAAACCCCAATTTTGAGTAGCACCCAGAAACTGATTATAAATTAACCGTGCTGCTGTCATGCTAGAAGCACCACCAAGTAATTCTGGGTCAATAAAATCCCCCAAAGCAGTAATAAATACCAACAAAGAACCAGCCGCAATACCTGGAAAAACTTGCGGTACTGTCACCCTCCAAAAAGTCTGCACTGGATTTGCACCCAAATCAGCAGCAGCTTCTAATAACTGTTGATCTAGTTTTTCCAAAGAAGCATATAAAACTAAAACCATATAGGGTAATAAACTGTAACTCATACCAATTAATACCGCTGGATTACGGTTCAATAATTCCAAAGCAGGTAAACCTAAACTGGTAAGTAAACTATTCAATAATCCTGTAGGACGTAGGATAGTAATCCAAGCATAGGAACGTAATAAAGAAGAAGTCCATAATGGTAGAACAAACCCTAATAACAGCAAATTACGCCAGCGTTTTGGTGCCATTTGACCAATCCAATAAGCAACTGGAAAACCCAGAATTAAACAAATAATTGTTGTGTTGATTGCAAACAATAGAGAATTGAATATTACTTGTAAATAAAGTGGTTGGAGGATACGGATATAGTTTTGAATACCATCAGGATTAACAATATCTCCTGGAGCAATATCCTTAACTAAACTCAATTCAGAAATTATTAATGTTGGTAGCAACAATAATAGTAATAACCAAATCCCAGATGGTGCAAGTAACGCTAAAGGCGGTATAAATTCGCTAGTATAGTGATTGAATTTCACTTTTTTGGCAATATTACAAGGGGATTCTGTTGGGGAATTAGGACTTTGAATAGACACGACTCAGTACCAATTTTAGGTTTTAAGGGTGTAAGGGTGTAGGGGAAGAAAAACCTCCTGAAGTTTTTCTGCTTCATGCTAGCAATTGAGTCCAATATCGCTCATAAACCTCTTCAAATTTGCCTATAGGAGTGACTCGTTCACACTTATCTAAAATTCCCTGTGGAGGAAAGAGGTTAGTATTATTTTGAATCTGATTTGGCAATTGTTCAAAACCAGCACGATTGGGAGTGGCAATATTTAGTCTTTTGCTGATTGCAGCTGCTACATCTGGTTTTAGCAGCAAGTTAATCCAACTATATGCTCCAGGGAGATTATTGGCTGTTTTGGGAATGACAATAGTATCTGTCCAGAGTGAAGAACCACTACGAGGAATCACATATTTAAGTTTGGCGTTTTCTTTGGATATTTTGATTCCATCGGCAGAGTAACACATGGCTAATAATAAATCTCCTGCCAGAATTTGGTTTTGCCAAGCATCGGTATCAAAAGCTGCGAGCGCAGGTTTCAATGACAACAATTTTTCATAGGCTTGTTTAATTTCCATTTCATTTTGTGAATTGTAAGAATAACCGAGCATTTTTAATGTTGCACCCATCACCTCCCGCACATCATTGAGCAAGGTCATGCGCTTATAAAGTTTATCTTGGTTTCGCCAAAGATACTCCCAATCTTCTGGTGGAGTTGTCAGCTTTTCTGAGTTGTAAAGTAACCCGGTTGTTCCCCAATTAAAGGGAATACTATAATGGTTATTAGGGTCATAACGTGGGTTGTGAAATTGGGGAAATAAATTTTCTAACCCTATTAAGCGTTGATGATTGATTTCTATTAATAAATTTTTCTCTACCATCTTCTGTACCATATAGTCAGATGGATAGATAATGCTGTAAGTAGCTATACCTCCAGCTTGCAATTTAGCCAGCATCATATCATTGGAATCATAAGTATCTGCTAACACTTTTATCCCAGTTTGGGTGGTGAAAGTAGATAATAATTCTGGATCAGTATATTGACTCCATGTGTATATAGATAGGCTGTCACTTTCACCAGAGTTAGTATAATTTGCACTCACATTAGCTAATCTCCAGCCACAACTGCTTAAAGACAGGCTAGAAAGTGCTACCATTCTTTTTAGGAATAGTCTTCTGTTAGTCATTTGAGTCATTATGGATTTTTTACCCTTGATACTTGACTAATAGCTAAACAGTCAGTTTCTGCCCACCAAAGATAGATGGGTGTGTGACAATCTGGTAAGCTGCCAAAGGTGTTGGGTTGTAAAACATTAACATTTATGCCATTGGCTAATTCCACAACATAACTAACATGAGTACCTAAATACATGATATTAACTAACCTGCCTTCAAAGCAGTTGCTTAGTAGATTTGGTTGATAAAGAGAAATCTGAATTTTTTCTGGACGCACACTTAATACTACTGCTTCCAATAATCCAATAGGTGTATCTTCTGTACGACCAGCAACAATAGACAGTCCTGTTTTGGTCAACACTTTGACACACTCGGACTCAACTGTGGTAATTTCCCCACTGAATAAATTAGTATCACCAATAAAATCAGCGACAAAAGGAGTTTGAGGATGTTCGTAAATTTCGCTGGGAATCCCGATTTGTTCAATTTTGCCTTGATTCATGACTGCTATGCGATCAGATAAAGATAATGCTTCCTCCTGATCGTGTGTCACCATCACAAATGTTAATCCTAACTCCTTGTGGAGATTGCATAGTTCAACCTGCATTTCCTTACGCAGTTTTAAATCTAATGCTCCCAAGGGTTCATCTAGGAGTAAGACAGCGGGACGATTAACTAAAGCCCTAGCTAAAGCCACTCGTTGTTGTTGACCACCAGACAGTTGAGAAGGTAAGCGCGATCGCAAAGTTTCCATTTTCACGAGTTTTAAAGCTTCTGTCACCCGGCTATCAACTTCGGATTTGGAGATTTTTTTTAACCGCAGTCCAAAAGCAATGTTATCCCACACATTCAAGTGATTAAACAGAGCATAGCTTTGAAAAACTGTATTTATAGGTCTTCGGTAAGGAGGCACATTAGTCATCAACTGGCCTTGAATCAGCAACTTACCTGCGTCAACCCTTTCAAATCCAGCAATTAGGCGGAGTATAGTTGTCTTACCACAACCTGAAGGGCCTAAAATACTAAAGAACTCTCCCTGTCTCACATCCAAGTCCAGGCCATGTACTGCTGGTTCTTGGTTGAAGAACTTGAATACATTACGCAGTTCAACATCAAGAGGCTGAAAATTATTTACACCCCTCTGATTCTGCATCACAGTTTGAGCCATAGTCTTCAGTAGAATGCCATAATATGACGAAACTTGGTTAATCAATGTAGGCTATTAACTTAGACTACAAGTAACACTGTGATTTATTGTAGCTGGCGACAACACTCTTATTAAAAATATACTTGCTATTATTTTGTTCTTAAGAGCGGGTGACAGATGTAAAGCATTGATAATATTAATTTCAAGCATCTTTAGTTATTATTATGGCTATATTCCCATCACTACCTACTAATCAAAAAAATACCCGTTCCGTTGGGCGTGGTTTCCAGTCAGTATTTTTACTACTACTTACTTTATTAATGACATCGGGAATAGGCGCTCGTTTAGCTTATTTACAAATTATTGATGGTTCAAAACTTCGTCAACGGGCAGAGTCTAACCGGGTTCGGATGATTCCCAAACAACCGGAAAGAGGCAATATTTTTGACCGTAATGGCAAACTGTTAGCAACTACTCGCTATCCCCATTCTGTGTATTTGTGGCCAATGGCACATACTAAGCCCTCATGGCCAGTTGTGGGCAAGCGTCTGTCCCAAATTCTGGATATTTCTGAAGAGGAGATGGAAGCTAAATTAGAACAAGCAGGGGCTAACTCGGCTTCTCTAATTCGCATCGCCCGTAATGTGACTGAAGCGCAAATTACAGCGTTAAAAGAATATGCAACAGAACTTACAGATGTAGAAATAAATACGGAAGCTGTCCGTTATTACCCCCAAGGTAGAGAATTGGCGCATATACTCGGGTACACCCGTGAACTAACAGCAGAACAGTTAAAAAAGAGGAAGCCTGAAGGCTATCGTCTCGGTGACGTGATTGGACAAATGGGAGTAGAAAAAGCCTATGAGAAAACACTCCGGGGTCAATGGGGTGGTCAGCAAGTAGAAGTGGATGGTGCTGGTAGACCTCTGCGGGTTTTGGGAGAAAAACAAGCCAAAGCTGGTAATGATTTGCACCTCTCTATAGATATAGAGATGCAGAAGACAGCAGAAAAAGCTTTGGGTAATCGGAATGGGGCAATTGTAGCACTCAACCCTAACAATGGTGAAGTTTTAGCAATGGTTTCCCATCCTACCTTTGACCCCAATATTTTTTCTAAACAAAAACTCTCTCAAAAAGACTGGAAAACCGTCCAAGGTGAGGAGCATCCTTTGGTTAATCGTGCGTTAAGTGCTTTCCCACCTGCTAGTACCTTTAAAATTGTCACTACAACTGCGGGAATAGAATCGGGTAAGTTTTCTCCTAACACGGTGCTACAAACCTATGGTTCTTTAACCATTGGTGGAACAAGATTTGGTGAATGGAACCATGCGGGATTTGGTCCATTAGGATTTGTCGGGGCTATGCAGTGGAGTAGTGATACTTTCTTTTATCAAATTGGGAAAGGAGTAGGGGGTCATAAATTGATTGAATGGACTCGTAAATATGGCTTTGGTGAACAAACTGGCTTTGAGTTCTCCACAGAAGAAGCCAAAGGGTTAGTTCCTGATGAAAACTGGAAACGCAAAGTTTGGAAAATACCTTGGACTGTAGGTGACTCTATTAATATGTCTATTGGTCAAGGTGCTTTACAAACGACACCTCTGCAAGTGGCTGTGATGTTCGCTGTCCCCGCTAATGGTGGTTATCGAGTGCAGCCACATTTACTTAAGGACAATGGGGACGCAAAAAGGTGGCGCAAATCTTTAAATATGAAGCCAGAAACTGTCAAAATCCTCCGTGAAGGATTGCGGAAAGTAGTATCTGAAGGTACAGGTAAAGCTTTGGATAAACCAACTATTCCCCCAACAGCCGGGAAGAGTGGGACAGCGGAAGCTTGGAAGGGCAGATCCAAACAAAATCATGCTTGGTTTGGGGCTTATGCACCTGCGGATAAACCAGAAATTGTAATTGTGGCTTTTGCTGAACATTCCGGTGGTGGTGGTGGTAGTGTGGCTGCACCAATGATTTTAGAAATCATGGAGGAATATTTTGCCCACAAGCACCCAGGGAAGTATCAGAAAAAGTGACTGGGGACTGAGGACTGGGAGATGGGGCTGGCAACGGAAGAAGAACCTAATTGCTAATGCCCAATGTCCAATGCCCAATGCCCAATCATTTAGCTGGTTTGAGATTTCTAGCTTTGTAGAATGTTTCTAAGCTGTTGCGATCGCCTACAAAACGCCAGTGCCAAGGTTCATAACTCACACCTTGAACATTATCTTTGGGAAAAGACATCTCAAAACTAAACCGTGCAGCATTAGCTTGTAGCCACTGATAGGCTTTGGTATCCTCAAAATTAGCTTGTAGGTTAGTTGCTGGTACTGCTCCATCTCCTATATCCACAGCATAGCCTGTATGATGTTCACTATGACCAGGAGGGGCGCTGAGGGCGGCTCTTTGGGCGGGGGTTTGATTACGTTGAGCGCCCACATTAAAAAATAACTGTTCTTGTTCTTTCACTGAACGAAAGCCAGAAATTGGCGCTAAAATTATACCTGTACTTCTAGCCGCTTGTGCCATTTGCTGAAACCTTTCGGCTGCTGCTTGTCGCATTTTGATCCGTCCATCAAATGTAATTGCTAACAGTTCTGATTCTGGTGCTTCGGGATATGCCAAATGTCCCAAAACCATATCATTATTAGTAGCTGGGGTATTAGTAGCTATTGGTATAGAACTAACTGGTGTTGGTTGAGAATAAGCATTTTTTTTAGGTCCTGTAATAAAAAATAAAAAACCACTAGTTATAGCCAGCAGAACAAATCCTACTACTCCCCCAATTACCAAAACTAGCGGTTGCACGCGCAGTCTAGACCGGGTATCAGGAGTATCGCGTATAGCAGCTGGAATATCATCATCAGATCCTGGTGATGAGTTTTGCGGTTTTTCTGGAAACCCAGCCTTTTTCAAGTGTCCACTCCTGGTTGTGTACAATTTTGGATTTTAGATTTTAGATTTTAGATTTTAGATTTTAGTTTATGAAAAACTAATTGAATTAGTTTTTCAGTTTTCATCGGTTAGAATCATTTTCTTTGATGATATTCAAAATTCTCAATTGGAAAGAATTAACGTAACAGGTATCATTTTATATCTCTAGTTGAGGTGAAATTTTGAGAAACCTCTTAGAACTATATATCAATTTGCTAGGATCAGTGCTAGTATAAGTTATGCTGGAAGGTAAATTACCTGCCACATTTCCTACTCATTTGGGTCATTTTCTGTTTTGGGTAGGAGTACCGATAAGTATTGTCGCTTTTTTGCGGCAAATAGACTTATCAGAATAGATTTGGATTGCACCAGTGATCCCTGACTTAGCCATTTTACTAAGAGCACTTTTAGCCTGGTTAGTGATCAAAGGTCAAGCCTATTTAAAAAATTCCCACCCCCAACCATCAACCCAAGGTAGTTTAATTCTAGCGTCAATGCTTGGTAACACAGGTTATCTAGGCTTTCCCATCACCTTAGCAATGGTCGGGAAAGAATATTTTGCCTGGGCATTATTTTACGATTTATTGGGGTCAGTTTTCGGAGCTTATGGCTTGGGTGTATTACTCGCAACTCGTTTTGGCAACACAATCCAAAATCATGAATAGATGGCTAAGGCTATATTAATCAATCCTGCCCTCTCGAGTTTTGGATTTGGGTTATTATTCCGTCAAGTTGCAATCCCCAATATGGTGGAAATTGTCCTAGAGAAATTAGCTTGGTGTGCTATAGCTTTATCTTTAATTTTAATTGGCATGAGACTTTCACGGCTGAATTCTTGGTACCAACTCAAACCAGCGGGAATCAGTTTATTCATCAAAATGCTATTAGTCCCCCTAATTCTAGGCAGCACTCTATCGCTTTTTGGTGTCACTGGTGAACGGGAATCAGTTTATTCATCAAAATGCTATTAGTCCCCCTAATTCTAGGCAGCACTCTATCGCTTTTTGGTGTCACTGGTGAAGCAGCACAGGTAATAGTCTTACAAATGGCCATGCCTCCAGCTTTTGCCACACTGGTAATAGCCTAAACCTTTGATTTAGATTGTGATTTGGCAGTAACAGCTTTAGCAATGGCGTCTATGGTATTGTTAGTGACTCTCCCGCTTTGGTTGTGGCTGTTTTGAAGATAAGTATCCGGGCTGTACCCTATTCTGGGATGATGTATTAAAACAATTCGAATACTAGCGATGGCTTCATGTCTAAGCTGAATACAAAAGCCCAAAAGACTCAAATTATTGAAGTTCTGACACAGGATTATTTTCCAATGATTTCTCAACTTCAGACTGAACTTCAGAAAAATCGGACACCAGAACAAGATAAAAAAATCGTTTGAGTCATTCTTTAGCTGCATTTCCGATCGCTCATCTTGCTAGTATTACTCCCCCTCAAGCTGCTCACTCGATTATCAATGGAGGGGATGATAATGGTATTGATGCAGTTTATTGTGATCGGGTTAATAACCTGCTTTAGTTAGTACAGGCTAAGGCAGGGAATGTTCCCAATATGAAAGAGAATAAAGCATTTCGTGATGGAATTCGGGATTTATAGGAATAGTATTTGATTTATGAAAATGCTCCGTACATCTGGAGAGACGGAAAATCAAAGGTAGTGTTTTGAATGAACCACTCAAACATCCACTTAAGATGAGAAAATGTTGGGATTAAAGCACAAAAACGTCCCAGCCAAGTTTTCGCTTGCAACCAAACATCTTCTATGGAGTTTTGAGAGGGACAGTTAGGAGCAAAGCGGACGCAATAAATTTTCCATTGCTCTAAAGGTAAACCTTGGTTAATAGATGCTAAAAAATTTTGAATTTCTTTTGAACGATGATAACTAGCTCCATCCCAAAAAATAAGTAATTGTTGGTTAGGTGACTCTTCTAGTAAATAGCTGAGATAATCAATAGTATTTTTTGAGTTAGGTGTATCATAGGTTTTCAACAATAAATTTTTACCTAAATAGTCAACTGTTCCATAATAAGTTTGTTTATCTTGTTCGTTACTAATACTAATTGGCTAATTGGAATGCTTATTTCTTGGTCAGTTCTACCCCAAACATATCCAATACTATCTCCCCAAAGTAAATGACACTCATCTAATAGCAAAACTCTCAATAGCCCAG
>ERZ1034427.19-NODE-19-length-37180-cov-32.320970_pt1 | contig 37180 bp, 47 predicted proteins | sample MGYA00520607_ERZ1034427 | MGnify/ENA primary metagenome ERZ1034427 (study PRJEB33736, sample SAMEA104288489) | Azolla caroliniana | place: Brazil | collected 1987 | study: EMG produced TPA metagenomics assembly of the PRJEB19522 data set (Is there foul play in the... | reverse complement strand
GCAGCTTCTTTTCCATAACTGCTATATTCTGCCTGTCCTATCACACTTGTCAATATCCCACCACCTGAATCCTTACGTGTTGAGCTAACTATGTCCTTTTGAAGATTGCAATATTTACAATATGCTAAAATGTTGAAAAACAAGGAGATAAAATAATGACATCAGGACATTTAGCAATTGTTAAAGATTAGTAAATAGAATTACTATATCCTGTATCTATCCCAGAAGCGACAAAAGTATTTATTATTCCTATAATGCCAGAGAGAACCGAAGATTGAGAAAATTTTTCTTTAAATAACTTAAATCAATCTTATATAAAAAACGAACCAGAATATACATTATTGGAATCAATTAAACAATATAATGCTGATTATGAAAGAAGCTAATATATTATATTAACTCCTATTCCTCAAGCAAATGGAGAAATAAAAACCGTCCGGCTCTAATTTTGAGAGAAATGCCAAAATATCAGGATTTACTGGGATGTGGAATTAGTACACAATTAAAACAATATATTTCTGATTTTGATGAAATAGTTTCACCTGGTGATGATGATTTTCAATCTAGTGGTTTAGTTAGTCAATCTGTAATTAGACTGAGTTTCTTAACGGTTATTGCTCGTAACAATATAATTGGCTCAATTTCGACAGAAAGACACAAACAATTATTAAATTTATTTCACTGAGTCAATCAATATTTAATTCGACTAAGATAAGAATCAAGAGAAATTATATCACCTTGCTTGAAAAATATTCTGCACCATCTTTTTATCAGACCTAGCAGCAGCATTATCCAACTCTGCAACTTCACCATCACTCAAGAACCAACCCAATGCACCAATATTCTGTTGTGCTTGTTCCAAACTTTTGGCACCAGGAATAGGAATTGTCCCTTTACAAATACACCAGTTAATAGCGACTTGAGACATGGTTTTATTTCTTGTATCTGCTATTTCTCGTAAAGTCCCTAAAATACCTTTCATGCCTGGTAATATTTGCCTAAATAATATTCCTCTTACACCTTTAGGAAACTTACCATTTTCGGAAAACTTACCTGTTAATAAACCCAAAGCTAAAGGACTATAAGCAATTAGTTGGATTCCTAAATCATCACATACATCTTTTAAACCTAACTCCGTGACTGGATAGGTAGATAGTAATGAATACTGCACTTGCAAAGTTTTAATCGGTATTCCTCTTTCCTGAAATCTTTTATCTACCCATAAAAGTCGTTTCGTACCGTAATTAGATAATCCTACACCTTTAACTAATCCTTGTTCATATAAATCAGCTAAACCATCTAATAATCCTACTTCCTGCCAAGGTGCATAATTAGCTGTAGACCAGTGCATCTGAACTAAATCAACGTTTTTTCCTAATCTGTTCGCAGAAGCATGACAAGCAGAAATAATTGATTTTCTTGTCCATCTCCAAGGGTAAGCTGCTAATTTTGTAGCAATACAAATATGTTCTTTATTTAGTCCTTGATATTCTCTAGTAAACTTTCCTAAAAGTGACTCACTGCGTCCGTTTAATCTACCTGTACCATAGGAATCTCCTGTATCAAACAGGGTGACACCATTATTCACACAGAGGTTAAATACCTGTTGCAGTTGGTCATCGATGCTTTCATTGTATCCCCAAAGCAGTTGGTTTCCCCAAGCCCAAGTTCCACATCCCATTGTGGGTAAAGATAGTGATTGACTGGTTTGCATATTGCTTTCCTAGAAAAAGTAAGTATGTTAGCAGTTTAGTATAGTTGGGGATTTGAGTGATCGCGTAAAATAAAAAAGTGCCATGAAATATTGGTCACTTTCATAACACTGATGATTAATTAAATCTGAAAGACTTTATTGGTGCTAACACTTAGCTAGATGACAAAAATAAGCTGACTGTCTGGCATTAACAATATACACGTTCTTGCCAAGTTCGGGGAATAAAACAAAGGGTATTTCCCGTGCTGGTTGTTGTAAGTCAGGAGGTAAGAGAGTGAAGAAAGATGTCTTGCAAATTAACAGTAATCTTTTGAGTAGCACCGTTAACTAAGACACAACTTGGGTCTTTCTTTCCATTCTTATATTGGTCGTAAAGAGAATCAAGAACTTTCTTACGTAATTCCTTCACTAGAGAAACATAGATAAAATAGCCTTGTGTATCCATCCACTTATTTAGCTTTGGCTGATGCTTTAGTTGCATCTGTAAAGAAAGCAATTTGAGTATCTTCATTTTCTAGAGGAGATTGTTCAGGCGGTCTTCCAGCTAGCTACAACACTATAGAGTTTACCACCCAGAGGAGCATCAACGGTAAATAATTTGTTACCAGCAGTTGCTGTATTCCCCGCTTGGAAATGAAACCAAGCTTTGGTTACTGAACTATCACCAAGAGCATCTACAAGTTTGGGTACTACGTTCTTGTCAAATAATTTTTTACTAGCAGGAATTTGAGATTTTGGTGGTAATTTAAAAGGAACAGCTATGCCATAATTCAGAATATCGTCATAAGCTATAACTCCTTTTTGCTGCTGCTCTAGAGTGTTGTAAATTGTTGTAATACCTAATGTTGCTTGAGGAGGATTAGATATTCTAGTAGGTGCTAGAGTAGGTGCAGGGGTGGTATCTGCTAAGGGAGAATCGACACCACCGAATAACATGACAAAGCTGAGAATAATAGTGACTAGGATTTTAGATCTTGAATTTGAGATTGATTACACGGATAGAGCCGGAGGCTTTTAGCATCAAGGAATTATCGCTCAAAGTCACCTATTCCCTGCCTATCATGAATACTGAAGCTTTACCTCTGAACGTTTATATCCAAGGTCAAGGATTTCACATTTTGGGTTTACACGGCCATCCTAGTGCGGGTCGTAGTCTTTCTGTTTTCACTAATCATTTATCACGATGGTTTCAAACCTTTGCCCCAGATTTACGCGGATACGGCAAAAGTCGCTGTAATAGCAATTTTAATATGCAAGACCGGAGGACTTAGAAGCTCTCCTAGACTATTTTGAGATTGAAAAGTGTCTGGTATTGGGATGGTCACTAGGTGGAATTTTGGCGATGGAATTGGCATTGCGCTTACCACAGCGAGTTACTTGGTTGATATTGGTGGCAACTTCAGCTAGACCTTAGGGTAATCATCCTCCTATTTCTTGGCAGGATAATGTTTATAGTCATCTGGCCGTGCTATTAAACTATATCAAACCTAGTTGCTCTTGGAATATTGAAACTTTTGGCAAGTGATCGCTCTTTCGCTATCTCATTCAACAACATACACCTACAGCTTACGGTTACATTAACAGGGAAGCTATACCAGCTTATTTACAAACTTCTCCATACTCTCTCTACTCACGCCCTCTATAGCGCCATCAAAGCAGAGTACAACCGACTTCCTGCCCTAGTAGAAAAAATACAATGTCCTAGTTTGGTGCTTGCTGGTTCTCCAGACTGCCATATTACTCCCGATTCTCGCTTAGAGACAGGACGAAATCTCAAAAATTCTCAGTCGCAATGTTACCCCAACACCGCCCATCTTTTTCCCTGGGAAATACCTCAACAGTTGCTGTTCGATATTGACTAATGCTTAGAAACACACTCAATAATTACTAATTCGTAATTCGTAATTAAGAGGGTACAAACCCCCACTAATTGCAATTACGAATTATTTTGACATCTAGTGTCAATCTTTCTCAACACCTGTATGCACGGTTTTCACCCATTTTAGACGTTTGGGACGTACTGACATCCGGGCGGTAGTGCTACTCATAACTACCAGCCAATGCAACATATAAACACTACCGCGAATGGTTTGTAGAAGTAACACAAAATAGTTAGATGTTTTCTGATCTTGGCGTGTCCGCCTTAAACCAGCAAACATCCCCACAAAAGACATCGTAACTGACAGACCAGTTACAGAGGTTAATACTGGTGGACGATGGCGAATTAGAGACATTAATAAATCTGGTATTGCTGCTGTGGGTAGGATATACATAATCAGCAGAAAAATCAGCAAATCCCAAGTTTTCCGCGTCCCCATCCGGTTTTGAAGGATCAGATCCCAGTAATCTAAATAACGCTGATAACCACCTTCAGCCCAACGGTTACGTTGATGCCAAAGAGCGATCACATTTGTGACTCCTTCTTCTTGGACTGGGGGATAGAACATACATTCAATATCCCATTTATCCAGATTCAGGCGAATTGTCAAATCCAAATCATCGGTGATGGTTTCCTCATTCCAGCCACCACAGCCATCCAAAGCTTGACGACGGACAAATTGACCATTACCCCGCAGTTCACCAAGACCACCAATAGTAGTCCGTTGTTGTTGAAACCAAGTATCAACAGCCATTTCTGCCATTTGTCCCTTAGTCCAAAAATTCTCCTTAGCGTTGGTGATCGCTTTTCGCACCTGCACCGCCCCCACCTGTTCTTTTTCGAACAAAGGCACTACCTGTAATAGTAAATCTGGGTTAACTTGGGCATCAGCATCAAATACCACAATAATATCCCCCTTTGTCATTGGTAGGACTTGATTCAAAGCTCCTGACTTACCACCAGTATCCTCAGCAGAACGTCTGAGCACCTTGAGGTGCTTGTATTCCTGCTTCAGTTCTGCCAATAAATGCGGCGTATTGTCCGTACTATTATCGTCAATAATCCAGACTTCATATTCCCCATTGGCATATTCCAGACTACAAAGACTCTTGACTAATCTAGCAATAACTGCTTCTTCATTTTTTGCAGCCACCAACAAAGATACAGAAGGCAAATCTCCGTGTATTTCTTTGTGATGGTGGCGGGGTCTAGCAAAAATAATACCCAAGGCGTGAATACCAAGGATAGTTGTCAGTCCGAGAATGAAAATATAACCCCAGGAAACTAAATGCAAAGCGATCGTCCCACTCCAGACAATAGTCAAGACCAGGGCGGCTTTGGGTGTACGTCGTTTAAATCGGTGTGAAAGTAGAGACATAGCATTCGCGTCTTCCACTAACTCTTGTTGTGCTGATAGGTCAGACACTAGGGAGTTAAGAGGAGCAGAGGTTCCGTTATCAGAGTCGTTTTCCGGCCAGGAATTCGCTGGCATAGTTAATTTGAGTAAAAACCAGTATCTGTTTAAAGTTTACAATTCCCTTGTGAAGGTTAGCAAAATTCTAGAATTTTGCTAACCTTCACAACCGCTTTTCTTTACCTTGGGGAGCATCGCAAAACGTAAGAATTCAGGAGTCAGGAGTCAGGAGTCAGGAGTCAGGAGTCAGAATGTTTGAGAAATTGGTTAATTAACAAACAGGTATTTTTGGCGTTAGCCTGAAATACCTGACTGCTGATGGGTGAATGCTTACCACAAAACTTACCTGAACTTATAACGAATAATGATCTGCATAATACTCGGTATTTCTCATAAATTACAAATATTTTTTTAATCTGTGTGAATACACATAGTTATGGGAATACTATTGATTGATGAAAACTCAATATCCCCAGTTATTAGCCAACTTGAGGAATCTTAAAGGATGTCTATCGACCAACTCCAGCCTGTCAGCCAGCAACAAGCTACTGTATATCTACCGTATATCCAGCAAACCAAACGGAATTTCTTACCCTATGCCATCAGTCTTTATCAAAAGGGCTTTGTGGAAGGACACCGCAAAATAGAAGCCAGTAAAAATATTCCTTTTATTGCTACCTGGAACGTTGCCACCCTTCCCTCAGACCTGACCCGCTGCCGAATCCAGTTTAATGGCAATGCTGAATTAAGTTATGAGGTCAGGATGGCCAGTTTTGAATTTATTAATTTTTTAATTGAACTAATGGAAAATTATAAGCGCCAAAAACTTAGTGATTTTTCCACAACTTTTTACCGCAAACTACTGAGTATAGAAGATTGAATCAGAAGGCAAAAGGACCAGGGGGCAGGGTCAATAATATATCCCCCCCCACCTCCCTCATCTCCCCCAATCCCCAATCCCCAATCCCCACAGAAGCAATTTCTGCTGCTTCAGCTAAAATTAGGAAACACCTAGCTGGGTTCAACAGACTTTTGAAATTAGGAGTGCATGGCGTGCCAACATCTTTTAAATATTTGCTGATTGGATCAATAGAGACTTATAGTGGTAAATCCGCAACAGTTCTAGGTTTGTCTGATCAGCTAAAGCAGAAAGGACTGGATATAGCCTACGGTAAACCACTGGGAACTTGTTTGCACAATGCTGATGGGACTGTAGTCGAAGAAGATGTCCAGTTCATTACTCAAAACCTCAAACTGTCGGAAAACCACGTGGCACCGACTTTGTTGGCGTTGGATGAGGTCAGAGTCCAAAAACGGTTACGAGGAGAAGATCAAACTAATTATCAGCAGTCACTAATACAGCATTATTTACAAGTACCAAGAGGTGATTTGATGCTGTTAGAGGGGGGTGGTAATTTAGCAGAAGGTAATTTGTTTGGCTTGTCTTTGCTGCAAGTTGCTCAAGTCTTAGATACTGCTGTGCTGTTAGTACATCGGTACAGGTCATTGCTCTCCGTTGAAGCGCTATTGTCTGCCAAAAAACAGATAGACGATGCCTGTGGGAGGCAACGCCAACGCTTGATTGGTGTTGTGATCAATGAAGTTCCCACCGAACAATTAGAAGCTGGTAATAGTCTCTTACGTCCATTTTTGGAACAACAGGGTATTCCTGTACTAGCAATGCTACCTAAAAGTGATTTACTCCGTAGTGTTAGTGTGGAAGAACTGGTAAAACAGTTAGGTGCAGAAGTTTTGTGTCGGAGTGATCGCTTAGATTTATTGGTGGAAAGTCTAGCTATTGGGGCGATGAATGTAAATGCGGCGGTCAAATATTTCCGCAAACGCCGCAATAAGGCAGTAGTTACAGGAGGTGATCGCGTAGAAATTCAGCAAGCAGCTTTAGAAACCTCTACCCAGTGCCTGATCCTGACCGGACAATTACCACCTCCTGCCTTTATTCTCAATCGTGCGGAAGAATTAGAAATCCCGATTTTGTCTGTTGACCTCGACACCTTGACCACCGTAGAGATTGTTCATCGCACTTTCGGACAAGTCCGTGTCCACGAACCTCTAAAAGTAGAGTGCATCCGCCAATTAATGTCCGAACATTTTGATATTAACCGTTTGTTATCTCAACTAGGATTAAACCCAGCAGCAGCTTTATCTTAGTATAATTACTGACCCAGATTACCAGTTAATCGCCAGCGTAAATCCTACATCTGAGTTGATTTGTGAGAATATATGCACAATCAACCTAATTACTTATAAATAATCGTTCAACATTTATACTAAGGACTTAGTGAAACGTTTCCATCAATAAACTTTTTGTTACTTAACGTTTCAATTCAGAAAACATAGCAATATGTAACTCTAGTTGGCTTCTCAACTACACGCTGTTTGATAGAATATCTAGGTCGTTTAATCTGATCACCTCCATCTTTGAGCCAGTCAATAGACCTCATCAACCTTGATACATTAGCGCAAGAACTGGCGACAATCCAGCAAACAGGTTCTAAACGAATTGCCTTGTTGGGTTCGCGTCACGTGCCAATTACTCATCAAAATCTAATTGAAATGATGACTTATGCCCTAGTTTTATCGGGCAATCGTGTCATCACTTCTGGTGCTACAGGTACTAATTCAGCTGCTATCAGGGGAGCCACACGGGCTGACCCAAATTTGCTGACAGTAATCTTACCTCAGAGCTTGGAACGCCAGCCATCTGAATCACGCCAGCAGCTAGAGCAGGTCATGCATCTAGTCGAAAATCCCAGTAATGATCATCTGTCTTTAGCGGAGGCCAGCTACCTGTGCAATAAGGAGATTGTTTCCCGTTGTCAGCAACTTATCTGCTTTGCTTTTCACGATAGCGGCACCCTGCTGCAAACTTGTGGAGACGCAGAAGAACAAAGAAAAGTGCTGACACTGTTCTACTTTGACTAAAGTGAAACGTAGTCTCCACATAACTAATGATAGAGATGGGAAATTACTATTGGGTATTGGGTAATGATTTTTCTAAATTACTCAGTACCCCTTCACAGCTAGAAATATTTGACTATATTTTTAGTAACTATAAACCCTTCCAAAATTCAACATTTCATATCTGAAATTTCTATGGCTTCTACTTTTTCCTTTGACATTGTGAGCGACTTTGACCACCAAGAATTAGTTAATGCTATTGATCAAGTAGTACGAGATATCAAAAGCCGTTATGATCTCAAAGATACACAAACTACTGTCGAATTAGGCGAAAAAAGTATTACTATCAGCACCGATAGTGATATGACCTTACACGCTGTACACAGCATACTGCGAGAAAAAGTAGCCAAACGTAACCTCTCCCAAAAAATCTTTGATTTTGGCAAAGTTGAATCTGCCAGCGGCAATCGGGTCCGTCAAGAAATTACCCTCAAAAAAGGCATCAGCCAAGAAATTGCCAAACAAATTTCTAAATTAATTCGTGACGAATTCAAAAAGGTGCAAGCTTCAATTCAAGGTGATACTATGCGGGTAACTGCCAAAGCTAAAGATGATCTACAAACTGTAATTCAGCGGCTGAAGCAAGAAGATTTTCCTGTCGCTTTACAATTTACAAACTATCGTTAGAGACTCGACTGGGGACTGGGGAGGACAATATAGTTCTTGAGCATGGTCAGTTATCAGGATATATGGTGAGGTTTAGAGTGAATAGCCTCTCTCCTTTCCCTCAAACTCACAATTTTTAGCTTGACATACCACTAGTTCGGTGAAGATCGCGCATAGCTAACATCCAAGGCTTCGGCAATATGTGGCACCAAGGCGGGAAAAAAGTCATCTCCAGTCACTGTGGCGGTTCCTGCTACCGATTTTTGCAGTGTTAATTCAGCCCGTTGGCATTCTCTGAGTTCTTGCTGTAATTTTTGGTGGGTGGTAGCTTGCTAAAGAGCGATCCCCAGTTGTATTGTTAACAGTTGCAATAGTTCAACTTCTGATTCTTGATACTGAGGAGGATGCTGGCTTTGGGTGAGGTTGAGAAAGCTCCACAGTTCATCACGACACAGAAGCGCCATCAAAATCTTGGCACGGATCTGGAGGGTAATCAACATATCGCAGTGACAGTCTGACATTTCAGTTGTGTAGATATCTGACACAACACGAATCTTTCCTTGGCGATACATCTAAACTAGCTGTTGCCGAAAACATTGGTCTTGAATTTGTTGTGCTAGCAGAGACAGAGCGGAGTTTGTGGACTCAGCCACAGTGATTACTTTCCCATTGGCATCTAATTGCCAAATATTGACGCGCTCACAATTCAACAATGGGCGTATCTCTTCCACAGTCGTGTCTAGAATCGTTTGCAAACTCAAGGATGATCGAATTTGGGTAGCAACTACTCAATACCTTAGCCAAAGAAAGAGTATGAAGAGAGGGCTAGCTCTGGCATTGTTCATCGTAAGGCTTACTGTCGTGGTTTTCGATATGTTTGTGAAATGTTAAAAATGCTTCCGGAATAACCAGAGCCTATTTTATTAGCCCAAATTTTTGCCAAGCTTACCTCTCTTGGTCGTATTCACAATGTTTCTACATCCGTTGAACCCTCGTAAATTGGCAAAGGTATTGAGTGAATAACCGGGAAAAGTTTGTATACTCTGATTTGTTAATCTTTAGTTCTGGCCTGCTAGATTGACCAAATTTCCTCATCATCATCTAATAAATTTTGTGCTGCTTCTAACATAGATGTGGCAAGGTCTTTTAAGTCTTCCCGATTATTTAAATAGGTTTTTAAGGCTTCCATGGGGTCAATACTGCTGCTGGCAGTTAATTCCGGAATGCGTGGTTTAGCCAACTGACTAACTAATTCTGGTTGAATAGTATATATATGCGCTGCACTTAAAGCACTATGGACAGAGGAATTGTCAATTAAATTTAACTGTTCCGATCCCAGTTTGTAAATCAGTCGAACTACGGTATCTTGCAGATCATGTTTTGCGATCGCCTTAAATAATACTGCTTGAGGATCATTACTCTTAGATAAATCTACCTCAATGGTGCGAAAAGTCCGAACAGGTAAGGAGCAAAATTCCCACTCTACACTTCCCCGTTCCAATTCCACCATCACATAACCCTTATCTTCCTTCTCTTCACTAAAATCCACCCGTTCAATACTACCCGGATAAATCACCGGCGGGTCATTGGATTTATTTAAATTCTGGTGTCGGTGAACATGACCCAAAGCCACATAATCAAAACAAGGGCGTGTCAGCAAAGATAGAGGTAAAGTAAAACCCTTACCGACAGCCAACAAACGTTCCGCACCTAAAGTTGCATTATCAACCATCAAATGCGCCAACAGTACTGTAGGTACATTTGGGTCAAGTCTGCGAATCTCCCCTTCTAAAACCACTTGTAACCGTTCCGTTAACATTTGATTAACATCAGCCATAGATAGACCCGCAGTTTCCTTGCGAGTCATCAAGACAGAACGAGTTAACCAAGGAAGTGTAATTACTTGCACCATTCCGCTACGGGTTTGGATGTGGTGAGTTGTCAACTTATCACCGACTACAAACCCTGGTACACACAAAGTCCGGTAAATATTTAAACTTGCACCTCCCACACCTTGGGAATGTAAGTCATGATTACCAACCAGCAGCACCGTCGGAATATCAGCATCTACCAAACGGCGAAATTGACTAGCAAAAGCCTCTTGCACATAAGGTGGTGGTGTAGCATCAGGAAAAGCATCACCGCCAAATATCACCATATCCACATTATCTGTTAAAGCTCGATCAATACACAAAGATAAAGTATTAACAAAATCTTCCAATCGCGTATTCAAACCCGTCACCGGATTGATGCGTCCCTGGGAAAAACCGCTTCCTATATGAATATCTGAAAGGTGGAGAATTTTAATCATAATTAGTCAGTGGTTATTAGCGATTAGTTATTAGTCATTAGTTATTAGACCTCTGACAGAATTAATTTTATTTTATAAAAGTGGATTGTCTTTGTTTTAGCCAAAAGTTAGAGTTACAAGGTTATGTTTGAATTAGCGATGCCAAATAACACTAAGAAATACATAAAATCTAAATCTCTCTATCTATCATACCACATAAACAATTTTACAATGGGTCTATTGATTTAGAATTAACCACGATTTTCAATCACCCGATTTTGTTACAATTACGGACATATTTACTCATACATCTTTCTATCTTACAGCCAGGAAAGCCCTTAAAACAAAGTCCGCAATATGTAATAGAAGAAAAAATTGGTGCTGGGGGTTTTGGTGTTACCTATAAAACAAAACATAAAGATTAGAATTTTACCCTTGTGATTAAAACTCCTAATCTAACAGTAATGCCAAATTAATATAAAGCTGCATGGAATAAAATATCAAGAATAATTGACCGTAGATGAACGCAGATAAACACAGATACAGATGGACAATCAAAATTCAAAACATCATACTTTCAAACAAGATCCTGTCAATCCTCAAATCCTTCACATCCTGATTCTGACAAAATAGATAGATTAAGGTGCGTTACGCTGTCGCTAACACACCCTACTGTGAGTTCATGACCAATAACTAAATGTGAATTCCACACTCAGTTTTAGCAGTTCCCCTCCAACGTCCAGCGCGTTCGTCTTCACCATCAGCTACTTTGGTGGTAATGGGTTCATCACCAATACTAGGATACCCTTGGTCATGGAGAGGATTGTAAATTACTCCATGTTCAGCTACATAAGCCCAGCTATCCTTGCGTGTCGAAGCAGCGATGGGATTTACTTTCAATCTTCCCAGATTATCTAATTCAAATATAGGCATATTGGCACGGGTAACAGCTTGGTCACGGCGACGGCCTGTAATCCAAGCTGTGGTGTTGAGTTCTTGTAGACCCCGTAGCAGTGGTTCAATTTTTGTAATTTGGTGGAATTTTGTAATATCTTCATCCCAAAGTGCTTCGCCATACTTAGCTGCAAAGGCTTTGCGGGAGTCTAAATCGGGAGTTTTATAAGTTTGCAAATCTAGGTTATAGATTTCTTTAGCTTTAGCAACAAGTTCCAAGGTTTGGGGAAAGTGATATAAGGTATCGAGAAAGATTACAGGAACTGGATGTTTGAGTTCAGTATAGAGAATGTGAGTAATTACCAAGTCATCGACGTTAAAGGCGCTGGTTTGTACCAGTCCTATGGGGACGTTTTCAATAGACCAAGCTAGGATTTCTTTGGGTGTTGCGGTTTCAAATTGTTGATTTAAGCGATCTAAGTCAAAAGCTATGGAAACTGTCATGATGATTCCCTAGAAAAGATATTTTTACCTTAATTAAGCTTTATCTTACCCTATAAAGGCACCTATCCCTCTCGATAATAGGGTATTGATTCTCTACGGATATCATGATTTTTTGAAATAAAGCTGCATAGAATCGGATTTAAAAAATAATTAATTAGGGTTTGCTGAAAAAGTCTTTTCGTAAGGGCTAGAAGTCAGGAGTCAGGAGGGAGAATTAGAAGGAGGTAAGAATAGTCTCAAATCTGGGAAAGTGATTGGCTTCCCTAGTCCCGCAGGCAATCAATCGGTTTTTGATGGTTTCAAGGCTTATTCCTTGCACCTTATTCACCTTTTCAACCCCTGAAACTCTTGATTTATACGGGCTCTCCGTTTATATGGCTTAAGTCCGAGCTACGCCATCAGTAAACCCTGATTACTCGTATACATGTACAAATAAATGCATTTAATATAATGAAAATGAGATTAACTATAACAAGTCAACTTATATTAGTATAATTATTAATCTTGACTATTAATACGGACATAATTTTATCAAGAATAATAAAGGATATGCTAATTTCTTTTAAGCAATTTTAATTTTTACTTGATTTCGCATAGATATATATTCCTTTATACAAATCCTGTTAACCTTAACCTAAGGTTAAACATAATCAGCATCTTACTGAGAAATGAATAATACAAAATTACCAAATAGCTTGGGTCAATCTATAGTCATGGGTTTTTTAATCATTGTGACCAGTGCAGGGATCATCACAATCATGAGCATTTTTTAGTAAAAGAACACGATCTACAAGTAGAAGGCAAAAGGCTCAAAGGCAAATAATTAGGTAATAGGAGCGTGGGTAGATGGAGAAAATAACCTATTTATTGCCTATTGCCTTTTTCTACTGATAACTGTTAACTGTTAAAGGAAACTCCCACGGGACAAGCCACATTAGTACCACCTAAACCACAATATCCACCAGGATTTTTGGCTAAATATTGCTGATGGTAGTCTTCAGCATAGTAAAATTCAGGTGCATCTAAAATTTCCGTGGTAATTTTGCCATAACCAGCACCATTAAGTGCTTGTTGATAAGCGTCCCGTGATGCTTCTGCTTGTTGCTTTTGAGTTTGGGAATAAACGTAAATACCCGAACGGTATTGAGTACCACTGTCATTACCTTGACGCATACCTTGGGTAGGATTATGACTTTCCCAGAAAATTTTTAACACTTGGGAATAACTAATTACCTTAGGGTCAAAAACCACAAGCACTGCTTCATTATGACCCGTTAAACCTGTGCATACTTCTCTGTAGGTTGGGTTGGGTGTGTAGCCAGCAGCATAACCAACCGCAGTGGTGTAAACTGCTGGTTGTTGCCAGAATTTACGTTCTGCACCCCAAAAACAGCCTAAACCAAACATTGCTGTTTCCATCCCTTCCGGAAAAGGCGGTTTGAGAGGATTGCTGTTAAGGTAGTGTTTTGCCTGTACTGCCATCTTGTTTATGCGTCCTGGTAAGGCTTGTTCAGGTGAAATCATAGCCAGTTTTTTACCTAATCCGAATATTCCCATTGATTTTGATGAATGTTATGAATGATTGCGTTTCTTTTTTATTTTAGAACTTTATTGAGTTGCGCTAAAAATCCTACCGCATTAAGGCTGATGGGTGAGAATAATAACTACATAGAAGTTCTGTCTAAATATATACAGGAGACTATCCTCCTCCGACAATAGTAACTACTTCCAAGCGATCACCATTTTCGATTTTAGTTTCTGACCAAAATTGACGGTGTAAAATTTCACCATTATATTCCACCGCCACCAAACGAGGATTAAAACCCAACTGCTGAAGTAGTTGAGGTAAAGAGGTTTGGGATACACAACTCTGTATTTCCCCATTGACTTGCAAACTAATTTGAGAATTCATAATAAATCAATTCAAGATTCAAAATAGCGAATAAGCAAAAGTTGATTAATTTTCCTATCTTCCCAGTCCTCAATCCCCAGTCCCCTACCTACTTCCGATAAAGCTGAGAAATAAAATACTGTGTGACTAATGTAGGTTGTTCAGCTTGCATGAGCGCTCGCACTACAGCTACTCTTTGACCTCCAGCATCAATCACATCATTAATATTACTCGCATCAATTCCCCCAATCGCAAACCAAGGAATTGGACAATTTTTGGACGCATATCTGACATATTCCAAACCTGCTGCGGCTTTACCTACTTTAGTTGGTGTTTCATAGACTGGACCCACACCAATATAATCTGCACCTTCCGCAATTGCCCCTTGCATCTCTTGGGGATTTGTGGTAGACCGCCCAATTAACCGTTGTGAACCCAATAATTGCCTAGCAACTGCGATCGGCATATCTTGTTGTCCTAAATGGACTCCATCTGCACCCACAGCCAGCGCCAAATCTACCCTGTCATTGATGATAAACAAAGCACCATAATCGTGACATAGTTGCTGGAGTTTCCTAGCTCTTTCCAGATGAGTCAGATCATCAGATGTCTTTTCACGAAACTGTAGCAGCATTAGTCCGCCTTTGAGAGCTGCTTCCACAGTCTCCAAAAAATGATCTACTGGCGATGTTACCAAATATAGACGCGATTGCCCCAGTAATTGATGACGTTGATAACCCATCAAAGTGCTTTCTAGAGTATAAACCTGATAACGCATCTGTTTAAAAGCACTCCCCATATTTGGGTTATACAGTTTGCCATATTCCTCCAAAACCCTCAGTGCTTCTTGGAGACGACAAAAATTAGCTTGTAACAAAGATGTGATATCAGCCCGTTGTTCCTCTTGAGGATGAGTTAAACCCGTACCAGGATCACCAAGTGTATCTCGTGCTGCCCTCATTTGTGCGGTATGCCACTGACCAAGCTCTTGACGTAAGTGCTTACAAGCTTCAGCTAACGAGGCATCATTTAATCCAAAGCGACACCATTCTTCAATAATACGCAACCCTTCACGAGCGCGATCCAAATTAGCATCCAGAATGCGGTATACCACTTGTTGTGTTTCTTGTCCTTGATGATGGGCTGTAACCATTAAAACAACCCCATTATGAGTTTAATTAAAATTGACATATAGCAATCCGATTTAATTTGTTATTTCACTTATGTTGTCTGGATATTAGGCATTGGGTATTGGAAATTGAGTTTATTCACGTTACATTGAGGATTGCTACAGTTAAAATTTACTAATTTATTTGTAGGCAAAATAGCCACTTGGTGAGCTTTACGGGTAATATAATCGACATATTGAGGTCTGATTGAGGTCTGAAAGTCTGAGAACATTACTGATTGTTGTGCTACCGGAGTTGCATATAGTTTATGCCTCTTCTTAATTTTATTCCTAGCTGTAAAGCAGAGATGCTGTTTCAAAAACTCATTTTCTCAGAATTTAAGAGACTTTCAGTTACACCTTCCCCAATTGTATGTTTGACCTTAGGTTTGGCGGTAGTAATTCCAGCCTTATGGAGTAACAACATTACCAGTGCAATCGCTCAAATTCCCACAACATCAACAAAAGTAGTCCAGAGTGAGAGAACAATTTCTCAGGTTAACATCCTCTTTGTCAACCCAAGTATCGACAATGACCAACAAAGTAACGGTAGTAAAATCGCTCCCTTAAAGACAATTACCAAAGCCTTGCAACTAGCACAATCAAATACTCTCATTATCCTTGCTCCAGGTACATACAGCCCCAAAACAGGCGAAGTATTCCCCATCATCCTCAAACAGAATGTAGCTATTCAAGGAGATATTGGCAACCAAGGCAGAACCGTCAAAATTATCGGTGGTGGTGAATACCTCAGTCGCAGCTTTGTCCGTCAAAACGTCGCTATTGTCGGTGCTAACCTAGCCAGTTTAAGCGGAGTCACAGTCACCAACACAAACAGCCGTGCTTATGGTTGATGGATTGAATCGGCTAATCTCTTCATTCAGGAAAATAGATTTACTGGCAATACCCAAGATGGCATTTCTACCACTGGTAATGCCACTCCTATCAATTAGCAAAAATTATTTTTATCAAAATGGTGCCAATGGCATTACCGTTTCTGCTGATTCCCGTCCCGAAATTTGGGAAAATGTCTTTCAAAACAATGGTTTTGCGATTAACGTCGCTCAAAATGCTTCTCCTATAATTGTTGGTAATCAAATCTCCAACAACAGATCAGGAATTGTTGTTCAAGCAAATACCAGCCCGATTTTACGGAAAAATGTCATTCAAAGCAGTAAAGAAGATGGTTTGGTCATAATTGATCAAGCTATACCAGATCTAGGCAATTCCAGTGAGCCAGGTGGCAACCGATTTAGGAATAATTCGCACTATGATATTAACGCCAAAGCCGCCAAGCAGGTAATTTTCGCTGGTGGAAATAACATATGTAAAAATCGCATCATCCATCGGCAATGTAGATATTAATAACGCTACAAAAGCAACAATTGTTAGAAATTCTGCAACTAATTCTGTCTCTGCACAGCAAATACCCACAGGAGGACAGATAGTTTTTGCAGAACCCAATATCCCCAGAGCTTTCAACCAGTCTACTATCCCCAGAGCTTTCAACCAGTCTACAGTGATGTTATCCAGTGGGAGCAATACCCCTGAAAATAATCCCATCCCTAAAATAGCCCCAACTAATCTAGAAAATTCTGTTCCCAAAACTAATTCTCAAAGCAATACACCGCTATTAAATTATGTGGGAGTTGAACCCAGACTTATTGAACAGGGTCTAATTGAATGAGAAGTGATGGAATCAGGAGTAATTGAATTTATTGCTCCTCAAGCATCCAATTCCACACCTAGAACTGATAGCAATTCCAGTGTAGTCGTACCATCCAAACCTTATACAACCACTCGTCAGAGTTCACGTTATCGTGTGGTAGTCCCAGTCACCAACAACCAACAACGGGAAACAGTGCTTTCTGTAGTCCCTGATGCTTTTGCTAAAGTCTCACAAGGTCGCACAGTCATGCAAGTAGGAGTTTTTAGCACTCAAAATAAAGCTAGCGACATGGTTCAAATTCTTAATAGCAGGGGTTTGAGAGCTATCATCAAGCGATTGAATTAACTTGTAATTGGATTAGGACGAAGAAAAGGGTGTAAGGATGTGGGGGTGTAGGGGAGGAAAATAAATTCATACTGCTGCCTTTTGTCTTTTGCCTCCTCTCTCCGATCACACAGCAAATTCAGCTTCTTCACCAGTCATGGCTTTGAGTTTGGATGTGAATGACTCAGTGCGATCGCTCCTGTGAGGAGTAAACTGGCCAATTGGCGGATTATTAGCATTTCCTGCCAGTAGTTTTGGCATTTGAGCGGGAACCAGGCTTTTTTGAGCAATCAGCTTTTGACTGACGGTTGCTGCTAACTGTCGCTTGCTAACATCTGTTACCACTTTAAATGAAGGAGATGTTAAAACACGACTGTCCCGTTCTCCATTAGCCAGAGTTCGGGATGCAATGTGACTCTCTCGGTAATTATTACCTCCTTGAGCAGGCAGTAATTGAAGGTTTTTCGGGTGCTCAATTGGCTGGGCTTGCGGTATTGCTGGTAAAACAGGGGGAGATATTTTGGTTAAATTGGCTGGAAACTTACTGCAAATTAGGCGGTCAAATTCCATGTTGAAATGATAAATCACCTCACCTCGCCGTAGCCAAAAGTTTAATATTTGTTGTACTGATATCGCTTTATAGCGTCCTTGATACAGTGCTTCAATAACTGCTAGATGTAGCCAATTCATTGGGTAATCATATCGCCAACGGTTAATTAACTCACTGGCACTGTACCCATTGAGGTCAAAACTATAGTGGACTAATAAGTTGACGGCCAATTGGGCGGAGGTATCTGGGGGTGTTGTTAGCATGGGGCTTTTAGTTCCAGGCAATAGGTATAAATGTCTCACCCATCGCATCTAGCCTAACGTCTTTTTAGCTACATGAATGTTTGTTCAGCAGCAGCAAATTTTATAGGCAGTGTTTTTTATTCTACTTGTCAATCGCTAATATGCAAAATAAATATTATAGTATAACTTACGCACTTGACAAGTGTACTTTTATATGGAACTTAAGGTAAACTAAGAGAGCAGGAGCGTAGGAGAAAATAACCATTGATTACTGTTAACTGATAACTATGTTAATGGGTTTGACCCGCTGGAGAGCGACTAGTGCGTGATAAATCATAGCTGCAACTTCTCCCCCTGTGACATCTCGTGTTGCTGCAAGTAGTTTGGAGTCTGGATAATTGATGATCATTTTATATTGTCTGGCAGTAGCGATCGCTATGCGAGCATATTCAGGAATAGACTTTCTATCACTATAGACATTTAACACGGTGCTAGCTGTTGGTAATCCCAGTCCGTTGACAAGAGAAACTATGACCTGTAGGCGTTGTACATTCTGATGAAGACGAAATGTGCGCTCACTAAAACCGCCCACAAAACCCCCACTAGCAGCCTGTTGAATCACCCCTTAGCAGCCCACAAATTTGATGTTACATCAGTAAATTCTGTGGCTTGACGTTTGGACACAGGGTTAAAAGCAGCAGCTATGAAAGCTGCATATTGAGCGCGAGTCATAGGTTTATCTGGTTGGTAACTACCATCAGCAAAACCTTGAGTTAAATTCATGCTTACCAAAGCCCGAATAAAAGGTTCTGCCCAATGTCCCACTAAATCAGAAAATGAGGGAATATCTCTATCTGGTTTCACAATATAAACAGAAGGTATGGCTTCTATTTCACCTTTAGCTACCAATGCGTGATAAATTAAAGGAGCTACCTCCGCACGGGTTATTTCTCGTAATGGTTCTAAAAGTTCTAATTGTCGATAATTAACTACCAGCAGCTTTTGGGTAGCAATTGTAACTGCACTGGTAGCATAACTGGGAATTTGCGCCCGGTCTTGGTACACTCTTAACCCATTGGGATTACTGCCAGAACATTTCAACCCATTGACAATAGATACTATGGACTGAATCTTGGTTAAATTTTGTCCTGGTCGGAAAGTCCCATCAGGGAAACGACCCAAAAAACCCCCATCAGCAGTATTTACAATAGCACCAGCACCCCAAAAATCAGTTCTCACATCCTTTAACCTATTTAAATTATTGCTATCAGGGAGTTGAAAAGTCTTGGTAGTTAAGGCAGCATATTGAGAGCGAGTAATTGATGTGGATGGTTGAAAAGTACCATCAGGAAAGCCACTAATAAAACCTCTATTCACCAAAACCTCAGCAAAAGCAGCAGCCCAATGTCCATCTAAATCAGAAAAACTGGTACTAATTCCCACTTGACTGGGAGTGTCGGCTGTAGCCGCAATAAATTCTACCAACCCCTTCACCTGAGTAGGATTCAACTGATTACCCACAGAGATTAAGTTTTGAGAAGATAAATTTTGGAGATCAAATTCACCTTGATTGCGAAAAATATTATCAGCCGGGTCTTGTTCTTTACCCAAGTCAGGATTTGCATTACCATTTACCAACAAACCACCTTGAATATTTTTGCTGATCAGATTGCGTCGCAGTACAGGACTAGCATCAGGAGACAATCCGAGCACTATTCGGTTATTTGTGAGTTTATTATTAGCCACCAGAGGGGCTGCAAAATCACTAACAGCTATCCCCACAGGGTTATTTTCAAATACATTCCGCAACACTTCCCCTTTGCTATAACGTACCATCATTAACCCACTGGCTACATTGTGCACAAGCAGATTATCCAAAATTGCAGGTTTAGCGTTACCAGTTGCAAATATCCCTTCTCTCCCACATTTACTGAAAGTATTTTTTGCTAAAGTCGGACTTGTCGATTCAATCCAAATCCCCGTACCCTTAGCAATTAGGATTACTTACAGTCACAGCCAACAAACTTGCATCACCTAGCAGCAATAATCTAATATTTTGTAGACCAAAAGTAGGACTTTGATACTCACCACTTCCAGTAATCACAATTAAATGACCCTTGTTAGCTTCATTACCCACCACCCACCACTAATATCCCCCGACCAATAATCAGGGGAAACACCCCACCACTAGCAGTGCTGTACATCCCCGGTGGTAACTGAATAATTGCCGATGATTGAGTCGCCTTTAAAGCACCAGTCATAGTTCTTTCAGAACTCAGGGGAGAACCAGTATTAGCATCATTGCCTGTAACAGGATTTACATACATTGTGGAGACGACCATAATTTATAATCTAAATCTATAATTCTTAATTAATAATTAATACTCTAAACTTTATAGTTTATACTTTATACCTTGAATTTATAAAAGTTAAAAGCTCCCCAACTCATTTAAGAACTGGGGTATATTATTGCACGAGAATAGTCTGGTTAAGTTCTGATGAGGTGATTAGGTTTTGTATTGAGAATATTGGACTATATCTTAATTCATATAAATAAAAGATGTCAGAATCAGGATTTCCAGGTCTCAAGGATTTATGGCTAACGCCACCCTACACGAACAGGATGTTTTTTGATGCAATATAGTTTTTAGAAATGATGGAGATATTTTTTTAAACCATCATGAAATATTCAAGAATATAGATAAAATACAATCTTCTACATCCTTAATTTTCATAACATTTTATCCTTGTAAAACCTTAGTCACAGTTAACTTCATATCAGGAAATAAAGGAGAAGAAATCACTTGAGCACCTGAAAAAACCTGCTCCTCATAAAAACCTTCAACCCACTCCAAAACCGTCACTTTCTGCTGAATCGGATCTACAATCCAATACTCAGCAATTCCCCGCGCTGCATACTCAGAACGCTTGTAACGATAATCCCGATTTTCCTGATTGGGACTTACTACCTCAACCACTAACAAACGTGGCGGCATATCCATTAAAATTAGAGAGCATGTAGCACCTGTCATGACCTGAGCTAATTCTTCAGAAAACACCACCAAATCAAGAAGATGCACCCCACCTGCCGACTATATACAGCCATTTCTATTTTTATACTCAAGCGGTAAAATGGGATACCTAATTTCAGAAAATAGGTAACTAAAAACATCGTCGACGATTTGGCTCACTTTCTAAAGGCATACGAATTAATTCTCCGTGCTCCAACTCATATAAATTATCCGTACCGTTATCAAATTGAAGAAATTCCTCAAAAGTCATCCTTTTAGGAGTTATAACTGTCATGGCTATTTCTCCTATAAACGGCTTGTATTTACTACTTTAACAAAGTTACTATTTTAACAATCTGTTTAATTTCTTACTCTAACTCTGCTAAATTAGCCATATTTTCCTGGTTTGGTAAATGTTCAAATTCATCTTGTAGCATTATTCTATAACTATTTAAATTTAAAATTTAAACATAGCATATAAGATATACAAATTACAATAATGTATATACTTAAATCCTGGGCATCCTGATTCTGACAACCACAAAAAATCTACTTTACTGCTGGTAATTTATGATTAAGTTTATAATTAAAATACAACTAAAAAGGTAGCTATATTATCATTTTTACCCTTAAAAGTTCTTATCCTCAATCTTCCGTGAAAATTGCACCTAAATCAACTTATGACCTATTAATTAAAAGTCACACAGATCGCACTTTAAAAGCGACATTATTAAGTCTACCAGACTATCAAGGTATAGGAAATACAGAAACGGAAGCAATAGAAGCATTAGATCAGATTTTCCAAGTGCGTTTAGGAAATGCTAGGATTGTGACTTTATAAATTGAAGCACTGAAACCAGGAAATCATTGAATGAAGTTTGCAGGAATGCTTGAGGATAGATAATCCACATTTCGATAATGTACAGCAATATATAGCAGAATATCGTCGTGAATTAGATGCAGGAATGGAGGAAGATTAGCAATAAATTGAAAGTGAGGAGATATATATAATGAGCTTATGGATACTTGATACAGATCATTTTTCTCTCTTTCAAAACAGACATCCATTTGTGTTACAGTGTGTTAATAAAGTCAACTTTGAATTTGAATAACTTGCCATAAATATACTATAATTAATTACTGCTGAAGAACAATTGTATGGTAGGTTCAATGTAATTACAAATGCCTCATCATCGGATTAATTAGTATTAGCTTATGCAAATTTCCAGGCTAATTTAGACTTCTTAGGAACTGTTAATTTACTGTAACTTAGCAAAGCTGCTGGTAGTATTTCCACTGAACTAGTCAAGCAAAGTATTCGCGTTGGTACTTAAGATTTACCCATTGCTGCTATATCAGTTAATGGTATTTCAGTTACTCCTAATTGGAAGGTTTTTGAGAAAGCGCATAATTTGCGTCTATAAGATTGGAGTGTAAGCTCAAAATTATCACGTTACGTTAATACACTTTCTTTCATTTGCAATTTATTCATAATACTTTCTTCCAAAAGAAGATAGAGGAAATGAGGAGAGTTTAAATTAGCTGAATGTAATAGGTTTTGATAAGCTTGACAAGCTGATTCATGATTTAAAATTCGGTTAGGAATGATTCTTGTCCATTCAGGTGCAGTTATTATTAGTTGGGGAATAACATGAATAAATGCTGAAATTTGGTTTTCCATATCAAAAGATTCCAGGAAGCGAATTAACCCAAACATCACTTCTGGCTCTTGACATTGACCCTCTAAAGTCAGATGATATGCAGATAAATTATTTTAATCAGGATTTTTAGCTATTGCAGTTAAAGGATTTTCAAAATTTCTAGCTTGTTCTTCTGTTTGCATTAGGCAATTTTCTGTTAAGATTGTCATGAAATTATTTTGATTCATAGTTTTTCACCTCATTTAACGAAAGTAGATTGCCAAATTACCTTATTCAGTCTGATTAATGCTTGCAAACTCTCTCTGATTTTTCTATCATACAAACCTTGAGAAACATAAATAGAACGGACATCACAAATTTCTTGTGCTCATGCTTCTCTAGGTGATAAGTTTAAATTAGGACGTTTACCATAAGAAATAGTTTGCCGATGACGACCTCCTTTTCCTGGTGATAAATGTTGCATCATCATGGCAAGTCGTTGCTCTGTTGTATAAGCTGGAACTTCATCTTTCATAAAAGCATCCGCAGGTATATGATGAGGTGTGAGGTTATCACCTCTACGTCCCTTTCTCAGTAAGTCTCCATAAGTTCGTACAGTTCCTTCTCCTAGTATTAGTTGCGGTTAATTATTAATAATTTGTTTACTCCTGTTTAGTTATTTATAGTGATTCATATTTTAATTATGAAGGAAGAAAGGGAATCCTTACTTTAAGTATTCAGGATTTACAGGATCAGAGGATTTACAGGATGTTTTTTGATGGAGTTTTATTCTTTAAAAGAAGTCATCATTAAATATTCACAAACAATCTATAAATAACAATCCTTTACATCCTTAAATTCAGGATATCCTGATTCAGACAACTACAACAAACAATCCACACCACAAATACTCTAACAGTGATTTTACCTATTGGTTTATCGGTGAAAACTTGAGAGCAATATTATTAGCTTCCCAGTATTCTTTCTCTGAATTTAAAATATCCAAAGCTATTTGGTACTGGCTCGGTTCAGCTTGAGCAAAGATATCAGCATGATCATAAAATATGACATACCTTTGAGCCGGACACCATCTTAAATCAGTGATACATTCATCAAGAGCATCCCAGTTATTGCCGAAGTATTGAGGAAATTCCATTGCTTCAGCAGCTTGTTTTAAAAATGTTTTTTTACTATTGATTTTCTTAAGCATCCAGGTCAAAAACTTTTGTTCCTGGTTCTGCGGCTATTTGTTCCATTGCTTGGCGGATGTTTGATTTAATATCTGTTGATAAAACATTGAAAAAATTATTCATAATATTCCTTACTTATTACAAGTACTAGATGACTTCTTGAAAGCTAAGTGATCAACCGTATAGTAGATTTCGCCATTTTGTCCACTAATGAGGCGACGACTACCTCTCTTTTTTACCCCGGGAGTGGGTACTGTGTATTATTTATAATATCCTCGAGGTTGTGGTGGCAATAATCCTTCAAGGTTTTTAAACACAATGCCATCTTTACTATGAGGCTAGAGACCGCGTATGCAAATAAGATTGATAGTAGTTTGAACTTCTGGAGGTAATTGATTAATGTCAACTTGCGGTATTCCATTCATTATAAATAAGTAGGTGGGCGGAAAAATTTATAACTATGTCATGGCGAATGCAGCAAAGGGGAATCAAGCAATCCCAAGGGTTTCAGGTAGTTTACATTTTGTTACATAGTTATGTTTATTTGTGTCTACCTACTTTCTCTAATTTTATCTACCCTTAGCTGAATGTATATAAGTACAGCAGCTTTTTCTTGGATATTGTTTTTATCATGTTAATACAATTGATGGCTATAATAAATAAATATTTAGTTAAATTAGATTTAGTTAAATTAGATAGATACATTTTTCACGTCATCATATCCGCTAAATCTTGATAGTCCCGTCATAACTACCACTAGCAAGGGTTTGAGCATTTGGGCTGAATCCTATGGAATTAACCAAGTTAAAAGAATATCGTGGTAGAGTCTGTATTTCCCTTCGTCTATTTCACTCCTGTATAGGTTGCCCTGACATTCAACCAGAAGTATCCAACAGAAGAATTACAGGACAACGATTTTCTTTTGAGGGTTTTCCACAAACTCAGGCAGTCTTACTGGCATGATTAATGCTCCTGGTTAATCAAAATTGGATGCTAAATATTCAATTTAGATACTACTCGTTCATGCATAATGCAAGTTAAGCGCTTCTATGGCGCTTAACTTGCAAGCAATAAACACATTTATGTACAAGAAGTATTTACAGTAAACCACTACGAATGTAGAGAATTTATATGGTCAATCTTTGGCCTAATTCCCCTCATCAGCTAAACTCGAAAATGCTGCGTTAATCTTGATCATGTCCGACTCCCAAGTAAGTGCTGCTGTTGCGAAACTCTACGACATCTATCCATACCCCCCAGAACCTATCCTTGATGAACCACCACCAGGATATAATTGGCGTTGGAATTGGTTAGCCGCATACAACTTCTGCACAGGTAGAAAACCACAAAAACAAGATGTCCGCATCTTAGACGCTGGTTGTGGTTCAGGAGTCTCAACAGAATATTTAGTACATCTCAACCCCCACGCACAGATAGTCGGAATTGATTTAAGTGCTGGTACGCTAGAAGTAGCAAAGAAACGTTGTCAAAGTTCTGGTGCTGACCGTGTAGAATTTCATCACCTGAGTATATATGATGTTGAACAGATACCAGGTAAATTTGATTTAATTAACTGTGTTGGTGTATTGCATCACTTACCTGACCCCATACGTGGTATCCAAGCATTAGCTAAAAAGTTAGCTACCGATGGAGTAATGCACATTTTTGTGTATGGAGAATTGGGACGCTGGGAAATTCAACTCATTCAAAAAGCGATTGCACTCCTCCAAGGTAATATAAAAGGCGACTATCGCGATGGTGTCCAAGTCGGTAGAAAAATATTCGCTTCCCTACCAGAAAGCAACCGCATTGTCAAAAGAGAAAAAGAACGTTGGGCATTAGAAAACCAGCAGGATGAATGTTTTGCCGATATGTACGTGCATCCCCAGGAAACTGATTACAATATTGACACATTATTTCAACTAATTGATGCTTCCGGGTTAGAGTTTATTAGTTTCTCCAATCCTGGATTTTGGCAATTAGAAACACTCTTAGCTAAAGCACCGGAATTAATAGAACGAGCCGGAGAATTGAGCGAAAGAGAACGTTATCGACTGATAGAATTACTAAATCCCGAAGTAAGCCATTACGAATTTTTTCTCGGTCGTCCCCCCATTACCAAAACCGACTGGTCAAACGATAACAGCTTATTAGCAGCAGTACCCGAACTTAACCCCTGCATAGATGGATTTCCCAGTCAATGTTTATTTAACTATGATTACCAAATAGTTAACCTATCACCAGCCGAATTTGACTTTATGCAAAAATGTAATGGTTCTGCCACATTGGCCAACATTTTAGCCCAAGTGGAGCTAGACTTAAACGGAGTAAGAAACCTCCTCAAACAACAACTACTCTTATTAACACCCAGCGAGAGGGTGTAGGGGAAGCAGAGGAAGCAGAGGAGAAATTTCTTTACCAATGCCCAATCACCAATGACCAAAAATAAGTTAATTGTTTTTTCCTAAAGTATTGTTACCGGATCGTGATATGATTCAGCTGACTGAATGTGCAGTCACCATATTTAGCTGTACTGGTTTCAAGTCCTGTGAGCTTGTCAGACGAATCAATTGCGCCCAATCAGACAACACAACAAGATGTGTCATCTGGTTTTGAAGATACAGAACCAGATGACACATCTATGCAAGAGTTCTATCAACTCTATCAGAAGTTGTTAGTAATCACACTTGTGTTGACGGGGATTCTTTTTATCTCTGTGTGGATTTTTCATTCCTTAAACATTGCCCTCAATTATTTTATTGGGGCTTGTACAGGTGTGGTTTACTTAAAAATGCTGGCTAAAGATGTTGAGAGGCTTGGTGGCGAAAAACAAAGTCTGAGCAAAAATCGTTTTGCCCTGATAATTATACCGATTATATTGGCGAGTCAATGGCATCAGCTACATATTTTGCCTATATTCTTGGGATTTCTCACCTACAAAGTTACCCTCCTCATCTATATGGTGCAAACTGTATTCATTCCTGAAACTTAAAACTCAGGCTCACTCCAGACAATCCTCCAATCCTCGATTTTTGGGGAAAAATCTTGAAGAATGCCCATGCTTAGTGTCTTAAACGCCTTTAATGCTTTTCCCCTCGCCGAATTGGAAGTAGGTCAACACTTCTTGTGGCAACTGGGCAGTCTCAAAATACATGGGCAAGTTTTTCTCACCTCATGGTTTGTGATTGGTATCCTAGTAATAGCCTCACTAGCAGCCACTAGAAACGTCCAGAAAATTCCCAGCGGTATCCAAAATTTCATGGAATATGCCCTAGAATTTATTCGGGATCTAGCGAAAAACCAACTCGGAGAGAAAGAGTATCGTCCCTGGGTACCATTTATTGGTACGCTATTCTTGTTTATCTTCGTATCAAATTGGTCAGGTGCGCTCATACCCTGGAAGTTGATCAAACTGCCAGCAGGTGAACTAGCAGCCCCCACCAACGACATCAATACAACAGTGGCATTGGCATTGCTAACCTCTTTAGCGTATTTTTACGCGGGATTTAGCAAAAAAGGTTTAGGCTACTTTAAGAAATATATAGAGCCAACGCCCATACTATTGCCAATCGCAATTCTCGAAGACTTCACCAAGCCCCTCTCCCTAAGCTTCCGTTTATTTGGAAATATATTAGCGGATGAATTGGTAGTAGCGGTCCTGGTTCTGCTCGTGCCTCTCTTTGTTCCTTTACCTGTTATGGCTTTGGGTTTATTTACTAGCGCCATTCAAGCCCTGGTATTTGCTACCCTAGCAGGGGCCTATATTCATGAGGCACTAGAGGGACACGGCGAAGAAGGACATGAGGAGCATTAACGCCCTCAGTTGATCGCACAGTTCAGACGAGCAAACTTGCTCCAAACATCGCCTCAGCGATTTGAGAACCTAGTGCCGTGTGAAAAACACACATCTAGTTGTTAAGTACATTTGTCATTTCTGTAGTTAAAGCAAGGAAAATCGTCATGGATCCATTAGTACAAGCTGCTTCAGTTCTAGCTGCTGCTCTCGCTATCGGTTTAGCTGCAATTGGACCTGGTATTGGTCAAGGTAATGCAGCAGGTCAAGCAGTAGAAGGTATTGCCCGTCAGCCAGAAGCAGAAGGAAAAATTCGCGGCACACTACTATTAACCTTAGCATTCATGGAATCCCTGACAATTTACGGTCTGGTGATCGCGCTAGTATTGTTGTTTGCTAACCCCTTCGCCTAAGACCTAACAAGTTTTGTTAGTGTAGAGACGTGAGATATGTTTAGCTAGAATTTGCTAGACATAATCACGCCTCTACAACTGACAATTTTTCGATAATTTACAGCTAGCCGCTAGAAAAATCACTGCTACCTGTGGACTGGATAGTGTTGATACTGCCAGAATTAAGCAGGAAAAAATGTGAGCAATTGTGAGCATTTTTTGGAGTGGCTGGATGATGTTACTAGCCTTTGAAAATTACTATCCCAGCCCCAGAGGAGAGAAATGTTTGATTTCGATGCTACCTTGCCATTAATGGCATTGCAGTTCCTGTTGCTGGCAGCTTTGTTGAATGTAATTTTCTACAAGCCTATGACCAAGGTATTGGATGATCGTGATAATTATGTCCGTACCAATAACCTTGATGCTCGTGAACACTTGGCGAAAGCTGAACGCTTAACCCAAGAGTATGAGCAACAACTAGCATCAGCCCTTAGACAGTCGCAACTGACAATGGAAACTGCTCAGGCTGAAGCTAAGAAAATTACGGCACAGAAAATAGCCCAAGCTCAACAAGAAGCACAAGCTCAACGAGAACAAGCTGCTAAAGAAATAGAGCAGCAAAAGCAAGCAGCTATGGCTACCTTAGAGCAGCAAGTTGATGCCCTCAGCAGCCAGATTCTAGAAAAACTATTAGGGCCAGCATTGGTGAAATAGGTAATACTATCTCGCCAAATTGGTGCTATCAAAGCATAAACACATAAGGGCATTAGTCCCAGCGTGCTGAAATTAAGTGTCCGAAAAAGGCACTTTTTTCCCGAGCGGGAAAAATTAACGAATTATCAAGCGAGCAGCGCACTTGTAGATGGGTAACATGGGCAACTTTTTATTACTTGCCACAGAACATTCTGAAATGGCAGAAGGTGGTTTCGGTCTAAACCTAGACATCCTAGAAACCAATCTCATTAACTTAGTGCTTCTGATTGGCATACTATTCTACTTTGGACGTAAAGTTTTAACTAACATCTTGAATGAGCGACGCTCAAATATTGAAAGCGTTATTCAAGATGCAGAATGCCGCTTGAAGCAAGCACAAACTGCTTTGGCACAAGTACAGGAGCAGTTGACTCAGGCTCAGGCAGAAGCAGAAAGAATCACCCAAGTAGCTGAAGAAAAGGCTCAAGCTGCTAGAGAGGCAATTCTAGCACGGGCGACTCTGGATGTAGAACGTTTGAAAGAAACTGCGGCGGCTGATTTAAATGCGGAAACAGAGCGAGCGATCTCTCAACTCCGTCAACAAGTGGTAGCTATGGCACTCAAAAAGGCAGAGGCACAACTGCAAACAGGCATTGCCGACGATGCTCAACAAATTTTAATTGAACGTAGCATCGCACAACTGGGAGCTTGACCATGAAAAGTAATGCAGCCAGAGCCAAAGTAGCCCAGCCTTACGCACAGGCTTTATTATCCATCGCCCAATTACACAATCTGACAGAAGAGTTTGGGACAGATGCTAGAACATTGATTAACTTGCTCTCAGGCTCTCAAGAACTCCAAAACTTTTTGGATAATCCTTTTATCGAGTCTGACAACAAGAAAGATCTGCTCAAACAAATCCTAGGGGAAGGAGCAAGTCCTTATCTACGTAATTTCTTACTGTTTTTGGTCGATAGAGGACGCATAGCCTTCTTAGAAGCAATTCTAGATCAGTATTTAGCTTTGTTACGGCAAGTAAATCAAACCGTCTTAGCTGAAGTTACATCTGCTGTTGCGTTGACAGAAGCACAACTGGAAGCAGTGAAAACAAAGGTTGTTGCTATAACCAAAGTACGGGAAGTAGAAATCTCTACCAAGATAGACTCCGATTTAATTGGTGGTGTCATCATCAAAGTTGGTTCTCAAGTGATAGACGCTAGTTTGCGCGGTCAACTCCGTCGTCTTTCCTTACGCTTAAGCAGTAACTAGGAATTGGGGACTGGGAACTGGGGGCTGGGTAAGATTTTTACGAATTACCAATCACCAATCACCAATTACCAATCATCATTAACTTCTTCCATCTCGACAGAAAATTACAGATAGTCACATGAGTATTTCCATTAGACCTGACGAAATCAGCAACATTATCCAACAGCAAATCGAGCAATACGACCAAGAGGTTAAAGTTGCTAACGTTGGTACTGTGCTACAAGTAGGTGACGGTATTGCCCGGATATATGGTCTAGAAAAGGCTATGGCTGGGGAACTCCTAGAATTTGAAGATGGTACTATTGGTATCGCCCAAAACTTAGAAGAAGATAACGTGGGCGCGGTACTGATGGGTGAAGGTAGAAACATTCAAGAAGGTAGCTCCGTAACTGCTACTGGTAGAATTGCTCAAGTAGGCGTAGGCGAAGTCCTCATTGGTCGTGTCCTTGATGCTTTGGGTCGCGCCATTGATGGTAAAGGTGATCCTAAGACTACCGAAACTCGGTTAATTGAGTCCCCAGCACCTGGTATTATTGCCCGTCGGTCTGTACACGAACCTATGCAAACAGGTATCACCGCAATTGACTCCATGATTCCCATCGGCCGTGGTCAACGGGAATTAATCATTGGAGACCGTCAAACTGGTAAAACTGCGATTGCAATTGACACCATCATCAACCAAAAAGGTGAAGATGTAGTTTGCGTTTACGTGGCGATCGGTCAAAAAGCTTCCACAGTTGCTAATGTAGTCCAAACCTTACAAGAAAAAGGCGCAATGGACTACACCGTAGTTGTAGCAGCTAACGCCAGTGACCCAGCAACCTTACAATTCCTCGCACCCTACACAGGCGCTACCATTGCTGAATACTTCATGTATAAAGGCAAAGCAACCTTAGTAATTTACGATGACCTTTCCAAGCAAGCACAGGCATATCGCCAAATGTCCTTGCTACTACGTCGTCCACCCGGACGGGAAGCGTATCCTGGAGACGTATTCTACATTCACTCCCGCTTGTTGGAACGTGCTGCTAAACTCAGCGATGAACTAGGTAAAGGTAGTATGACTGCCCTACCTATCATCGAAACCCAAGCTGGTGACGTATCTGCATACATTCCTACCAACGTAATTTCCATCACAGACGGTCAGATTTTCTTGTCTTCCGACTTGTTTAACTCTGGTATCCGTCCCGCTGTAAACCCTGGTATCTCCGTATCCCGTGTAGGTTCTGCGGCACAAACCAAGGCAATGAAAAAAGTTGCTGGTAAGATTAAGTTGGAATTAGCACAGTTTGATGACCTTCAAGCTTTCGCACAATTTGCTTCTGACTTAGATAAAGCCACCCAAGACCAGTTAGCACGTGGTGTCCGCTTACGGGAACTCTTGAAGCAGCCCCAAAACGACCCCCTCTCCGTAGCTGAACAAGTAGCAGTTCTTTACGCTGGTATTAACGGTTATTTGGATGACATTCCTGTAAATAAAGTAACCAGCTTTGCTCAAGGCCTACGCGATTACTTGAAGACAGGCAATACAGCTTATTACCAAGCAGTACAAGATAGGAAAGTCCTTGGTGATCCAGAAGAAGCAGCATTGAAAGCCGCTATCTCTGAGTTCAAAAAGACCTTCCAAGCAGCAGCGTAATTGGTCAGTTGTCAGTGGTCAGGAGTCAGTAGCAACAGACAACTGACAACTGACAACTGACAACTGACAACTGACAACTAATAAAAATTATGGCTAATCTCAAAGCAATACGCGATCGCATTCAGTCGGTCAAAAACACCAAAAAAATCACAGAAGCTATGCGGTTGGTGGCAGCAGCGCGGGTACGTCGCGCCCAAGAACAGGTAATTGCCACCCGTCCCTTTGCTGACCGCTTAGCACAAGTATTGTATGGCTTGCAAACCCGGTTGCGGTTTGAAGATGTCAACTTACCACTACTAAGAAAACGGGCAGTTAAATCAGTTGGTTTATTAGTAATTTCCGGTGACCGTGGTCTGTGTGGTGGTTACAATGGTAACGTGATCCGTCGCGCAGAAAACCGCGTCAAAGAACTGCAAGCAGAAGGTATAGATACCAGTCTTGTAGTTGTTGGGCGCAAAGCTGCCCAATACTTCCAACGTCGCAACTATAAAATTGATGCGACCTACAGCGGGTTAGAACAAATCCCCACGGCAGCTGAAGCAACTAATATTGCTGATGAATTACTTTCTCTGTTCCTTTCAGAAAAAGTAGACAGAATCGAATTAGTTTATACCAAATTTGTTTCTTTAGTCAGTTCTCGTCCTGTAGTCCAAACTTTGTTACCTCTAAATACCCAAGGTTTAGAAGCAGCAGATGATGAAGTCTTCCGCTTAACTACCCGTGGTGGTCAGTTCCAAGTCGAACGGCAAAAAGTCGTTAGTCAAGTAAAGGCTTTACCCCGTGACATGATTTTCGAGCAAGACCCAGTGCAAATTCTCGATTCTTTATTACCCTTGTATCTGAGCAATCAGCTATTACGGGCATTACAAGAGTCCGCAGCTAGTGAACTAGCTGCACGGATGACAGCAATGAGTAACGCCAGCGAGAACGCCGGGGAATTGATTAGTACCCTGACACTCTCTTACAACAAAGCCCGTCAAGCAGCAATTACCCAGGAACTCTTAGAGGTTGTGGGTGGTGCAGAAGCCTTGACTTAAACTGGTAATCGGTGATTGGTGATTGGTAAAGTCAACCATAACCAATCATCAGTTATTAAGTAAGTCGGGGCAATAAAACTGATGTATATGATGATGTATATTCAGTTTTCTAAAAACTCTGAAATAACCTATTTATAAGGTCTTTATTAAATTTCTATGTATCCTCTATTTTTATCAATTAATTTAATGATTATGGAATAGTTCATGAATGTAAATATTTGCACTAGACATTAACCGAATTTAATAAGAGAACTCCATAAAAAGCAATACCCAATGTTATTCTAGTAGCGCAGCGTGGCGTAAGCCATACGGAACGAAGTGTAGTCAAGAATCTACTGAAGCATCTTTCGGGTTTTCTGGAATATTTAGGGAGTTGGTAGAATAGGATTATGATTGATTGTTTATATGGGAATTTACTAGGGATTGAACTTGGTTATTTTTCTTGTTGTCTTTATAATCCAAAGAGGTAAATATTAAGTCTAATTCTAATTGCTCATGATTGGGACTATCAGTTTTCTTTTTTTTAGACATATTGAATCAGTAAACTTATGAAAACAACAAAGCTATAATCTTAATATTTCAGTTACAGTCATCCTGAAAAATCACCTCCTTTCTATTCATTATAGAATACTGAGTATTACTCTAAATTTAGAACTTTTTCTATAGTAATTACCTATTTTAAATCCTCAAAACCATCAATTTTATTAAAGTCGAGATAACACACGGCTAATCATGGTGTGTTCTGATTTTTTAAATTTTTAACTCGAAGTCTCTTGAATTTTGCTCCTCACCCAGGTTATAAATTCTTTGCCTAAGTCAAAATATTTTTACTACCAGCATTTTTCAAGAAGTTGGAAATTTCTGCTAAGGGCAAATTAGGAAAAGCTAAACTTCCGTCCAATACTATTCTATAGTTACCATATTCTAAAAATTAATAGTAAATACTATACCATCATATCGCCAAATTATATCACCAAATTCCTGGCACACCCATTTCTGCATAAACTGCGCAACTATCCTTAGAATCGCTAGTAATATCAATTACCACAACTAAATCAGGTGGTGGATATTCTTGTAAATTAATTCTAGTTTTACCTTGAATGGACTTGACATTTTTGATGTTGAAAAATTCATCAGGTTCTCCGCCAGATAGTTCTGGATGTTTCAAAGTGGTACAACCTAGAGGATCAATATCCAATTCTAGTTCCTCGGCTAAAGTTTCGACAAATAGACCAACAATTTTTTTATAACGTTCGTGTTCTGGTGAAAGAACCATAATTTCTAGATTACTCTGGTAATAGGTTAAGCTGAGACGACGATTGGTACTGAGTTCATTTAGCAAACTCTCATGGGTATGCCAACTGATACCTGATAAATGGACTATTTCTTCTGGTTGAATCAGAGTTAGGCTAGTCATGGCGTATCCCTATACCTGTAAAATGTCTATCCCTACCCTTAATTTAGTCAGAAAAAAATTAAATAGCTATACCTTTTATTTGTCAACTTGCAAAATCCCGTACTATAATAAAAATATGAAAGACATGGGGCTTTAACGGTTTCGACAGGTTGGCGAAAGCTACTCTGTGATTCAGGTCGAGAGCGAGTCACCTCTCGGAAATCAAAGACTCGAAAAAAAAGTAAATGCGAACAATATCGTAAAATTTGCTCGTCGGGAAGCTCTAGTAGCTGCCTAAAACACCTCTTGCAGGTTCGAGCGTCTTTAGTTTGAGTCCGTTAAGGACTAAAGACCTAACCCCAACGGATGCTCCCGCAAGCGTTCTCTGGTTAGCTTGGTGGCTAAGATTAAATCAGAGTATCCTACGTTCGGGATAATGAACGATTCCCGCCTTGAGGGTCAGAAAGGCTAAACCTGTGAATGAGCGGGGGGTTAATACCCAATTTGGACATGGGTTCAATTCCCATAAGCTCCACTTTTAATAATTAACAAATCCACCTAACACCTTTATGTGTGGGTGGGTTTTGTTTTGAGGGGGGAAATAAAAAAATAAGTGGTGTTTTAACCAATTAAATTTAAATTCCCACTTATTGTTTATTATCCTTCCATGAATCTTGACCAGAACACCGCAACATATTTTTATTTTGTCTATCCTTAATATAGCTGTATTCCTCCAAAGGTTTCTTACATACCGGACAGGGATATAAAGTCAGCTTTGCTGAAGACTTGGGAGCATTTTCATCTGGAGATGTTTGAGTTTTGGGTGCTTCCCACATTTTGTTAAAATCACTCCAAAACAGAACAGTATTTTCACAGCCACTCACAGATTTAAGGAAGTATTTCTTCTTGACTTTACTGCTGGGAATTTTAGCTAAAAAGTCCTTACAATCAGGACAGCGAGTTTTAGAAGTTTCATATTTTTGCTCAAATAAACTATTACTTTCAGCTGTAGACGATGAATTAATAACCACACCTTTAGCTTTGGAAAGCGCAGGTACATAATAATTTTGATTCCAAGTAGTTAGGTAATGTTGCCAGGAGTTTCTTCCTTCAGATATTGCGTCTAGTGCATCTTCCATCTTGGCAGTAAATTCCGCTTCTAATAAATCTGCCAATGCCTTTTGTAAAAACTCATCAACTTCTAATCCCAAGGCTGTAGTTTGGAGATTGTCTTTTTTCAACTCCACATAATTGCCTTTCTTTAAAGTAGCAACCGTAGGAGCATAGGTACTAGGATGACCCCTTTGCATTCCATCAGTTGTACGAGTTTTGGTTCGCTGTATCTTGGTAGTGGTTGGGTTTGTTTTTTCTCATGTCCAGCATTCTCTAAAGTCAGTGCCTGTTGCTGTTGTAAAAGAGGTAAAACGGCATCTTTACCAAGATTAGGCCAATACTGTTCATAACCGTAAAATTCTACAACCTATCCTCTGGCTTGCCATAAAAGATTTCCTGACTGAGTAATTACCTAAGCTTTGCGAACTTGCGCAGGACGACATTGAGATGCGATCGCTCTTTTCCAAATCATCACATACAGGTTAAACTCATCAGTAGGTAGTTCTTCACGGAATTGGACTGAAGGACGAAAGATATCTGTAGCACGAATAGCTTCGTGTGCTTCCGGAGCCATTTTACTACTACGATGCTTGCTTGGCTACTTACTGGGGGACATTCTGGGGGTCATTTTGCTCCAACCATTGATGCATGCGTACTGGCACAAAATTCAGGACTCAACATCACTGAATATGTTCCCATACATGTAAGTAATTAACCCTGCCTCATATAGCTTTTGGTCTACCTGCATGGTTTTGTCAGGGGCAAATTTCAACTTAGAACCGGCTGCCTGTTGCAGGGTTGAGGTGGTAAATGGTGGAGGTGCTTGACGATTAACAAGTTTCCCTTCAACTTGAATAACTTGATGAGGATGACGCTTTGCTTCCTCAACTAATCTTGTTGCTTCTGCTTCTGAAAGAACGCGCTTAGGTTCAGCTCTTTCTATGTTATTACTAGCTGCATCATCATGAGTTTCAGTTTCTGGTTGTGGTGTTTCTGTGGGAGAATTCGCTGTACCTTTGTAGAAAGCCCGGAATCCTTCTTTATAATCATAATCTACCCAAACACTCTAGTAATCTTGGGGGACAAAAGCCAGAATTTTTCTTTCTAGCTGACAAGTTAAGTGTAATGTGGCACTTTTTTGAACTCTCCCTACACTTTTTGCACCCTTATTTAATGCCCAAACTAGCGGACTAGCCTTGTAACCTACCAGCTTGTCGAGACAATCTCAACATAATCGTGCACCTATTAAATTGGAGTCAAGTTTTCTAGGATGTGCGATCGTATTCTGAACCGCAGATGCTGTTATCTCTGTATAAACTACTCGCTTGGGTTCTCTCAAACCTAACGTTTCTTTAAGATGCCAAGCAATGGTTTCTCCTTCTCCGTCTGGGTCGGTGGCTAAAACCACTTCATCAACTTGCCTAACAGCAGCTTTGAGTTGCTGAATTGTTTCTTTTGCTCGTTGGTCACGGGAGATATAGTTGCAGCGGACACTATTACCCTCCATTGTGAATCTCAGTAAATCATCACCCTCATTGCTGAGTTCGCAGATATATCCACAACTAGCGCGAACAATCCAATCTGAACCGAGAATTTGACTCAGCTTTTTGACTTTTCCGGGTGATTAGACAACTAGGAGGCCTTTGGGCATGGCACTTGCTTTTTAGATCCTTTACATAGGTATATTCAAACACGTGATCGTGTATGTAAAATATAATTTTTTAGGACAATTAACTCGGTGATTAACTGAAATCGGCGGAAATTTATTATATATAGTTCAGCTACATTAGGTACTAGTAGTCTGCCAAGGCAATTTGGCTATGTTAAGTGCTCGGATATAAACCCTGCATTTTTTTACGTGCATCCTTGGTTTTAAAACCCCA
>ERZ1034427.18-NODE-18-length-39303-cov-32.558984_pt1 | contig 39303 bp, 43 predicted proteins | sample MGYA00520607_ERZ1034427 | MGnify/ENA primary metagenome ERZ1034427 (study PRJEB33736, sample SAMEA104288489) | Azolla caroliniana | place: Brazil | collected 1987 | study: EMG produced TPA metagenomics assembly of the PRJEB19522 data set (Is there foul play in the... | reverse complement strand
GCAGGGTTTATATCCGAGCATTTAACCCAGCAAAATTGCCTTGGCAGACTACTAGTGGGAATGCGAGTACAATCTTTGGTCGCTTCACCCCAAGTTAGAGGTATACCTTCCACAATGTATTGGTTAGCATACCCTATTTAACCTCCAGGAAGTTTCATAGTTGAACCGGCACGTGAGCCCAGGAGATGGATTAATGTTGGCTGAGAAATTGCTTAATGATCAAATAAGTATTTTTGCGTTAGCCTGAAAAAGCTGACTGCTGATGGCTGAATGCTTACGTCAAAAAAGCCAAATGGGTTGATTATCAACCATTACTGATTTTGATAGATTTTCCTTTTTGATTGAGTGATGTGGTTAAAGCACGGAGAATTACTACTAACTCTCTTCCTACCCAACCAGAGGAAATCAGTGAAGGTGTATTCTGAATAACAGAAGAAACAAAGTGATCGCACACTTTTCCCAGAGGTTCAGCTTTTTCAATTTCCACCACTTCTTGACGTTGATTGACAGGTATAAATGAATTTCCCTCTTTGGTAACTTCACCATGTATCAAAGTTAACGGTGAAGAAGCTGAGATTTCATCAAAAATCAAACTACCTTGACTACCCACAATCCCCAACCGACGCTGTTTATCAGGATTCAGCCAGCACAGGTGAACATAAGCTTGAAAATTATCTGGATAAGTCAGTGTCAACCAAAGTAAATCAGCTAAACCTTGGGTTTCAGGTAATCTGGTCATGGTGTTTTCCCCCACTTCCCTATTTCCTTGTAACCAAGCTGTGCCAGTTGCTTGTACTTTTATAGGTAACTTACCTAACCAAGTGTTGAAGATAGCAATATCATGAATTGCTAAATCCCATAGTGCATCAACATCTTGGCGAACAGGTCCCAAATGAGTACGGGTAGCATAACCATAACGTAAATGACCTAACTGACCCGATTGAACCACTGTTTGACCCTTTTCCACTGCTGGGTGAAATAAATAAGTGTGGTCAACCATGAGTATTAATTGCTGATACTCTGCTATTTGGCAAAGTTCCCGACATTCTTCTGGGTCAATAGTCAGAGGTTTTTCTGCTAAAACATGATATCCCTCGTGGAGAGCATCTTTAATTAAGGCATAGTGAGTAGTAGCTGGAGTTGCAATCGCCACGGCTGTGAGTCCCGCAATCTGTTTTACATACTCCCATTCCGTTGTTAATAATACATTTTCATCTAAATCAAACTGTCGTTTGATTTTTGTGAATCTTTCTTTATGTGGGTCTACTACAGCCACTACACTTACCTGAGGATGTGCGAGGAAATTCCGGAACAAATGTACTCCCCATCGTCCAACCCCCATAACTGCAAGTTTAATTTTAGTCATTGGTCATTAGTTATTGGTTATTAGTCATTAGGCATTGGGCAAGAGATTATTCTTCCCCTACACCCTTATACCCCCACACCCCTAGACTTCTTCAGTAACTGCCAAATAAGCTACTTTAGCAGCAGCCTGTTCAGCCGCTTTTATCGAGCGTCCCTTACCTTGTCCTAACATTTTTTTATGCAACCAAACCTCAGCCATAAAACGCTCATGAGTACGGTGAGGTTGATTAACTTCCATAACTCGATACTCTGGTAAAATTTTAAATTGTGCCTGAGTCCATTCTTGTAAAGCCGCTTTATAATTGAGTCTAGCCGGATCAAGGCGAATTTCTTTTGTTAGTTCTTGAAAGTGGGGATCTAACCAAGGACGTATCAATTCTAAATTATGAGTGCTAAGATAAAGCGCCCCCAGAACCGCTTCAAAGGCATCTGCTAGACGTGACTCTTGACCAACGTGATCAGCAGTAGCACTACCAGCGACTAGTAAGTATAATTCTAAACCATATTCTCTTGCGAGTTGGGAGAGAATGCGATCGCTCACCAACACCGAACGAATAGCCGCAAAATCCCCCACTGAACAATATGGGTAATGTTCCCATAAAACCACAGCAGCCACCAGCCGCACTACCGCATCACCAACAAACTCCAGTTGTTCATAATTTGCCGACTCAGAAACAGTGGCGTGAGTTAGTGCCAAATCAAGTAAAGGCCACTTTATGGGACTATCTGGTGACAAACCTAACTTTTGGACTAAACTTTCAAGTTGCCGTTGACGGCGAGGATAAACGCGGGACATTAGGTAAGTGTGGGAAAAAGGGCTAATAACTCTTAACTTAGCATTAAATATAAAGCATAAATACAAAGTATCTTATCTATTTGATGGTTTTCCGGAAGTCTGTTTCAAATCATTTAAGAAATTAATATTATTGTCAATAGAAAAAATTTCATTGGGATTTTCAGCATTTTCTAACGCTACATTGAAATCTCTTTCTGCTTCTTCCAAGAATTCTCCGCACATTTCCCATGCCCATGACTTTATTTCTGGCTTGCTTTTGTAGTCTCGTGCTGTATTTATACATTTTTTCGCTATATCCATTTTGGCAGTAGCCCGTTTTTCTAAAAGTGTGGAATCGTGAATAAAATTAGGGTATCTCAACATATAGATTCACTCACAGATAGATTTTATAACACCATCTGGTTCACCTATTTTTTTAAAGTTGACAACTAACTACTTTCGCAATTTGACTTTCTTCAATTTTGCCTGATAAAGCTCTTCTATTCGCCGTGTTTTGATATTTTATATTTTTTTTATCAGCTCCATAAAGTTAAAATTCGTTTTATTGTTTGGTTTGTTTACCATTATAGTTTTTGCACGCCTTTTAACAATTGAATCTTTGTAAATTGCATGAAAATCTTCGGTTTATACCTATACTTAACTAGTATAGAGTGATCGCATCTTCCCAAAAAACTTAAACTCACCACCGATAAAAAACGAACTATGGAAAAATCAAACATCCATAGTTCATCAAAAGAGAGAGCAGGACATAAGCCGGGTTCTGTTCTCTTGCGAGGGCAGTTATCTATCTGGGACGCTTGTCACCAAACGCCTCTAGCGGCTCTTGTTTAACAGAACTGGTAAAAGACCAACCATAGTTCCTCTGTCCTTGCTCCCAACCGGGGTTTACCGAGCCAGCACCTCTCGATACTGCTGGTGCGCTCTTACCGCACCTTTGCACCCTTACCATTCAATTCAAAATTTTTAATTTTTAATTTTGAATTGTTTTGGCGGTATCTTTCTGTGGCACTATCCTCACGATCACTCGCACTGGACGTTATCCAGCAAGTCTGGTCTTTCGGGAGCCCGGACTTTCCTCAAACCAGTCTTAATAACTGATCTGCAACTGCCTGCGCCTACTCTCCCCTAGATCCAGTTTAAGCCTTGATAGCCCCTTCTGTGTTGTTCAGTTATCAGGTAATTGGTCATTTTTCCCCAGTCCCCAGTCCCCATCACTTTTTCTTATTCCAAGGTAAAGCATAAGTCCAGTGTAATTTCTCAATAGTAAACGGACAATTGATAATTGATATTGGAGGAACATTTAGACCCGGAGCTAAACCAACACGCAATTCAGATATTCTCAGGACCAATTGAAAAGAAAATTCTACTTTCTTTTTACCATCCATAAAATCTTTGTACAAACCCTTTAGACTTTTATTATTCTTCATACCAACAATATCAATTAGAGGTTCTCCTGGTTGATATGTTCCTGTGTCTTTGTCCCTTTTTAAAACATCTTCTGCGGTAACATTTTCACAAATTGTTTTTTTAGGAGCAATAATAGTTGGAACTTGCGGTATTGCTAAATCACGGCTGAGGTCTGGAGATTTGCGAATCACTCTACGGGATTTTTTGGTATGTTCAACAACCCAAGAACTATTATCCCAGTCCACATATACCGCTAAACTTTCTGATTTATTATCAATAGTAATTGACACTTCTTTCAAATTGTCTTTCAATTCGTCCAAAGAATATGTGCCTGTACCACAGGAAATCCCTACTTTGTTTTCAATATTTTGTTCTTTCAACTGTTCATCAACAGCACTTTTTTGGAAATTTAGCATCACCATGTCGTCGATAGATTCAATCATCCGATTGACTGTGTAATATATTCCTAGAATATAAACTGTCAAAATAATTAGATTTTGATCGCTACTTCCTAGTACCATAGAACTGTTAATAAACTCCCTATATGGTTTTGAAACTTGATTTTCACTTAATTTTAAATGAATTAGAAAGCCAACCCTTTTGCCAGAAAAATATTATTAACCCAGCAGAGATTACTGCCATCAATCCCAGACATAATGGATATCCCCAATACCAATTTAATTCGGGCATATTATATGGTGATTTTTCAGTATTAAAATTCATCCCATATATTCCAGCTACAAAGGTTAAAGGAATAAAAATTGATGAAACCACAGTTAGTAATTTCATGATTTCATTCATTTTATTGCTAACTGCTGAAAGATATACATCCATTAATCCAGATGCCAATTCTCGGTAAGTTTCCACCATATCCATCACTTGTACAGTATGATCATAACAGTCTCGTAGATAGATGCGTACATCATTACTAATTATTTCACTACTATCTCTAATCAAAGAATTAATTGTATCCCTTTGAGGCCAAATTGCTCGACGTAATTGTAATAATTCTCTCCTGATTTTGTAAATTTGTTGTAATGTTTGCGGTGTAGGCTTAACAATTACTTCTTCCTCTAATTCTTCAATGCGTTCTCCATAGAGTTCTAGCACTGGAAAAAAACCATCAATAATAGCATCTAATAGAGAATAGGCTAAATAGTCTGATCCTTGTTTACGAATTATACCTTTGTTCTTTTTAATTCGCGTTCTTACTCCCTCAAAACAATCATATTCCGGTTCTTCTTGAACTGTCAGTAAATAATGTTTGCCCAATACTAAATTTACTTGCTCACTGTGAAAACCATAGCTTCTTTCTTTTGGTATTACCATGCGAGCAATAATCAGTAATTGGTCTCCATAGTCCTCAATTTTGGGACGCTCTGCCATATTTACCATATCTTCTAACACCAGACAATGTAAATCAAAAACCTGCCCCAATCTTTCTAAGATATCTCTATTCCCTAACCCTTGAACATCCACCCAGGAAACTGATTCGGTATCTAAATAATTAGTACAATCTTCTGGGTTATTTATTTGTACACGAATCAATTCAGTTTGGTTGTAATCAATCAAAATAATATTTGGCTGTACAGCATTTTCATCAATAATTATTGTGCCTGGAACAGTTCCTTGTTGATGATAATAGTCCTGTATGGACGTGAGCTTACTTATATTTTTAGGAAGACGGCGAACCTTTTTAATCATCAAATTTTACCTATAGTAGTTAGCAGTGAGCAGTTGGTAGTTGGTGTCTGATATATGATCACGGTACTAACCTTAGTTTACGTCCTCTCTTCCCTGTTGCTTGTATAAAAAAAGTTTGCCTTTTTGTCAAGACAAACTGTAGAAAAAATTACACTTTATTTATTTGGTACAAGGGTGATTAGAACATACCCATACCACCCATACCACCCATACCACCCATACCACTCATACCACCCATACCACTCATACCACCCATACCACCCATACCACCCATACCAGGGTCAGGAGCAGCAGCTTTCTTTTCAGGCTTTTCAACAACGATCGCTTCGGTGGTTAAAACCATACCCGCGATAGAAGCGGCGTTTTGTAATGCGGAACGGACAACTTTAGCAGGGTCGATAATACCTGCGGCGATCAAGTCTTCGAATTCTCCAGTAGCAGCGTTGTAACCGATGTTAATATCGGTTTCTTTGACTCTACAAACAATGACGGAACCTTCAGCACCAGCATTGTCTGCAATTTGCTGTAAAGGTTCTTCTAATGCTCTTTGCACAATCTCAGCGCCAATTTTTTCTTCAGCGTTGAGGCTATTTTTAATTGCATCTATTTTTGTAGACAGGTGAATTAAGGTTGTACCACCACCAGGAACAATACCTTCTTCTACTGCCGCTTTGGTAGCGTTGAGAGCATCTTCAATCCGCAGTTTACGGTCTTTGAGTTCGGTTTCTGTAGCTGCTCCCACTTTAATTACTGCTACACCACCAGCCAGTTTGGCAATGCGTTCTTGGAGTTTTTGAGAATCGTAGTCAGAATCTGTTTCTTCCAACTGTTTGCGAATTTGGGCGATTCGCTTCTGCACTTCTGGTTTGGTGGAAGTGCCAGAGACAATGGTGGTACTTTCTTTGTCAATGGTGACTTTCCGGGCTGTACCCAACATTTCCACAGTAGCTGTATCCAAGCTCAAGCCGATTTCTTCAGAAATCATCTGGCCATCGGTGAGAATGGCAATATCTTGTAATAAGGCTTTGCGACGTTCGCCAAAACCAGGGGCTTTAATGGCTGCAACGGCTAAAACGCCCCGTGCTTTGTTAAGTACTAAGGTTGCTAAAGCATCACCTTCTAAATCTTCAGCAATAATCAACAAAGGCTGACCTAAAGGGGCAACTTTTTCCAGTACAGGTACTAAATCCTGAATGGCGGTGATTTTTTTGTCTGTAATTAGGATGCGGGCGTTTTCAAATTCCACCGTCATCCGGTCGTTATTGGTGATGAAATAGGGAGAAATGTAACCCCGGTCAATCTGCATCCCTTCGACTACTTCTAATTCGGTGGTCAGGGATTTGGATTCTTCAACGGTGATCACACCATCTTTGGTGACCTTCTCCATTGCTTGTGCCAGCATATTGCCGACTTCTTCATCGTTACCAGCGGAAACAGTAGCTACTTGAGCGATCGCACTACCTTCTACTGGCTTGGCTACTTGAGCAATTTCAGCTATCAATGCCTCAACCGTTTTATCTATACCCCGCTTTAATGCAATGGGGTTTGTACCTGCCGCTACGTTTTTGAGTCCTTCTCGTACCAAGGCTTGTGCTAAAACTGTCGCAGTTGTAGTACCATCTCCAGCCACATCCTTAGTTTTGGATACCACTTCTTGGATCAATCTTGCGCCAATATTTTCTAAAGGATCTTCTAATTCAATCTCCTTCGCGACCGTGATACCATCGTTAACAATTTGAGGGATACCAAATTTTTTTTCTAACAGGACGTTACGACCTTTTGGCCCCAAGGTGATTTTCACTGCGTTGGACAGAGCGTTAATACCCTTTTCTAAAGCCCGCCGAGATTCTTCATCAAATGCAATAATTTTCGCCATGTTTAATTTTTCTAACGCTTCCATTAGATAATTTAGCACTCACAGGTAAAGAGTGCTAAGAGTTTCAGCTATTCAATTTTACAAATTGTCATAAAAAATTGATTAATATTACAGTTGATGCTCATTTTGGATACTAGCAGTAATGGTTGAATCGGGAGATGAATTTAGACAACTCCCTTAGATCCCTTGGTATTGCTAACCCTAGCGGCACCGGCTGGTTGGCGGTAGTATTTACTTTTATTTTGGCTTGGCTTGTAACTTGGCGTTTGATTCCCGCCATCCGTAAATTTGCCTTGCGGGTAGGTTGGGCTGACCAACCGAACGCTCGACGACTTAACCGAGAACCCTTACCTAATGCCGGAGGTTTGGCTATCTATGCCGGTGTTATTGCCGCTTTAGTATTAGCCAGTCTTTTACGACCCATTGAACTCCAAGGCGTATTAGCTCAGGTGTTAACTGTACTTTTGGGAGGTTCGATATTAGTCCTAGTTGGCTTTATTGATGACCAGTTTGGCTTACCTCCTTCTGTGCGTTTGTGGGCGCAGATGATCACAGCCCTGTTGTTGGTGGCTAATGGCATTAGTATCAAAGTCACGTTTGGTACACCTATCGACTCACTATTATCAATGGCATTGACAGTATTGTGGGTAGTAGGTATTACCAATGCCATTAACTTGATGGATGGGATGGATGGTTTAGCTGGCGGGATTAGTTTTATTACTGCCATGAGTTTGTTAGGGGTTTCTGCTCAGTTTGACAATCGGGCAGCAGCAACCCTAGTTTTAGCCGCTTTGGGAGGTGCAGCACTCGGCTTTTTAAGACACAATTTTCACCCTTCACGCATCATCATGGGTGATGCTGGAGCATACTTTTTTGGCTATGTACTAGCAGCAACTAGCATATTGGGAAAACTTCAACAAAATACTGTTTATGCTCTTGTCCCGACGATTTTATTTCTGATGTTGCCGGTATTAGACACCACTCAGGTGTTTGTCCGGCGACTTTTAGCAGGAAAAAATCCCCTGAGTACACCCGGTAAGGACCATCTACACCACCGTTTGCTGGCTTGGGGTTTCTCCCAACGTCATGCAGCTTTTACTCTGTGGTCAATCACCTTGTTTTTTAATTTGCTGGCAATGAGAATACAAGGTATGACTTTATCTGTGATGCTAGCTTCTGCCACCACTATTATTTTGCTTTTGGGTTTTACTATCTGGCAGAGAATCCATAGTAATTCGTAATTAGGGTTTGCTGAAAAAGTCTTTTCGTAAGGCCTAGAAGTCAGGAATAAGGAGGGAGAATTAGAAGGAGGTAAGAATAGTCTCAAATCTGGGAAAGTGATTGGTCTTTGATGGCTCCAAGACTTATTCCTTGCACCTTATTCACCTTTTCAACCCCTGAAACTCTTAATTTATAGAGGTTTTCTCTTTATAGAGCTTAACGCCATGCTAGGCTATCAGCAAGCCCTAATTAATAATGCGTAATTCGTAATTAATCATACAAATTACTAATTAAGATGCAAATCATATATTATATATTGATGAAAGCATTCTTTGGGTAAAACTTGTATTTTTCCAAACTCACATTTAATTGGAAGTCCCTTAATTACGAATTACAAATTACATATCCCTCATGGGAGCCGGAGGCATTATTAAGAATTAGAAATTACATTACCATGCCACCATCGACATTAAAAACTTGTCCAGTGATGTAAGCTGCGGCGGGATCAGCTGCTAGAAAGCTCACCATACCAGCAATATCTTCTGGTTCACCAAAACGCCCTAAAGGGATGTATTGCAGAATGCCTTCGGCTGCGATATTACTGGTCATGTCAGTGGTGATAAAACCAGGGGCAACTGCGTTTACAGTAATACCACGGCTGGCTAGTTCTTTGGCAACGGTTTTGGTAAACCCAATTACACCTGCTTTGGCGGCGCTGTAGTTGGCTTGTCCAGGGTTACCCATTTGCCCAGCAACGGAGGATATGTTGATAATTCGTCCTGAACGTTGTTTAAGCATAGTTTTACTAACAGCTTTTGTACATAAGAATACACCTGTTAAATTTAAATCTATTACTGCTTGCCATTCTTCCAGTTTCATTCTTAATAACAGGGTGTCACGGGTAATCCCTGCATTGTTGACTAGGATATCAATGCGGTTAAATTTTTCTAAGGTTGTCTTTATCAATGTATCTACTTGATCTGATTGAGAAACGTCTGCTTGGAGGGTGATCGCATCACCTCCTGCTGCTGTAATTTTTGCTACTAGTTGGTCTGCTGCAGCACTAGAATTAGCATAGTTAACAACGACTTTTGCGCCTTGAGAGGCTAGTTGGAGAGTGATCGCACGTCCGATTCCTCTTGATGCACCTGTGACAATTGCAACTTGATCCTGTAATAATGTCATTGAATTTTCCTCAATCTTCAAGATACCACGCTAATTATTCTATGGTGATTCGGGGATGATTTAAGTATTGAGGCTTATATTTTGAATAACTATATCCCCGACTTCTTTGAGAAGTAAAAATCTATATCCTGGGATTGTGATAAAATTAAATCACAATAACATTAATAATATTTATTAAAGACTTTGTCATACCCCACTGGCAAAATAAAAAGAATATTATATGGTAACTAAGATTGAAATTAACACGAATCTGTCTCAAGAAGCCTTAGCTTTGAGCAACTATCGAACAGCCACTTCATTATTGACAGAAACTGCTTTACATGAGTAAATCCAACGTTGCAAACAAGTTAAGGTATTGGAACTTTTTGGTACTATTAACTGAGGAAGATTATAACTACAAGCAACAATGACAAGCAATATGAACGTCCTTGTTGATACTTCCGTGTCGACTCTTGCATTGCGGCGAAACCAGCTAAATGATAATCTCTGATTTACTTACTCTTCATCCTTTTGGGAGGATAACAATACTGAAACCTCAAACATTTGTCAGCCAGCTATAATCACGATTTTTATACCTTTATCAAATACTGTTACAAGGTTATTGATAGAGCGATCACCCATCATAAATCTGCTAAGATCAAATAACCACCCTAACATCCAGTAACCTTACATCCATCATATATCATAGATTGCATAGACACATACCGCTGGAAATACTAACCAACGGATAGGGAAGGTTTAATGAACAGCAAAAAACCCATATTCTCAAAATTAACTTTAAGAAGCGCCATTTTATTGTCACCCCTCTTGATATGTACTAGTTTTCTCAGTGGAAAACTCGAACTATCAGCTACTGCTCAGGTAATATCAAATCAGGAACGGGAAGAACTAACCAGACTGCGAACAGAAAACCGCATTCAAAAGCAAGTGCAGTCAGATTTTGAGCGTGCCTTTACTCGTACCAATACACTACTAAATATCTGGTTAACTATTTTAAGTTTATTTCCAATAGTTTTAATCGCTACAGTATGGTTTTTAAGAAAAGCCATCATTCAGGAGATTATCGAGCGATCAATCCAACAAATAGAAGGAATAGACAAATTGCAAACTCAACTACTGACTGTTAATCAAGATGCAGGAAACCTGGTTCAAACATCACAACATCTTACTCAAGAATTAGCACAGGAAGTTAATAGACTCAAGCAAGCAATTAAAGGTGAAGAAGAAAATTTATCCATTCTTTTATCAGACTTACCAAAATCAAAACAAGAATTTTTAACAGCCTTAGAACGTGAAGTTAAATCTGCTCAAGAGAATATCAGCAATTTAGAATTTAAATTGAATACACAATTAGAACAAGTAAATCTATCTGCTCAACAACAAAAAATAACTATTGAAAATGTCAGAAAATTAGAAGCCAATTTAGTTTCTAAACTTACGCAAGTGAACTTAGAAGTTGGCCATCAAAAAGATACTGCTGTTAATGATATTGAACAATCCCGTTCTCAGTTCATCTCTCTACTTCATGGGTTAGAGTCGGAAACTCTACAACACAAAGAACAGACCTTTGAAAGTCTATCAAAATACCAGTCAAATTTTACTGAACAGTTATCTCAATTTCAACTAAATACTCAAGATAAAAAAAATGTATTTATAGCTCATCTTGAAGAATTAAATGATTTATTGAAATCACGAATTGCTGAATTACAAATTGATGAGCAAAACCAAAAGGATAACCTGGTTGCTACTTTAGTGCAATTACAATTAGAATTTTCTAACCAAGTCTCAGAAATACAGAATACTGCTCAACTGCGTCAACAGGAAATAATTGGTAATTTAGAAGCATCTGGTCGTGAATTCACTGCTCAGTTTTCAGATATTCAATCTGATGTTGAACAACAGAAATTGAAGATTTTACAGAAGTTTCAAAATTTAGAATCTGAATTTATCAATGAAGTTGCAGCATTACAGAATGATGCTCAAGTTCGTCAACGAGAAATTATTGATAATTTAGAAGCATCTGGTAATAAATTTACTACTCAGTTTTCAGATATTCAATCTGATATTCAACAAAAAGAATTGAGGATTTTACAGAAATTAGATAACTTAGAAAAGTTAGAATCTGAATTTGTTGATCAACTTTCAAAGATCCTCTTAGATGCTCACAAACTTAAAAATGCGATTTTACAAGAGTCAGTGGAAATCAAACCTCAAACTACTCCAGAACTGCAAACAATCCCAGAACAAAAACAACTAGAAATTTCTGCTGATCATGATATCAAAGAAGCAGAAATAATCTTTTTAGAAAAACGCTATGATGAGGCTTTAGCGATTTATGAGCGAGTCGTTAAAATTAAGCCTGATGATGCAGAAATTTGGCTAAAGCGAGGTTTAATCCTGAGTAGGTTAAAACGCTATAAAGATGCGATTATATCTTACAATCAAGCCATTAAAATTAATCCTGATTATCATCAAGCTTGGTGTGATATTGGTGTAGCTTGCGGTAATTTAGGTAAACATCAAGAAGCTTACAACTATTTTGATAAAGCTACACGAATTAAGCCTGATGATGGTGTGGCTTGGTTCAATCGTGGGTTATCTTTGCTAGAATTGGAGAATTATGAAGATGCTATTTCTTCCTTTGATAAAGCTTTGGAATTTCAACCCAATTCCCCCAAAATTTGGGATAAACGCGGTTACACTTTGGTAAGATTAGGGCAAGATGACGAAGCGATTACAAATTTTGATAAAGCATTAGAAATTAATCCAGATTATCCTAGTGCTTATTATAATAAAGCAGCTTGTTTTGCACTGCAAAGAGAAGTTCCACTAGCTTTAGACAATCTCCAAAAAGCTATTCAAATTAAACCTAGCTACAGAGAAGATGCTGCAACTGATATAGAGTTTAATGATTTTAACAAAGATTTCAGATTTCAACAATTAATTAAAGGTGAGTATGGCGGTCGTGAATAAAGCCCAAAAAAAGTCATATCATGATCGGTTAAATATACTGCAAACGGGTGAAACTTGGACTTATGTCATACTGATAGCGCAGGGTGGTGTAAGCCATGGGTAACGTAGTGCAGCTTATCCCTTCAGGAAACTGGGTGAACCCAGAGCATGCCGTAGGCTCTAGTATCTCGGAGATTTCTTCACTATCTCTTTCAGAGACGCTCCGCGAACGTTCAGAATGACACTTTTAAACCGTTCTTAGTATAATCATGATATCTGTTAGGGCTTGGTAATTGGAAAAAATTAATTACTAGTACAGTAGGGCGTAAATAAACCAACCCTTCCAAATCTCTGAAAAGCTCATGCCATATAGATTTTGAATTTTGAATTCACGGCGGTACTACGGTAATAATCGAATCCCCAAATTCTCAAATAATTCAGGGATGTAGAATTTATTGTTTGGATTTTAAAACCAAAATTGTTCGACTTATCACTCACGACGAAATCCAAAATTTCAAATCTAAAATTGGTTAATGATTGTAATTATTAGTCCGGGGTGTGCGAGCGCCCACAACTGCACCCATTAATGCTGTTGCTAAACTCAATAAAGAACCTAAGACAAACCACCATAATGTTCTGGAAGTTGCTGCTGCTATTTCACGAGTTTGTGCGGTGGTTAATGCAGGTAAATTTGGTGATATGGTACTTCCTTGTAGTCGTAGTTGATTCATTACTTCGGCAGCATTATAAGCAGCAACACCAAAAGCACCCCAGACTCCATTTGCTAATAGAAAAGAACTAATTGCTAGGGTTGTTCCCCAAAGAATTGCACCATTAAGTAGGGCTGTATCTCGGTGCATTGATCCACAAGCGCGAGTTGTTACCCAACCACCAAGAAATAGGGAAAGTAATAATGCGACAGTTGACCAAATTCCTACATTACTAATAATGCCTGTAGCAATTGATCTTGGTGCTAAAGAGTCGGCTATTCTACCTGCACCCAGGGCTCCAAAAAAGGAACTCAAAATTAGTTGAATGGCCAAAGCCATCAAAACACCAGAAATAACTGGACCCCAACGCACGCGATCGCGATATTCTGTTACTCTAGTAGCAACCGTAGATTCAGGAATAATTTCATCGCCTACTCGATTTACGTATGACATAGTTTATTTGCTCCCTTGCAATTTCAGTAAGGATTATCAGGTATATTTAATGCTTATATTTACAATTAAATTCCCAATTTGGCTTTTTAATCTCTATCAATGGAAAGAGTTAATTACTATGTCTGTAGTTAGAATAAATTTGGGTAAACTTGATTAAATTAAACTAGTAAATTACGGCATAAATCAAACACTAACTCCAAAGTTTATAAACAACTTATTATTTATAATGTATTGACTTTTAATTCATATTGATACTAGGTTTAGTTATCTTCAATATCTGAATATGATCAAATTTAATCATAGAACTGACTATGACTTAGATTGTATAAGTCAGACTTTTTATCTATTAGAGAATGATGAAAATATTAGCGAATTTTTACTGCTGTACCTATAGCAATAATCAGTCATAAAATTCCAGGTTGGTCAACGTTGATTGTACTAGTCTCAATGTCAATCCCGATGACAGCATCGGCTCCTAAACACTGCGCTCTGTTTTCCAGTTCTTCTAGTGCCTTTCATTGTCCTTCTTCAAATAAACGCTCATAACTACCAGTACGTCCACCAATAATATCACGAATGCTAGCTAAGAAATCCCGCAGGAAATTTGCTACCATAGACAACTTCTGCTGTTACTATGCCCAAATAAGGATCAATTATAGCACCTTGAATTACATCGGTGGTACTTAAAAGCATCAATTACCTCATAAATAGCAAATAGCTGGATATTTTCTAATTTTGCATTTTTTTGATGAAGAAGGTAACAATGCCTGGAACTTTCTAGATTTTGTTGTCATCCTAATAAGGTAAGTTGCTAGTTAGGGGAACGGAGAACAGAAGGCAGTTAATAACTGTAGTTTTGATCAATTACCTTTATACCTGAACGATAACAAGGAAATTGGGTTCATGACACTACTATCAGTAATCAAACCAGATTTGTATATTTGAATGGAGTATTTTGTCAATGTGAAAAAATACCGATTTCAAGTTGAAAGATTTTTGTCTTAATGTACAAACAAAAACTTCATTAGAATTTAAGGAAATTTATTGTGTATAAACAGACATCATTTTTAGTGACTGTTCTATTATTAGGATCTCTCGTTACTACTACTCCTTTGGTAGCAGTGGGTGCAGAAGTATTAGTTGCTCAAGCTAGTAATCAGCGGTTAAAGGAACTGCTGGAAGAAGGACGGAGGCTAGTAGATGCGGAGGATTATAATGGAGCGATCGGAGTTTATCAGGAAGCAGGGAAATTAGATCCTAGAAATGCCAAAATTTATTCTGGGATTGGCTATTTATATGCTCAACAAAGTAATTTTCAATTGGCGTTAGCTGCTTATGGCCGAGCGATCACTATCGACCCTAATAACAGTGATTTTTATTACGCCGTAGGTTATATCAAAGGTAACACAGGAGACACAGCTGGCGCTAAGGAAGCTTATCGTCGTGCCATCCAGCTAAACCGTAATAACGTTAATGCTTATTTAGGTTTAGGTGTAACCCAAACTACTTTGGGAGACTACGAATCAGCAATGTGGGCTTATGAACAAGCAATCAACCTGAATAGGAACAACCCCCGCACCTATGAGTTGATGGGTTCAATGTTTAAGCAGCGAAGACAAACTCAAGAAGCCAGCAATATATTAAGAAAAGCCCTGAATTTATATCGTAGTAGTAATGACCCAGAAGGTATAGACCGGGTAGAAGCCTTGTTACGAGAAATAGGCGGTTAATTATTGCAGCTTGCAGCTTAGTCTGCGTTAGCAGACTAACTATGTATGAAGTTTAATAGATTGAGGGGTCACTTAGATGCTGCCGAATACAAGCACGTTGTCCTGGGTTTGATTTTGCCCAAGTACATTTCCGATACTTTTAACGAACTCTAGGAGAAATTAGCAGAGGATGAATACGCAGACCCAGAAGAAGGAGACAAATACAAAGCAGACAATATATTTTACGTCCCCCAGGCTGCACGCTGGTTACATTTCCAGAGTAATGCTAAAAACCCGCTGATTGGGCAGTTAATTGATGAAGGGATGGAGGCCATAGAAAAAGAAAACACCTCTCTCAAAGGCGTATTACCCAAAGAATATGGTAAACCTCCCTAGATAAACGATTACTGGGGGAATTAATAGATTTAATTAGCACCATTGGTTTAGGAGATGCTGAAAGTCGCTCTAAGGCTATTTCAGGTAGAGAGTTTACGAGTATTTTTTAGGGCATTTTGCCAGTGCAGAAAAGAAGAATAGAGGAAAATTTCACACTCCTAGATGTGTAGTTCAATTCTTAGTAGAAATACTAGAATCCTACAAAGGACGAGTTTATAATCCTTGTTGCGGTTCTGGGGGAATTTTTGTCCAGTCAGAGAAATTTGTTGAGTCTCATGGTGGAAAAGTTGGGGATATTTCTATTTATGGACAAGAATCTAATCCCACAACTTGGAAACTGTGCAAAATGAATTTAGCTATCCGGGGGATTGAGGGAAATATTGGTCATCAGAGTCTTGATACATTCCGCAGTGATTTACACAAAGATTTAAGAGCAGATTATATATTAGCAGATTCTCCTTTTAATATGAGTGATTGGGAAGGAGACAAATTACAAGAAGATGGACGTTGGATTTAGGGAACTCCTGCGGTTACTAATGCCAATTACGCCTGGGTTCAACATATTATTACTCATTTATGCCCTCAAGGTCCTGGGGGGTTTGTATTAGCTAATAATTCAATGAGTTCTAATCAATCTGGGGAAAAAGAGATTAGAAAATCTTTAATTGAAGCAGAGTTAGTGGGTTGCATGGTGCCGTTGCCAGGATAGTTATCTTAATAATACCCAAATTGCGGCTTTGAACTAGCAAAAGCTATGCCGGAGGCACAAAGACGGGGTGAAGACTTGGGACTAACGGTCGATGAAACAGATTTTTATTATACCTTGGAAGTAAACGACAGTGCAGTGATGGTTTTGGGAGATGACACCCTTAAAGTGATCGCTGGTAATTTAGTAAAAGCAATTAGTGCTAATTTAACCATTGATTGGACAGTGAAAGAAAATGTCAGATCTAAATTACGAGTAACAGTTAAATGATTATTGAAAAAGTATGGTTATCCACCAGATAAATGTGATAGGGCAACTTCCACAGTTTTAGAACAGGCAGAATTATTGTGTAAAGACTGGGTAGCTTAAATGTAAAAAGATTGGCCATACCATAGGCACTCTCTCAAAGAGGGCTACGGTGTACACACAAGTTGGAGTAAACTATCACGTAGGTCAACACATTGAATATTCTGGAATGTGTTGGACTCCTGGCAGTATAGTCAAGGATTCTCAGAATTTTGTGATTCAAAAATTTGGCATCTGGAAGGTTCCGGTTACTGAATACTAAAAACTCTAGCAATAGGCATTCTCCAACCAGTACCAAAAGCGCGGTCAGTGATTTTGAGTCCAGGGGGTGCTTGTCGGCGCTTAAATTCAGCCCGCGCTACCATTTGCAACACTCGGTTGACAATAGCTGAATCGTGACCAGATGCAACTATCTGTTCTCCTGATTGGTGTTCATGAACCAAGCGTTGTAATATATCATCTAATATCTCATAAGCAGGTAAAGAATCTTGATCAACTTGACCAGGTTTGAGTTCGGCGCTTGGTGGTTTAGTGAGGATATTTTGGGGAATAATTTCCCTATTGCTATGGAAATTTAACCAATGACAAAGAGAATAAACACGAGTTTTGGGAACATCTGCAATTACCGCTAAACCACCATTCATATCACCATAGAGAGTGCAGTAACCAACAGCTATTTCTGATTTATTCCCAGTAGATAAGAGCAGATAAGCAAATTTATTTGCTATAGCCATTAATAAATTACCTCTAATTCGGGATTGAATATTTTCTTCGGCAATACCAAATTCTGTTCCGGCAAACAACTCAACTAGAGAATTATCAAACCCTTGCATTAATTCCCCAATTGGTAAAATATGGGTTTTAATTTCCAAGTTAACAGCTAATGCCAAAGCATCAGTAAGAGAATGTTCAGAACTATAAGGAGAAGGCATCAGAATTCCTAAAACGTTTTCTTTGCCTAATGCCGCAGTAGCAATAGCAGCGACTAAAGCCGAATCAACCCCGCCACTTAAACCTAAGACAACTTCAGAAAAGCGACATTTATTAACATAATCGCGCACACCCAAAACCAAAGCATGCCAAATTTCCTCATCTTCAGATTCATAAACTGGGGAAATAGAACCTAGCTGTAAATCTCGTTGTGTTTCATCAAATTCAACGACTAACAAATCAGTCTCAAATCCTTTAGCACGACAAATAATCTCACCTTGAAGATTCAAAGCAAAACTCCGACCATCAAAAATTAAATCATCATTTGCGCCGACTTGATTAGTATAAATTACTGGTTCTTGAAAATTTACAGCACTATGTTGCAACATTGCTTCCCGTAACTTTTGCTTACCAACTGTGTAAGGTGAAGCCGATAAATTAACAATTAGATCTACACCTAAAATCGATAAATCAGCAATGGGATTAACTGCATAACTACGTTTACCCCAAAATTCCTCATCATTCCATAAATCTTCGCAAATTGTTACTCCAATATTGATATCATCCAAAGAAAAATAATTAGCCTGTAACCCTGGTTCAAAATATCGTTTTTCATCAAATACATCATAAGTCGGTAATAGTCGTTTGTGAAAATATTGCTTTATTTTTCCTGCTTCTAACCAAGCAATACTGTTAAATAAAGTTTTACCGCCATTAATGTATGCTTCGGTATTTTTGACAACAGTTCCCACTAATACAGCTAAATTGGGTGGTAAGTCTTTAGCTAATTTTTGTAATGTGGTATTCATAGCTTCCACAAAGCTAGGATTTAATAATAAATCTCGTGGTGGATAACCACATAAAGAAAGTTCTGGTGTCAATAATAAACGTGCATTTGCTGATACTGCCTGTTGTGCAGTTTCCAGAATTTTTTGGGCATTTCCAGGCAAGTCACCAATGATAGGATTAAGTTGAACAATGGTTATCTTCATATAAAAGGTAATTAGTAATGAGTGATTGGTGATTCGTAAATAATTATTTTCTATTCCCTATTCCCTCTTAACTATCACCTATTTAAATAAAAACTAAAGGTTTATCTTTAAAAGGTACAAAGGCTTCTGCATCGAACTTATACAAACTAGCAGGACGACCTGCTCCTCTCGATATTTTAACTCCAGTATCCGATAAAAAACCTAGCTTGAGTAAACGCGCTCGAAAATTAGAATAATCTGAAAAATGTTCCCCTAGAACCGTGGTGTATAGCTGATATAAATCATTGAGAGTAAAGGTGTCTGGTAAGACTTCAAAAGCTACAGGACTGTACTCTAATTTATTTTTCAATCTTCTGTGTCCATAGGTGATAATCTCATGATGATCAAATACTAGTTGGGGTATTTGTTTAACTGGATACCATGCAATACCAGCAACTTTATGAGCAATTAATTCTGCTTCTTCAAACCGGACTAAAGCAAAGTAACTTACTGATAAATAACGCACTCCATATCTATCAGTTTTTTCCCTTGGATCACGATTGGGACCACCAAAAGTATAGAGTTGTTCTAAATAGAGATTATTGACTTTTATTTTTTCTGCCATAATGCGATAAGCCGCATCTTCTAAAGATTCTCCTTGACGTACTAAAGTACCGGGAAGACTCCAAGAATTTAAAAATGGCTCTTGCTGTCGGATTACTAATAAAACTAACAGCCGATTTTGGGCTGTATCTACAGAAAAAATTACATTATCTACACCGACTTTGAAATCAGCCAAAGGTTGTTGATTTAGTTGATTTATCGGATTGGGATTTCTTTTGTGGTTGCGTGCTGGCATTTAAAGGTACAAATGCTCTCGATAAATATAAGCGATAACAGGGGGGGTAAGAGTTTCGGGATCTTTTTGTTCACGAAAAGCTGTGGAAGAGACATCTAAACCAGTTAAACTGGCGATGGCAATTTTCCCTCCTAACTGCTTAATTTCCTCCAAACTAGAATCATTTATGACATAACCTGGTCGAGGAATTACTAAAAGTTGCACTTGTTTTAACAATTCTTCAACATGATACCATCGTGGTAGCTGATGCAATAAGTCTGAACCAATTACTAAAGTATATTCGGCGTTATCACCCCAACGGAATTTAGCTTTTTCTACTGTTTCAAAAGTCCGCCAACTGCTCAAATCTTGTTCCAAAGAAATATTATCTCTGGGATTTTCTATATCTCTGATTAAAAGTTGTAACATAGCCGCCCGATGAGGTAAAGGAGTTTGCTGAGACTTAAAGGGATTATCAGCAGCCCAAACAGCAACCCCATCAAAATCTTCAGATAACCACTTGAGAATATTTTGATGTCCAGCAGTTGGTGGATCAGCACTTGTTCCAAATAAGGCAATATTCATAATATAGGAGTTCAAGAAGTAGGTGACAGTTGATAGGTCACAGTTATAAATTGCTAACTACTCACTCAGCACTATAAGTTAATCATCTGTGTATCTGTATTTAGAGTTAGTGTTTTTTCTTCGTTTCCTCAGTCAAGTTTAGCAACATTTGAGAAATTTCTACTTTCACGGAAATAGGATTTTTTAATCTTCGTATTTCTTCTGATAAACTAGCGACAGAAAACTCTGTTCGCTGACGAACTGTTGTTAAACTTTCAGGTTTTTGTAGTTGTTTACCCTCTTTCATCACCAACTGCAATAAAGGTTTTTTGTCAGTATTATTTTCATATGATAAACCTAATTTATCTGCTTGTAATTTACTTCCTGTAAAGGAACGAAATATTTGTTTACGTCCTGGATAAGTAAACTTGCCACTAGACATTTTCATCACTGGAATACCATCAACATCTACTAATTTATAAACTCCATTGACAGGAGAACCTGTAACTAATTTTGTTCCTAAACCATAACCATCAATTTCTGCACCTTCTGTTTTGAGTCGCTGAATTTCCCATTCATCTAAATCACCACTGGCAAAAATTGAAACTTCTGGTAGGAGCGCTCGCACTGTTTTTGATAAACTAACCAAATCTCCAGAATCCAACCTCACCCCCGTTAATTTCATTTCCCCCGTTTTTACTTTCAGCGCCAACTTTTGAGCGGCAGCAACAGTATCATAGGTATCAATTAACAATGGGGCACCCGGAAAATATTGATGAAAGGCTGTAAAAGCTTGTTCTTCACTTCCTTCTAAAGCTGATAAAGCCATAACTAAAGCGTGTGCCATAGTACCACTTGGTTTTTGGTCTAGTTGTATCGCTGCTAACACATTAGAAGTTGCATCTAAACCACTAGCTAAAGCTGCCCGTGCAGCCCATAAAGAAGCCTGGGGACTAAAAGCCCTGCGCGTGCCAAATTCTAGAAGTGTTACTTTTTCTCCCGCAATATCACGTAATCTAGCTGCCTTTGTAGCAATTAAAGTTTGGTAATTAATAGTATTTAAAAGATAGGTTTCTACTAACTGTGCTTGCCATAAAGGCGCTTCCACCCGTAGAAGTGGCTCATTGGCAAATACCGCAGTTCCTTCTGGTAAAGCCCATACATCCCCAGTAAAAGCCCCTTCAGCCAGTAATGACCAAAAACGCTCAGGTACATGGGTAAAAATTCCCGTCTCCTGCAAAGCAGCAATTTGCACGGAATTAAAGCGGAATTTAGCCAAGTATTCCAAAGCTTGCGCGAAACCCATAGCTATTAAATAGCCAAAACCATTAGGTAAGTGTCTCACAAATAATTCAAAACTTGCCCGTTTTTGTTCTATCCCTTCACCTGTGTAACAAGCTGCCATTGTTAGCTGGTAAAGGTCAGTCAGCATGCTGTAATCTTCTTGACTGAGATTCAGTTCTGGGTTTTGGTAGCCATAGCCCACATCTATAAAAGTGGTCATATAACTGTATCCTAGCAAAATTGCTTATCTTATTATAGTAAATAATACCATAATCAATGTCAAGTCTAAGAATAACTATGCTTGAGAGTCCTGTAAATACAGGCGAATTAAGCGATAAAAACCTATTACTTTACTATTTTTAATAGTAAAACCAATAATTAAGCGGTGGAAATGCCCTTTACTACGATGGCAGTTACAATTACAATTAAATTACAATTAAACGGAAAAGTTGGCAAATTCAAGAAAATAAGGTATTACGAATATATCTGAATAATCATTGCAGATAATATCAATATATTGCTAATATGAGCAAGTGTATAGATATCAGCATTAGATTATAGATATGAAAAATGGAAAGCATAAAAAAAGGGAGTCTAAATATTATGGCTATCACTAAAATGCTTACTAGCATAACTCAATTTGTTTCTGAAGGCTTCATGCGAATTTTTAGCCCTACAGATGATGCCTATCCTGTAATTGGGTTCCAACCTTTTACTGGCGATCCTTATAAGAAAGGTAAAGCAGCGTCTTGGTAGATATTTATTTAAAAAAACTTCACAACTGTAGAAGTAATAACAATGAAGGCCTGAGATCAAATTCCACGCCTTTTTCTTGATAAGAATAAGGTGACACGTGACACGTGACAGGAGAATGAGAGGGCAGGGTGCAGAGGAGAAGATTTTCCTCTTTTCCCTACATCCTTACACCCTTAGAGGATGTAGGGAAATTCTAGGAGGTACAAATAAGTTGTCATTCTGAGCGCCATGAAATGTGGGGTATCCCTTGGGGACACTGCGTTAACGCGAAGTGTGGCGGAGGCTCTAGAATCTAGGTTTTGAGAGTGTACTGAGGTGTTTCATTCCGCTCCGCTGCATTCAGCATAACACAAGGACCGACTTCTCAAACAACCTCTTACACCCTTACCTACTATAGGCTTCAAAAGTTGCCTTCTTTTCTAACCAATCTTTACCGACTTGGATGCTGATATCTGAACCGATATTACCTGTGCTTTCTACTCGCACTTCGCCAAATCCTAAAGTATTACGAATTGATTCAGCGCTTTCACTGTCTCCTTGTTGGGCGACGATGTGGGTAATTTCCAGAGGTTCACCCCATGGTTTAGAGATAAAGATGTTGCGATATCCGGCTTTTTCCAACGCTATAATTAGGGGACGGATTTGAGAGTGATCGCCACCTGTGCTATCTTGAATTGCTACTCGCAATGCACCAAGGTCTATTATTTCAGTGTCTAATGATTCTGATTCTAAACCAAAATTCTGAACCATTAATTTGTTGATTGCTCGTTTCTGGGGTATCCAATAACTGGCATCATACTCACTTTTTCCACTAAAGCGTCCAGGCAACATCAACATCTGCATATTAGAACGATTAGTTCGTGAACCAAAACCAACTAACGCAACTAATTCTTCAACTGTTAAATTAGTGTCGATATTATCTTTAACTACATTCAAAATTTGGGGCAATTGCGTTAATGTTGAGGGATTGAGAGTTTGTTCAATCAAAGAACGCAAGACCATTTGCTGACGCTGAATTCGTCCAATATCACCTAGTTCATCATGGCGAAAACGCAGCAACTGTAAGGCTTCTTGACCTTTAAGATGCTGTTTACCTTCCTTTAAATTAATATATAAATGCTGTGAATCATCCTGATATTTCATATCTTTGGGAACGTAAACTGTTACCCCACCTAAAACATCTATCAGCTTGGCAACCCCCAGGACATTAATGCGGACATAACGGTCAATTCCCACTCGACCCAAGAGATTACTGACGGTTTTAGCAGTTAAAGCTGGTCCACCATCGACATTGGCGGCGTTAATTTTTTTGGCACCAAACCCTTCTATTTCTGCACGAGTATCTCTAGGAATAGAAAGCATGACAATTTTTTTTGTCTCTGGATCAAATTTGATTAAGAGCATCACGTCAGAGAGACCATCAAAAGAATTGATCTGGGGTAGATATTTAAGTTCTTTGGTATCACTGGGTTGGTTTTGAACATCTGGTGGCAGTACACTCATGCCCATAACTAAGATATTGACTGGGCGAGTTAATTGGGAAAATTGCAATCCATTTCCCGAAATGCGATCACCATCAAAAACTGCTGCATCCTTGGCACTCAACTGCTCTTGCTGCAAAGGTGTACTGTCCCAAGAAACTGCCAACAAAGCTCCCGCCATACCTGAAACCATTGCAATCCCACCCATACCCACCACAAACCATAGCCAACGCCCTGATTTTGATTTACGAGAGGTTTTACTTCTGGTTTTCGCTTTTACTGATTTATTATTTTCTGCTGATGTTCTTTGACTAGTCACAAATTCCCTCACACTGACTGATACAATACCGTAAATTTGCCGAACCAATATATGTAGACAAACCAGACTTTAATAGATAAATCTTAATTAATAGTGCTGATTTTTTATGATCTTGGGAACTACAAGACCTTTACCCGGATTTCGATTTATCTGTTGACAATCCGGAGAGGTTTCTGGAAGTATGGCAATAATAAACCAGATTTGATCATATTGCTTATGGATTAACTCTAAAGTTGTGTATCAGCAATAAACATCTTAACGGGCTAATCACTTAATAAATGAAGATTTAATATTTACGCAGTATGCGTTCGGCAAAACTGCTCAATCCTGGTAAACGGTAAGACTTTCCTTGGATAACACGGAAAATTAGCCAAATGCTCACCAAAAAGTAACCAGATGTGAAGAAACTGTTAAGAATCAACAAACGGATTGCCAAAAAATCGGAACTAGCTGCCCCAGATGATAACAAAAAGTATCCCAACATCCATGTAAAACCCAAGGTAATCGACAGACGACTTACTGCCAATTGTTCCCGGCTACCTTGACGGCGATAGAGAGTCCAGAGGGAAGGGAAAAAGCCGAACACGGGAATTAAGTATAAAAGCAAAAGTTTGTTAGAGGTAGCTGTGTCTTGAGGATGTAGGTAATTATCCATTGGTGGTAGATTGTGCATGTGGTGGGTCTACTTATAAAGTAGAGGAATGAAAAAGACTCATATAGTTAGAGATAATAGTCTGTAAAGAAGAATTTAACTGAGTTCTATTTAGTTTTATCCCCAATTATCTAAAAATGCAGACACGCAAGCTACTCGACTGGTGGCAAACACTTACACCAATAGCGCGAATCGGGGCGAGCGCGCTATTCGCTCCTCTATTAGTTCTCAATGGATGGGCGATATCGGCAATTTTCAATTATTTTCACTCTTTGATAGCTATTTTAGTCGGAGCCTCAGTTCTAGCTTTTCTCCTCAACTACCCAGTTAGTTGGATGGAAAGGCGCGGTGCTAGGCGAGAACAAGTTGCTGTCTTAGTATTTTTATTAGCTTTGTCCATTTTATTGGCGCTGGGTGTCACCCTCTTTCCTCTAGCCCTTACCCAAGCCCAACAACTTGTAGCCCGCTTACCAGAGTTGATTGACTCCGGGCGCTCGCAGTTAATGATTTTAAACGAAAAAGCCGAAAGCATGGGCTTACCAATTAATCTTGATGCGATCGTGGTGCAAATTAACGATCGCGTCAAGGGACAATTACAAGCCATAGCTGGACAAGTTTTAAATCTAGCAGTTGTCACCGTCACCAGCTTGTTAGACTTTCTGTTGACAATGGTGTTAACCTTTTATCTATTGCAACATGGTGGTGAACTCTGGGAAAGTTTAGTAGAATGGCTACCCACAAGATTTCGTGAACCCTTTTCTAGAACCGTACGCCTCAGTTTCCAAAACTTCTTCATCAGCCAATTAATACTATCTATCTGTATGGCATCTGCCCTTATACCCAGCTTTTTGTGGTTAAAAGTGCCTTATGGGTTATTGTTTGGCTTAACCATCGGTATTATGGCTCTTATCCCCTTTGGCGGTTCTGTGGGTATTGCTGCCACAACTTTATTAGTATCCCTCCAAGATGTTTGGATGGGAGCTAGAGTCTTAGCCGCAGCGGTCATAGTCCAACAAATTTTAGAAAACTTAATTGCACCCCGAATTTTAGGGAGTTTTACGGGGTTAAATCCCGTTTGGGTGCTAATTTCCGTCTTAACAGGAGCGAGAATAGGCGGACTTTTGGGTGTAATCGTAGCGGTTCCCTGCGCTGTTGTCATTAAAACAATAATTAGTGCCATTCGTCCTCCAGTAATTCGTCATGATCCCGAAGAATCCTCATCAGGAGAAATAGTTGCACCCATGACACCAGAAGAATCTGCAAAAGCAGAAGTGAACAATTCCCTTAGTATTTCTGATAACTTAGCTTGAAAATTTTGGATTTTGGATGCAACTATCTACAACTTAAAATTACAAATCCAAAGTTGAAGAGACAAGCAAATTTTAGATGTTGTTTTTTGGAAGTCCCTTAGATTCACAACTACGTAGAGGAGATTTAGTCATCAAATTGTTATTATTAGCAATTTGCGAACATCCAAACAAACTTAACATCACAACACTAGCTACGGCTAAAACGTAGCGTCTACCCAAACTAACTCCGTAGCGTCTCTGTAAGGAATTTTCTTGCACAGCACTAAATTTGTATACGTTCATCTATTACCTCATTCGTTGTTTTAGCTATCTATCAAGTTAGAGGCTGACTATGTGTCAGATGTTCACTATCGCATTCATTTACCAGCACAAAAACAGTTGACTGTTACAGTTGTGGTAATAGATAATGAACCACATCCTAATTTTGGTTTTATGTGATCGCGTATTTCTACAAAACACTACACGAACAAGATCTCGTAAAACTAAACGCAAAAAAATCTATTACTTTAGTTAAAGTAGTGAATAAAAAGCCCGTAAATTCCCAGAAATATTAAAAAACTTAGGAGTCCATCCTGAAAGTTTGATGTAGAAAATTGGAATATAAAATCTTAAACATTCAGCTAATACCTAACGGCACGCTACGCGAACAGCCATCAGCAGTCAGGTATTTCAGGCTAACGCCAAAAATACCTATTTGATAATTAACCAATTTCTCAAACATTCTGACTCCTGATTCCTGAATTCTTACCATCTAATTTACAGGCACAGTCCACCAAGCTAAAGAATATGCTTGAGTTGGTTTATTGACTTGTTCTTTAAACTGGACCCGAATTTTATAATTACCATTAGCAGGAATACGACAGAAAATATGCTCTACATTATCTATTTCACTGACAGAAGAACAAGTAGGAACTTCAGTTGTGGGATCGTCTGCTTTCACTAGATCAAGGTCGAGATTATTTAATCCCTTATCTAGAAAACTTTCATTCACATCATATTCCTGATTTCTATTTTTATCTTCTAATTCCACCAATCTATCCCAGGTTAAGGTAATAGCTACAAAACTATTGTGTTTTAAGGGTTTAGCTAAACTATATTCCACAGATGATGCAGTATTAATAGTATTGTAATCCCAACCAATTGCCGGGATAGAAGTTGGAGGTTGCCATTGACCAGGAAGAAATTGTTGATAAGCACGAAAAGCATTTAAATGACCTATCCCCATTTGATCATCAAGGGGAATTCTTGCATCTTTGTAAGCATGAGAAGCAAACCAATGTCGATTTTGTTTATCAACTAAAGTCCTAGTCATACCCAAGCATAAACCATCACCTCTATCTTGAATTTTATCGGCTGAATTTAATAATACAGCTTTCATAACTTGATGATTTCGAGCATCAATAGTCCAATTTGGTTGTTTAATTCGTAGTTGTCGGTCAGCAAATTCTTGTAATAAAGCCACAGTCGCTGTAACATGAGGTGCTGCAAAACTCGAACCTGTAGATTTATTAAACTTGCCATCAGGATTAAGTAAAGGAATATTACTACCGGGAGCAACTAAACTGATTGATCTGCGTCCACCAATATTAAATTCCTTACCAACTAAGTGATCGCCCACTCCTTGATTATTACCTGCTAGATTAGAAACATGAACTTTATTAAAAATCCCTGCTCTTGGGGATGAAAAAGCCACGTTAATTCCGTTAAAATTATCTGTAGGAATGGGAATCCCACCTTTGCCTTGGTTACCTGCGATTGCATACACCACATTATGAACCCGACTCGACCAGTCAATACACAAAGTTAGTAAAGCTTGACCATCCAAAACAGCCTCTGGTCTGGGGTCACGGTTGAAAGGTTCACCAAAACTAAAGTTAATAGCGCGAACATCACCGCTATTTTGTAAAGCTATATGTTGTGTTGATAAACACTCTTCCCGTTGACCCATATTTTTCGTAGAACCGACAGCAGAAGAATATAGCCTTGCATCTGGTGCAACTCCCGGCCAAGCTTTATGGTGACTTACCATCACCCCAGCTACATTATAAGCATGGGGATCAACACCACTATTTGACTTAGCTGGTGTAGTGCCTAAAAAAACAGCTACAGGAGAAATCGCACGATTTTTAGACACGGCTTTATCCAAGCCAAACATACCAGGACGACCAATTTCTACTTGACCGATGGCGATTTTGCTACCAGTTAAATTGTAAGGAGGTTGATGTAATTTCAGCACATCAATACCACCGCTTCCTAGAGAACTGCTAAACTGCACAGATGCCAGTACTGGCAGAGTCAAACAGGAAACACCCAAACCACAAATTATCCAGGTTTTGTTCATAGTCAGTTTTTAGGCAAGAGGCAAAAGAAGGAGTTTTATAGAAAATTTTGAATTTTACTTGAAATTAGAATAGATTTCTCCATATTTTGTTACAATGCTTACAGACGAGGACGCTTAAGAACCCACTAGCCATGACCCAAAACCCATCTAAAAAGCCTATAGTTATCTCTCCATCTATCCTATCAGCCGATTTTAGCCGTCTGGGTGACGATATTCGCGCTGTAGACAAAGCGGGAGCAGATTGGATTCACGTCGATGTAATGGACGGACGTTTTGTACCTAATATTACAATAGGTTCTCTGGTTGTGGAGGCGATTCGTCCGATTACAACCAAACCTCTAGATGTCCACTTGATGATTGTGGAACCAGAAAAGTATGTAGAAGGTTTTGCTAAGGCTGGTGCTGATATAATTTCTGTACACGCTGAACATAACGCTTCACCTCACCTGCACCGGACTTTGGGACAAATCAAAGAACTCGGTAAACAAGCTGGAGTTGTGCTTAACCCTGGTACACCTTTAGAATTAATTGAATATGTACTGGAACTGTGTGATTTAGTGCTGATTATGAGCGTTAACCCCGGTTTCGGTGGACAAAGCTTTATTCCTAGCGTAGTTCCTAAAATTCGCCAACTGCGTCAAATGTGTGATGAACGCGGTTTAGACCCTTGGATTGAAGTTGATGGTGGATTGAAAGCCAATAATACCTGGCAAGTTTTGGAAGCAGGAGCTAATGCTATTGTAGCGGGTTCTGCTGTGTTTAATGCTTCTGATTATGCTGAGGCGATTAAGAATATTCGTAACAGTAAGCGTCCCACACCAGAATTAGCAGCTGTTTAATTTAGTCAGATTTAGTTTCAATTAGATAGAGTGACATAGAGTGACAAAAAAAGTAGGGTGATTAATATTCATCCTACTTCTTTATTTTAGACTGGGGAATAGGGCTATTTTGCCTGTTTACTAGAGAAATATGCAACAATAGTTATATGACCAGGGTTTATCTAGATATCGGTATTTATAATCGTCCATTTGACGACCAAACAGAGCCCAAAATATTTCTAGAAGGACAGGCGGTTATTTTAATTTTACAAATGGCAGAAGTTCAATAAGAGTATTAGTAGACGAAAATATTAGAACCAGAGCCAAGCAATTGGAAAAACAAGGCATTAAACCTATTGATGCACTTCATGTAGCTTGTGCAGAAGCATATAAAAGTTATTACTTTATCACTTACGATAAAACATTAATTAATCGTTGTCAATATTTATCACTCAAAGTAATTAACCAAACAGATTTAATTTCGGAGATAGAAGATGAGTATAAAAGTGATTAACGAACAAGAAAACTTACAGGAAGTGATGCAGGTTTTGCTTGCTCACTTAGAACCAGCAAAAGTAATGAAATTTTGGGCAGCTTGTAAAATAGGTAAAGGGGATTATTTACAACTGAAAGAAAACCTATTTTCTGAAGAAACACTTGATAGCTTATATGACAAAATTCAAGAGTATCAAAAGTCTACTGGTAAATAATCAACGGTTATACATAAAAAATAAATAGCTCTGTAATTCTCTAACTTTTATGACTGTAGTTACTGCTCAACGCTTCACTATAGCTGAATATCAACGTCTAGCGGAACTCGGCTTCTTTAGAGAAGATGAGCGAGTTGAATTAATTAAGGGTGAAGTCATACAAATGACTGCAAAAGTTACACCCTATTGTGTTTGTGAAACACTGTTGTGTCAGGAATTGATTCAACTTTTACTAGGCCGTGCTATGGTCAGAGGACAACAGCCTATTATTATTCCTGATCATAGTGAACCAGAACCAGATTTAACCATTGTTCGTAATGTCAATGATAATTATCTTTCAAGCCATCCTAAAGCATCTGAAATTTTACTTTTAATTGAGATTTCTAATTCTATTTTGAAATATTACCAAGAAGTGAAATTACCTCTTTATGCAGAAGCAGGCATTTCTGAGTATTGGATTTTTAATTTAATCAATCATCGTTTAGAGTTTTACAGTGAGCCTTGTCAAGGTTATAAAAGTAATTTTGATTATCGTCGCTCGCAAATCGATCTTATTCCCTAATGAGTCTGTTAAATTTCCTGATTTCGCTGATTTAGTTTTGGACCTATCTAAGGTGTTTCCTGGGTAAATAATGAACATCCGAAAAAATGAACACATCTATAATAAATAAGCGAATTACACTTAACGTAAATGGGATAATAAAATTATTTAAACCCGCAACTTTAAGAAAAATGTTTTTATTTACCAAATCACTCAACCTGTATTGAGGTAATATACCACTTGAAAATTTTTTTACTGAAATATTTAGTTTGTTTTTTGAACTAGAATAAAGCTATTTTGATTCATTGGTTAAAATCTCATTCAATTATTAGTGATGATGGTTATTCTACAATAAAAGTTTCATCTCAACAAAGATAAAGAAGACTACCAAACCACAGCAAAAACAGTATAGTGACAGTTGATAACAACAAAACATTATTATGAACAAGATTTTTACATGTAGTCATCACCATTATTATGGTGTACAGTGAGCATTGCCCACCCTTCATAACTATACATTATTACTTCCGACTACCCAACCATTTAGCTGCAGCAATCCCAATAATTCCTGCCACAATAGGATTACTGAGAAACTTGATAATTCCTGGTTGTTCCGCTAACACTTCACGGAGAACATCAGGATGATCATGATAAGCAAAAGATGCAAGATTACTCACATCATCAGCAGTCATACGGTTAGGGTTGTGAGTGGAAAGATTTAACTGTTGTTGTAAACGATTTTCGTCCAGTCCTCTTCCTTTTAATTTTTTGAAAAAAGCCCGTGTAACATCATCCAGTTCATTGGGTTTAATTTGAGAAATTGCCTTTTGTAATTCAGGCTCCATTTGACTAGGAGGAATGCGTTCTGGATGTAAAGATTGACTAAATAATTGCCGACCTTGATCTGTTGTTGTCCTTTGAGCAAAATCATCAAAAGTTTCATATTCATTTGTAGTATCGGCTGGCATATTATCCAAAGATTCAATATTTCCGTGAGCCAAATCTTTCATGATATCGCGTTTATATTTTTTACTACTTCTCACGTGATTTCTCTCCTATTTTTTTTATACTTACACAATCCAACTCTATTTTGAACTTTCAATAACCTCTTATGGTTAGCTATACCTAATTTGATTTGTCTGAGCAATATAATCAGCAGTCAAAATTAACTTTTTATCAGGTGCATATATCAAAACCTCCAAGTCTTGATTAGGGAAGTTCTTCCTAAAACCTTGCACTAAAGAGTTTGCTAGTGGTCGCACTTCATTGGGACTAACTTGAGGAGAAATAACTACACCTAGTTTGTTATTGTCTCTAACATAAGCATCTGTAACTAATCCTTTAGAAGTTTGCACAACCCAGTTGCCAAAATTCCCCCCTGTGGGAGTATTACCACGTTCTAATTCTGCATAGGTAACATCTCTTCCTACTGCTGATGGAGTAATTGTGCGGTCTGATTCTGCGACTCTTCCACCACCGCAAGCGGTAGTTAACGTTAACACCAAAGTCAGAACTAAAGATATCAAAATTTTACGACTCTGTTGAATTAGAATCATAATTTTTCTCCTCAGACAACTCAAAATTTAAGTTGTACTTTCGATAGAAACAGGACTTAGGCTTACGCAACTGGCATATCATTACAGTGCGTCAGGTGCCAAAAATATGTTGATATTAACCAATATATACGTCTGACGCACCCTTCAATAGACTTAAAAGTGACACTTCTATAAGTCCTAAGAAAGATGAGAATACAAAAGTTCCTAATCAGATATACAACTATACAACTCCTTAAAATTCTGGAAGTGAGAGAAATATCTGTTACTATGAACTGCATTTTATTCAATCAATCTTTCTTTTAGTCAAGCTTTTGATTCACATTATCTTTGATATCTTCTACAGAGTGACGTACTTCGCTTTCTGCTTGTTTTCCTTTACCGTCGGCTTGATCTTTGGGATCACCAGTAATATTTCCTAAAGCTTATTGTGCTTTACCTTCAATATTTTTACCTGTGGCTTTAGCCCGTTCTTCTAAGCTCATTTGCTTTACCTATAATTATTCATTACCATACTAAGTTAGCTTGAATATTAACTTAATGCTTCCACCACAAGGTATACAAGATATATTAAGTATCTCTGTAAATAGGAATATATAAAGTAGAGTTAAGGAGTCATAATTTCACAAGGAAGAACAAAGCAGGAAGAATTTCTATTAGCTATCTTCACTAGATAATTTATTTTGCACAGCTATTTATAAATAATAAAAAAACCCAGTTTTATTAGTTAACTGGGTTGTTAAGAATATGGGAATAATGTTTGAAATTAGTCTATAAAACCCATCAAAGTCTCAGAATCATCAACAGTATTTGATGCTATTGGACGATTACCAAATATTGAATAGTTTTTCGAAACTACCAATGCACTAGAAGCGATAGGACGAATACCGGATAGGTTAATGCTGCTCACAACTTGGAAAGTGTTAGCACTAATGGGACGAGTTCCCATGGCATTGTAAGTTTCAACTACTTCTAAACTGCTTGTACTAATAGGACGTAACCCAGCGATTGATAATGTTCCTGAAAATTGTAAGTCGCTGCTGCCAATAGGACGCTGTCCAGCAACTACTATTGTCCCCTGAGAACCCTGTTCTGTATTACCTTGGTTATTTTCTTCCACTTTCTTATCTCCTTTGCAGCTGAGTGCTTTGTAAACTAACGCATCCAGCTTGTTACATAAATTTTACAATAATTAAGGCAAGGTTTATTTTTTCCTCTAAAAGGCAAGGTTTATTTTTTCCTATAAATTTTTTCCTATAATATTAAGAGTGTAACCTTGAAAAACCACACCTAGATATAAGTTCCTTTAAAACTGACACATAAGTAAATTAAAAGAGTGAATTTTTGTGAATAATATCTGACTCACAGGGATAGGCGATTGGCTACGCCAGTGCTAAAGGTGATCGCATCGCTACTATCGCTACTATGGAAAAGGGTATGTTCAGCAAAAACGGTTATGACAGAATTTAGTCTTCAAGCTCCTTTTAGTCCCACTGGTGATCAACCACAGGCTATCGCCCAACTTATAACCAGCATCGAAGCGGGTAATCGTTACCAGACTTTACTGGGTGCGACGGGAACAGGTAAGACGTTTTCTATCGCGGCAGTGATTGAAAAAGTTCGTAAACCGACCCTAGTCTTAGCCCATAATAAAACCCTTGCAGCACAACTATGTAACGAAATGCGGGAATTTTTCCCCAATAACGCCGTCGAGTATTTCGTCAGCTATTACGACTATTACCAACCGGAAGCGTATATTCCCGTCACAGACACATATATAGAAAAAACAGCAGCGATTAATGATGAAATAGATATGTTGCGACATTCTACAACTCGTTCTCTGTTTGAACGTCGGGATGTAATTGTTGTTGCTTCCATTAGCTGCATTTACGGTTTAGGAATGCCGACTGAATACCTCAAAGCTGCAATTCCCCTACAGATAGGTATGGAAGTTGACCAAAGGCAGATTTTGCGAGATTTGACATCTGTGCAGTATAGCCGCAACGATGTAGAAATGGGTCCGGGAAAATTTCGTGTCCGGGGTGATCTGTTAGAAATTGGACCCGCTTACGAAGATAGAATCATTCGTGTTGAATTTTTTGGTGATGAAATTGACGCAATACGTTATATTGACCCTGTAACTGGGGAAATTCTCAGTAGTTTGCAAGCGGTGAATGTCTACCCTGCGCGTCACTTTGTCACCCCAGAACAACGTTTAGAAGTGGCTTGTGAAGATATTTCCGCAGAATTAAAACAGCAAAAATTAGCATTAGAAGAACTAGGTAAATTAGTCGAAGCACAACGCATAGATCAACGCACCCGCTACGATTTAGAAATGTTACGGGAAGTCGGATATTGTAACGGAGTAGAAAATTATTCTCGTCATTTAGCAGGTAGACAAGCAGGAGAACCACCAGAATGTTTACTTGATTATTTTCCTAAAGATTGGTTATTAGTAATAGATGAATCTCACGTTACTGTTCCGCAAATTCGCGGGATGTATAACGGCGACCAAGCACGGAAAAAGGTTTTAATTGATAATGGTTTTCGGCTTCCTAGTGCGGCGGATAATCGTCCTTTAAAAGCAGAGGAATTTTGGCAAAAAGCTAATCAATGTATTTTTGTTTCTGCTACGCCGGGAAATTGGGAAGTAGAAGTTTCTGAAGATAATATAATTGAGCAAGTAATTAGACCTACTGGAGTAGTAGATCCAGAAGTTCTTGTTCGTCCTACGGAAGGACAAGTTGATAACTTATTAGGAGAAATTAAAGATAGAGTTGAACTGCAAGAAAGAACCTTAATTACCACGTTAACTAAACGCATGGCGGAAGATTTAACGGAATATTTGGAACATAAGGGAGTTAAAGTTAGATATTTGCATTCGGAAATTAATTCGATTCAGAGAATTGAGATTTTACAAGATTTACGAAATGGTAAATTTGATGTTTTGGTAGGTGTGAACTTACTACGGGAAGGTTTGGATTTACCAGAAGTTTCTTTAGTGGCAATTATGGATGCAGATAAAGAAGGTTTCTTACGTGCAGAACGTTCGTTAATTCAAACTATTGGACGGGCTGCGCGTCATATTCAAGGTAAGGTGATTATGTATGCTGATAAGTTAACAGATAGCATGATTAAAGCTATTGACGAAACTGATAGAAGAAGGGGAATTCAAACAGCATATAACAAAATGTACGGAATTACACCAAAACCAGTTGTGAAGAAGTCAAGTAATGCGATTTTATCATTTTTGGATGTATCGCGGCGCTTAAATACAGGTGATTTAAAGGTGGTGGATGAACATTTAGATGAATTATGGTTAGAAGATATTCCACAGTTAATTACGCTTTTAGAAAAACAGATGAAGGAAGCAGCGAAAAATATGGAATTTGAAGAAGCAGCAAAATTGCGCGATCGCATTAAACATCTCAGGGGTAAAATGTTAGGAAAATAAATTTATAATTAGCGCACTACTAACTTCTTTTGGACAACAGCGTCTGGAATGACATATTTATTGCTTGTAAAAATCTGAATACCTGGAACAACACTATAGTCTATGTCATCAGTAATGATCTTAACTGTTCCTGCTCCTGCTCTGTTAATAGCTTCGAGCAGTAGTAAATCATAACCATCAACCGCTTGAGTCTGAAAACGCTTGAGGGCTACATCAGTAAATTTAGCATTATCTACTGTTAGATCAATAGGAATTGCGGGCGGTTTCACCTGCTTCCAAGCCAACTTAACTTCAGTAACTACATTAGCTCCTTAGCTCGTTCTGCTGGATAGTTATGACTGTATTTCGTGATTGGTAAATATCCATTATATTTGATATATATCTTATATTCAGGTTTCTCAAAAATATGACCAAGTTCAGCTAAAGTTAGTGCTGAATAAGTTAAAGTAGCTTCATTTGACAAAGCTAGATTAAGATACTTAGAGTAACTTCTAATCTTTTTGAGTTGATCAGGTTTAGCATTAAATCCAAGGTTGGTGTAAGTTTGCCAAAACCATAGGTTAGTTTCTACAAGGAAAATATCGCTTTTTTGTGGATTATCATTTCTAATGTCTATTACATCAGCTTGAATTGTCATATTAATCGCCATATATCAAATAGTTTCAGCCATATCTGTAATTACAGTATCCACAGGAGTACGATATTTTTCATCAGAATAATATCGTTTCGCATTAGCCATTACATGATTGATAATGTCCCAGCCATCATCACTGAGAGAAATAAATTCAAGTAATTGATTTAACCTTTCTGCTGGAACATCTTTTAAGAATTTACCAAATGCGAAATTCACAAATGGAGATGCAAAAACTTTAACTCTTCTAAAATCTATCTTCACCGATTCACCAGTCAGCAAACAGGGATGAATCTGATTACATAACTTCTGTCCACCCTCAGCAGTGATAGCACACTTACCAAGTGTATCATAAACTTTATATATGGTCTCCTTGTCTCCTTCTCTCTAGAGCTTCAGCTTCTTGAGTTTAGGAACTTCAGAGGCTAAACATTAGTATCTTTCATCACATCCAAAGGTTATATTAACTAGCGTTCACGATGCTATAGTACAAATGTTCCGATATTCAACTCCATTATCCCCTATGTTGACATAGCTGCCATTACTGAAAATCATCAGCTTTCCATGATTTTTTTTGACAAATTCTTGTAGTATGTGTAAACCTTCACCCTGTCGGACATCTTACTGCTTGGTACTATTTACCGGGTCAAATGCCCACTTTAGAGCCTTACTAGCCATCATTCCTACATTTTCGGGTAAGGTACGAACACTATTAGGGATACCAATACCAAAGTGAACTACCGTTAACTGAAGAGTAGCTGACTCAGGATAACGTTGTCCGCCGCAAAACACCCCAATTGGAGAATGGCTATGTTCAAAGGGGTTAAAATATATTCTAACTACTTTCCCTGCGATCGCATTCTGTAATCCAGGACTGATATTAACCCAACCTTTGCCAAGCCATTTATGTCCCAAGTAATCAGCTATAGCTATGGGGTCATGTTGGATATCTCTTCGATAAGGTACTGAATTACCATCCCAAGGTTTCCTGTCATAGCCAAATTGATATAGGAATCCATTCTGAGCCAAATTCATAGGAATTTTTTCATCGACAAGTGTATTCCAGTCAAAAGTCACATGACCACCACGGGATTCAAATAAGCGAACTATTCCCCCTAAAAAGGTAACTCCAATATGTCCTAGAAATTTGCAATGTTGAAAATCAACCTTAACTTTTAAGCAATCTTCAGGGAGTTGCAAGATATCATACCAGTCTTTCAGAAGTATCTCTACATAATGGGGACAGTCTCTTATGGTATCTACATAGAGAACTGGTGGTTAATTTTTGGTACTTAACTAATGACAAAGGAACTCCAAATAATTATGATTCTCTAGAATTGTGACTATTAGATATCAATAATACTAGAATTCATCACCTCATTGACTATCACTATCTGTAATAGTATATTTTATAGTTTTCTATAAAAAAATATTCAGCTTATCTCCTAATTTCATTCTCTCACCTCTTTATGCACCACAGCTAAATACCACATATAATCATCTTGGTAATTATCGGCAGCTTGGACAATATACTCTTGTGGTAACTCCAAATTACACTCAAATTCATAATATAAACAAAAGTAAAGATGACTGTAGGAATTACTTTTTAAGCCCTCTGATTTACCAATATTCAAAACATTATTATGTGTCCAAATTCCAGAGATAAAATCATATAAAGACCGCATAATTTTCCGAAGATCATTTTTTATAGTTAACAAAGAATTACGCAGTCCTATTACACTAGATAACTGCGAAGTATAAAGATATCGCCAAACTGTGCCTTCCAGATCTTGAGCATTTACCGTTAAATCTATTTCGAACTGTTTAGCACCTTCAGCAAATCTTTCTGCATATTAATAATAATAATATAAACCAGGTTGCCAAAGATAGGGTGTTAGTCTAACATCTAACCTTTCTGCTGTATCAAGATCTGCAATTGATTCTTGAATTTTCGCTAATTGAAAATAAACCATTACCCGACGAATATAAGCACTAGGGTTATTGGGTTGATTACGAATAGTTTCGTTACAGCGTTGGAGTTGATTTTCTGAAGAATTGGTAAAAAACATGAATTATGTTAGGGAGAATATGTAATAATTCAGGAGTCAGTAGTCAGAATGTTTGAGAAATTGGTTAGTTATCAAACAAGTATTCTTACCGTTAGCCTGAAAAAGGTGACTGCTGATGGCTGTTCGCGTAGCGTGCCGTTAGGCATTAGCTGAATACGTACCAAAATTTTTGATAAAGGGTTTAAGAGTTCAGAATTTTGGGTTTTCTTATTCTCTATTACCTTCACAAATAATCAGAAATTACTGACTCTATTTAGCAGAACAAGCAACACGAAAACCGTGATTAAAATCTCTGCTAACAGCCTGATAATTGACGCGATACGCTGAACCATAATAGACTAGACGGTAAGACCAAGAACCACCGCGCAATAGACGACCAGGGTAATTATCAGTACCACTCATGTGAGTTTATTCACTACAACTTCATACGTTTTCTACATCAATTCCCTGAGCTTGCAATTTTTCTAATAATTCTTGATACTGCTTTCATTCCTGTTCTAATTGCAAAAGTGCTGCTTCTTTTTCCTGATGTTCTTGTTCAGCACGTTGATATTCTTGTTCAGCAGGTTGATCAAGTTCCACAGATGTGAGGAATTTCCCACCATCAGGATAATAAATTCCTAAAGTATCGGTGGTGAGTTGAAACCGGATACCCAAGCGTGGACTTACCCAAGTATTGATTTCTTCAATAGCTGCAAAAGAATCTTGAGAACGCAAACAACCAGACAATTCTAATGTATCTGGGTCATAAACGTAATATTCATCTACTCCATAACGTTGATAAAATAGTGATTTATTACTCATCTCTTGAGTTCTGTTTCCAGGTCATAGTATTTCAAATACTACCTGTGGAGAAATATTATTTTCTTGCCATTGCTTATAAGAACCTCTATTGCCTTTTGCCCTGCCAAACACAAGCATCACTCACATCAGGTGCTTGACGAGTTTTCACACTTCCTTTAACCGGATACCATAAAATATTTCCACCAATAAAAACATCATCCGGTGATGCAAATAAGATTTCTAAATTTTCTTTAATAGGGACAGTCCAGCGGAATTATTGAGTATTGTCTGCCATAGGTTGTCCGTCGCAGTCAGGGTAGCGGGACTTAAACAAAAGTTAAGAGTAAAAAGGAGTATAATGCAGGGCGAACGGATGTAAGTATGGTAGATATATACTAAGAAACGAGAAAGGTAGCGAGGGCTGATGATATGGAGGTTGACCAATGAGGCTCTGATAGTAAAGTCATTGTAAAAGTAGAAGAAGAAAGTCCCAAAAAGTGTGAAGCTCAAGG
>ERZ1034427.16-NODE-16-length-41857-cov-2.965600_pt1 | contig 41857 bp, 46 predicted proteins | sample MGYA00520607_ERZ1034427 | MGnify/ENA primary metagenome ERZ1034427 (study PRJEB33736, sample SAMEA104288489) | Azolla caroliniana | place: Brazil | collected 1987 | study: EMG produced TPA metagenomics assembly of the PRJEB19522 data set (Is there foul play in the... | reverse complement strand
CAGCTCTGGAGGGCGTCGACCGAAAGGCCTTTCAGCATGCCGACCCGCTCGCGCAACGCCCCCTCGAAGGCCAGCTCGCCGCGCATGGCCCGCTCGGTGATCTCGGAGACTTGGGCCTTCACGCCGGCGAAGTCCGCGAGCTCGTCCAGGCACTCGACGTTGATGATCGTGGAGTCCATGTCCGCGATCAGAAGGCGCTTCTTGCGGTTGTCGACCGACTGGATGGCGAAGTCGATCGCCTGGTCGCCGATGATATCCGCGACCCGCGCCTTGGCGTCCGCCAGCGCGACGTCCGCCGAGAGATCCACGGCGTTTGGGCCCAGAAGGAGCGACGGCCCCAGGTCCAGGGCGCGAGCGACGGTTTCGGCCCCTTGGCCGACGAGAGTGATGGCGAGCATGGCGCGGCGCTAAGCCAGGCGGTCCCGCCCGTCAACCCGCCTCGGCTATCCGCCCATCCCCGTGCAGCGCTTCATCAGGGCGACGCCGGCCTGTCGGCCCGCCGCGTTCGGATCGCTCGCGCCAGTGACTTCGGACTTGGCCAGGCTCAGCAGGGAGGCGACGCCGGCCTCGTAGGTCTGGCTGGGCGTGAGGCCCAAGGCCCCGCCTTCCGCGAAGGCTTCGTCCAGCATGGCCTTGCCCTTGAACCCGAAGGCGCTGAGCATGGACTGCACCGTCTTGCCGTTGCTCTGCTTGGCGAACATCTCGGGATAGCCGTCGGCGACCTTGCCCAGGATCAGGAGCACCGCGCCGCACCCCGCCTTCTCGCTCGTGGCCGCGGAGAGGGTCGGGCCGGTCACCTGGGGCTTGGCCGCGGGCGGCGGAACGACCTGCGCCTTGGGGTTGACGTCCGCCGCGGTCGCGAAGGCTGGCGCGACAAGCACGGATGCGGCAAGGCTGGCCGCGATGAGGCAGGACGGACGCATGAGCTCTCCCCAGTCTGACGCAACCTTGGATCGCTCCCAAGGCGACAACTATCGCATCTGGCTGATCGCGGGCCCGACCGCAAGCGGCAAGTCGGCCCATGCCTTGCGTTTGGCCGAACGGATCGGCGGTGAGATCGTCAACGCCGACTCCATGCAGATCTACGCTGGCCTGCGCGTGCTCACCGCCGGCCCCTCGCCCGAGGAGATGGCGCGCGCGCCGCATCATCTGTTCGGGGTTGTAGACGCCGCCGTCGGCTGGTCGGTCGGGCGTTGGCTGGAAGCGGCCACGGCCGCGCTGTCCGAGATCGCCGCGCGCGGCAATCCCGCCATCGTCGTCGGCGGCACCGGCCTCTATTTCCGCGCCCTCACCCACGGCCTGGCCGACGTGCCGCCCGTGTCCGAGACCCAGCGGGAAATCTCGGGCCTGCTCTACGCCGCGCGGGGCGAGGCGGAATTCCGCGAGATCCTCAAGCCGCTGGACCCCGAAGCCGAGGCGCGGATCGAGGTCGGCGATCGCCAGCGCCTGGTCCGCGCCCACGCCGTGGCGATCGCCACCGGCAAGTCCCTGACAGCCTGGCAGACCGACACCAAACCCGCCCTCGAGCCCGGAAGCTGGAAAGGCCTGGTGCTGGACCCGCCCCGCGCCGACCTCTACGCCCGCTGCGACGCGCGGCTGGCGGTCATGCTCGAGCAAGGCGCGCTGGACGAGGTTCGGGCCATGGAGGCGCGCGGGCTCGACCCGTCACTCCCCGCGCTGAAGGCCGTCGGCTATCGCGAGTTCGCGGCCCATCTGCGCGGCGAGACCACGCTGGAGCAGGCGCTGGAGGCCGCGCGACAGGAGACCCGCCGTTACGCCAAGCGCCAGCTGACCTGGTTCCGCAACCAGACGCCGGACTGGGCCAGAGTCAGCGGGGACGCCGTCAGCGCTCCGTGACGGTCGCGCCGGCCTTGCCCAGCCGTGGCTTGACCGCCAGCTGGTAATCCTCGTCGAACATCTGGTCCTTCATCCGGTCGAGGCCCGCGATCACCCGGTCCTCGGCGGCGGTCACCGGCTTGGCGAAGACCTCGCAGGTCGTCCCGGTCGGCAGGTCGGCCTGACCGTTCTCGATCGCCTGTAGGGGCTTGGTGGCGCCCTCCTCGCAGCCGAACAGGCCGGTGATCGAGTAGAAGCAGAGATCGCGCTGCAGATAGGACTCGACGACCCAGACGCAGGGGATGGCCGACACCGTTACGCCCTCGGGGGTGGCCGGAACCGCGCCCAGCTTGGCGATCGTGCGCAGGAAGATCTGGTAGCGCACCACCACGTTCTCGGTCCGACCGCCCTTGGCCAAGGTCAGCGACTTGGCCTTCTGCGCCACGGGCGCCAGCCGTTGCAGCGTGGGCGGAGGCGGCGCGGGAACGACGGCGGCGGGCGGCGGGGCGGCTTGAACCAGCAAACGGACCTCCAGGGGTTGAGCTTGGGCATGGTGACCACAGCCGCTCAATCTTGGCGATAGGCCATGTTTGCACTCCCCTGACTTGCCCCTATTGAGAGGGCCGACAGCCGAAGGAAATCCCATGTCCGACCTCGCCCCCCTCGCCGAGCGCATCGCGGAGCGCCTGATCGCTCGCGGCGAAACCGTCGCCGTGGCGGAGTCGTCCGCGGGCGGCCTGATCTCGGCGGCGCTGCTGGCCGTGCCGGGCGCGTCGAAGTTCTACGTCGGCGGCGCGGTCGTCTATACGGCTCGGGCGCGCCTGACCTTGATGGACATTCCGCAGAAGGCCATGGACGGGCTACGCTCGGCCAGCGAGCCCTACGCGGAGCTGCTGGCGCGCGTGGCCCGAAAAAATCTCAAGGCGACCTGGGGCCTGTCGGAAACCGGAGCCGCGGGGCCGGACGGCAACCGCTATGGCGACGCGCCCGGCCACTGCTGCATGGCCGTGGTCGGCGAAAACACCTCGGTCAGCGCGACGCTGGAGACCGGCAGCGACCAGCGCCCCGCCAATATGCGGGCCTTCGCCGCCTTCGCGCTGGAGCAACTGGCCCGGACACTGGAAGCGGCCGACTAGCCGACCACCCAAGGCGGGATCGTCGCGAACAGGGCGTAGGCGAACTCATCCATCGCCTTCTGGCTGAGGCTGGTATTGTTCAGCAGCACGACGGTGGTCTGGTCATCGAACCGATGGCCCAGCACCGAGCGGTAACCGGCCGCGTTGCCGGTCTCCCACGCGAAGGCGCGCGGCATGCCGTCGGTGAACAGGGTCTTCACTCGGCCGCCCAGGGCGTAGTTCTGGTCAGGCCAGCCGACGGTTAGCAATTCTCGCTCGCGGGCCGGCGGCAGGAAATCGCGATCGAACACCGCATGCGCGGCCTTCAACAGGTCGCCCGCCGTGCTGGCATAGCCGCCACTGGCCGCGAAGAAGGCAAAGCGGTCGTTGGGCCTGCGGACCGGCGGCTCCAGCGTCCGGTACGAGACGGCGATGTCCGGCGGATCGATCGGCGTGGTGCGGGTCAGGCCTAACGGCCCGGTCACCAGCTCGGTCATGGCCTCGGCATACGCCTTGCCGGTCACCGCCTCGATGACGGCGGTGATGATTATCCAGTTGGTCAGGACGTAGTCGAACTTGGTCCCCGGCTCGAAGGCCAAGTCGCCCGAACACCACAGCTTCACAGCCTCGGCCGTTGTGAAGGTCTTCTTGAACAGGTCCGGATCGGGTTTGGCCTTGGTCCACGTCGCGAAGCCGTTCGGCACGCCGCTGGTGTTGCTCATCAGTCGCCGCAACGTGACCTTGGCGCCAGTGTCGGCGCGGTAGTCCGGCAGATAGCGGGTAATCGGCGCGTCGAGATCACCCCTGCCCGCCTCGGCCAGCCGCAGCAGGCCGATCGAGGTCAGCCACTTGGAGATCGAGGCGATGACATAGGGCGTGCCGAGAGTGGTGGGCTTCTTGGCCTCGATGTCGGCGAAGCCCACGGTGCGCGAATAGACCGGCTTGCCGGCCTTGCCGATCAGAACCACGCCCTGGAACGGTTGAGCCTCGAGGAAGGCGTCCACCGCCTTGTCGGCCGCGCCGCCCGAAAGCGCCGCCGCCGACGACTTTGTGGCGACGCCCAGCGCCGCCGCCCCAACTAGAAATTCGCGCCGACCGAACACTGAACGCTCCTTGATTGCGGGAGCGAGACGGTGATGGGGAAAACCTGCCCCTGTCACGTGAAACTCCGGTAAGGTCACACCGCTCGGAAAAGGCACATCCTTGCGGCAATGCGCGCCTTGACGGGTTAACGGGCGCATGTCATCACCCATTCCGTAGCTTTGGAGCAAGACTCGTGCGCAAAACCATGATCGTACTTATGGAGCGGCCGTCCGCGACGTGACCTTAGAAGTCACGCCGTAGTTCGGTCGCGCGCGCAAAGGTCCTTCGGGACCTTTTTTCTTTTCCGCCTACACCCTTCCCGCTTCCCCATCGGATCCGTCCCATGACCGCCCACCAGACCATCGAGAGCAAGGCTCCCGCCGACACCGCCTCTCCCTCTTCACAAGAAGGGCGCGCCATGACCGGCGCCGAGATCGTGGTTCGCGGCCTCGTGGACCAGGGCGTCGAGGTGCTCTTCGGCTATCCGGGCGGCGCGGTTCTGCCGATCTATGACGCGCTGTTCCACGAGCCGCGCCTGCAGCACATCCTGGTTCGCCACGAGCAAGGCGCGACCCACGCCGCCGAAGGCTACGCCCGCAGCTCGGGCAAGCCGGGCGTCGTCCTGGTCACCTCGGGCCCGGGCGCGACCAACGCCATCACCGGTATCATGGACGCCCTGATGGACTCGATCCCGATGGTCGTCATCACCGGCCAGGTCCCGACGCACCTGATCGGCACCGACGCCTTCCAGGAAGCCGACACCGTCGGCATGACCCGCTCGTGCACCAAGCACAACTACCTGGTCAAAGACGTCCGCGACCTGCCGCAGATCATCCATGAGGCCTTCAAGATCGCTACCACCGGCCGCCCTGGCCCGGTGCTGATCGACATCCCCAAGGACGTCCAGTTCGCCAAGGGCGAGTACTACGGCCCGCAAGAGGTCCAATCGACCCACGCCTACGCGCCGCGCGTCAAGGGCGACGCCAGCCGGATCGCCGAGGCGGTCAAGATGATCGCCGGCGCGCGTCGCCCGATCTTCTACACGGGCGGCGGCGTCATCAACGCTGGCCCCAAGGCCAGCGCGGCGCTGCGCGAATTCGCGGCCATGACCGGCGCGCCGGTCACCTCGACGCTGATGGGCCTGGGCGCCTTCCCCGCGGCCGATCCGGCGTGGCTGGGCATGCTGGGCATGCACGGCACGTTTGAAGCCAACAACGCCATGCACGACTGCGACGTGATGATCTGCGTCGGCGCTCGCTTCGACGACCGGGTGACCGGGCGCCTGGACGCCTTCTCGCCGGGATCGAAGAAGATCCATATCGATATCGACGCCTCGTCGATCAACAAGAACGTCCGCGTCGACCTGCCGATCGTCGGCGACGCGGCTTCCGTGCTGGAAGACCTGATCGCCGCCTGGAAGGCCGCGAACCTTTCGCCGAACAAGGCCGCCCTGAGCGACTGGTGGGCGCAGATCGACCAGTGGCGCGCCCGTCAGTGCCTGAAGTACCGGGCCTCGGACACGGTCATCAAGCCGCAGTACGCGATCCAGCGCCTGTACGAGCTGACCAAGGACAAGGACGTCTACATCACGACCGAGGTCGGCCAGCACCAGATGTGGGCCGCGCAGTTCTTCCGCTTCGAGGAGCCCAACCGCTGGATGACCTCGGGTGGCCTGGGAACCATGGGCTACGGCCTGCCCGCCGCCCTGGGCGTGCAGTTGGCCCACCCCAACAGCCTGGTCGTCGACATCGCCGGCGAAGCCTCGATCCAGATGTGCATCCAGGAGCTGTCGACCGCGATCCAGTTCGACCTGCCGGTCAAGATCTTCATCCTGAACAACGAATGGATGGGCATGGTCCGCCAGTGGCAGCAGCTGCTGCATGGCGAGCGCTACAGCCACTCGTACTCGGACAGCCTGCCCGACTTCGTGAAGCTGGCCGAGGCCTATGGCGCGCACGGCATCCGCTGCGATGATCCCGCCGAGCTGGACGCGAAGATCCTGGAGATGATCAACAGCGACAAGCCGGTGATCTTCGACTGCCGGGTCGAGAAGCACGAGAACTGCCTGCCGATGATCCCGTCGGGCAAGGCCCACAACGAAATGATCATGGGCGAGGTCGAGGACATCGGTAATGTGATCGGCGAGGACGGCGCGGGGCTGGTCTAAGCCCTTCGCCCTTCCCCATCCCTTTGGCATAGAAGCGATCCATGACCGCCAACGTCCAACCCGCCCCCGCCTCGGCCTACGACCTTAGCCCCTCCGGCCAGGCCGAACAGACCGCGACCTTCGCGCTGCTCGTCGATAACGAGCCGGGCGTCCTGCATCGCGTCGTCGGCCTGTTCGCCGCGCGCGGCTACAACATCGAAAGCCTCACGGTCGCCGAAACCGACCGCAACGCCCACACCAGCCGCATTACCGTGGTCACCCGCGGCACCCGCCAGGTGCTGGACCAGATCGAAGCCCAGCTGAACAAGGTGGTGAACGTCCGCCGCGTCCACGACGTGACCCGCGACCCGAACGGCGTCGAGCGCGAGCTGGCCCTGGTCAAGGTGCGCGGCTCGGGCGTCGACCGCGTCGAGGCGCTGCGCATCGCCGAGATCTTCCGCGCCAAGCCCGTCGACACGACGCTGGAGAGCTTCGTGTTCGAGATCTCCGGAGCGCCGTCAAAGATCGACAAGTTCCTGGACCTGATGCGCCCCCTGGGCCTGGTGGAACTTTCCCGCACCGGCGTCCTTTCCATCGAGCGGGGCGTCGAGGGCATGTAGCGGAGATGGGCGGATGAGCGGCCTCATTGGACTGATCGCGGGCGCGGCCCTCGCGGTCCAGCAGGCTCCGCCCCCGCCCGACCCCGCCGCCTGGTGGTCGCCGGTCGCGCCGCGTCCGCCCGCCGAGCTGGAGCCGCTCGCAAACCGCCGGCTCGGCAAGGGTGAACAGCCCATCCCGATCGATAATGGCGTCGAGCCCCTGCTCTATCGCCTGTGGGGGCTGCAGCCCCTGCAGAACCAAATTTTGCGCGAGGACGAACTGATCCTCGAGGTTTGGGCGCGGCCCGCGCGCGGCGTCCTCCAGACCGTCATCCGCCTGACGCTGCGGCGCGACGGCCGCGCCTTTGTCCAAGCCCGGGCGGGCCTGGGTTGCTGCGCGCCCGAGATCGGCCGCCGCGTGGACATCAACGCCGAGCTGGGCGCGGAGGCCGCCAAGGCCCTGAGAGTCGTTGCGGCGGATCCGGCCTGGGACCAACCTCGGTCGGTGATCGTCGACTATGGCGGTGGCGCGGTTTCGGCGCTCTGCGTCGACGGCGTTTCCTGGGATGTCACATTGCTGGCGCGCGGCCAGGCGCGTCATCTGAGGAGGGCCTGCGACGACGCGGAGGTGGGCTCGATCGCTTCGATCCTGGTCCAGGCCGTCGGCGCGTCCCTGGGCCGGGACGCTCGCTTCGACGCGGCGTTTTCGCGCGCGGCTGACTTCTCCCGCCAACAGAGAGCCTATGCCGACCTCTTGGCGTCCGGAGGGCGTCTTTCGCCAGCCCAAGGAAGCCGCGCCCAACCCGCTGGCCGCCTTCCCGCCCCAGGCGAAGCCGAGGCTCCAAAAACTCGGCAATAGCGAGAAATATAGAAAATACTTGTTATAGTTGCATTGCTGGACAAGCGGCGTTATGAGCATTCGCACATAAAGGGAGGCTCACATGTTCCGAATGAACTCGCGTCTGTCGGCTTGCGTCCTAGTCCCGCTTACCATGCTCGCCGCGCTGGCCGGCGGCGCCACCGCCAACGCCCAGTCGGCGCCCACGATCGCTCTCGTTCCCGCCAACACCCCGCCGCCCGTTCCGAGCGGCATGAAGGTGACCTGCCTCACGGGTCCAGACTCGCTGCAATCGAGCCCGACCTGCCCCGTGATCCAATACGGCGGCAACACCACGTGGGCGTTCAGCTTCATCGACAACCGCGTCTCGTATGGGATCGTCACCTACGACGCCGCCAACAACGTGGTGAAGAACGTCACCCGGGACGGCGCCCGTTACGTCTACAAGATGACGGTCGATCCCAACGCCAAGACCGTCGGCGTCTGGGGCCAAGCCAACGCCAAGGTGGACGTCGCGTGGAGCGACCTGCCGACCGCCGCGCCGGAAGTCGTCCAGGTCCCCGCCAACGCGCCACCGCCTGTTCCTGGCGGCCTGAAGGTCACGTGCCTGAAAGGGCCCAACACGCTGGAGTCCAGCCCGACCTGCCCCGTGATCAAGTACAAGGGCCACACGACCTGGGCCTTCAGCTTCATCGACAACCGTGTCGCCTACGGCGTGGTGACCTATGACGCCTCGAACAACGTCCTGGCGAACAACACCCAGAACGGCGCGCGCTACGTCTACAAGATCACCGTGGACGCCAATGCGCGGACCGTGACGATCTGGGGTCAGGCCGACGCCAAGGTCACCTTGCCCTGGTCGGCGCTGCCCTAGGCTCCGGCCGCCGCCATCTCCGGCTGTTCCCGAAGGCGCGCCACGTCCCTGAGCGGCGGCGCGCCGAACAGCCGGGCGTATTCGCGGCTGAACTGCGAGGGACTGTCATAGCCGACGGTGTGGCCAGCCGTGGCCGCGTCCAGCCGCTGGACCAGGATCAGGCGGCGGGCCTCCTGCAGGCGGATCTGCTTCTGGTACTGCAGCGGCGACAGCGACGTCACCGCCTTGAAGTGCTGGTGTAGAGCCGAGGGGCTCATCCGCGCCTCGTCGGCGACGACGTCGATACTGAAGGGCTGGTCGAAGTTGCGCTTGATCCAGCCGATCGCGCGGTTGATCTGCCTTAGGCGGCTGTCGCGGCGGGCGATCTGCGCCAGGCGCGGCCCCTGCGGTCCTGTCAGCAGACGGTAGAGGATTTCGCGCTCGATCAGCGGCGCCACCACCGCGACATCGTCGGGCGTTTCCAGCAACGAGACCATCCGACAGACCGCGTCGAGCAGTTGGGGCGTCATGGCGCCCGCCGACATCCCCCCAACCAGCGGCGCGGCCGCGTCGAGGCGCGCGGCCAGACCGCATTCCATGATCATCTCGCTGATCAGCTTGGCGTCGAGTACGATCCGGAAGCTCAGATAGGGCTTGTCCGGCGAGGCCTCGACGACCTGCCCGGTGACCGGTACGTCGATCGACGACAGGAAGAAGTTGCGCTCGTCGTACTCGTGAATGGCGTCGCCGACGGTCACCCGCTTCCGTCCTTGGGCCAGAACGCAGAAGGACGGATCGTGTAGGCCGTGGTTGGGCTCGCTGGGCTGGGACAGACGATAGAGGTTGACCCTGGGGCAACAGGTATCGACCGGCCCCTCGTCCGGCGTGAATCGTTCAATCAGGGCGGCCAGCGCCTCGCGCGTGCTCATCGGTATTCCTTGTCTCGGCGAGGCTATTTGTAAGCCTTGCACGATCCTCCGTCACGCGACGGCGTTCGCTTCCGGAGGATCATGCAATCATGCCGGAGCATCGATCTACCGACTGGACGCGGCCATGCCGCATATTGGCCTCGTTCCGCTCCCCGACGCGGCCAACTCCAAAAACTTGAGCTCCGCGATGAGACGCTACACGCCCCGACGCGGCGTGACGGCTCCGCGCTGGTTCGTCGCCGCCCTGCTGGGTGGGACGGCCGCGCTGACCGCCGCCACCGCCGTGCTCCCGAAACCCGCCCTAACGCGGGCCCAGAACGAAACCTTCCAGATTGGGAGCCTCGCCCGATGATGATGTCCGCCATCGTTCCCCACATCCCCGTCGCCGGCGTCTGGACCTCGCCCGACGGTCACATCTCGCTTGAACTGCGGGCCGATGGCCGCTTCATCGAGACCCGCGACGACTTCGCCGACGTGTTCACCGGCGTCTATGTCCTGGTGGGCGAGAGGCTGAAGCTGTTCGAGGATCGCGGCGCGGTCGTCAGCGGCACCTTGGTCGACGGTCGCCTCAGCCTGGGGACAGTCCAGCGCCCGGCCTTCCATCCGGAGACCGAAGCCCCTATATTGTGATTGTCCGGCTTCGGCCGAACTATGGGGATAAACGCGCACGTAATAAGCGGACTGGACCCGGGTGCGATTCCCGGCGGCTCCACCAAATCTCTCCCAAGTTATCATGGGACCGTATGGGGCCGATCAGCATCGACAGACGTGTAAAGGTGACTGCTTTCTCTCGGCTTGGCCCACCGTTTCGGGCCTTTATCTAAATGCGAACGATAACTTCGCTGAAGAGTTCGCCGTCGCCGCGTAATGCGGTGCAGGTGAATTCGCCTCTTAAGTCCTAGGGGTTCAGATCCTTAGGCGGGGCCCGGAGGGAGCCTGCCAACAGAATCCCTCCACTTTCATCGACATCGCCGTGGCTCCCTCCTCTCTTTGCGAGAGGGCATGGGGGAGCCTGCCAACAGAATCCCTCCACTTTCATCGACATCGCCGAGGCTCCCTCCTCCTTGTCGCCACCGGCGAATGCAAACGCTTGCGTCGCTTGCGATCCAACGTCGCGGGCGCGCGCGCCGGGAATGGCATCGCGGAGCTTTGCGATGCGCCTTTCACACGCTAGGCTCGCGGCTTCGTTTTCCAGTCCGAAGTATCGACCTCAGCGCATGTCCCAGACCGAACAGCCCGAAGACCTCATGCAGTACGAGGCCATGGCCCAGGACGCCCTTCGTGGCGTGGTCAGGGCTGCCCTGAAGAAGGCGGCGGAGCCGGGCGGGCTGCCCGAGCCGCACCATCTCTACATCACGTTCAAGACCAAGGCCGCTGGCGTGTCGGGCCCGCAGGACCTGCTGGGCAAGTACCCGGACGAGATGACGATCGTCCTGCAGCATCAGTACTGGGACCTGGCGCCCGGCGAGAGCACGTTCTCGGTGACGCTGAAGTTCGGCGGCCAGCCCAAGCGCCTCAACGTGCCATACGCGGCCGTGACCCGCTTCTACGATCCGTCCGTGCAGTTCGCCCTGCAGTTCTCGCCGCCCGAGATTATCGAGGACGATCCCGAGCCCGAGGCCGAGCCCGAGGCCAAGACGCCCGCCCCGTCCGGCGACGAGGGTCCCAAGATCGTCTCCCTGGACCAGTTCCGGAAGAAATGAGCGACGTCGCCTCCGACGCTCCGCAAAGCCTGAGCGACGAGGCGATCCTCGCGCGCTTTCGCGCGTCCAAGAACCCGCCGAGCGGATCCCAGACCCTGGGCTTCGAACTCCTGGCCGTGCGCCAGGCCGATCGCGAGATCGAGGTCGGGTTCAACGCGCGCGCCGATCTGTTGTGCAATCCGATGGGGCAGATCCAGGGCGGCTACGTGTGCGCCATGCTGGACGAATGCATGTCGGTGGCCGGCATGATCACCTCGGGCATGACCCACGTCGTCCCCACCCTCGAGATGAAGACCAGCTTCCTGCGGCCAACCATGCCAGGGTCGCTCCGCGGCGTCGGCCGCGTGGTCAAGTGGGGTCGGACCGTTTGCTTCATGGAGGGCGAACTCTACGACCCCGAGGGCCGCCTGCTGGCCAAGTCGACCGGCACGGCGATCCCGACGCCCTTCGCCAACTTCAAGAAGAAATAGCCGGAGAAGGATGGGGCCATGCGAGGAGCGGCGGCGGTCATCGGACTTCTGGCCCTGCTTCTCGCGCCGTTGTCGATCGCCCGCGCCGGTCCGTTCTCGAATTGGGCGGCCGTGGTGGTCGCCGGCGACTACCACGCCCATTCCGGCGGCCCGACCGAAGCCTTCGACAACGCTCGGCGCGACGTTTCGAAGACCCTGGTCGCGCTGGGCTTCGACAAGAGCGCGATCCAACAGCTTTCCGCGCGCCCTAAGCGCTATGCCGCCGAAGCGCCTGGACGCGCCGACGCGCGAACGCTCCATGACACCCTGCGAACCGCCGCCCGCGCCGCCAACGCCGGCTGCCTGTTCTACATCAGCTCGCACGGTGGTCCGGATGGCGCGCTTCTGGGCGAGGAGCTGCTGCGGCCTCACTTGCTGGCCGCCATGCTGGATGACGCATGCCCCAATCGACCCAGCGTGGTCGTGATCTCGGCTTGCTTCTCGGGCGTCTTTATCCCACCTCTGCAAAAGACCGATCGACTGATCCTGACGGCGGCCCGCGCCGATCGCGCGTCATTCGGATGCGGCGAGAGCGACAAGTACCCGTATTTCGATACGTGCTTCCTGGACGCCGCGCCCGACGCCCATGATTTCGCTGTCCTCGGCGCGCGGGTGCGAGCCTGCGTCGCGGCCAAGGAAAAGGAGACCGGGGCCGAGCCGGCGTCCGAACCCCAGTTGTGGATCGGCGCCGCTCTGCGCCCGCTTCTGCCCCTCTACGCTTTCGAGCGCGCTCCGCCCAGAACGCCTTGAGCGGTATCGGTTTGACCCGCGCGGCAAGCAGGTTACACAAACCATAGGGTTACTGCTTCGCCCGGGGGACATCGTTGACGTCGCGCGTTTCGACCGCGGCCGCCTTTGCCGCGGCCTTCATCGCACTATGGTCCGTCCCGGGGTCGGAGACGCGCGCCCAGGACGTCACGCCCAGCCCGCCGCCAGCGCCGGCTAGCGACGCGCCCGCCGCCGAACCGGGCCCCCGTCCCTATTCCAGCCTGCGTCCGCGCCGCGTTCGCCCGATCGCGCGAGCGAGCGAGGCTCCCAAACCCGCGGCCGCCGCGACGCCGCAGGCGCCCCTCCCTCCCGCCGCGCCGCCCGTCGCGGTGAGCGTGGCGCCCCTTCTCCGCCCGGAACTCGAAGCCTTCGTCGATGGCGTCGTGCAACGCGCCATGGCTCGCGACCACATCGCCGGCGTGACCATCTCGGTGGTCCAGAACGGCCAGGTCGTGCTGAAGAAGGGCTATGGCTTCGCCAATCTCGGGCAGCGTCGGCCCGTCGATCCCGACAAGACGCTGTTCCGCATCGCCTCGATCTCGAAGACGTTCACCTGGATCGCGCTGATGAACGAGATCGAGTCGGGCCACATGCGCCTGGACGGTCCGGTGAACCTCTATCTGCCCGAGCCGCTTCAGCTGAAGGATCAGGGCAAGAAGACCCAGGTCCGCCTGCGCGATCTGATGACCCACACCGCCGGCTTCGAGGATCGCGCGTTGGGCCAGCTGTTCGAGCGGGATCCCAACCGGATCCGCCCGCTGGCCGACTATCTGCGCCAGGAGCGTCCGCGCCGCGTGCGCGAGCCCGGCCTGCTGCCCAGCTATTCGAATTACGGCGCCGCCCTGGCCGGCGCCGCCGTCGCCAACGTCACGGGAAAGCCGTTCGAGCAGCTGGTCACCGAGGAAATCATCCTGCCGACCGGTATGCGCCACACGACCTTCCGTGAGGCGCGCCCCTGGCGTGACAACCTGCCGGCGCCGATGTCGGAGGACCTCGCCGCCGAGCTTTCGGACGGCTTCTCTTGGACGCCGCTGGGCTGGAAGGTGCGGCCGCGCGAGTTCATTGGCCAAGTGGCTCCGGCCGGTTCGGCCTCGAGCACGGCCGGCGACATGGCCAAGTACATGAACCTGCTGCTGAACGGCGGCGTGATCGACGGTAAGACAGTGTTCTCGCCCAAGACCGCCCAAGCCTTCCGCACGCCCATGTACCGCCCCGCGCCAGAGGCCGCGGGCTGGAACGCGGGCTTCCAGGACATCCCCCTGCCCGGGGGTCGGCGCGGCTTTGGCCATGCCGGAGCGACGCTGTACTTCCATTCGAACATGGTCGTCGCGCCTGACCTGGGGCTGGGCGTCTTCGTCTCGGTCAACACCGACAGCGGCGTGAACCTGCCCGCCACCCTGCCGGCGACGATCATCGAGCACTTCTACGCCAACCCGCCCGCCGTGCCCTCGCCCAGCGCCATGACCTACGAGCAGGCCAAGCTCTACGAGGGCGACTATCTGACCACCCGTCGCGCCTATGGCGGCCTGGAAGGCTTCATCAACCGCATGATCGGCCGGGCCACGGTTCGAGCCACGCCAGACGGCCGACTGTCCGTCAGCGAAGGCGGCTCGGCCGCGCTCTTCAACGCGGCTGGACGTTCGGGCGTGTTCAAGGCCGTCGACGGGCCCCTGGTCATCGTTTTCGACGCGAACGGCGATCGTCCGTCGCGCTTCTACGCCGCGCGCGGCTTCGCGACCTATGAGCGGGTCAGCCCCCCGCGTTCGGCGTCGCTATTGATCGCGACCGTCGCCCTGGCCGGGCTCGCCAGCCTGGCGACCGTGCTCGGCGCCATCGTCCGCAACCGCCGCGAAGCCCGCCAGACACCCGTCCAGGCCCGCGCCAGTCAGATGCAGACCGCCCAGGCGGTGCTTTGGTTGATCTCGGCCGTCTGCATGGGCGTCTTCGCGATCCGCGCCTCGGACCAGACGGCGGCCTTCTTCGGCTGGCCCAGCGGCTGGCTGCTCAGCGGCTCTGCCTGCGCCCTGGTCGCGGCGCTGATGTCGGTGCTGACCCTCGGAGCCCTGCCGATGGTTTGGCGCGGCGGTCGCCGGGTCGATAGCTGGACCGCCGGCCGCAAGGTGGCCTTCACCTTCACCACCCTGCTTTTCGTGTTCCTGAGCGTGCTGCTGGGTCTGTGGGGCTATCTGCTGCCCTGGAGCTGAGGGCTCTAGTTCAAAAGTTTAGAGCATTTTTCGATCCGATAACCGTTTCACACTGATCGGAAGATGCTCTAGTCCTCCAGGGTGCGGCGCATCAGGTTGGTGCTCAGCTTGCGCACCTGGATGATGATCCGCTCGCGATCGCCCGGCCGCCGCTCGACCAGCAGCCGGGCGACCTGGGCGTCATCGTGGAAGGCGTAGCCCTTGATCGCGTCCAGCAAGGCCTTGGCCAGGTTATCGAGATCCATCCACGGCGGCTCGCCGACATATTCCATGCCGATCTCGACGCTGAACTCGCCCCAGGCCGGACGAGAGCCCCGCCAGGACTTGCGAAAGAACTCGTAGATCAGCGGCTTGTAGTACTTGCCCTGGGTCGTCAAGCCGTCGACGACCAGCGTCAGTTCCCCGCCGGCCTCGCGCGCCCGCACCTTGCCATGGTGGGTCCAGTCCGATCCGTCGAAGGTCTGGCTCACGCGTCCATCATCCCGGCCAGAGCCATAACCGTATTCCAGTTGCGCGTGGTCCCGACGGGTGAACGCTTGGTCTTCTTCCAGTCTCGATCCAACACCGAGTCGGCCATGCTGATCGGGAAATCCAGATAGAGCTCGCGGTCCGCGACCACGAAGCGCTCGGGTCCAGTGATCGCCGCGCGTAGTATGGCTTCGTCCTCGACCGGCAGCGGCGACTTCAGGAAGTTGACGATCACATGGCTGGGGTGGTCGGCGGCCTCGGCCTTGAACGGGTTGCCGTCGATGATCGCCCGGATCCGCGCGGGGGATCGCACCATGAACTCGGTCCGCAAGCCGATCCGCGCCTCGAGCGCGTCCTCGAGCGCCCGTTCCAGAACCTCCCCGCCCTCGTGATCGCCCCAGAGCACCAGATTGCCACTGGCCAGATAGGTCTTGGCGGACGTGAAGCCCGTGTCCTGGGCGATCCCAAGCAGGTCTTCCTTGAGCACCTTGCGCTTGCCGGTGTTGATCGAACGGGGCAGCGCCAAATAAGGGCTCATGCGGGGTCTCCTTCGCGCGGGCGAACATTGCCCTCCCGGCGCTCAAGGTCTAGACCGCGCACGACCGTTTTTCCGGAGATTTCCGCATGACCGCCACGCGCACCGAGACCGACACCTTCGGCCCCATCGAAGTCGCCGCCGACCGCTACTGGGGCGCGCAAGCCCAACGCAGCCTGGGCAACTTCAAGATCGGCTGGGAGAAGCAGCCCCTGCCGGTCGTCCGGGCCCTGGGCATCGTCAAGCGCGCGGCCGCCGAGGCCAACCTGGCCCTGGGCAAGCTGGATCCGAAGATCGCCGAGACGATCATCGCCGCCGCCAACGAAGTCATCGAGGGCAAGCTGAATGACCACTTCCCGCTGGTCGTCTGGCAGACGGGCTCGGGCACCCAATCGAACATGAACGCCAACGAGGTCATCTCGAACCGCGCCATCGAGATGCTGGGCGGCGAGATGGGCAGCAAGAAGCCCGTTCACCCGAACGACCACGTCAACATGAGCCAGTCGTCGAACGACACCTTCCCGACGGCCATGCACATCGCCTGCGCCGAACAGGTGGTCCACGACCTGATCCCGGCTCTGAAACACCTCCACAAGGCCCTCGCCGCCAAGTCCGCCGAGTGGAAGGACATCATCAAGATCGGCCGCACCCATACCCAGGACGCCACCCCGCTGACGCTGGGCCAGGAGTTCGGCGGCTACGCCCAGCAGATCGAGAACGGCATCGCCCGCATCGAGATGACCCTGCCGATGCTGATGCAGCTGGCCCAGGGCGGCACCGCCGTCGGCACCGGCCTGAACGCGCCCATCGGCTTCGCCGAGAAGGTCGCCGAGCAGATCGCCAGCATCACGGGCCTGGCCTTCACCACGGCGCCGAACAAGTTCGAGGCCCTGGCGGCCCATGACGCCATGGTCTTCACGCACGGCGCGATCAACACGGTCGCCGCCTCGCTGTTCAAGATCGCCAACGACATCCGCTTCCTGGGCTCGGGCCCACGCGCTGGCCTCGGCGAATTGGCTCTGCCGGAGAACGAGCCGGGCTCGTCGATCATGCCGGGCAAGGTCAACCCGACCCAGTCGGAAGCCCTGACCCAGGTCTGCGCCCAGGTTTTCGGCAATCATTCGACCCTGACCTTCGCCGGCAGCCAGGGCCACTTCGAGCTGAACGTCTTCAACCCGGTGATGGCCTACAACTTCCTGCAGTCGGTCCGCCTGGTCGCCGACGCCGCCATCAGCTTCACCGACAACTGCGTGGTCGGCATCGAGCCCCGCGTCGACAACATCAAGAAGGGCGTCGAGAACAGCCTGATGCTGGTCACGGCCCTGAACGGCAAGCTGGGCTACGACGCCTGCGCCAAGATCGCCAAGACCGCGCACAAGAACGGCACAACCCTCCGCGAAGAGGCCGTTGGCGGCGGCTATCTGACGAACGAGGAGTTCGACCAGTACGTCCGGCCGGAGAAGATGATCTCGCCGGGCTGAGGCTGGAAAGCCTGAGAACGATCAAGGGGTCGCCGCGAGGCGGCCCCTTTTTCGTGGCGCCTAGCGTCGGACCACTTCGCGGCCGATCGGGGCGATGGCGATCTGGGCCAGCTGCAGGTCCTTGAGCGCGAACGGAATGCCGATGATCGTGATCGCCTCGGCCGCCGCGACCACGATATGGCCTATGGCCAGCCACCAGCCGGCCAGGACGAACCAGATCACGTTCAGCAGGAAGCCCAGCGGTCCCGTGCCAATGTCCTCGCGACCGGTCAGCATCTCGCGGCTGACGATCTCCTTGCCGAACGGCCAGAAGGCGAAGCCGGCGATGCGCCAGGCCGCGCCCGCATAGGGCAGCCCAACGATGGTGATCGCCAGGATCAGGCCGGCCAGCAGCCAGCCGAGCCCTGTCAAAAAGCCGCCGAAGAGAAACCAGAGAACGTTCAGAACGAAGCGGATCAAGGTGTTGTCCCCGTCGGGCCCAGCCGGGCCCCTGATCGCTTAGGTGGCCCTGTTCCGGTCGCCTGTGAAGATCGCGTCCGCCGGATTACGCCGAATTCACCGCGTCTGGCGCGCGCGCCTAGGCCCGGCGGCTCACGGCGAAATCGGCCAGGTCTTCCAGCGCCTCGCGCCACTCGTCCGCCGGGAAGATCGCCAGGGCCGCCTTAGCCTTGTCGGCGTAGTCGGTGGCCAGATCCAGGGTGGCGTCCAGCGCGCCCGTGCCGATGATCAGCTCGCGAGCGCGGCGGAAGTCGGCTTCCGTCTGTTCGCGACGGCCAACGGCCCGCTCCCAGAACTCGGCCTCGCGCGGCCCCGACCGGGCGATGGCGAGGAGCAGCGGCAGGGTGGCCTTGCCTTCGCGGAAGTCGTCGCCGGCGTTCTTGCCCAGGGTCTCGGTGGCGCCACCATAGTCGAGCGCGTCGTCGACCAGCTGGAACGCCAGGCCCAGCTGCAGGCCGTAGGCCTTCAGCGCGTCGGTCTTGGCGACATCGACGCCCGCCGAGACTGCGCCGGCCTCCGAGGCCGCGGCGAACAGTTCGGCGGTCTTGGCCTGGATGATCTCGAGATAGAGGGCCTGGGACAGGTTCAGGTCGTGGCTGCGCATCAGCTGCATGACCTCGCCCTCGGCGATGACGCGGCTGGCGCGGGCCAGGATCTCCAGCGCCTTCATCGAGTTGGTCTCGACCATCAGCTCGAAGGCGCGGGCGAACAGGAAGTCGCCGACCAGCACGCTCTGCGCGCCGCCCCAGATCAGGTGCGCGGCGACCTTGCCGCGACGAAGCGCGCTGCCGTCGACGACGTCGTCGTGCAGCAGGGTGGCGGTGTGGATGAACTCGACGGCCGCCGCCAGCTTCAGGCAGTGGTCATTGTCCGAACCAGCCAGCCGCGCGGCGGCGACGGTCAGCAACGGGCGCAGGCGCTTGCCGCCGGCGGCGATCAGGTGCTCGGCCAGCGCCGGGATGATCGGCACGTCGCTCTGCATGCGCTCGGTGATCAGCCGGTTGACGCCGGCCATGTCGGTCTCGGCGAGGCGCACGAGACGATCCACCGAGCCCGACTTCCGGGGGAGGGTCGCTGCGGCTGCGTCCAAGACCAAGATCTCCTTGCGGCGTCCCCCATTCGCTATTCGGCGGGATGAACCGTTGCGAGGGACAATGGTGGCGGGATAGGTCAGGGTCAAGGAGAGCACAAGGCCTGATAGCATTGGACGATCTACGGGTGACGGAAGATCGGGTTCTGGGAGGCCGCGTGCGGCTGCGTCAGAGGGCCGACGGCTACAGGGCCGGGATGGACGCGGCGCTGCTGGCGGCCGCTTGCGACGCCCTGCCCGGCCAGCGCGTGCTGGAGCCCGGCTGCGGCGTCGGCGGCGCCCTGCTGGCGGCGGCCACGCGTCGGCCCGAAGCCCTTTTCCAAGGCGTCGAACGCGATCCCGTCGCCGCCGGCCTGGCCACCGAAAACGCCGACCTTAACTTGCTGTCCGACCGTGTCGCCATTCAGGCGGGCGATGTCGATTCGGGGTTCCGGGCGTCGGGGCTGCCCGTCTTCGACGCGGTCATGACCAATCCGCCGTTCTTCGACGACGCCGCTACCCTGCGCGCGCCCAACCCCGCCAAGAGCGGCGCCTGGATGGCCGACGGCGGTCTCAAGGCCTGGACGACCTTCTGCCTGAAGGCGGTGCGCGAGGGCGGGACGATCACGATCATTCACCGCGCCGACCGTCTGGCCGACATCCTGGCGCAACTGGCGCCCAAGGCCGGCTCGTTCCGCATCCGCCCGATCGCGCCCTTCGCGGATGCGCCGGCCAAGCGGGTGATCGTACGGGCGATCAAGACCGGCAAGGCCCCGCTGGTCTTGCTACCGCCCCTGGTGCTGCACGACCGCGACGGCGGCAAGCATTCGGCGGAGGCCGAGGCCATCCTGCGGGGCGAGGCGGCGCTGGGGTGGTGAGCGGCGCGAACGCTCCTTAAAGAGTCGACCGCATAGCGGCCTCGGCTCTTGCACGGTGAGGTGAAAAGTCACACGCTACCGCCATCCAAGCTGGAGACTCCGATGTCCGAATTCTCCCCCGCTAGCTGGATCGCGATCCTCTTGGCGCTCGGCGGGGGGCTATTCGTGGTCTTCGCGAACCGCAGGGGCCGGTAGCCCCCTACTCCGCGTAGAGCGCCAGCGCCTCCAGGCACAGCTCCAGCCCTGTCACGTCCCGCGGCGGATCGTGGGTGACGATCACGAACAGCCGCCGGGCCTCGCCCCACAGCATCACGGTCTCGGGCAGGCCGTGGTCCTCGACCTGGCAGTCGTCGGCGTCGCGCCAGACGCGGTTCTCGTCGAGGCTGGCGCCCAGCATCTGGTCGACGCGGGCCACGTACTCGGCTTCGATCTCGCTGGCGACGTTCAGATAGGCGAAGATCGGGCGGCCCAGTCCCGCCAGCACGCCGGCCTCGAACACGGCGGCGGTGTCGGCCGAGGGGCCTCGGAACGGGGTCAGGTTGACGACGCCAGCGTCGGCCTGGCGCAATTGCGCCATGCGGGCGGCGTAGAACTGACGAGCCGCCAGTTCGTCGCCGCCCTCGCCTGGGGGCATGACGGCTGGGGTAATGGGCTCGAAACCCGCGTCCAGGCAGAGAGCTCTCTCCCGGGCGGCCTGGACTTCGGAGTCGGGGAGCCAGACTTGAGGGCCGGCGAGCCAGAGGGAACGGACAGGACGCATGCGCCTTACGTCTGGTCCCGAGGCGACCCTGTCAATGTTTGCCGTTCAATGTTTGTGGAAGGCCGGATGACATCCATCGCGCGAAGAACCTTGTTGGCCGGCGGTCTCGCCTTGGCCGCCGCGCCCCTCGCCACCACCGCTCTCGCAGCCCCGTCCCAACCCTGGCTGGCCTATGAGCGCCGGCTGCGGACCCTGCTGGCCGATCCGCCCGGCGGCGACTTCGACGACGATTTCGAACGGACCCTGCTGGATCTCAACAATCTGATCCGTCGCCGTGAAGGGGCCCCGCCCCTGGCCTGGGACCCGGGACTGACCGCCGCCGCTCGCGCCCACGCGGCCGACATGGCGACGACCGAACGGTTCGACCACCTGACGCGGGAGGGCTACTCCCCCGCCGGCCGCGTCGGTCTGTTGGCGCGCGACCTCGTTGGCGCGCCGGCCGAGAACATCGCCATGCGCCGCAACGCCGACGGCGCGGTGCGGTCCGACCAGATCATGAACCAGTGGCGCGACAGCCCCGGCCACCGCGCCAATCTGGTCGCGCCCGGCTTTACCCATGTCGGCTACGGCGTCCTGCGCCAGGGTCCCCGCGTGATCGCCGTCGGCGCCTATGCCGAGGTCGCCGCGCGCCTGGCCGCCCCCGCTCCGCTGCGGGTGCGCGGCCCGGACGAGATCGCCCGGGCGCTGTCGAACGCCGCGCCCCCGATCCGCCAGTTCTCGGTGTCCGAGCCAGGCGGCGAGGTGCTGACCGTCACCTATGTCGAGGGCCGACCGCCCGGCGTCCTACAGCCCGGCGCTTGGCAGCTGCGCCCTCACCTGTCCTCGGGCGAGCACCGTTACCAGCTGGGCTGGGGGCCGGTGTTCGTTTTGGAGTGAGGAGAACTCTCTCGCGAAACCAACCCGTGTCATCCCGGAAGCCTCGCGGAGGCTATCCGGGACCCAGGGGGTGCGGGAGCGCCGAGCGCGTCGCCCCTGGGTCCCGGCTCTTCGCGCTGCGCGCTACGGCCGGGATGACACGGGAGATGGCTTTCCTTGCGCCCTAGCCGACCAGCTCGGCCAGTAGCTCATCCAGCTGGTCGAACTGCATCGGCAAGCCCGCCGCCGAGCCCTGGATCGCCTCGTCGCAACCCTCCTTGGAGGGATAGAGCTCGCTCAGCGTCAGCAGGGTCTTGCCGCCCTGGTCCTCGAAGTTGACGGTGGTCACCGAGACCTCGCCGCCTTCCTCGTTGGTCCAGACGATGCGCGAGGGCGGGGTCACGTCCGTGTACTTGCCGTAGAAAGCCATGCTGTTGGCGGCGTCGAGCCCGAACTCCAGGCGATAGCCGCCACCGGTGCGGACATCCATCTCGCAGGCGCGCAACGGCACGCCCAGCGCCTTGGGAACCCACCAACGCTGGAACAGCTCGGGCTTGGACCACGCCTCGAACACGATACGCGCCGGCGCGTCGAAGACCCGCGTGACGACCAGCTCCCGGTCCGACCTGCGCTCCACGACCGTCTCATTCTTTCCGGACATCCGGGCTCTCCCTCTGTTTCAAATCCTCGACGATCTGGTCCAGCGCGTCGAACCGCAGCGCCCAGCGCTGGCGGTAGCGCTCGATCCACGCGGCCTCGTCGGCGAGCCCGCTGACGACCAGCCGGCATGTGCGTACGCGACCGATCTTCTTCGACGTCACCAGGCCCGCCGCCTCCAGCACCGCCACGTGCTTCTTCATGCCCGTCAGGGTCATCTGGAAGCGGTTGGCCAGCTCGGTGATCGAGGCCTCGCCATGACCGAGCGCCTCCAGCACGCCGCGCCGGGTGGCGTCGGACAGAGCGGCGAACGAGGCGTCAAGCCGGGCGGCTGAATACTGAACCATCTGGTTCACTTTATGCACGCGGATCGCCGTGACGCAAGCGGCAAACGAAAAGCCCCCGGCCTGGAAGGGCCGAGGGCTTCGTTGGATAAGCGGTGCGTACCGAAGCTAGAGGCCCGTAAGGACCTTAGTTCTTGGCCTGGTCGACCAACTTGTTCTTGGCGATCCAGGGCATCATGTCGCGCAGGCGACCGCCGACTTCCTCGATCTGGTGCTCGGCCGCGCGGCGACGCGTGGCCTTGAACGAGGGCTGGCCCACTTGGTTTTCCAGCATGAAGTCGCGGACAAACTTGCCCGACTGGATGTCTTCCAGCACGCGCTTCATCTCGGCCTTGGTTTCCGGCGTGATGATGCGCGGACCCGTCACGTACTCGCCGTACTCGGCGGTGTTCGAGATCGAGTAGTTCATGTTGGCGATGCCGCCCTCGTACATGAGGTCGACGATCAGCTTCAGCTCGTGCAGGCACTCGAAATAGGCCATTTCCGGCGCGTAGCCGGCTTCCACCAGCACTTCGAAGCCGGCGCGGACCAGCTCTACGGTGCCGCCGCACAGGACGGCCTGTTCGCCGAACAGGTCGGTCTCGCACTCTTCGCGGAAGTTGGTCTCGATGATGCCCGAGCGGCCGCCGCCGATGGCGCTGGCGTAGGCCAGGCCGAGGTCGAGGGCGTTGCCGGTGGCGTTGTGGTGCACCGCGATCAGGCACGGCACGCCGCCGCCCTTCTGGTACTCGCCGCGCACGGTGTGGCCTGGGCCCTTCGGCGCGACCATCAGCACGTCGATGGTGTTCTTCGGCTCGATCAGGCCGAAGTGGACGTTCAGGCCGTGGGCGAACAGCAGGGCCGCGCCGTCACGGATGTTGGGGGCGATGTCGTTCTTGTAGATCGCGGCCTGGTGCTCGTCCGGCGCCAGGATCATGATCAGGTCGGCCCAGGCGGCGGCTTCGGCCACCGTCATGACCTTCAGGCCCTCGCCTTCGGCCTTCTTGGCGGTCGGCGAGCCGGCGCGCAGCGCGACGGCGACGTTCTTGGCGCCCGAGTCGCGAAGGTTAAGCGCGTGGGCGTGACCTTGGCTGCCATAGCCTACGATGGCGATCTTCTTGTCCAGGATGCGGGCGATGTCGGCGTCGCGGTCGTAGTAGACGCGCATGTTTTTTCTCCAGGACTGGTCGATCAGGGTCACTCGGCGCAACGGACGAGCGACGAAGGCCGGGCGTTTGAGCGTTTTTTTGCCGTTTCGTCAAGGCGGAGCCGACAGAACGGGGAAAACGCGCGACCTTCGCGCCCCCGTTTTAGTCACGGGCTCGCGGCTTCGCCATCACGAGACGAAAAAACCTCGCGCGAAGGGCAAGAAAAAGGGGCGGAGGATCGCTCCCCCGCCCCTCCTTGCTCAACAGCAGACGATCACCAGAAAAGATCGCGCCAGACGCTCAGGACCTGGCCGCTCCAGATGTCCACCAGGATAGCGTCGCCGCCGACCCGCACCCACTCGCAGCCGATCGGGGGCTGGGGCAGCCCATAGCGCCAGGCGTCGAGATAGTACGAGCTGCCGTACCAGCCGCCCGGCAGATAGTCGCCGAACGACCAGCTCCGCGCATACCAGCCGCGCGGATAGGCGTAGCCCGGCGCGCGGTAGCGTTGCGGCGCGGAATAGAACGGACGGTAGGTATAGCGGTCATAGCTCGGCCGTCCCCGGTCGCGGTCCCGATAGCGATCGCGGCCGCGGTCGTTCCACTCCCAGCTCCGATTGTCGTTCCAGCGATAGTCGTTGCGGTCCCGGTCACGGTTGTCGTTCCAGCGATGATCGTCGCGATCGCGGTCCCGTCCGCGATCCGGCCCGCCGGGGCGATTGTTGTCGTTGCGATCCCACCCACCCCGGTGATCGTCGCTGCCCCGGTCCCGGTCGCCTTCGGGGCGCGCGGGTTGGGGCTGCCCCTGGGGCGGCTGGGGCCGATCGCCCCGGTTCCAGCCGCCGTCTGGCTGGCGGACGCCGCGATCACCGCCGCGATCGCCCCAGCGCTGGCCGCCGCGATCCGGGCGCGGGCCGTCGTCTCGTGGCCGCTGCTCGCGCTGCTGCTGTTGCTGCTGAGCGACCACCGCCCCCACCGCCTGGGCCTGGGCCGCCCCCGCCAGCAGCGAGAGCGCCAGGGCGGTCGTGATCACACGTTTCATGTCTTGCTCCGAAGGGCCTTGAAGCGAGGCCCGGGCTTGTCCCTTGATAGCAGTGTCGGACTCGCCGGATGAACCGGGTTTGAACATGGACGCCGGAGGACTTGATGAGCGCGCATCCCAACGACGTCGTCGGCTTCTGGCGCCAGGCGGGCCCCGCCAAGTGGTTCGCCAAGGACACCGCGTTCGACTCCGCCATCGCGCTGAAGTTCGAGCAGACCCACTACCGCGCCTCGATGCGCCGCTACGACGCCTGGGCCGAAACGGCGGAAGGGGCGCTGGCCCTGCTGATCCTGCTAGACCAGTTCCCGCGCAACATGTTCCGGGGCACGCCCCACGCCTTCGCCACCGATCCGCTGGCGCGGATGTTCGCCCGCGCCGCCATCGCCGCGGGCCACGACCACGACCCTGCCATCGACCCGACGCTGCGGCCGTTCTTCTACCTGCCGTTCGAGCATTCGGAGTCGCTGGTCGATCAAGAGTTCAGCGTCCAGCTGTTCGCCGGCCTGCAGGCCGACACCGGCGACGAGGAGTCGATGAAGTGGGCGCTGATGCATCGCGACATCATCGCCAGATTTGGCCGTTTCCCCCACCGCAACGCGGGTCTTGGCCGAGAGACGACGGCGGGCGAACAAGAGTTCCTGGATGAAGGCGGCTTCGCGGGATGACCGCGCCGTAACTTTGCTTTGTAAAAATTCGCCTGTACGAGTGCGTCCGCTCATTTTTACGGGGAATGCCAAGACATGAAAGCTTTCCGCAGCGCGCTGGTCGTCGGCCTGGCGCTCAGCGCCATCACGCCCGCCACCGGTTTTGCTCAAGCCAAGGCCAGCAAGGGCCAGCAGATGCAGACCCAAGCCTCGGGCGAAGTGCCGCGTTGCGCGCGCAAGCTGGGCACGCTGTCGATCGTCGACGGCGACGATTCCAGCGGCTGGACCCAGTACAACCTCGCCTCGCCGCAGAAGGTGCTTCGCGCCATCGTCCAGCGCTCGGGCTGCTTCAACCTGGTCGATCGGGGCGCTGGCCTCAGCGCGGCAGAGAAGGAGCGCGCCATCGGCGGCAACCTCGGCCTGCAGCGCGGCTCGAACGTCGGCCAAGGCCAGGTCAAGGCGGCCGATTACGTGCTGGTCGCCGAAGTCCAGGGCAGCAACAGCAATGTCGGCGGAACCGCGGTGGCCGGCGCCATCGGCGGCCTGATCGGCGGTCGCGTCGGCGGCCTGGTCGGCGGCATCAAGACCAAGAAGCTGGAAGCCAACACCGTCCTGTCGCTGACCAACGTTCGCACGACCGAGACGATGTCCGTGTCCGAAGGCTATGCGGTGAAGAACGACATCGGCTGGGGCGCCGGCGGCGGCCTGAGCTTCGCCGGCGCGGTGGGCGGCGGCTACGAGGACACCGACATCGGCCGCATCGTCACCCTGTCGTTCATCAACGCCTATTCGAAGATGATCGGCGATCTGGGCCTGCTGTCGGAGGCCGGTCCGGCCGCCGCCGCCGCCCCGGCCAAGACCTTCACCGCCCAGCGCCCCGTCGCCCTGCGCGCGACCCCGGTCGCCGGCGGCAAGCTGATCCGCACCCTGCCCGCCGGCGCCATCGTCTACCCGACCGGCAAGCAGCAGGAGCTGTGGTGGGAAGTGGCCGACGAAAACGACAATGTCGGCTGGGTGCTGAACACGGGTCTCGCGCCGAGCAAGTAGGGCCTAGAGCCCCTTCCCCCTCGCGGGGAAGGGGTTGGGGATGGGGGCGCTGCTCCGTATCGGTTAGGGTGGCGCTGACACCCCCACCCCCTGCCCCCTCCCCGCGGGGGGGAGGGGAGGCGCGTTTTCCTAGAAGCTCACGCCCGGCTTCCACAGTCCAGCGACGAGGCCCAGGACAACGATCAACCCCGCCAGCGCGTTCGACTTGAAGAGCTTCAGCGCGCCAGATCCGTCATCCAGCCGCACCGCCGCCGCCTGCCGCGACAGGTGCAGGGCGAAGGCGCCGGCGAAGGGCAGGAACAGGGGGCCCAGGCCTCCGACCCAGGCGGCCGCGATCAGGAGCGCCGCCGAGACCGTATAGAACCCCGCCACGCCCAGCTTCACGTGCTTCCCCAGGCGCCGGGTCGAGGACTTGATGCCGGCCAGGGCGTCGTCCTCGATGTCCTGGATGGCGTAGATCGTGTCGTAGCCCAGGGTCCAGAAGATGCCCGCCGCGTAGAGCAGGGCGGCCGACCACGAGAGATGCCCGACGGCCGCGGCGTAGCCCAAGAGGGCGCCCCAGTTGAAGGTCAGGCCCAGCCAGGCCTGCGGCCACCAGGTGATGCGCTTCATGAACGGATAGGCCGCGACCAAGCCCAACGACAGCACGCCCAGCAGGATCGCCGTCCAGCCCAGGCAGACCAGGATCAGGAAGCTGACCAGGCTGCAGCCGACCAGAAAACCCCAGGCCTGCTTGACGCTGATCAGCCCGGCCGGGATTGGGCGCATCGCCGTGCGGGCGACCTGGGCGTCGAAGTCGCGGTCGACGATGTCGTTGAAGGCGCAGCCGGCCGCTCGCATCAGCGCCGCGCCGACGAACACCGCCAATAGCAGCAGCGGATTGGGCCAGCGGCCCTGCTCGGCGGCGGCCAGGGCGACGCCCTGCCAGCCTGGCAGCATCAACAGCCAAATGCCCGCCGGCCGGTCGAAGCGACCGAGCTTCAGCCAGGGCCGCAGGCTCGGAGGCGCGTAGCGGTCGACCCAGTTGGTCGCCGCCGCGTCGGGCAGGATGGCGTGCGTGTTCATGACGGCAGGCTTACCCGCGCCAGCCCAAGCGGAAAAGGGCGGCCATAACGTTCAAGCCGTGCGGCGCGCGATCGGCCAAGCTTGCTCATGCGGACATAGAGAAATCCGATCCCGTCGAGAAAAACGATCAATTGGATTTATTGAAGCCTGGCGGCCAAGGTTCGCGCATCAACGGCGGAGACGAGCCATGACCAAGACGACGATGACCACGACGGCCGGCGCGCCGATCGCGGACAACCAGAATTCGATCAGCGCCGGTCCGCGCGGTCCGCTGCTGATGCAGGACTACCAGCTGCTGGAGAAGCTGGCCCACCAGAACCGCGAGCGAATCCCCGAGCGGGTCGTGCACGCCAAGGGCTCGGCCGCCTACGGCACGCTGAAGATCACCAAGGACATCAGCCGCTGGACCAAGGCCAAGGCCTTGCAGCCGGGCGCCGAGAGCGAGGTTCTGCTGCGCTTCTCGACCGTGGCGGGCGAGCGCGGCGCGGCTGACGCCGAGCGCGACGTGCGCGGCTTCGCCCTGAAGGTCTATACCGAGGAGGGCAACTGGGACCTGGTGGGCAACAACACGCCAGTGTTCTTCATCCGCGACCCGCTGAAGTTCCCCGACTTCATCCGCACCCAGAAGCGCCACCCGGTGACCAACCTGCGCTCGCCGACGGCGATGTGGGACTTCTGGAGCCTGAGCCCCGAGAGCCTGCACCAGGTGACGACGCTGTTCAGCGACCGGGGCCTGCCGCAGGGCTACCGGTTCATGCACGGCTTCGGCAGCCATACCTACAGCTTCATCAACGCCGCCAATGAGCGGGTGTGGGTGAAATTCCACTTCAAGTCCCAGCAGGGGATCAAGAACTGGACCAACGCCGAAGGGAACGCCGTGATCGCGGGCGACCGCGAGAGCGCCCAGCGCGACCTGTTCGAGGCCATCGAGGGCGGCGACTATCCGCGCTGGACCTTCTGCGTGCAGATCATGACCGAGGAACAGGCCGAGCGGACGTCCTACAACCCCTTCGACCTGACCAAGGTCTGGCCGCATGGCGAGTTCCCGCTGATCGAGGTCGGCGTGCTGGAGCTGAACCGCAACCCGGACAACTACTTCGCCGAGGTCGAGCAGAGCTCGTTCTCGCCGTCGAACATCGTCCCGGGGGTCGGCTTCTCGCCGGACAAGGTGCTGCAGGCGCGGATCTTCGCCTATGCCGACGCCCACCGCTACCGGATCGGCACGCACTACGAGGCGCTGCCGGTCAACCGTCCGCGCTGCCCGGTGCATCACTACCACGCCGACGGCGCCATGCGCTTCGACAGCCCGCCGCGCACCGACGCCTGGTACGAGCCCAACAGCTTCGGCGGGCCGGTCGATGACCCCTCGGTCGCCGAGCCGCCGCTGCCGCTGCACGGCGACGCGGACCGCTTCAACCACCGGGACGGCAATGACGACTACAGCCAGCCCGGCGCGCTGTTCCGCCTGATGAGCCCCGAGCAGCAGACCCAGCTGTTCGACAACATCGCGGCGGCCATGCAGGGCGTGCCCGAAGCGATCATCAAGCGCCAGCTGGTCCACTTCCACCGGGCCGATCCGGCCTACGCCGCGGGCGTCGCCCAACGGGTGGGGGTCTCGATCGCCGACATCGCCATCGCCGCCGAATAGGCGACGATTTCGGGGAGGACCACATCACCGCTCCGTTGGTCCTCCCCGCCTTTTTTCCTCCGAGGAATTCCGCAATGACCACCGCCGCTCTTCGTGTCTCGGGCTGGAGTCTGCTGATGGCCGGCGGCGCGGCCGGGATCGTGCTGCCGCACCCGGTGACCACGACCCTATGGACCGTCGCCGCGCGGCTTTTCGCGCGGTCCGGCGATGCCGGCATGGTCGCTCGCCTGGCCTCGGCCACCAAGTTCGGCCCGCGCATCCGGCGGGGGCTCGCCAAGGATCGCCGCTCGCCGGGCCCGCGCCTCCGCCACGCTTAAGGGCTCGCGATGTTGCGAGCGGCTCTCAATCCTCTCGACAGCGGGTTCGCCGGGCGCGAGGATCGGGCCATGGCTTCCGCCGTCCAGGATCGTCGCTCGCGCCGCCGTCGCCTTAGCCGCGCCGAGCGCTGGGCGCTGGATGGCCTCGGCGGCGTGCTGGTCGCCACCGGCGCCGTGGGCCTGGTCGTTCCCTACATGCCCACCACCGTCTTCTGGATCGGCGCGGTGGTCTGCTTCCTGAAGACCCGTCCCCACGCGGTCCGACCGATGCTGCGCACGCCGGTGATCGGGCCGGCGATCCGGTGGTTCCTGCGTTGGCGGCCGTTCGGCCGACGAAAAGGCGCCTCCCGCTAAGGCTCCCGAGGCCTTATGTAGCCTCGCCATGAGCGATCTGTTCGAGGACGAAGACGAAATCGGCGCCCGAAAACGCGCGCTGTCCAACCGCCAGGTGCTGGCCTTCATCGCCCGCTTCTGGAAGCGGCGGCCGCTGCTGTTCGGCCTGGGCGTCGGCCTGACCCTGGTGGCGGTCGGCTTCGACCTGGCTCTGCCCTACGCCTCGGGACACCTGGTGGACACCGTCGCGACCAAGCCGCGCGGCGACGCCGGCGCCTGGTCGGCGCTGGCCATGTTCATCGGCGTCTATTTCGCCTTCGCTGTGGTGCGCAACATCGCCCACCGGTTCTGGATCCCGCTGGCGGCCCGGAACATGGAGGAGATGACCAACGAGAGCTTCGCCAAGGTGCAGGCCTTCTCGTCGGACTGGCATGCCGACAGCTTCGCTGGCGCCACCGTCCGCAAGCTGACCCGCGCCATGTGGGGCTATGACAGCGTCACCGACGCGGTGACGATCTGGTTGGGGCCCGGCGTCATCGTGCTGGTCGGCCTCTCCGTCGCCATGCTGATCCGCCAGCCGCTGGCGGGTGGGATCTCGCTGGTCGTGGTGATCGCCTATCTGTCGGTCAACCTGTGGGTCACCGAGCGCTATGTACGGCCGAGCAACCTGAGGTCCAACGCCTTCGACTCCCAGATCGGCGGGGCCCTGGCCGACGCCGTGACCTCGAACCCGACCGTGAAGAGCTTCGGCGCCGAGCAGCGCGAGGCCCAGCGCCTGGCCGAGGTCACGGCCGCCTGGCGCGACGCGGTGATGGTGACCTGGAACCGCTTCACCGACGTGTGGCTGGGGCAGAACCTGCTGCTCGTCGTGCTGCAGGCCGGTCTGACCGGCGCCATGGTCTGGGGCTGGACGCAAGGCACGGCCACGCCCGGCGACGTGGCCTTCGCGATCACCGCCTTCATGCTGATGAGCGGCTACCTGCGGAACCTGGGCGAGAACATCCGCATGCTTCAGAAGGGGCTCGACGACACCGAGGACGTGGCGGCCTGGACGCGGCTAGAGCCCCAGATCGCCGACGCGCCCGGCGCGCCGGACTTCCAGCCGGGTCCCGGCGCGATCGAGTTCCGGGACGTGACCTTCCGCTACAAGGCCGCCGGCGCGCCGCTGTACGATCGCTTCTCCCTGAAGATCGCGCCCGGCGAGCGCGTGGCCCTGGTCGGCCCGACGGGCTCGGGCAAGTCGACCTTCGTCAAGCTGGTCCAGCGCCTGCACGACCTGCAGGACGGGGCGATCTTCATCGACGGGCAGGACGTCTCGATGGTGACCCAGACGTCCTTGCGCCGCGCCATCGCGGTGGTGCCGCAGGATCCGGCCCTGTTCCACCGTTCGCTGTACGAGAACATCGCCTACGCCAAGCCCGGCGCGACCCGCGAGGAGGTCGAGGCGGCCGCCAAGAAGGCGCGCGCCCACGACTTCATCCTGAAGCTGCCCAAGGGCTACGACACCCTGGTCGGCGAGCGGGGCGTCAAGCTGTCGGGCGGCGAGCGCCAGCGCGTGGCCATCGCCCGCGCCTTCCTGGCCGACGCCCCGATCCTGGTCTTGGACGAGGCGACCTCGTCGCTGGACGTCGAGACCGAAGGCCTCGTCCAGGCCGCCGCCGAGGCGCTGATGGAGGGCCGCACGACGATCGTCATCGCCCACCGCCTGTCGACGGTGCGCGGCGCCGACCGGATCCTGGTCTTCCAGAAGGGCCGCGTCGTCGAGGAAGGCCGCCACGCCGAGCTGAAAGCCACGGGTGGCGTCTATGCCCGGCTCAACGCGATCAGCGAGGGGGTGGGTTAGAAGGGAGCGCCGAACAGGCCGCCACTGACGGGCTTGAGGGTATGGGGCGCCGCCTCTCGAGGGCAGCCCTTGTCGGTCGGTTCAAGCATCAGGGCCCTGTCGCCGACCATGAGGTCGCGACGCGGCAGGGGCTCGCCCATGCGGACTTGGCCGCTCTTCAACGCCGAGTCGAAATCCACGAAGCCGCAGGCTGTCGAGGTCGCCGCGACTCGCGCCCAGCGCCCCTCTGATGTCTTGAAAACATCAAATCTGATCTCGTCGCCCAGCAGCACCTCATCGGCGCCATCGCCGTCGACATCGAGGAGCAGCGCCCGGCAGTTGGAGTCGGCGTTGACGCAGGTGGGGCGCTGGGTGCCCCAATCCTGGCTGACAAAGCTGGCGGGCAGTTTCGCGCCGGTCGGATAGACGACGATCTTGGAAAAGTCGGGCTTGTCGCTTTCTGGGATGGTCCAGGCCTTCAGGGTCGAAGCCGCGACGGCGCGCTTGGCGACCTCGGCGTCGCGGCCCGACTTCAACTGCTCCAGCGCCAGGCTGCCGTAGCGACCGCTCCTAAACCGCAGGAACTGGAAGTCGAATCTCTCCGCCGCGACCTTACCGCTCTCCAGCCGCTTGACCTGGCTTCCCACCGACAGCCGCGCGGGATCGGCGATCGGCGTGAAGAGGGCGATCAGCAGAAGGACCGAGACGGCGGCCATGACGAGGTTGGTCGCCTCCAGCGGCTTCATCCAGGCGCCCGGTCGCGTGGCGGCGAGCGTGTAGCCGATCGTGAAGCCCAGCGCGACGATCAGGTAGGTCACCGCCATCACCCGGTCGGGCGTCAGGCCATACTGGTGGATCCGCAGCCACAAGGCGTAGGCGGTCAGGGCGACGATCGGGATCAGCAGCAGGCTCGCCGCCCGCGCGGCCCAGCGCAGGATCGGGTTGGGCGGCTCGAGACCGTCCTGATAGGCGGCGTTGATCAGGATGATCAGGGCGGCGGCGGCCGACAGCAGCAGGGAGGCCGCGGCCTTGGTGCTCCACAGCGGGGCCAGGCCCGTGAACGGCAAGGTGGCCAGGAAGCCGCCGGCGATCACCACCATCAGTGGCAGCAGCCAGGCCAGCAGGACGAGGCCCACGGTCCGCACGCCGCGCACCAGGCCCGCGCGCGCCTCGGTCAGCTGCACGGCCATGTGGACGGCGGCGGCGAACATCAGGCCCGTGGCGGGGAAGGCGAAGGCGGTCTCGCCGATCAGCTTCTGGATCGCCTCGACGCCGATCAGCTTGAAGAGCGCGCCGGCCAGGAACAGCAGCAGCCAGAACGCCCCCGTGAACGCCAGCGACAGAAAGAGGCGGACGACGTTGGTCCCGACGAGGTCGAAATAGTCGGCGTAGGGCGCGACCGGCTTGCCCGCCGCCTCGGCCGGCTGGACCAGATGGTGGGCGATGAACAGCAGGACGGCCACGGCGACGAACACCGGCGGCGACAGCGGTCCGGCCCCCAGGCGATCGGGCGCCGCGCCGACCCAGGCGGCATGGACCGCCATGATCGCGACCAAGGCGGCGGCGACCGCGCTCCAGGCGAGCAGGGCCCTTCGGCGCATCGCCGACAGAGCCGATAGCGGCAGCAGGGGAACCGCCAGGACGCAGAGCAGCAGCGGGGCGTAGAGCACGGGTTGGGTGGCCGGCCAGCTTTTCCCCTCGTCGGCCTTTTGCAGCAGGAACAGCGCGATTCCCTGCGCCAGGCCGATCGCCAGGCGCGTCAACGCGGCGGCTCGCGCGCTGCCCTTGTCCATCCTCGGCGTCTCCCTGATTTTTCCGCAAGCGAGCACGCTTTGGAACGGTTGTGAAGATTTGCAGGTTGCCCTAGCAATTTCGTCCTCGGTCGAGGGGACGAATATGAAACAGGTTTTCGGCGCGGGCGTCGCGGCCTTTATGGCGTCGTTGGTGTTGGTGGGGGCCGCCCCCGCCTGGGCCCAGGACAAGGGCGGCGACAAGCCCGCCGCTGAAAAGTCCGCCGGGGACCTGCCGGCCTTCCCGGCCGACAAGTCGGTCAAGCAGACCACCGTCATCGCTGGCAAGACCATCGCCTACACCGCCACCGTCGGCGCGCTGCCGGTGCGCGACGAGAAGGGCAAGAAGGTCGCCGAGGTGGTCTACACCTCGTACGTGCTGGACGGTCCGCGCGACCCGAACCGGCCGATCACGATCGCCTTCAACGGCGGCCCGGGCGCGGCCAGCGTCTATTTGAACTTCGCCCTGGGCCCCAAGCGCGTCCAGTTCGGGGCCGAGGGCGACAGCCCGTCGGACTTCAGCAAGCTGCAGGACAATCCGGCCAGCTGGCTGGACTTCACCGACCTCGTTTTCATCGACCCGGTCGGCACGGGCTTCTCGCGCTCGCTGGTGGGCGAGGAGGAGACAAAAAAGCGCTTCTACGGCGTCAAGCAGGACATCGAATACCTATCGCGGATCGTCTTCGACTACCTCGTGAAGACCGAGCGCCTGACCTCGCCCAAGTATCTTGTCGGCGAGAGCTACGGTGGCTTCCGCGGCCCGCGCCTGGCCTATGAGCTGCAGACCGATCTGGGCGTCGCGGTGAAGGGCGTCGTGCTGGTCTCGCCGCTGCTGACCAGCGCCGGCCGCGCCTCGCAGGAGATTTCGCCCCTGCCGTCCATGTGGACCCTGCCCTCGATCGCGGCGGCCAAGCTGGAGCGCGACGGCAAGCTGACGCCGGAGGCCATCAAGGCCGTCGAGGACTACACGCGCGGCGAATACATGGTCGACCTGATGAAGGGCTCTGACCCGGCCGCTCTCCAGCGTCTGACCACGAAGGTCTCGGCCATGACCGGCCTTGATCCCGACTATGTCCGCCGCGCCGGCGGACGCCTGGAGACGCAGTCGTTCCTGCGCGAGGTGTTCCGCGACAAGGGGCGCCTGGGCAGCCGCTACGACAGCAACGTCACCTCGCTGGATCCCTTCCCGAACGCGCCGACCCAGGAGGTCAACGACCCGATCCTCGACGCGATCATCGCCCCGACCACCAGCGCGATCGTCGACTTCACCACTCGGATCGTCGGCTGGAAGCCGGATGCGCGATACGAGGCGCTGTCGGGAACCGTCAACCGCCTGTGGGATCGCGGCCGGGGGCCGGATACCGAGTCGGTCACCGACCTGCGCAAGGTGGTCTCGGTCGATCCGAAGCTGAAGGTGCTGATCGTCCACGGCTACAACGACCTGTCGTGCCCGTTCTTCGCCTCGCGCCTAGTCGTCGACGCCATGCCAGCCACGGCCGCTGGCCGCGTGACCCTGTCCAACTATCCGGGCGGTCACATGTTCTACAGCCGTCCCGACAGCGGCGCGGCGTTCCGCAAGGACGTGATGGCGCTGTACGGGGCGAAATAGACGAGCGAGATGTCGGCGGGGCGCTTCGCCAAACGTCCTAGACCCGTTCCAGCGAGAAGCGACCGATGAAGCCCCCCGCCGCGTCCGTCGACGACTACCTCTCCAAGCTGCCCGCCGACCAGCGGGCGGCGCTGGAGACCCTTCGCGGCCAAATCCGCGCGCTCGCCCCCGAGGCGACGGAGGCCATCAGCTATGGCCTGCCCACCTTCAAGCTGAACGGCAATCTCGTCCACTTCGGCGCGGCGGCGAAGCATTGCGCCTTCTATCCGGGCGCGGTGATCGACGCGTTCGCTGACCGCCTGGCGGGGTTCGAGACCGCCAAGGGCACGATCCGCTTCCAGCCCGACGCGCCGCTCCCGTCGGATCTGATCGCCGACATCGTCCGCCATCGCATCGCCCAGAACGCCGCGATCGCGGCCGAGCGAAAGACGCGGAAGACGCGCTAGCGCGCCAGCCGCCCATCCTCGAGCGCGCTGGGCTCGAACGAGAAGATCACCTCGGGATCGGGGCGCGCCACGCCCTTGGCGATCTTCTTGTCGCCGGCGGCGTGCAGCAGCCAGCGAATGACGTTGAGCCGCGCGGCCTTCTTGTGGTCGGCGCGGACGCAGATCCACGGCGCGATGTCGCTGTGGGTGCGCATCAGCATCTCGTCGCGGGCCTTGGTGTAGTCGTCCCACTTCTCCTCGGCGACCTTGTCTAGGTCGCTGGTCTTGAAGGCCTTCAGCGGATCCTCGCGGCGGGCCTTCAGGCGCTGGACCTGCTCCTCGCGGCTGATATCGAGCCAGAACTTCACATAGCGCGTGTCGTTCTCGACCAGCATCCGCTCGAAGGCGGGCACGTCGCGCAGGAACTGTTCCTGCTGCTGGGGCGTGGAGAAATCCATGACCCGCTCGACGCCCGCCCGGTTGTACCAGGAGCGGTTGAACAGCACCGCCTCGCCGCAGGCCGGCAGATATTCGACATAGCGCTGGAAGTACCACTCGCTGCGTTCGCGCTCGTTGGGTTTGGGCAGGGCCACCACGCTGGTGGCGCGCTTGGAAAGGTGCTGGACGATGCGAGCGATCGTGCCGTCCTTGCCGGCGGCGTCGCGGCCCTCGAAGACGGCCAGGATCTTCCAGCCGTCCTTGATGGCCTTCTTCTGCATGGCGATCAGGGCCAGCTGCAGCTGGACGAGCTCGTTGTCGTAGTCGTCGGACTTGCTCATGTCGTGACCCTACCCCCGCGCGGCGTGGTTGCGCTAGAAGGACGCCATGATCCGTCTTTTCGTTCCCAACGACCTGTCGGCCCGGGCCGGCGTCGTCCCCACCGTCGACCAGTCCCGCTACCTGACCTCGGTGATGCGCCTGTCGGTCGGCGACGAGGTGCTGCTGTTCAACGGCCGCGACGGCGAGTGGCGCGCCAGCATCGTCGAGGCGACCAAGCGCGGCTGCCTGCTGAAGGCCGACGCCCAGACCCGGCCGATGGAGATCGGCCCCGACCTCGATCTGATCGTCGCGATGGTCAAGCGCGGCCGGGTCGAGACCATCGTCGAGAAGGCCGCCGAACTGGGGGCGCGCCGCGTTCGCCTGACGATCACGCGCCGCACCAATGTCGACTTCGTCAAGCTGGGTCGGCTGGACGCCATCGCCATGGAAGCGGCCGAGCAGACCGGGCGTCTCGACGTGCCCGAGATCGTCGATCCGGAGAAGCTGGACAAGATCCTGGACGGCTGGGACCCCGCGCGACGCCTGGTCTTCTGCGACGAGGGCGGCGACGCTAAGCCGGCGATCGAGGCGCTGGCGGGGACGGGCGCGCCCGCCGCCATCCTGATCGGGCCGGAAGGCGGCTTCGCGCCCGAGGAACGCGAGCGGCTGCGGGGACTTTCCTTCGTCACGCCGGTGTCGCTGGGGCCTCGCATCTTGCGCGCCGACACGGCCGCGATCTCGGCCATGACGCTGTGGCAGGCGGCGGCGGGGGACTGGCGCTAGACAATTATGCTCAAGGCTGCCCCTTGAGGTTCGCAAAGAAAACGCCCAACTGGGCGTGACCGAGTAGTATCGCCGTCGGCGGAGAGAATGGGCCCTCTCCACCCGCGGCATCGCAACCCCTGGGGAGGGACGGCTTGCATGGCCGACACCGCTAGCGTCCAGGAGCGTCCGCTGACGCTCTCCGAGCTGACCGAATATTTCGCCCGGGGCTGCAAGCCCAAGGAGGCCTTCCGCGTGGGTGCCGAGCACGAGAAGTTCGGCTTCTACCTGGGCTCTAACGCGCCGGTGCCCTACGAGGGCGACAAGGGCGTGCACGCCCTGCTGACGGGTCTCCAACGCTTCGGCTGGACCCCGGTGATGGAAGGCCCGACGATCATCGGGCTGGAGCGCAACGGCGCCAATGTCAGCCTGGAGCCGGGCGGCCAGTTCGAGCTGTCGGGCGCGCCGCTGGCGACCATGCACGACATCTGCGACGAGACCGGCAAGCACCTGGACGAGGTCAAGACGGTCGCCGACGAGCTGGGCCTGGGCTTCGTGGGCCTGGGCTTCTCGCCGCTTTGGAAGCGGGAAGAGGTGCCGGTCATGCCCAAGGGCCGGTACGTCATCATGCGCGAGTACATGCCCAAGGTCGGCGGGCTCGGCCTCGACATGATGCTGCGCACCTGCACGGTGCAGGCCAATCTCGACTTCTCCAGCGAAGCCGACATGGTCGCCAAGTTCCGCATGAGCCTGGCGCTGCAGCCGATCGCCACGGCCCTGTTCGCCAATTCTCCGTTTACCGAAGGCAAGCCGAACGGCTTCCTGTCGGCCCGCGCCAACGTCTGGACCGACACCGATCCGAACCGCACGGGCCTGCTGGACTTCGTGTTCGAGGACGGTTTCGATTTCGAGCGCTACGCCCGCTACGCGCTCGACGTGCCAATGTATTTCGTCAAGCGCGGCGACAAGTACATCGACGTCGCCGGCCGTAGCTTCCGCGACTTCATCGAGGGCAAGCTGCCCGAGCTGCCGGGCGAGATCGCCACGATGAAGGACTGGGCCGACCACACGACCACGGCCTTCCCCGAGGTGCGCCTTAAGACCTACCTGGAGATGCGCGGCGCCGACGCCGGGCCTTGGAGCCGCCTCTGCGCCCTGCCGGCGCTGTGGACCGGCGTCTTCTACGACGACGCGGCCCTGGCGGCGGCGTGGGACCTTTGCAAGGCCTGGTCGATCGAGGACCGCGAGGGCCTGCGCCGAGACGTGCCGAAGCTGGGCCTGAAGGCCAAGGTCGCGGGCCGCGCGGTCCAGGACGTGGCCAAGGACTTCGTCGCCATCGCCAAGTCGGGCCTGAAGAACCGCGCCCAGCTGAACGGCGGCTTCCTGGACGAGACCATCTACATGGGCGAGTTGGAAGAAATCGCCGATAGCGGAATCACGCCGGCCGAGCGCCTGCTGGCGCTCTACAATGGCGACTGGAAGGGTGACATCGGTCGGGTGTTCACCGATTGCGCCTACTAGGCGGCGGCTAGAATATCACCCGCGCGCTGGCGATGATGGCTGCCCAAGAGCCCGCCGCGAAGGCGAGCGCCGCCAATCGGCCCCAGGCGAGGCGAGGGCGCTCGGTCGTTGCGTGAACGACGGCCGTCCGGTTGTACGAGATCGTGGCCATGGTTTCCTCCGCGCCCCTCTGCCGGGAGCTCGACCGTAGGGTCGCGCCAGCAGCTCTTAACGCGGGCTTAAGTCCGATGGGATGCGACCAAATGGCGAGCGGGTGCGACTAAATGGCGCCCGCGCCCTTGTAAGGCGGGTCCAGATCGCGCTCGACCTTGTCGGGGTCGGGCATGTCGACATTGGACGGCCAGCGCTCGGCCTGGCTCGCGCCTGAACCGCTGTCGGTGTGGCGCACCACCGCGTCGACATCCATCGTTTCCGTCTCGACCGGCGAATGGCCGTCGCGCTGGAATTCGACATGCTCAGGATAGAAGGCTACCCGTCCGGCGATGGCGCTGACCGCGGCGTATGGCTCCTCGTAGGACCAGACGGCGTTCTCGATGATCTGGCCGTCGCGGTAGATCGTGAAATACGAAGCGTCGCCCTTATAGGGACAGTGCGTCACCTTCTCGGTGCGCCGCAGGAACGCCATCTCGACGTCGTCCCGCGAGAAGTAATAGACCGGCGGATAGTTGGCCTCGCGAAGAACGATCACGTCGTGGCTGTCGGCGATGCCGTGGCCCTCGAAGATCACGCGCACGGTTCCCGGCGCGCGGTCGATGGTGATCGGATGGTTTTCGTCGGGGATCTTCATCTTCGGCTCCACGAAACGAGAAAGGTCATGGGATCAAACGCGCGGCGGCGCGGCTAGGCTCCGCGCGACGGCGTTGACGGCAATGCCGTTGCTTGTGAAACGTCCGGCCGCGTGATCTTCTCCCGGCCAATCGGGGTCGGCGAGGGCGATTTGACCTGCCGCGCCGAGGCGCGCCGGGACGGTCCGCGCGGCTCGTCACGTGACTTGGAAGCTTGGGTAAGGCTTGGGTATGAACATTGTTATCGCCGCGGGCGTCCTGATCACGCTCGTGACCGGGGTTCCCGTCCTCATCCAGCTGCTCAAGGGCCATCCGCGCGGCCTGATCATCTGCTTCCTGGCCGAGATGTGGGAGCGCTTCTCCTACTACGGCATGCGCGGCCTGCTGATCTTCTATCTCACCCAGCATTTCCTGTTCGATTCCAAGGTCGCCAGCGGCCACTACGGCTCGTACACCTCGCTGGTCTACATCGTGCCGCTGCTGGGCGGCTTCCTGGCCGACCGGTATCTCGGCACCCGCAAGGCGGTGGCGTTCGGCGCCCTGCTGCTGGTCGCTGGGCACCTGGCCATGGCGGTCGAGGGCAAGCCGGCGGTCCAGACCCTGACCTATGGCGGCCAGGTCTACGAATTCCAGGCCGAGGGCCGGGGCGACCAGCGCGTCGCCAAGATGGTCGTGGCCGGCAAGCCGTACGACGTCACCGCCACCGAGACCGGCGACTTCGCGGTCAAGGGTCTGCCCACCGACGCGCCCATCCCGGCCGTGCTCGCCAAGGGACAATACAAGCTGGACGTCGCGGGTCGTGATCCGCTGTATCTGAACATCTTCTGGCTGGCCCTGGCGCTGATCATCGTGGGCGTCGGCTTCATGAAGGCCAATGCCGCCTCGCTGGTCGGCCAGCTCTACCCGCAAGGTGATCCGCGCCGCGATCCTGGCTTCACCCTCTACTACTACGGCATCAACCTGGGCTCATTCTGGGCCGCGATCCTGTGTGGCGTTCTGGGCGTCAATGTCGGCTGGTGGGCCGGCTTTGGCGCGGCGGGCCTGGGGATGCTCGTTGGCTACGTGATCTTCGTGCTGGGCAAGCCCTGGCTGCTAGGCAAGGGCGAGCCGCCCGAGCCGGAGAAGCTGAAGGAGAAGGTCGCCGGCCCGATCACCCGCGAGACCGTGATCTACGGCATCTCGCTCCTTGCGGTGGTCGCGGTGTTCTTCCTGGTGCAGCACACGCCGGTCGTCAGCGTGGCCCTGATCGCCGGCATGTTCGGCTCGCTGGGCTATATCCTGTGGCTGGCCTTCGCCAAGTGCGAGAAGGTCGAGCGCGAGCGCCTGCTGCTGGCGACGGTGCTGGTGCTGGGCGCGGTGGTGTTCTGGACCCTGTTCGAACAGGCCGGCTCGTCCCTGAACCTGTTCGCGGCGACCAATGTCGATCTCAAGCTTCTCGCCAAGCCCGTCGAATGGTTCGGCGGGGCGGTGGTGCTAGGTTCGCCCGAGCAGCTGGCGGCGGCGGGAATCTCGGCCGCGGGCAGGCTGTGGATCAACACCGGCTTCAACGCCGCCCAGACCCAGGCGATCAACGCCGGGTGGATCCTGATCTTCGCGCCGATCTTCGCGGCGCTCTGGACGGTCCTGACCGCGCGCAAGATCAATCCCGGGCCCATGGTCAAGTTCGGCCTGTCGCTGATCCAGGTCGGGGCCGGTTTCCTGATCCTGCTGCTCGGCGCCCAGTTCGCCGACGGCGCCTTCAAGATGCCGCTGATCTTCCTGGTGCTGATGTACATGCTGCACACGACTGGCGAGATGTGCATGTCGCCGGTCGGTCTGTCGCAGATGACCAAGCTGTCGCCAGCTCACGTCGTCTCGTTCGTGATGTCGGTCTGGTACATGGCGCTGGCCATGGCCAACCTGTTCGGCGGCTGGGTCGCCGGCATCGCCTCGACCGAGACCATCGGCGGTCAGGTGCTGGATCCCGGCGCGGCCCTGGCGCAGTCGCTGATGGTCTTCAAGGTCATCGGCCTCGTCGCCATCGGCATCGGCGTGCTGTTCCTGGCCTTGTCGCCGATCCTGAGGAAATGGTCGCACGGCGCCGACGACGTCACGGCCTGACACGCCCACCCCGAACGAACGAAGGGCCCCGGCGACGATTCCGGGGCCCTTCTCGAGACGTGGAGGGGCCACGTCCCTACTCCAGGTGGGAACGGCCCGGCGATGGCTCTCCGCTCCTACCCGAAGCCCTTGGCGCGACGTCTCCGTCGCGCGATTTCAGAGGTTCGGAGGGCGACGCTCGCGACGGGCGTCCGACCCTGGATCAGCGTGCCGCCGCGCGCCGCGCGGGGGAAGTTACAAGCCCGAAAGCTGGATTAAACCTTCGACAGGAAATGGCGGAGATGGTCATGGACGATATGTCGACGGCGCTGACCGTCGAGGGCTTGGCGGGACCGGCCGGCGAAGCGTTGCTGGCTCTCAACAACGATCATGCCCTGGAGCTGTCATGGCTGGAGCCGGGGCGCCTGGCCAAGCTGGTCGGCGAGGCGTTCGTCGCGCGGCGCGTGGGCGTCGCCGACGCCCTGCTGCTGGCCTTCGACCAGGACGCCGATTACGACAGCGTCAACTTCCTGTGGTTCCGAGCGCGCTTCGACCGGTTCGTCTATGTCGACCGGGTGGTGGTCGCCGACGCCGCGCGCGGACGAGGCTTGGCGCGGCGGCTATATGACGATCTGTTCGCGGCCGCGCGGGCCGCCGGCCACGCGCGCATCGTCTGCGAGGTCAATTCAGACCCGCCCAACCCGGCCTCGGACGCCTTCCACGCGGCGCTGGGCTTTGTTCCGGTGGGAACGGCCCAGATTCATGGTGGCGAGAAGACCGTCACCTATCTCGAGCGGCGGCTCTAGACCGCCGTCCCACCCACGGTCAGCCCGGTGATCTTCAGCGACGGCTGGCCGACGCCGACGGGCACGCCCTGTCCGGACTTGCCGCAGACGCCGATGCCGCTGTCGAGCTTGAGGTCGGTGCCGAGCATCGACACCCGCGACAGCGACT
>ERZ1034427.15-NODE-15-length-42238-cov-33.960008_pt1 | contig 42238 bp, 38 predicted proteins | sample MGYA00520607_ERZ1034427 | MGnify/ENA primary metagenome ERZ1034427 (study PRJEB33736, sample SAMEA104288489) | Azolla caroliniana | place: Brazil | collected 1987 | study: EMG produced TPA metagenomics assembly of the PRJEB19522 data set (Is there foul play in the... | reverse complement strand
TTATCTTCTTTACAAAACTTTATTCTCTCACTCTATTGCCATTTTCATGATACTTGTTCTTATTAAGCCTTTTCCTCCTTGCAGGAGCTTTAGTTCTTATGTACTACTATCTGTGACAGTTAGGGTACAGTTAGGGTGCGGAAGGTGGGTTACTAGTTTCCTTATTATTGCTGTGGATAGTAGCACTAGCAAACCGAAATACTAAATTTACAGTTCTAACTGCCGACTATGGATAAACGCCAGTTAAAAGAGGCAAAGTAGATTATTTTCCTTATGAAGAAGGCAAAGATAGTCAAGGGAGAGTAGCAGAGTTCAATATTACAGTGTTATCAGTAGAATATAAATGGCAATTAGGCAGCACCTATCAAATTGAATATAACGATCAAACTATTACCCTTGACTCTGTAAAATCTAACTTAGAACAAGAAGGTATACAGAGAATAATGGAAAGTACTAGTGAGATTATCTCTGTAGGAATAGCTTCTTGTGAAGGTGATACACCCGCCGAACAAAGTCACGCTTTAGAACGTTCCAAGCAAATTCAAATTTGAGCAAAAAAGATATTTAGTCAAACTTCCAGTGTTAAAGGTTATCGGTTATTAAATTTGGGACAATTTCAGGGGAAAGATTGTCAAGCCAGTCAGGATTCAACCGCCTGTCAACGCAGTATTATTATCATTGGAGTCAAGAAACAAGCTGAAGGATTCATTTTAGATGAAGCATTAAGAGATAGATGAGAGAAAAACCATTTGCTGATTTTAAATTAGAAGATTATTCTCCTTGTTCAGCAGATAAGTTTAAAACTACACCCAGTAACTTTTAATCTCTCTCCTCCTCTGTATGAAATAAATCTTATTCCCTTTATTCTCAAGAAAGCAGATATCAGCACCAAGAAACTAATCAGCCTCGCTCCCGAAAACTTGGTAAAATGGGTGACACAAATTCCCTACATTCTCACCGGAGAAATTCTCAATTCAGAATTTCAATGGATAAGCTGGGAAAGCGATGGCTTAGTTAAAGCCACCAGCCCGAAGTACGGCGAATTTGTCGTACTCAACGAGCTAGAATGAGCTAGAATTACGATATAAACCAGAAATACCCAAACGAATGCGGGCTTATGCGGTATTAGCAGAAGAAAAATATGATCTTCCCATAAAAGAAAGGCTGTTAGGGATTGAGTTGGCTTTAGAGGTTAGATTTGGTGCTGAAGGTTTAGAACTGATACCGGAAATATCACAAATTTCTGATTTGGAACTTAAAAAAAAAATATATTCAGAAAGGAGTTTTAACTATAAATACTCTCAATGAATTGCAGGAATTTATTTATTATGCAAAATATCCACTCCACTGAAAATGATATGAATCAAGGTTAATAAACCAGCTTAAGTAAATCTTTGAATTGCTCATGCTCCCATTCCCGAATACCGTTTCAATCCTGCACGCCATAATAAACGATTAGCACCTAGAAATATCAGCAACCAACCTAAAGTTGATAAAAATCCCCTTGTTAAATCTACTGGTAAACCTACCAAAATACTGGCAGGAAAATTAATTAAATAGGGGAATGGTGTAAACATCACTACTTTTTGCACCGCTTCGGGAAAGACTTCTAAAGGTGCAATCATGCCTGATAAAAACAGAAAGAATAAAAACCAAACATTTTCTAAGGCTGTTGCTCTTTCTGTCCAAAATGCTAACATTGCCAGCGTGTACTGAATTAAAAAACGTAAGGCAAAAGCCAGCACCACAGACAAGGTAAAAAACACTAAATTTGCTAAATTAGGCACCCAGAAAGCTTGGGGATATAATATAAAAAATAATCCTATTAATAGAAATACAAAAGGCATCCGGGCAAATCTTTCAGAAATATGGTTGGATAGATGGTGAAATACTGGGTCTATAGGTTGTAATAGTCGGAGTGATAGTTTACCTTGTAGTACTTCTTTTTCAAATTCATAAATTACCCAAACAACGGTAAGTTGTCTAACCAGAAAAACAGCAAAGAAATAACGTGCAAAATCCACTGCTCTTAACTCAAAATTTCCTCCTTCTGCGGCTTCTATCCAGACACCCATGAGAATAATTGGTAAAGAACCAGACAAAACCCATAATATTAGTTCTGATCGATATTCCAGCATATAGCTATAATATACTGTTAGTAGAGTCAGGGGTTTTTTGAAAGAATTTTTCATATTTTTCATTTTGCTATTGATTGTTTTCTAAACAACACCAGATTTAAAAACTCTGCCAATTACTTCTTCTACTGGTGGTTCAGTTACTGTTAAATCAATCACGTCTAAATCAGCTAGGATTCGTGATACTGTGCGAGTGAGTAGTTCTCTCTGCACTATAAACCGCACTGCTCGTCCTTCTAACAGTTGAATATCACCATAGGACATTAATTTTTCTGCTGGTAATAGTTGAGATAATTCGACATAAATCTCTCGGTAAGGTGCGAAGTTTTCTAATAGTCCATCTAATCTCCCATCATACATTAGCTTTCCTTGGTAAATTAATAGCACTCGTTGACATAAAGCTGTGATATCTGCCATATAATGGCTTGTTAATAATACTGTTGCTTGATAAAGTTGATTGTATTCTCGTAAAAAGTCACGAACTCCAACTTGAGCATTTACGTCTAGTCCTAAAGTTGGTTCATCTAAAAATAAAACTTGGGGATGGTGTAAAAGTGCTGCTAACAGTTCGGCTTTCATTCTTTCACCTAATGAAAGTTTTCTGACTGGCTGGGTTAGTTTACTTTCTAGAGATAGCATTTCTGTTAATTCGCCAACTCGCCGATGAAACTCTTTATCAGGAATGTTGTAAACGGCAGCGTTAATTTTTAAGGAATCTATTGCTGGTAGGTCCCAAATTAATTGCTGTTTCTGCCCCATAATTAGGGTAATTTTGTGTAAGAATGCTTCTTGACGACGAAAGGGATCATATCCAGCAACTTTGACGGTGCCACTGGAAGGATGAATTAACCCTGTGAGCATTTTTAAAGTAGTAGTTTTTCCAGCACCGTTGGGTCCTAAAAAACCGACTACTTCACTAGGTTCAATATTAAAAGAGACATCTTGAACAGCATTAATATTGCGATATGTACGGCGAAAAAAGTGTGTGATAGTTCCACGAAGACCAGGTTCTTTAATTGCTACTGGATAGGATTGACTCAGGTTTTCTGCTACGATGATTGACATACTATTTCACCTTAAACGCCCTGAGCGTAAAATACTAATTATTAACCATAAGCCTAACAAACTAGCAGCAGCAAAGAGGATACTGCTAACATAAGATAATTGTGATGTTGTAGCTCGATTAGAAATAATCGCTGCTCCCATTATCAATGAACCTACTAAGATACTAAAAGCAAGCCTGTTAGCTGCATCATCCATTGTAAGGCGTACACCATCTAAACCCCTTAGTGATAGATTCCATTGTAAGGTTTCTGAGGTTACACGGTCTAATAATAGTTCAATTTGGCGGGGAGATTGTAAGGATAGACTTTTGATATCTAGGGCGGTACGCAGGAGGGAACGAACAGGATTATCTCCTAATAACTGACGACTAAATAAGTCGGTCATTAGTGGTTTAATTTCATCAAATAAATTAACTTCTGGGTTAAAAGTACGCGCTACTCCTTCTAAGTTTGCTAAAGTTTTGGCATATAAACCCATATTGCTGGGTAAGCGAATTTTATTATTGCGGGCAGTTTGTAAAATTTCATAGATTATTTGACTGAAATTTATCTCGGCCAGGCTGACATTATAATATTTTCGCAGCATTCGCTCATAATCATTTTCTAAGCGAGATAAAATTACTGGTTGAGCAGAATCTGAGAGTTGTAAAGTTAATTGAGCGCATCTTCGAGCATCTAAATCAACAATGGCTAACAACATTTCGGTGAGAATTTGCTGGGTACGGGGATCAAGTCTGCCTATCATGCCACAATCTAAAAGAGCAACACGCTCATCTATGAGATAAAATAAGTTGCCGGGATGGGGATCAGCATGAAAGAAGCCATCAATATATAGTTGTTGAAAAAATACTCTAAATAGTAAGGTAGTTATTTCTTTGCGTTTAGCGCTCGCATTTTGACCATTTTTGCTACTCAATTCTGCTGTTAACAGCGGAACACCATCCAACCATTCCATTACCAGTAATTTCTCTGTGGTCAGATACCAGTAAACTTCCGGAAGTACGATTTGTGTAGGATCATACCAACGACTCTGGGATAAATTGCGTCGTAGTTGGTCTGTATGTCCAGCTTCTCTTGTAAAATCCAATTCTGCTTCTAAAGCTTGAGTAAATTCCTCAGCAATAGCTTTTATATCATAAGTTCGTCCAAAATCAGTCCGCGCCACTAAATCCGCGATACCTTGAATTAAGGCGATATCCTGGGCAATAGTAATATCGATCCCTGGTCTTTGTACCTTGAGAGCTACTTCCCGTCCATCTGCTAGAGTAGCGCGATGTGTTTGGGCAATTGATCCCGCAGCTAGAGGGAAATGATTAACTATCCGAAAAGTTTCTTCCAGTGGGCGTTTTAGCTGTTTGCGGATCACCACTTCTACTTCTGACCAAGGAACAGGTCGTACTTCATCTTGTAGAGTTGACAGTTCTTCAATATAAGCAGCACTTAATAAATCTGGACGGGTGGAAAGTAGCTGGCCAAGTTTGACATATACCGGACCCAAATCCACTAGAATATTTTTTAATATGGCCGGTGTAGGTAGTTGGGGTTCATCCGTTTTACCACCAGTAAGCAGCCTTCGCATATAGTCCCAGCCATTGCGGAGGACTACTTCAATAATTTCTCGTTGTCTGGGTACAGTTTGGGTTAAGAACATTTTCTGGGGACAGATGAATTCAGGATTAAAAATTAACAATTACGGTAAAACATTGATTCTTGGTTAATTACCGAGTCTTTTTGATTAAGAAATATATTTTTAGTTAAGAAATATTAAATTTAATAGCGGTCCTCTTGACTACAGGCTCAAAATTGTTGATTAACCTAAATGTCACAGAATACAATAGACAATCTAGTTATAATTGATAACAAGACTTTTGAGCCTCTATCAAGGGTTCTAACTTTTACAGTAGGTGAGTAAATCGGGGATCACTTTGCAGGGTTTTGAGGATCTGCTTAATTTCCTGAGTACGTTCCTTTTTAACTATCAGGGTAACATTGCGATCGCGTACAATCACCACATCCTCTAGCCCAATAGTCACAACTACATCATCGGGATTGGAAGCATAAATAATAGCCCCTTGGGTATCTAGCCCTATATGGGTACCTAATTCAACATTAGGATTATGTTCTTGTTTCAGTAAGCGTTCGATCGCATTCCAATCGCCTAGATCATCCCAACCAAATTCCACCGGTAAAACGTATGCTAGACTTGTCTTTTCCATCAACGCATAATCTATACTTTTTTTAGGCAACTGGGGATAAATATCAGGGCCATGTTCTTCTAAAGGTTCGATAATTTCAGAGGAATGGGTACGCAGTTCCTCCAAAACCACCCGAGCCCGAAAAACGAACATACCACTATTCCAGCTAAAACGTCCTGTATGTAAAAAAGTCTCTGCTGTTTCATGGTTGGGCTTTTCAGTAAAGCAGTTGACGTGATAAGCTGGCAACTCATTAAAGCAACCAATCTTTTCACCTTGTTCAATGTAACCGTAACCAGTTGATGCGAAAACAGGCTTGATCCCCAAAGTGACAATCGCTGCTGTGCTATTTGCTAACTGAGTAGCCGCACTTAAGGTATGTGCAAACACATCTTGATTGGCAATCCAGTGATCAGCAGGGAAAAAGCCAATAACAGCGTCTTCTCCATAACGCTTTTTAATTTCCAAACTTGCCCAAGCAACAGCTGCTGCGGTGTCTCTTCCCTCTAATTCGATCAGCAAATTTTGAGATGGCAGATCGGGTAATTGTTCTTTTACTCCTTGAGCTATTTGACTAGAAGTGATAACCCACAGGTTATCCCAACCACCAGCGAATGTTAACAGTCGATCAGCGGTACCTTGGAGTAGGCTTCTAGAACTGCCATCAAGACTTAAAAATTGCTTCGGTCTATCTCGGCGACTCAGAGGCCAAAAACGCTCACCTTTGCCGCCAGCAAGAATTACAGGGATCAATGAACTACTCATGTTGTCCTATACACCTACTTCAGAACAATACAAGTGTACATTCATTCAATTTTGGATTTGAGATTTTAGATTTGGTATTGTTTGCGAAGATGTTGAATTTATGACTTACTTCTCAGTAGGAAATTGCAATAGCCCAAAAAAAATCTAAACATCTGGCAAGATTTGCAGCTTGCACTAACATACCTTTAGGGAGTGGTTGAGTGGGGAGAGAATTGTGATAAAACAAGTTCAATGGTCAGATAATCAGGTCATACCTCAGCAAGTACCAGCCTCAGATCAGGAGGGAAGACCACAACAATTTCAACGAACGGAAAATCAGGTCATACCGACCCCAATACCAGGATCAGGGGAAGCGGTTCAACCAAAACAGCCAAGAAATAATTCCCTAAACGTCGTTGAATCCGTGGGTGCTATCCCCAATGAACTCTATGAACGCTTAGGTTTGACAATGCCTCGCTGGCTATTGTGGATCTTAACCTTTGTCGTCGGCATGATTTTATCTGGATTACTAGTATCAGCTTTGGCTTTATGGACTCCGCTATGGAGTAATTTAGATCAAGCTAAAGATGATGATTTTGGATCTACCATCAAAGACCAGGTAAAAGTACCAGGGGATTTATGGAATAAACTTTCTCAGTACCAACTATCAAAACCCATGAATATTCTAGTCATGGGAATTGAACCACTTAAAGGCACTGTTGACGGTTCTCCAGAAAGTTTTGCGGGTAGCAGTGATACCATGTTGCTGATTCGACTAGATCCCAGCAATAAATCTATTCGCGTGCTTTCAATTCCCAGAGGGACAATGATTTCCCTCCCAGAACAGGGATTAACCAAGGTATCTGAAGCTAACGCCAAAGGTGGGCCAGTATTGGCTGCACGGGTAGTCAGTCGTACCTTAAGTAATGCTCCTATAGATCGCTATATTCGCATTTCTACCAGCGGTTTGCGGCAATTAGTAGATCAATTAGGTGGGGTAGATGTATTTGTACCCCAAGCGATGAATTATCAAGATAACGCTAGTGGTTTGTCGATGAATTTAGTCAGCGGCTGGCAAACACTCAAAGGTGAACAAGCAGAATTATTTGCCCGTTTCCGGGAATCAAGTGTAGGTGATATACCCAGAGTACAGCGACAGCAAGCACTAATCACAGCTTTAGTTCAACGTTTAAATAGTCCCACAGTCTTACCCAGGCTGCCTCAAATTACTCGCATTATGCGAAAGTATTTTGACACCAACCTGAAAATGGAAGAAATGATGGCATTGGCGAATTTTTCTGTAAATGTAGAAAGGGATAATTTCCAAATGACCATGCTACCCGGTACATTTAGTAAATTCAGTAAAGACCCAGATAGTTATTGGTTGAATCTCACTGGACAACAAAGCTTATTGAATGACTATGTTGGAGTAGATGTACCTAGTTTAAAATCAGATTTACGACCTGTATCTCGTCTCAAAATTTCTATTCAAAACGCTTCCAATCAACCTCAGTTAACGGAAAAAGTTATTACCTATCTCAAAGGCAAAGGTTTTACAAAAATTTACACAGTTCCTGATTGGCCTGATACCCAGCGTCAAACACAGATAATTGTCCAGAAAGGAAACCCACAACCAGGAGTGGAACTGCAAGGAGTTTTAGGCTTGGGTCAAATTGAAGTTTCTGCAAATGGAGATTTAGGTTCTGACCTGACAATTCGCATTGGTAAAGATTGGAAATAGTCATTAGTCATTAGTCATTAGTTAAAAGATTAACAAATGACCAATGACTACCTATGAATTTATGAAAAAAATTTTGTTGAGATTTTCAAGTTCAGTGTTGATTTTGATATTAGCTTGGTTGTGGATAATTATTAATCCTAAACCTGCTTTTGCTCAAATTAACACCATTAACTATAACAACGCTTCTTTAGAACATCGTGACTTTTCTCATATTGATTTAACAGGAGTTAATTTTGTAGCCGCAGAAATGCGCGGGGCAAATTTTCAAGGTGCCAATTTAACTAACACTATTTTAACTAAAGGTGTGTTAGTCAAGGCAAATTTACAAGATGTTAATTTAACAGCTGCTTTAGTTGATCGCGTGACGCTAGACGGTGCTAATATCAAGAATGCTATTTTTACAGAAGCCACTTTGACCCGTAGCCGTTTTTATAATGCGGATATCACTGGTGCTGATTTTACAGAGGCTTTAATTAACCGTTATCAGGTGTCGCTATTGTGTGAAAGGGCTGATGGTGTTAATCCTGTAACTGGTCTTTCTAAACGGGATAGTTTGGGGTGTCGCTAACTAAGGACACGCGGTAGTTTTAACATCTAATAGCGGTATAATAGTAAAATGCTGTACATTCTGATTAATGCCATTCCCACGAATAATTATTTCTGCACGTGACTTAATAATTTTTTGAATTGCTGGACAGCTAAGAACAGGTTGAAGTTTGGCTAATACAGATAAAAATTATATTATGTGTTTAATTGATCCAATGATGGCCTGATGCTTTGGTTTAAACCTGGTACATTCTTGAAAGATTTAATCCCTTGCTGTTCCCACTGTTGAAAATCTGCTGTTTGAATTAACTTGCTAGCTGTAATTTGCGCTTGAAAAAAGTTAGTTAAAGTATCGGCTTCTAGACCATATTTAGTTGCTTGTTGACTCAATTTGGTGAGTAATTCTTGTTCTCCTCGTTTATCTTGTATAGCCTGTTTTTTATTGCACTTCCAGCGAGCAACATCATGGGCAGTCAGCAATAGCTGGTTTATTAATCTGAGTAACTTTTCTAACCGTAGCTGTTGTTTGACTTGACGAACATCATGGATAGCTGCTAATTTGCTACCCCAAGCTGGGAAGAGAACAAAATGCTGACAAGCGAATAATCACCCAACTAGAATTATATTTATAGGCAATATTGAAAATATTCTGCGATAATTCACTTTCATTGAATTACCTTCTTTCATAAGATTTTCTACTTTCTGTCTTAACATCTGTTGGGTATTATTCGTGACACAAAAAGAAGAAAAACTATCTCGTTCTTTCGCCGGTATTGCTGGTATTGTTGCCGCAGCAACGTTACTTAGTAAAGTATTTGGTTTAATTAGACAACAAGCGATCGCAGCTGCCTTTGGTGTTGGTGCTGCTGCTACTGCATATAGTTATGCCTACATTATCCCTGGTTTTCTGTTAATTTTATTAGGTGGTGTCAATGGTCCCCTACACAGTGCCATTGTTAGTGTTTTAGCCAAGCGTAAAAGGGAGGAAGCTGCACCGTTAGTAGAAACTATCACAACTCTAGTCAGTGGTTTGCTGTTGGTGGTGACAGTCGCTCAGATTTTTTTGGCAGAACCAATTATTGATATAGTTGGTTATGGTTTAGAGCCTACCACGAGAGCGCTGGCGATTCGTCAACTGCAAATAATGGCTCCCATGGCCTTATTCTCCGGTTTAATCGGCATTGCTTTCGGTACTCTCAACGCAGCAAATCAATATTGGCTACTTTCAATTAGTCCTTTATTATCCAGCATTACCGTAATTGCAGGTATTGGGATTTTAGCTTTGCAATATGGCAAAGATATCATCAACCCAGAATACGCTTTAATCGGTGGCATGATATTAGCTTGGGGAACTTTAGCTGGTGCAATTCTGCAATGGGGAGTACAATTAATCGTACAGTGGCGGTTAGGTTTAGGTTCATTAAAACTGAAATTCGATTTCAAATCTCCTGCTGTTCAAGAAGTAATTAAAATCATGACTCCGGCAACAGTTTCTTCGGGAATGATGCCGATTAATGTGGCTACAGATTTATATTTTGCTAGTCCAATTGAAGGTGCAGCAGCAGGTTTTAACTATGCCAATTTACTAGTACAAACTCCGTTAGGAATTATTTCTAATATTATCTTACTGCCTTTATTACCTATATTTGCCAAATTAGCAGAACCAGAAAACTGGCCTGATTTAAAGTTACGCATTCGTCAAGGACTTTTATTAACTGCTGTCACTATGCTACCTTTGGGCTCATTAATGATAGCTTTATCTGAGCCTATTGTTCAGTTAATTTATCAACGTGGTGCATTTAAACAAGAAGCTACTGAGTTAGTTTCTTCTTTATTAATCGCTTATGGAATTGGGATGTTTGTCTATTTAGGTCGTGATGTCTTGGTAAGGGTATTTTATGCTTTAGGTGATGGACAAACACCTTTTAGAATTAGCACTTTTAATATTTTACTCAATGCTGGGTTAGATTTTATTTTAGTTAAACCCTTTGGTGCACCTGGTTTAGTGTTAGCTACAGTTAGTGTAAATTGCAGTTCAATTTTAATGTTGTTGTGGTTGTTAAATCGCAAATTGAACGGTTTGCCTTTCCGGGAATGGAGTTTACTAATTCTGGGTTTAACTGCTGGTAGTCTGGTGGCTGGAGTGGCTAGTTATGGGACTTTGGTTGCTTGTCAGCAGGTTGTCGGGAATAAGGGTTTAGTAGTTTTAATAATTGAGTTGTGTTTTTCCGCTGCGGTGGGAATTTTTGTATTTGCGGTTATTGCCGGGATGATGAGGATACCAGAGGTTAATAGTTTTGTGGTGAAGATGCGGCAGAAGTTTTTGAAGAGGTAGATTGCCTAAAAGCAAAAGTCGGTTAAAACCGACTAACAAAAAATCTCTCTTCTTCCTCTTTGCGTCTTTGCATGAAACACACCCTAAAAATCCTCATCATCAATAAAAAAATCTGCTTCCTCATCAACTCTAGGTTTCAACTCACCCAAACCCCAAAGAGGCTGCAAAATTGCCATAGTAAGCAAACCTCCAGCCACAACAAATGCCAACACCAACCCAAAAGGGATGTGTATTGATTGCAACCCCAAAAACCGTAAAGATACAGGTGTAGCATTCTGTACTGAAATCAGCGCGATCGTCATCACCCAAACAGCTATAATTACCGCTATCACTAAATTCACAAAACTTTTCATAATTTATATATAAAAATTTAGGAGTCAGGAGTCAGGAGTTAGGAGTCAGCATCAAGAATTTTTAATTCTGAATTCTTTCCCTTCTTCACTGTCACCTGTCACCTGTCACCTATTATGCTAACTTAGCAATTTCAGCTTCCATAGTCGCTGCAATCTGGCTAAGTTTTTCCGGTGAATTAGTTTCCATGTACACCCTCACCAAAGGTTCTGTACCAGAAGGACGCAGTAACACCCAACTACCCTCTTCCAAATACAGCTTAATGCCATCCTTACGTCCCACCTCCTTCACCTTAATTCCTGCTACTTCGGAAGGAGGCATTAAGGTGAAGGAATCAATCACAGCATTTTTGTGAGACTCAGTAAGGTGTAAATCCAAGCGGTTGTTATACAAAGGACCATCAGCTTCTGTGATCGCTTCCTGCACCAACTGACTCAAAGGCTTACCTTCATAAGCGATCGCCTCAGCCACCAGCATATCGGCTAGAACACCATCCTTTTCAGGAATATGGCCAATAATACTTAAACCACCAGATTCCTCACCACCAATCAAAACAGCGGTTTCCCGCATTTTTTCACCAATGTATTTAAAACCAACAGCAGTTTCATAAATTTGCAAACCATATTTAGCCGCAAAATTATCTAACAAATGAGTAGTCGCCACAGTGCGAACAATTGCGCCAGTTTTACCCTTGTTTTTTATTAAATGCCGTGCTAAAACTAACAGCACTGTATTAGGAGTAAGAACATTACCTTGTTCATCAACAATACCAAAGCGATCACTATCCCCATCAGTTGCCAAACCCAAATCAGCCTTATCAGTCTTAACAGCTTCCACCAACTCAACTAACTGTTCCCCCTTGGGTTCAGGCATACCACCGCCAAAAAGTACATCCCTCCAAATATGGAAACTTTCTAACTGAGTACCGCAATGTTCCAACACCTCATCTAAATAGCCACGAGAGGTAGAATAGAGAGCATCGTACTTAACCTTTAAATTCGCACCTTTAATTTTTTCCACATCTAGCAAGGTGTAGATGAAATGCAAATAATCGGGCTTAGGATCAAAAATAGAAATAGTACCTGATGGGTTACTTCCGGGCAACTCATCGGATGCAGTTTCTATATTTGCCACAATAGTATCAGTAATTTCTGGAGTAGCAGGCCCAGCATAGTCTGGAATATATTTAATCCCACAATAGGGTGCAGGATTATGACTAGCAGTAAACATCAACGCCCCTGCGGAATTGAGGTGACGCGCATTGTAGGCAATTACTGGTGTGGGACAATCTCGATCAGTAATTTTCACATTCCAACCCAAATCTGCCAGCACTGCGGCAGATGTACGGGCAAACTCGTCAGCTAAAAACCGTGTATCGTAGGCTATTAAAACTGGTCTGTCCTTGCTATAGGCAGTTTCCAGATAGCTAGCTATTGCCCTGGTTACTTTCCGCACATTGGCAAAAGTAAAATCATCGGCAATAATACCTCGCCATCCATCAGTACCAAATTTTATCTTACCTGAATTGCTAGGGTTACTCATTTTGCCACTCTCTCCCGTGCATCATCATTACTATTAGGAAGCATCCCGCAAAGCCTGTGGAACAGCCACTGTGCCGCAAGTATCCCCAAGGTAATTTCTCTCACTCTACCTGAGCAATGTCAACCCCCGATAGACCCTTTGCCAGTTACCACCTTTGGTCTTTAGTTGCCCCTGCTAGAGGGCAAGAACATTGGCATTGCCAAATGAGAAGAGGATTTATTAAAGCTAGACAACATGAACCAGAAGTTAAAGCCTTATTAGCAAAAGCTACTCCACCTCAACACATTGGCATACTAGCCCAAAAAGGTGTGTATGAGTTTCATCATCATCTACATTGGTTAACTCAGTCCGATGGTGTGGAAAAAGTGGCCCAGTTACTGAACTTAAGTAATTTTACTATTCAAGTCAAGCAACGGGTACTACAAATTTTACAAAAATATCAAAAATCGCCTTTACTGTTGGGTAAACGGATAGTCCAATTAACGTCTGGTGATGAAGGATTTCCCAAACCAATTGTCATTGAACAAGCTAATTATTGCTTTCGTTTATATGCGGCTATGGATTGTGTATTTATCGAGTCTGATAGCACTTTACATATTTTAGATTTTAAAACGGGTAAATCTGCTTTTGATAAACGACAAGCATTAGTGTATTTATTAGCAGCCCGTTATCTTTATCCCGGAAAACTTGCTGTAGCGTCATTCTATAATTTAGAAATTTGTCAAAAGTCTGAATTAATTACTATTAATAATAACGAGTTAGCATCTCTAGAATCTGAGTTGGCTAATATAGCTTACAAGCACCAACTAGATTTACAGAAATATCAAGCTACAAGCAGTAATTTTAGCAAAATCTTTCCCCCTAATCCTGGACATCACTGCCATTTCTGTCCATTTAATTCAATCTGTGAATTCTCTCATCTTCAGTTCGATAAATCCCTCTCCATGCCAATTACTAAAAATCGTTCTTAATTCGCTAAACTTAGTATCAACTTTCAACAAAATTGCTTGAAAAATGATAAATCAATATCGCCAAAATGAATACTCATAGCAATATTTAATTGTTCTAATGTTCCCACTAACCAATCAATACCATCCGTAGTAGCGGTTTCATAGTGGTTAAACAAAATTGCAAATCTTTTTTCTAAATATGGTTTAACTTTACGACAAATTAACACAACTTTCAGCAACAAACCAATGGTTGGCAAAGAACCTTGATTACTAATCAAATCTAGAAAAGTTGAATGTTGTGGTGATGCTTGGCTGTTGACAACTAGAAAATTTAATAACTGACAACAAGTTCTCACAAGTAAGAAATCTTTAGGTATTAAATCATTAGCATCGGGTAATGTATTTTGTAAATGATTATATAAACGTTGATTAAATAGGCATTTGCCATATTGTCCATCAACTGATGATATTAGATAATCATATAAATCATCCTTAAAATCATGAAATTTGGTAGTTTGACTACTATATTTTAAGAACTGCTGCGCTTTTTCTTGATAAGTATAGTTACCTTCACTTTTACCAATAAAGTGCCTCAAGGTACTGTAGAGATCGCGATCGCTCAATAATGTAGGATTATTCACAGGTTGTAAAATCCGATGCGCCTCAAACGGTGAATACTTCTGAGAAATATGCACACTCCTGACTTTATAAGTTACGTAGCGCGACAGATCAACTTCAAATTTTTTTTGCACCTGTACCTGAAAACTTCTAACGGTTTCTTGTTGTTCAAAAGTAGAATCTTCACTAATTAAACAATGCTCATATAAATAAGGATAGCGACTGATTAAATTTACCAAAGGCTGCTTATAGGTGCGTCCATTCAAGTTATGAGTGGGATTCACTAATTGAGTAAATCGCCGCAAGATTATATACTGATCACTCTCGGTGAAAATACTTAATAGTTCCCGCAAGCGCCTAATTTCTCGCAGACGGAAAGAACTTCCTGCCAATCTGCTAAATGGTGTATCAAATAATTTAATTAAATCAACAATTGCGTAATGCAACTGGGGTTGTATATACCAACGGTTAATTAAAATATGGCAACAACGGTTGAGGAAGAATTTAAAATCCTCAGTTGCTGTCTTAGAAGCGGTAATTTTGTCTAAAATTGGGATAATTTCCGGTTCAGGATAATTAGCACGTTCAATAAATAGAGCGCGAAACCTTTCAATAATTTGGTCTGGAGATTCCATTTGTACCAAATGAAGTAAATGATGATATATTAACTGTTCTTCTTGATAACAGTCATGATAATTATGTAAGTCTTGTCCTCTACGACCATGCACTTTTGCAGATCGTGTTTGTTCTACAGTTTTTTCAGATTCAGAACTTGTCCAATTTTTCACCGTTGATTACCGTTTACAAACTGGCATAATATTTAAGTCATTTTTTGTACACAAGTCTAGGCTTGTCAACCGACTTTCTACGGTGTCAACAATACTTAACTGAATTATATTCTCCATAAATATATGGAAGAATCTCTTATCAATATCTTATAGGTTAAGCCGAAAGATTACTTATTTTCTCGTTAAAGCGAACATAAGTCTTTGCTGCCTCAATTTAAATTTTTGATTAAGGGAGGTAGGGAACTTGCACCAAGAGAGGAATTTGCAACAAATTCACCAATGCTTAACCTAATACCTCATTACCAGCTACAAGTTCCCAATTCCGAATTTCCAAATTAAAAAGGTGGTAATTCTTTAAGAATTGTAAACCGAATATGATTAATGGCCAAGTCGCCAATGGATATGTCTTCTTTTGTTAACCGATCACCATTACTGGTTAAAGTTTCAAAAGTGACTCCTCTTCCAATTTCAACGTGATACCAACATAATCCCATAAAAAAGCGTGTGGGATAGTGACCAGTATCACCTATATCATCAGGATTTGATTCCATTGGCACCCAACCAAAACTGGGGATATAGAACTCTAGCCAAACATGATTAAAATCGGGTTGCAGTGGAACTCCCTGTTGTTCACCATAGGGGGGGCATTTATACCTACCTACAGTCCGACAAGGAATGCCATTCAAACGGCACAAAGCCAATAATACTCCTACATATTCGCCACATGAACCGACTCCCCGTTCTAAAACGATATCTGGCGTATCTATATAGGGTTTAATCCCATAAGACAACTCATCATAAACATAGTTGCGGATACTGTACATTTTTCGCAATATATTTGTTTCCGAACCGACCGCTTCACGGGCTGCACGATTAACAATAGCAGTATTCATTGCTAAATCATCATCATCTACTAAATAGCGCGTTTGTAGTTCTGGTGTCAGTTCAGGCAGAATTTCTACATCTTTAGGAGTGATGCGATACTTAATCCCCCGGACTTCCAAAAGTGCTTTCCAGCCAAATATATGACGTTCTCCGGGAGTGAGAGAATCAAACTTAAATACGGCTACCCGTTGTCCATCAATAATTTCTTCTGTGAAGGGTAAACCAATCGGTTCAACTTGTTTGACCTTTTGGCGTTCTGTTTCTGATGGTAGCGCGATACGCCATTCTACATTAGGTAAATAAACCTCCTCCAACGGAGAAATTTCCTCTACATAGGACATTTCTACCAGATAACCATTAGATAGCGCGTAGCGTTTATCTGGCTCGTAATGATAATACAGGGGATGAATAAAAGTGATATCTCGGTATGTTAGCTCATGACTAGGGTCAGCATTGGGGTTATCACGGATATAGGGCTCTTCTGTGGAGTAGGAAACATAAAGAATATCCTTGCCTGTTGCGTCTTGGCTATGAATAGCGATACCTGTAGGAGAAGCAAAAGGTGTAATAACACTAAAGCGAAATTCTCCAGTTGCCCGATCCATAGAATAAACTGTTTGTTCAGTGCGATCGCAAACCCACAAAGCTTCCTGACTAACAGCTAAATTTTCTATACCAACACCAGGAGTATGAAATCTAGTAATTTCTTTGCGTGTGTCGCGGTCAAAAACGATAATAGAGGCTAGTCTTTGGCAGCTAACATAAATCGTCGATTCCCAAACACCAACACCATCAGCAGGATAAGGCAAAGTAACAAAGTGCTCCAGACCCAAGGAGGTAAAGTTACACAAATAAATGCCATTACGACGACTGATCCACAGTGTATCTTCCCACACTGCTAAACCAGTAACGTCCTGAAATTCCTTGACTTGGTGAGGATTGAGAATTTTACTGTTATCAGAGATAGGGTCAATCTCCAACAGATGACCTTTAATCGTGTCGATAGCAATAAGTCTATCTTTGATGAAAGCAATACCATAAATCGTAGCAGCAGTAAGCGGTCGGATTGTTTTTTGCCCAAACATCTGGCTAACAGTCAAACTAGGGAGTGCAGAACTCATATTACTTTATTGGTCATTGGGGACTGGAGACTGGGGAGTGGGAAAAGGCAAGAGGCAGTGAACAGCGATAAGTGATAACTGACCCAGTCCCCAATGTAACTTTGGTTAATGGAATTCCAGGCATTACTCAATTATGATCAAATTTTGTAACCATTTCCTGTAACCTACACGATGTCTGCTCATTCTTTACCTGAAGGTGCCGCAGTTTGGCATAGTTTAGAAGTTGATAAAGCTTTAGAACTGCTTGATAGCAATGCAGACAGCGGCTTAACACCCCAAGAAGTTGAACAACGTTTACAAAAATACGGACTCAATGAACTAGAAGAACAGGGCGGCCGTAGCCCTTGGGAGATTTTGCTAGATCAGTTCACTAACATTATGTTATTGATGCTGATTGCTGTCGCCCTAATTTCTGGTTTTTTAGATTTTATGGCTTGGCAACAAGGCACCTTAAGAACTGGTGAAGTGCCATTTAAAGACACAATCGCCATAATTGCAATTGTGTCTTTAAATGGCATTCTGGGTTATGTGCAGGAAAGCCGTGCGGAAAAAGCCCTAGCAGCACTAAAAAAACTATCCTCTCCCTTAGTCCGCATTATCCGTGATGGTAAACTGGCGGATGTGCCAGGTAAGGAACTAGTACCAGGAGATGTGATGCTCCTGGAAGCTGGTGTGCAATTAGCTGCGGATGGACGCTTAATAGAACAGTCTAATTTGCAAGTGCGGGAGTCAGCACTGACAGGTGAAGCTGAAGCTGTAAATAAGCAGGCAAAACTCACATTGCCAGAAGATACGGCATTAGGTGATCGCATTAATTTAGTTTTTCAAGGAACAGAAGTACTCCAAGGACGGGCTAAGGTTCTTGTTACAAATACTGGCATGACAACGGAATTGGGCAAAATTGCCACAATGTTGCAGTCGGTAGAAAGTGAACCTACACCCCTCCAACAGCGCATGACTCAACTGGGTAATGTGTTAGTGACAGGTTCTTTGGTGCTAGTGGCGATTGTGCTAGTCGGTGGTATTATCCAAGCCAGGGGTTTTACCAATTTACAAGAACTTTTAGAAGTTTCTCTGAGTATGGCGGTGGCTGTAGTTCCTGAAGGTTTACCAGCCGTAATTACTATTACTCTAGCACTGGGAACCCAGCGGATGGTGCGCCACAACGCCTTGATTCGTAAACTTCCTGCAGTGGAAACTCTCGGTTCTGTAACTACCATCTGTTCTGATAAAACCGGGACTCTGACTCAAAATAAAATGGTGGTGCAGTTAGTCTACACCAATCAGAAAAATTTCCGAGTCACAGGAGAAGGTTATGCTCCTGTTGGGGATTTTCAGTTAAATGGCCAAAAAGTTGACCCAGATGAAAATCCAGAAATATCGGCTTTGTTAGTTGCTTGTGCTATGTGTAATGACTCTGTGCTGCAAAAAGAAGCCGGAGAATGGGCAATTTTAGGCGACCCCACCGAAGGCGCTTTAATGACTTTGGGGGGTAAAGCTGGGATTGAAAAAGATCAATGGCATAGTAAATTACCCCGCGTGTCTGAGTTCCCCTTTTCCTCAGAACGGAAACGCATGAGTGTAATTTGTCAAGTGGAGGAAGTTGTTACAGTTGATCCAGCCATGAGTGGGGTTGACCCACTAATAGCAGGGTTTCTAGAATCTGAACCATATTTAATGTTTACTAAAGGTTCACCAGAATTAACTTTGGCACGTTGTAATCGGATATATCTAGGCGATCGCTCCATCCCCATCGACGAAGAACAACGCACTCAAATTTCAGTAGCCAATGATTACATGGCGAGTCAAGGTTTACGGGTGTTGGGTTTTGCCTATAAACCTCTCACAGATGTACCGACCAAAGCTTCTGAGGATGTTTCTGAACAAGATTTGGTATGGTTGGGCTTAGTGGGAATGCTGGATGCACCACGCCCAGAAGTGAGGGATGCTGTAAAAGAATGCCGTCAGGCAGGTATTCGTCCGGTAATGATTACTGGGGATCATCAATTAACGGCACGGGCGATCGCTGTAGACTTGGGTATAGCTGATGCAGATGCTAGAGTCCTCACCGGGCAAGAATTGCAACGCATGAGTGACACCGAAGTGGAGGAACAAGTTGATTTAGTTAGTATTTACGCCAGAGTGTCTCCAGAACACAAACTCAGAATTGTTCAAGCTCTACAACGTCGCGGTAGATTTGTCGCCATGACAGGGGATGGTGTTAATGATGCACCAGCTTTGAAGCAAGCTGATATCGGCATTGCTATGGGTATCACTGGTACAGATGTGAGTAAAGAAGCCAGCGACATGGTGCTGTTAGATGATAACTTTGCCACCATTGTCGCCGCTACTAAAGAAGGTAGAGTTGTTTATACCAATATTCGGCGCTTTATTAAATACATCTTGGGAAGTAATATTGGTGAAGTTCTCACCATCGCTGCTGCACCAATTTTGGGATTGGGAGGTGTTCCCCTCACACCTTTGCAAATTCTCTGGATGAATTTAGTAACAGATGGTTTACCGGCCTTAGCATTAGCTGTAGAACCTCCAGAACTAGATGTAATGCAATGTCCTCCTTTTAGTCCCCGTGAAAGCATTTTTGCCAGGGGTTTAGGTTCTTACATAGTTCGCATTGGCATTGTGTTTGCCATCATTACAATTATTCTGATGGAATGGGCATATTTTCACGTCAAAACCGCCACAGCAGAAGGTCTAGATCCCGAACGTTGGAAAACAATGGTTTTTACTTCTCTGTGTCTTGCTCAAATGGGTCATGCGCTCGCCATTCGTTCTAATAATCAACTCACAATTGAGATGAATGCTTTTTCTAACCCATTCGTATTGGGGGCTGTAGTGGCTACTACGATTTTACAGTTGATGCTAGTATATGTTCCACCTCTACAAGCTTTTTTTGGCACTCATTACCTACCTCTAGATGAGTTACTAGTTTGTATTGGTTTTAGCGCCTTGATGTTTGTTTGGATTGAAGGAGAAAAAATATTTTTCCGTTTGATGGGCAAAAGGAGTGTCTAGAAATTCAAAATTCAAAATTCAAAGTTCGAATTTTGTGGATTTTAATTGTTGATTAAGAATTCAGAATTTACTAGGGGTTTAGCACCACTAAACCTCTACAAAGGGTTTTCATTTTTAATTTTTTAAGAAATTCCTACAATAAAATTTTTTAAGTTTTAATTGTTGTATATGTATCTCAAAACTCTACACCTCCGACAGTTTCGCAATTACCAAAACCAAAAAATTGAGTTTACTGCACCTAAAACCATTTTAGTGGGTAATAATGCTCAGGGAAAATCGAATTTTCTGGAGGCTGTAGAATTGTTGGCAACATTGCGATCACACCGATTGGCACGCGATCACGATTTAATTAGAGATGGAGATGCAATCGCTCAAATTAATGCCACTCTAGAACGAGCCCTAGGCATAAGTGACTTAACATTAACTTTACACCGTCATGCTCGCCGGAGTGTAGCCATTAACAGCGAAATAGTCCGTCGCCAAATGGATTTCCTCGGCGTTCTCAATGCAGTTGAATTTTCCAGTTTAGATTTAGAATTAGTAAGGGGAAGTCCTGAAAATCGTCGTAACTGGTTAGATACCCTTTTAATCCAACTCGAACCAGTTTATGCTCACATTTTGCAGCAATATAATCAGGTCTTACGTCAACGTAATGCTTTTTTGAAAAAGAGTCAGGAGTCAGGAGTTAGGAGTCAAGAGTCACAACTTTCCATTTGGGATGCACAGTTAGTCACTGCAGGGACACGACTCATTATCAGACGTGACAGAGCTATCCAAAGATTAGCACCCATCGCCGCAGGTTGGCATGCTAGTATAAGTGGTAGTACAGAAGTTCTGCAAATCCAGTATGCTCCTAATGTACCCCTAGCAAAAAACCATGCAGAAGAAGTGCAGCAAGCTTTTCTCGGGAAAATTCAACAGCGAACGGCAGCTGAACTGCACCGAAGCACTACCTTAGTGGGGCCTCACCGCGACGAAGTAAAATTAAGCATCAATCAGACACCTGCACGTCAATATGGTTCTCAAGGACAACAAAGAACTTTAGTTCTGGCTTTAAAATTAGCCGAATTACAATTAATTGAAGAAGTAATTAATGAATCCCCATTACTTCTTTTAGATGATGTCTTAGCTGAGTTAGATCCATTTCGCCAAAATCAATTACTTGATGCGATCCAAGAGCGATTTCAAACCCTAATCACTACCACTCATTTAGGTGCTTTCGATTCTCAGTGGTTAAAATCTTCACAAATTTTATATGTCCAAACAGGAAAAATTATAAATTAAAGATGAATTATAGAAACCATATTTTAGATGAAAATAAGATCGCATCTTTAGGTGCTTCCTTAAGAGCGATTGAACCAAAATTATTGAAACAAATTTCCCAGAAAGGTATAAAGAAAATTTGGTTTCAAGGAGGAGAACCTTATTTTGATATCTGTTTTGAATTAAATAACCAACAAATTACTTGGTTTTAATTTACATTGCGCGGTAAATCTCTATTTTGGTGTAGTAAACAACCAATCTTAAAGACAGGCATTACTAATGAACTAGTGATTGATGATATCAGTTTTTATGCAGCTAGTAAAATAGTGAAAAATGATCATGATAGGGATCAAGAATTTATTGATCTAGTCAAATCAATTTTGCAAACCAGAGCAGACGAAGAAATTTTTATCAAACCATTAGTTTTATTTGACAAGGAATAGGGCATGGGGCATTCAGTTGATATTTTTATCTTTGTGCTACTAGCATCTGCTTGAGTTCTTCTGCACTTTCTGTGATAAGCTGTTACGCAGCTAAGTTTCATAACCCTAATGCAGAACTTAAACTGACTGTACAGTACGGCATAATGAAAAAATACAGCATTTCTATTTTACCATAGGGTCAGTGGGTCGATAACTGACAACTGAGACCTAATACCTGAATAAATGATACCTAACAAATTGAGTGGATAAACTCTACTGGCTTGACCAGATTAAACTCCAAGATCGCGCCAAAGTGGGTGAAAAAGCCTTTTATTTGAGTAAAATAAAACAACGAGGCTACCCTGTTCTGCCGGGTTTTGTTGTATCTGGGGAAGTTTTGCAAGAATTTCTAGAAAGCCTAAATAGTTCAGAGGCATTAGTTGCGGACTTACCTCATTCTTCATTACATTTAGATGTAGAGAATTGGCGACAACTTCAACAGGTGGCTGGCCGCTTGCGTCAGGAAATTATCACGGCTAGTGTAGCACCTGATTGGGTAAGTGGAATTTTTGAAGCTGCTAGACAATGGGAAAACAATAGTTTAATTTTGCGTCCAAGTCTGGCATTACCCAATACTAGCAAGGGTGAGAAGAATATATCTGGTTTATTGGAATCGGTGTTTTGTGCTTGTAATGAAGAGGCGATTACACAAGCATTAAAATTAACTTGGAGTCAGTTATTTCGTGCTAGAAGTTTACTGTATTGGCAGCGTGTAGGCATTAATGTACAACAAATTAATTTAGCGGTATTAGTGCAACCTGTGGAGAATGCGATCGCCTCCGGTTTATTGCACACCAACAAATCAGGATGGGAAATTGAAGCCACTTGGGGATTAGGATTAGCAATAACTAACGGGGAAGTATTACCAGATGTTTACTACATCCATGAAAAAACTGGAGTTGTCAAAGAACAACAATTGGGGAATAAAATTATCGCCTATCGGGTTAATGATCCTACAGTGGTAACTGCTGAGGAATCTCAGTCTACATCATTTTTGATGAAAGACCACAACTGTTTATCTACTTATGTACTGAGTGAGCATGAACGAAAACAGTATGCTTTATCAGAAGAATACCTACAACAACTAATTATCTTAGGAAATCAATTAGTTAGTGAACTAGGTACAAAGGTAAAGATCAAATGGAGTCTTGCTCAAGATCAGAAAACCCCCGAATTCTACATTACTCAAGTTAGCCATCCCCAATCTGTTATTACCAATTTCCAATTTGTGAAAGGAATAGGAGCATCTAGAGGTAGGGTAATGGCCAATGCTTATGTAATTACTAATTCCCAACAAAAGCCAGAACACATACCCAAGGGAATAATTTTAATTGCACCATCTGTCACTCCTGACTGGTTGCCTTTACTGCATGAAGTGGGAGGAATTGTTACAGAACGGGGTGGATTAACGAGTCATGGGGCAATTTTATCAAGAGAATTGGGAATTCCAGCTGTAGTTAGTGCCACAAGTGCCACAAATCTGATTCAAACAGGGGAACGATTACTACTCGATGGTGACAGAGGTGAAGTTTATCCTCACAGAGAGGATGGGGAAGAAACCAGGGGAGTGGATGAGCAGATGAGCAGAGGGAATGAATCCAAAAGCTATTTTACATCGCTAACTCCTCAGATACCGATGATTTCTACTCAATTACTGGTTAATTTGAGTCAGTCTAGCCTGATTTCGCAAGTGCAAAATTTACCTGTAGATGGGGTGGGATTGTTGCGATCAGAATTGATGGTGTTAAATATTTTGCAGGGACAAAATCCCCATGCTTGGCTTTTGGATGGAAAAAAGACGGAATTATTAGAACGATGGTCACAAGAAATCAGGAAATTTGCCTGTTCTTTTGCACCAAGACCAGTTTTTTATCGATCTTTGGATTGGCGATCGCCTGATTTGCCATCATGGAATGATAGTTCATCTTCTTTGCTACAGTCTATGCTTGGGGAAAGAGGTACTTTAAGTTATGTACGCAATTCCACAATTTTCGAATTAGAACTGAAGGCTTTAGCAACTGTACAACAAGCTGGTTTTAGTAAAATTAACTTGATGTTACCGTTTGTGCGGACGGTGGAAGAGTTTATTTTTTGTCGTCGTAAAGTTGAGGAAGCTGGTTTAACTCAAGATTGCCATTTTCGATTATGGATTATGGCAGAAGTTCCCAGTGTGCTGTTTTTATTACCTGAATATATTAAAGCTGGTGTAGCGGGTATTTCTATAGGCACAAATGACTTAACTCAATTAATTTTAGGAGTAGATCGGGAGCAAGGAGAATTAGCCAAAATATTTGATGAACGTCATCCAGCAGTGATGGGTGCGATCGCACAATTAATTAAGATGGCTAAAGATGGAGGCATTCCTTGTTCAATCTGCGGTCAAGCACCTGTTCTTTATCCAGAAATTATTGATAAGTTGGTGGAATGGGGGATTACTTCTATTTCTGTAGAACCAGAAGCTGTGGAGAGGACTTATGGTGTGATCGCTCGTGCTGAACAACGGTTAATTTTAGCAGCAGCACGGAAGCAATTGGGAAGTTTTTAAATTCTTTTAGTATTTTTTTAACTGCTCATCAAGAGCAGAGAAAAACCAGTATTAAAGTGGTTGCAAATAGAGTGGTACAGTAATTAGGTAGAGCAGATTTTGAAGCTTTTTCTCCTAGACAAATAGAGATTAGAAATCAAATTGATCGAATTGCCTATCAGATGTATAAAGTAGGGGAATATGTAAATATGATGTAGCAAGATTGAAAAGTTGTATTGTAATTTCAATATATTAGGTTTTTATTTTCTAATGGTGCATTGTCTAAAAATAACAACACACCACTCATCAGTCAATATCTAAAAATTGCTGCCACTGTTGACCCATTTGGCATATCTTGAGATTCAAGAGTATAAACTCTGCCACCATTTAACAGCGTGTGAACAGCAGCAAAATCTAACATATCTTCATCATCTGGTTCTGGTTCGGTGTGTAACTCCACAATCGTATTTTCTGAATCAAATTTCCCCCATTTCTGTTCAGATACCGATACAAACAAAGTATCAACTCGGTGATAGTAAGCTGCTGGAATAATTTCTTTGATATTATTAGTAGCCCTTCCAGTATCTTCACCAACTAATCGTTCATAAAGTTCTATTCCTGCCCTTTTATTTTCTTGAAATGAAGGTGAAACAATTCGCCAAGCCTCATCATGTAGTTGTTCTGAGGTGATAGTGTCTGGATTACCATTAATACTTTCTGCTAATAAATGGGGATAAGTATTTGCTTGTTGGTAAATAGGGAATAGATACTCAACTCCTGCTAATACTAAAGGCGCTTTTTCCTCCCTTAATTTTTCATGCAATACAGTATCAATGGCGTAACAAAATTGTAAGATATCTGCTAGATGCCTATCTTGATCAGGGCTTCCTTGTCCATGAAATGAACCTGGGTGTTGAAAAGTATTAGACGTTCCCCCTTTAGATTTGGCAGTGCGATGTTGTACACCTTTTTGTAGCACATCTTCTAAAAGAGTTGCTTCTAAGTTTTGTGGCATATTTTCTACTTGAACTTCGTTCAAACTATAGCCTGTCCCTGCAAAAAATTTGACATTTTTTTGACTCAAAGCGAGAAGGTAGAAATTACCATCGTTATTAATTAAATGTAGCAAGGGTTTAACGTGAAATTGCTGACCCACAACTACTAATTCTGAACAGTCTCTTGGTAAGCAATAGTAACGAAAAAGATTTTCGGCAATAAAAACCACCAATCCCTCATCTTGATGTTCCCAGAAATCACCTCTATCCAATTCCATTGCCGACTGGAGAAAATTCACCGCCTCTGTATGGCGTATTCCTAGCGCATCTAAATGTTCCTCAGCTTCCCGTATTAAATTTTTGAAGCGAATGGGATTTTGTCGGATTTCTGCCCCTGCTTTTTGTGTAGGCATATACAGAGATACACAGGGGGGTTGGGGATTTGCGACTAATATTTTAAGTTCATCAATAGACAATATAGCCATATATTTAAACCACGTCCATCAACTTGCATAATCTAGATTTATTTCAAACCTAGACGTGGTATTTTGGCATCTTTCTTCTGATAAACAATTCCCCATTTATATTCCCTTCTTTAGATGGATAATTAGCCAGCTTTGGGAATGTGAGGATTAGATTCTGAAGTGATATTTTTATTCATGAACCCTAAAGTTACTCCTTTCATCAGCCAGTACAATCCCCAAAGAATCACAAAGGTGATAGTCATAATTACCAAAGGTTGTTTACCGAGAAGTTCCTCAACTCCTATAGTCAGGATAGCATCTGGTTGAGTAATAAAATCCCAACTGTTGAAGCGCAAGAACCTTCCCCAATAAATACCTATAGCATTGAGTGCATGAGTTATCAACTCAATGCCAAAAATACATCTACTCTTGCCAATACGATGCAAGTAATGACCTAAATTTATAAGCGACATTACATAAGCTTCAAGTCCAGCTAGAATCACTAGAAAATAAATAGGAAATAATACTAATGTAATTATCCATACTGATTGAATTCGGCGGATATCATCTATCAAATGAATTATATCAGTTAATAAATAAGGTGCATTGGGTAAAAAAGCATAGAAAATTAAGAAACCAAGCCACCAAACCCAAGAGCGTCCGCCTTTGCTACGAAACAGCCAAACACTCAAAACTAAAGGAATAAAAGCCAGAAATAAATTCCAAGTCATCCAACGCATATTGATTTGTAATACCTGGGTAAATTTGGCTATTAATCCAATCAATTCTGCTTTCATATCTAATAACTTCTCAGAGTAAGGAAATAGGGAATAAAAAGTACTTGTAAATCTGTCCAGCGACTTAGTGATTATGTCTTAATATGAAAAAGCTGTCATCATATTTTGGATTGATTCCACAGATAAATCCGGGGGCTTGTGTCACTCAATCCCTAAATACGCTGCTTAAATTACGTAAATTTGGTTAAGGAATTTGGTTAAGGAATGTAGAAGCGGAGCAGCTTACCGTAGGGTAAACTAACATTTTTAGGACTTTGTTGGGTAGAGCGACAGTGACACCCAACCTATAATTATCCTTAACTTATATAGTATTCAAACCCAGCTACTTCTTCATTGTCTTTGACTACAGTATTCATTCAGCTTATTCCCGAAGGTATCTGATTGTTTACCAACGGTTTTTGCTGCGGCTGTCAGGACTGAATCAATATCTATTCTGGCTTTTTGGATTTTTTCTCTACCAGCGGAGGATGCTTCGGCTGTCTTGGTTGCACCAAGAGCTTTACCTGCTTTGCCAATGACTTGACTGAGATTATCAAAAACTTTGGCAAAACTGGTTTGCAATTCCTGGAGTTTGGGGTCTATTAATTTTAAGTCTTGAATTGATTTGGTGACAGTTTGCAAATCTTTGGATAGTTGCAAACTGGTTGTTACTTGTTTTCCTTTATTGTTGTCAATCAAAGAAGTTCCTTGATTAAGGACTTTAACCAATCGTTGACACTGGGAGATTTTACTCTCGCTGCAACCAGTCATTAACAAAGCAATACTCAGGCTCAGAGGAGCAATAATGGTATACTTACACACAATAAATAGATCTATCTCAACAGCAGTAAAATTCCATTTATATTAGCGCAAGTTTCTAGTTATGAGACATTGGGTATTAGTCAGGGTGCAGGGTAGAAAATCAATAATTACGAATTACGAATTACCAATCTATTGGTAAACCGAATCTTTCTAAGTTTGTGCCATCTTTTAACAATGGTTGAATATGGCTGTCTATTTGAATGCTACCACCGGACAGGACTAGGGCGCGTTGAGTGACTTTTCCTAACCAGTGAAGATCATGGGAGGCTATTAATATAACTTGCACTGGTAATTTTAATAATATTTGGGCTAAATGTCTTCGCCAGGCGGGGTCTAGTCCGTTGGTGGGTTCGTCTAAGATGAGAATGGCTGGGTCTAGGGCTAAGATGGCTGCTAGAGCGGCTAGTCGTCTTTGTCCTCCGGAAAGTTCGTAGGCGGAACGGTGGGCGTATTGTTCTAGTCCAAATTCAGCTAATATTTGCTGTGCCTTGTCTTTGGCTGCTACGTGGGAAATACCATAGTTACGGGGACCGAAGGTGATGTCTTCTAAGATTGTGGGCATAAATAATTGGTCGTTGGCATCTTGGAAGCTGAAACCTATTTGTCGCCGAATTTGGGGTAGGGTGTTTGGGGCTATGGGAATACCATTGATGGTAATTTTGCCGCTTTGGGGTTGTTTGAGTCCGATGAGGTTTTCTAGGAGTGTGCTTTTTCCTGAACCGGTTGCACCAATTAAGGCGACGCGATCGCCTACTTTTAATGTAAAGGAAATTTCTGTTAATACTGGTTGTTGGTCAGGATAGGCATATACAAGATTTTGTACTTCAACTACAGATTGATGCGGTTGGGAAATGGAAATTTGGGGATGAGAAGTTAAGGATGTCAAGATTAGTAACTCAAAATATTAACCGTTTTGTGTGGGGTATCTTGTTCAGACAGTTGTTGTTTGGGATAGGAAGCATAAACCTATAAATAAGAACGGACAGTGATACAAGTCCCAACTACTCCCACTATTATTAGGATAAAGCGTTCTTTGGGGTTGAGGCGTGAATCTAGGGGTAATTTTCCATTATAACCACGAGTTAACATTGCTGTGTATACCCTTTCAGCTCTATCTAAGGTACGCAAATATAATGCACCAATCATGGATGTATTGACATAACGTAGCCATCCTCCTGTATCATTTAGACCCCGCAGTTGTGCGCCGCGCTGCATTTGTGCTACTTCTGAGAGTAATATTTCTAGGTATTGTCCAGCTAGGATTAGGTTTTCTTTTAATACTCTAGGTATGGGTAGACTTTTCAAGGCAATGCCAAAACTGTGAGGGGGTAGGGTCAATAAAAAACTGTTCATGGTAATGAGACAAATGACGGAACGGAGAAGCAAAAAACTAGCTCGTTCCCATCCCAAAGGTAGCGCTACTAGAGAAAGGAAAATTAGTTCTGAGCCTAGTAAATGGCCTAATTTGGGAATAGGTACTTGTAAAGACCAAGTCCAAATAAGTGCGATCGCACCATATCCAATTAAGTTAGACCAAGCATGATATTTTAACAACGCTGTCCCAATGACAATGATTAGGGACAGTTGCAATCTTAAAGGTAATGAAAGATTAAACATTATTTGTTTTTACAAATTTGGCAATTCCAAAAGCCACACCAAAGCATAACCCTGAGCCTAACAACCCAGCAATGCTAGTACCTATTTGTCCTAAACCTTGAATTCCATAATCTGCAAATGGGGTAGGTATATTGACTCTCACTACTTCTGCTAAATTAATAAAACCTAAACTTTCGGCAACTCTTTCTAAACCATCTGGCCATGCGGAAGCAAATAGGGAAAGTACACCAGCTATTAAAAAAACGCTCACGATAGGAACTAACCAACCTTGAAATCTTTGTTCTTCTCCGGGTAATAAATCTGGTCTGGTTGTGCCTAAATAAGTTAATACACCGCCAGTAATTAAACCTTCACCAATGCCAATTAAAATATGTACTCCTGTCATGGTGGGTAAAACAACTATAGATGGTGCTATTCCTGATAGGGCTAACTCAATTGCACAAGCTATGGCAGCAGCAACAACACTAAAAGCTGCGGCAATACCTCCTACTAAGGGCAAGCGTTTTTGAGGACTTCCTAGTAGTTTTTGTAAGGTTTGGGTTAATATCCAACCTGTCCAAACTCCAATAACTGCCATGTTGAAAATGTTTGCACCTAAAGCGGTAATTCCACCATCAGCAAATAGTACAGCTTGAATAATTAATACGGTAGCAATACATAATATTCCCGCCCAGGGACTACCTAAAATAATGGCGGCTAATGTTCCTCCTAATAGGTGGCCGCTAGTCCCTCCTGCAACTGGAAAATTAATCATTTGGGCGGCAAAAATAAAGGCTGTGGTTAAGCCTAAGATGGGAGCGCGACGAATACCAAAAGCTGTTTTTGATCGCTTGACAGCAATAAATAAAGCTACCACACTGGCTAAACTGGTAGCACCTGCTACGGCTACAGAAACGAATCCATCAGGTATATGCATGAAAATCCCTGTCTTTGTCTTTTTTCACACTAATTTAAACAAGAGAATTACTCTTCTCTCTTGTTTATACAATGACTTATTTAATGATTTTTTGGGTGTTACTTAGGGAATATTTATGATAAAAAATACTGTGAATATTGTACTTATATTTTCCACTGTTAATATTTGTATGTTTGTCTAAGTAGGTAGACACAAATAAACATAACTTGTAACAAAATGTAAATTGCTTGAAACCCTTACAATTGCCTGATTCGCCTTTGCTGCATTCGCCATGACATAGTTATAGATTTTTCCGCCTGCCTACTTAGTAGATAACAATTTATGGAAAAAACATAATCATGCGATCGCATGATTATGTTTTTCATTGATTGAGAGTTAAAAAATACAGATAAAATCCTGTAAATCCTGATTGAGACAAAAGGATAAAAATAGTACTTCATCTCCTCAATAATTTACATAGATTACGGTAAATTACTGAGAAGCCGCTATTACACTTACAACTAGCTGTAAAGCAGCAATAATAAGGTTCTTGTCTGAATCCTATATTGTTCATGTCGAATAAATGCCATAATAAGCTTCGAAAAGGCAAAGTTGTCATAATTCTCCTATTGTATAGTGATAAAGATACAGATACTAAACCGATAAAATTAACCAACTCTTTAATACAAAATATACATGTTAGGAGTTGTGCATTGACAAAAAAACTCGTCCATGGGTAATAAGCAGCAGCAATGTTAGTCAGATTTTCCACAATGTAGTCGCGCACAACTAAAGTGAATAAGTTCCTTTGCAATTCATACCAATTAGAAATTATGTTTTCAGAGCGCATTGTTTCTAAACGAACAAATGCTTGAAGTGAACAAAATATCTGTGTTTCAATTCCTTGGCTATCTCTAACCATAAATCGACAAATTCCACATACTTGTTTGATGGCTCTATGAAAACTTTCAATCCCCCAATGAGTATCATGAATTGTCACAAATTCACTTTTGGTGATTTGATTGAGAGCTTCTTGATCTGGTAGATACAGTATATAGTCTCTAGAGTCTTCTTTGTTGAAGTCTTGCCTAAACAGTTTGATCAATCCAAATGCTCTGAAATATAGAAAACCCAATTTCTGGTTCTTTAAAAATTTTAATTTAAAAATTTTAAGCTTTCTACCCCTGAATACCAACTGTCTCCTGTAACTATTCTTGGTTTTACACCCTAATCAATCACTTCCTTGAGAATTTCCTGAAAGTAATCGTTCTTCCTCTTTCCCACCTTTTTGTCGTATATTCTGTAATTTATTGGTACTGAAGTTCCATACACATCACTGTAGTACAGTGTGATTAAATTTATTCCTTTGATGCTCTTATGATACTTCCCAGACCAAGAATAACTGATTAATTCTGCAGTTTTTAGGTCACTATACAATTTGTCTACTACTGTGTCATCTACACTTAAAATCCCTCCTACTATATTTATGATTTTCTTTACTGTATCCAATAAATCCTTCGGTTTCTATCTCTCTCTGAGGAATAATCTATTCACACTGTCATGTGAAACGTTTTCCAATATCTCTACCAATCTACAATATCCCCCATGCATGCTTTGGTTCTGATAGCAATAACAGAGTATAATGTTCCAGATTGCATTCTGCTGTAGAAGGTTTAGTTATTTCTCTAATTCTCCGATACCTGCTAAGTAGATGACATTCTTTATCACTATACTATTTTGCTAGTTGATGATATCAATGGATAAGTCCTATATATTTATATACATTTTATGTTAGAAAGTATGGTCACAAATCTACCACTCTTTACATAAAGGAGCATCTCATCTATATTTATTTGAGCTATCCTTTGACTCCCAACAAGGGGTAATATCTACCCAATCCTATAATCATAAGGGTTTCGGCGATTATCAAGATACTTTATATACCCTAAGTCCTTCTGATTCTTCTCAATTACTTCCTGATACGCATTAGTTACGCATTAGTTAGGAGGTTGGGAGTTCTAGTATTAATTATTTATCAAGTTTGTAAGGGTTTAGAATTGCTAACCCTATATGGTTTGGTTATTGGGTTTGGAATGGAGATAGAGTATAATTTAAGTTATACCCTCAGTCGGAAGAGAGGCATGACTACTTACAAAAAACTCCTAAATTCCTCTCAATTGTCGTTTTCTCAATTCCTGCATGAGCAAAGCAATTGTCATTCCTATTCCCACAATAGCTGTCAAGTAAAATAAACTAATTAACCGTATTAACATTGGTGGTTGTATTCCTTCAACTTCCACCAATTGGGTTACTTTAATAGGTGGAAATTGACGATTACTAACTTCTACCTCTACTTTATGGGGAGCGCCATCAAAAAATTGTGATCGCCATACTAATTTACCATCTTGACTGGGAAATCCCTTATAAGCAAAAACCGTTAGCTCCTTTTCTAAAGCAATGGCTTTTACATCTAAAACCGCATCTTTAATCGGTTTTCCCATATTATCGTTGACCTCAACTGAGAAATTCGCCAACTTCCCTACAGTCGCGTTTTTATCACCGTCAATTTTTACATCTAAATTCTGTGACTTCACCACTGATGGGGTAATATTTTCTGTTTTATAGTCATGTTCACTCCCATGAGCTTCAGCAACTTCCCCACTGATATTAATAAATAATAATGTCACTATGGCAATTACTGTTAAACCACTTAATAACAACCGTACAGATTGAGGAGCAATTTCTCCATCCCTCAATTCTTCATGTCCACCAATTACCCAACCACCTAATAATCCTATTGATAATAAAATAGATGCTACCACAGCAAAATACTTATATTTTACAGGATTTTCCCGAATATAAAAGTTCAGATTCTCCTGATAAGGAGCAAAAGCATTAGCTACCAAAGGAGCAACTTTTACTGACATTTTATAATTGCCACGAATTGGTAGAACCTGCTGAAATTCTAGCTTACCTTTTAGGGCAGCTACTTCCAGTTCTAACAACTTCGTTCCTTCCACCATTGGAAAATCTGTTGTTACCCAAGGAGTCGGTTTTGGCGTAGAAATCTCTAAATTAATTAACGCATTTTCTAAAAGTTTCCCACTAGCATCAACAGCTTCTAAAGTAAACATTACCGGAGATTGTGCTTTTTCTGTTGCGGCTTCAAGTGGAAAAATACGCTCTAACAGTGGATTAGTGGAAAGTATAACTTTAGATTTAGGAGTTTGGGAAACACCAACTAAGGAATAAAGAATTGATAAGCTAATGTAAACAGCAGTGATAACTACAAAAAGTCGATATTTTTTCATGGTTAATTAGATATTAAGCGTAGATAAGCGCAGATAAAGGCAGAAGAATATTTTAGTTACAGCAGATTACATCTCAATGAAGTCATATCTAATGTTAACTGTAGGGGTTTAGCAATGCTAAACCCTAATAAATTCTACTATCTAATATGTTTAGTGACAGCCAATACCTAATGTATGGTGACGTACTGAGTGTGTTGCATTATGAGCAGCAGGATAAGTAGAAAACAATGCAGTCCAAATTACTAAGGAAGATAACAACATATAAAGAGTTACCTGTACTGGCTTGGATAAGGTAATACCTGCTGTTTTCTGTAATACTGAGCTAGAAGAAAAAGTTGTCATTTTTGAACTCCCGTAACTAATGAAAGCTAATTTATCAAATTAAAGTCTATTTTGCCGTTCAGTGACAATCAATATACAGCACAGATTACAAGTGAATCAGGTACACAATATGGTCATAAACCAAGCTGCGCTATCAAACATCAAGCAGCTTTTACTCCTGAGTTCTGTTGTATATCATTAACCCAGGTAATATCCACAAATCCTCACACTTTCTTTGCTTTGCATCGTTCTCACATTTCTATTTCTAACTTATTGACAAAGATTCCTATTTTTTATAGGATACATAACATAAAACTAATTGCAAATTATTCGTAATTTATTGGTAGGTTGTATCCCTCTTAACCTCATGTCTGATAACTTTACTCAGAGTAAAGAGAAACTTTGGAATCGTCGTCAAGTCCTGAAACTAGGATTATTTGGTGGCGGAGTAGCATGTACGGGAGCATTGTTGCAAATCCTAGATATAAAAAACAATACTTCTGTGAGAATTCCACCAATGGAAATGCCTGATTCTCATGATGCTACTAACCCTATGCAAGTATTACGAAACTTTGATTATGGGACAATTAAGCGTGAAAATGGACGGATTATTCGAGAATTTCAGTTAACTGCTGGCACTTCTACCATTCAGCTTAACAGTGCTGTCTCATACAATATTTGGAACTTAAATGGACGCATCCCTGGTCCAACATTACGAGCTAAAGAAGGTGAAAGAATAAGAATACTTTTTCTCAATAAAGCTGGACATTCGCATTCTTTACATTTTCATGGTGTACATCCTTCAGAAATGGATGGGGTACGTCCAATTAGTAATGGTAAAGCAACTATATATGAATTTGATGCTGAACCCTATGGCATCCACTTATATCACTGTCATGTAGAACCTGTAACCCGTCACATTGCAAAGGGGTTATATGGAATGGTTATTATTGATCCTCCGAAACCTCGTCCACCTGCGGATGAAATAGTTTTAATCATGTCTGGCTATGACATAAATGATGATAACCGGAATGAATATTATGCATTTAATGGATTGCCTCATCATTATATGCACAATCCTATTCAAATTTATCAAAATCAATTAATTCGTTTATATGTTCTAAATATGATTGAATTTGACCATGCTGTGACGTTTCATCTCCACGCTAACTTTTTTGATGTTTATCGTTCTGGGATGACGATGACTCCCAGTGAGAAAACCGATGTTTTGACTATGGGTGTCGCAGAAAGGCATATTTTGGAATTTGCGTTTCGTTATCCAGGTAAGTATATGTTTCATCCACATCAGGATGCCTTGGCTGAAAACGGATGTATGGGACAGTTTGAAGTCATAGCCGAAAAAGATACTAAAACTCCCGTAAAGCCAACCTGAGCTAACTTTCAAGTGTCCTTGCCAATATTTTTTCTCTTAATTTTGAGACTAATTTCCATTTGTATAAGCAAATTATCAGTTGTGGATACTCATAGTAATTTAAACCATGTGTTCATTCATAAGGAAAAATGTGACGATGGAAGAAAATTTAAGCAATTTACTGGACTTACCAGGAGTAACAGTAGAATCTTGGCATTATTCAGACAGTTCCGTTAGTTTTAATTTGAGCATTCTCATCTCAGGAATTCACTGTCCCTATTGCCGTAAATATACAACAGAATTAGATCAAGTTAGACCTATTTTAGTGAGAGATTTACCCACTTTTGGTAAACAAGTTCACTTGAATTTAACACGGTGTCAGTTTTATTGTCGATTTTGTCAACGTTACGTCACAGAACAACTGGAATTTATTAATTGGCGCAGAAAGTACACAAAAAGATACAAAGAAATGATTTACTATCTAGTTCATAATTCCAGTATTGAAAAAGTGACTAAACAGGAAGACCTCAGCATTGAACAAGTTAACAATATTGTTAACTTGTTCAATCACGAGGAAAAAACTAAGATGGCTTTTAGTTAATTTAATTAATTCTATTCAAGCAAATTACTGGAATCATCATCTTAAAGAAAGAAGAACTTAGTTTATAAAGGTAAATATAAGTCGATTTTCCGTATGTATTATGCTAAATTAACTTCCTGAAAACCATCAAACCCTTGCCATTCAAAAAATACAGGCTTTATTATTATATAATAATATCTTAGAGGTCTTTCATGGATTTTAGTTTTTTACCTTGATTCTCCAACAAAGTTTTGATGTTTAATTAATACTTTGGCATAACAAGCACTGAAGAATAATATAAATTTTATTCACGAAGTATATCTGGGTTTTAATGAGTTTTTTTCTCTATTAACTGTTTATCCCACTTCAATGATCCGCATTAGTCAGAAAGAAAAGTTTAAGGGCTGTTATGTTAAATCTTTACGAGTTGAAGGTGAATATTACTCAGAGTCTGTAAAGTAAAGACCCCATGCCGTTTTGATAGAGATAGCTGTAATGGAGTCTAGTACTGCCGTGAATTCAAAATGCCTCTTTCAGAAGAGCTAAGCTAACAAAATAGTGCTTCCAGCAGGCTGCGGCAACAAACTTCAAATATATACGGCGTGAGCTTTTCAGAGATTTGGAATGGTTCGTTTATTTACGCCGTACTGTTCTAGTTAGTTATTCTTGTTTTTGATTTCGCATTTCCAAGCGCTTACCTGGGAATGAGTATCTGAATTAGATTATAGCTTTCAATGCTATAAATTTAGGGCATTAAAGGGCATTAATTTTAAAAAATTATAAATTTATACTCCATATTCAAAAAATAGTTGATAAATAATTGCATCTATGATAAATACCTATAAACGACTACTAAAAATACTTATCAGTTTTTTTTGATTAGATATCAGAAACAACTTTTACCCAATTCCCAATACTAGAGTAAAAATGATCAAATCCCGGTACATATTTTTGTCTATTGCTGCTTGTTTCATTGTTTCCCTGAGTTCTTGCAGTGGAGAAATACCATCAGCGAATATTCAATCAACATCAAGTACAGCAACAGTTACAGAAACTACCACCCACAGTGGTCACGGTAGCAAAGCCAAAATTAATATTAATAGTGCTATTTTATCAGAATTGGATAAATTTGAAGCTAAACTAGGTATTTCAGCCTTATCTAACAAAATTCAAGCTAGTCGTCCCTATGCTTCTCCAAAAGATTTAGTTGCCAAAAAGGTAGTTACTGAGCAACAGTTTGACCAAATTAAAGATATGGTGACTGTGGAGGAAGTGCTTCTCTCAGGAGAAGCGAAAGACGTTGACTACATGACAAAATTGGGATTAATGAAGGGGCATCTTTTAGTAGCAAAAGAACTCCTAGAGCAGAATCAGCCGAAACAAGCTGAACCTCATATTGGACACCCAGTTGAAGAGATTTATGTTGATGTTGAAGAACAGCTAAATGAGCGCAAGGTTAAGGAATTTAAAACCAATTTGGTGAGTTTGACTAACTTAGTCAAATCTAATCCTACAGATGCCAAGATTAAAACTAATTTAACCACTTCGATGGCAAATGTACATGGTGCGATCGCAGCCTTAGCACCCGAACAACGCTCAAAACCAGAATTCGTACTACAGGTAATCAACGGGTTGTTAGATTCAGCTAACGCCGAATATGACGCAGCTATAGCCAATGGAAAAATTAGCGCCCCAATAGAATATCAGGATTCTCGCGGCTTTGTAATCTACTCTCATGAACTATATAAAACCATCTCCAGCGCAATGGCACAATCGGATCCTGAAGCGCACAAAGCCATAGATACTACTTTGACTGAACTATTAAAAGTTTGGCCTGCTGCTATCCCACCCGCACAAGCAGTCAAAACCCCTAATGATGTTACCAAACTAGTGAAAACCATAGAGGAAAACACTCAGAAAATATTGGAAAAAGCTAACACTAAAACACAAAGTTAGTATTTTTACACCATTGGAAACACAGAATAACAAGTTTAAAATGAGTAAGAAGAGAAGAAATAGTTAGGAGTTAAGAGTCAGGATAGTTTAATTTTTCAACACATAAACATAAGAAGAGTGTAACTTCTAACTCATAACTTATAACTAATAACTCTTCATTTGAAATTTTGCTTATCTTAACAACTGATGCAAGAACTCGACCACCAAAGAACAATTGACATACTCAACGCCATCATGGAATTTGAACTAGCTGGAGTAGTTCGCTACACCCATTATTCCTTGATGGTAACTGGTCCAAACCGCATCCCAATTGTAGCTTTTTTCAAAGCCCAAGCTAGTGAATCCCTACTTCATGCCCAACAAGTAGGAGAAATTCTTACAGGTTTAGAGGGACATCCTACCCTGAGAATTGCCCCAATGGAAGAAACCTTCAAACATACAGTCAAGGATATATTGACAGAAAGTTTATCCCATGAAAAGAAAGCACTGGATATGTACAAAAGTCTTCTAGAAACCGTCACTGCTGCCAGCATATATCTCGAAGAATTTGCTCGCGGTATGATTGGACAAGAAGAGATGCACAATCTCGAACTGAAAAAAATGTTACGTGATTTTAGCTAATATTTCAAAGTTATTGGTCACTAGTTCAAGGACTAATGACCAATGACCAATGACCAATGACCAATGACCAATGACCAATGACTAATAACTAATAACTATGAACCTTAGTACAGCCTTACCTACTTTTGTAATTACCCTTCGAGAAGGAGTAGAAGCAGCCCTTGTTGTAGGTATTGTCCTAGCTTTTTTGAAAAAAGCTAAACAATCCCGACTCAATTCTTGGGTATACGCTGGTGTTGCTGTTGGTATCTTAGTCAGTGCGTTGATAGGCGTTTTATTCACTTGGCTAATTAAAATACTCGGTTCAATTAATCCTCAATACACTTCTGTAGTTGAACCAATTTTAGAAGGTGTATTTAGTATATTAGCAATACTTATGCTCAGTTGGATGCTGATCTGGATGACGAAACAAGCCAGATTTATGAAAGCACAAGTTGAGGTAGCCGTTACAGAAGCATTAACACAAAATTCAAATGCTGGTTGGGGAGTTTTTACTTTAGTTTTAGTAGCCGTTATCCGCGAAGGATTTGAAACAGTTTTGTTTGTAGCTGCAAATTTTCAACAAGGTTTATTACCCAGTTTAGGTGCAATTGGTGGTTTAGGAGTAGCAGCAACAATTGGTGTCTTATTATTTAAATGGGGTGTAAAAATTAATATTCGCCAATTCTTCCAAGTAATGGGAATTTTATTAGTCTTAATTGTGGCTGGTTTAGTAGTTTCAGCTTTACAAAGCTTTGATGAAGCTACAGCTAATCTTGCTCTGAGTAGTCGATCATCAGAAAATCTGTGTTTCTATTATGAACACTTTACCAAAGTTCACTCTTGTATCTTAGGTCCAATGGTTTGGAATACTGCTAAAATCTTACCTGATGAGCACTTTCCTGGTATTATTCTTAGGTCTTTATTTGGTTACAGAGATAAACTCTATATAGTACAAGCAGTAGGATATTTGGGGTTTTTACTAAGCATTGGTGCGTTGTATTTCCGCAGCATTATGGGTGGAAAAACTCCAAGTCAAAAACGCTTTCCTCTAGCTCAAAAATAAGAACGTTTTGTGGAAACTAAAGAAAAGGCAAAAAGTACTGTAGGGTTGTGTAAAAATCAAAGCTGACTCATGATTCCTGAATTATGATATTTTACTCAAAATACTTTTTCCAACTCCTGACAAGCTTTTTCAATGGCATTTAGACTACCTGGATTTACAAGCCCATAATAATCAAACACATAAACTCGATTATTTTTAGTGGCTTTTAACTCCTGCCAAAAAGGTTCTTCTTTCAAGGAATTTAATAGATGTGGTTCAGCATTAACAATAATTAAAACATCTGGATTTGCTTCTAAAACTTTTTCAGCGGAAAGTGTTACATATCCACCAATTGGACTATTACGTTGTAATTCTGAAGGTATGTTTTTCGCTCCAAATTTGGACATTAAATCCCCAGCCCAACTGTTTTTATTTTGTGTTAAAATCGGTTGACGACTCACCAGAATTAAAGTAGAAATATTTTGGTTTTGATTAGCAGTTAAAAAGTTTTTGTAACTATTTAATAATGGTTGGGGATCTATATCTATTTTGTTAGCAAGTGTTTTAGTTAATTCTTCTAAAGAATGCCAGCTATTTACTTTCGTGGATAAAGTTGGTATTTCTAATTGCTGAAGTTTTTGCAAAGGTACATTAGAAAATCCTGTTGCACCAATTACTAGATCTGGCTTTAAAGAAACAATTTTTTCTAAGTTAGGTGCATTTTGTCCCTCACTAATATGAGTAATACCTTGCAATCTTGAGTCCTTTTTAAATAAGGAGCTACCAGAAATTCCTACAAGTTTTGTTTGATCAAGTTGAGAAGATAATATCAGCAGCAAGAGATGAAAGTGCGATGACGCTTTTCGCTGATGTGTGTTGTTCTGTGATGATATTTGATTTTGTTGGTGATGTTTGAGTCTTAGCTGTGCTACAGGAGCATAATAGGAGAGTTAAGAGGAGTGCTATTATAGATAATTTCCAACGCATAATTAATTATTTTTTTACGCATAGTAACGCGGAGGTTTTTGGAAATGAATACGAGAGGAGTGTATTTTTATTATGGTTTAATTATCTAAAATCTGCTGTAAATCTTCTGGGGTATTACAGTTAAATAGCATATCTGGTTCTGATAATGGTAAATGTGCAACTAACTGGATATAGCTTTAGCAACTGTTAAAATGAGCGTCCTCCTTGGTTGATAAAACCTAATAATAAAGCCAAAGAGTGACGGCGATAGAAACCGCAGAAAATGTTGCCTGTTGAGTATTTTTTACTCAACAGGCAACATTTTCTGCGGCTACATTATCTAGTCTATTTACCCAATCTTGCAACACTTCTATTCGCAAGTTGGGTAAGTTGCAAGCTAATAATAATACCCATTCTGTTTTGACTTTCTCTAGTGCTTGTACAAGGCCTACTAGGCCTCCTTCTGCTTTAATGGAGTTTTCTTATATAAATTCACATCCGGATAAGTGCAAGTGTTGATATCTTTCTGTCCAAGGTGTGACTATTATATATATGGTATCAGTACAACTTTTAGCGACAGTACAAACCTTTTCCAATAAGGGTATACTCTGAATAAGAATTAAAGCTTTATCCTCTCCCATGCAAGAACTTTGACCACCTCTTAGGACTATGGTGCTTAATGTAGTCATAGGAACAAAATATTTTTTGCTACGTTTTTTCACAAATCTGTTGTCACTATCACACGAGCTTTAACGCTAGGGTACATCCTGATTCTGATAAGAAAACAAGTACATATAATTAATTATTATGACAGTACCGTAAAATTCGAATATTTAATATTATATTAATAAGTGTAAAAATCACACTAATTTTGCGGATATTTACAATAGTAGATGTATTATTTATCATCCATGAGGGAATTATCTAACTGCCATGTCTAATTATAATCAAGTAGTTGCTAAAGATACTAACTTTTTAGCACCTATCAATAATATAGGGTTCATTAAATATGAACAGGGTGATAAAGAAACAGCGATTCAACAATGGCCACAAGCTATAAAAATTAATAATCAATCTGCGGAAGCCAGCTTAGCTTTAGCTGTGGCTTTATATGCTACAAGTCAACAACAACAGGCTTATCAGTTAGCAGAAAAGGTATTAAAATTAGACAAAAATTTTGCTGATTTTCACTGCATGGAAAAGCATTTATGGCGTTAAAGCATAATTACAGATGCTCATAAATTCCTATCTACTCCCCAGATCAGAACCTTGTTATCAAAGTTGCGTTAATATCCACAAGTAAGTACCTGGGCACAATTAATTAAACATTTTTGGGAAAAACAGGAATCTCTGTATTGCTTATCTGTTCCCTGTTAAAAGTTCCCTCCTCTAAATGTAAAGTTTATTCTGTATGACTACTGATCTCATATCCCTAGTTTTTTGAAAAACTCGGGGATTTTATTGTTCTTCATGACCTTTAGGTTAAAATATCAATATAGCTAGAGTATAGGTTAACACCAATGACACAAGAATTAATAGACCTCAGAAATAGTACGTTACAAGGACGTTACATAGATGCTTTAGCACTTATAAATGAATTACAAGGAATGAGTAAACAAGCAATTCTGGGTAATATCCAATCTTATTTAAAGATTTTACTGATTCACTTAATTAAAAATAAAATAGAAGAGGAGTTGACAAATTCCTGGTCTGCTTCTATTCGTAATTCAATGAGAGAAATAAAAAAATGAATATCAAAGATAATAATAAATCTTACTAGATTAATCAAGATGAATGGGAAATTTTCATAGAAGAGGAAGTAATTTAAGATGCTATAGCTAATGCAAGTTCGGAAGTCATAAATGGGATTGATAATCAATTTTAACTAGCTGGGATAATATATAGACAACAGTTAATTGCAACGGCTTTAGATTTATAACTTTAACTTATTCCTATTCAGCTAAAGAATTACCCACTGTTGTAGCGGAAGCATTCACTCAGCTACCCGATGGTGAAGATTTGAAAATAGGAAAAAGGTAATCAGGAATCAAAAGATCCAGGGCGAAGGCATGTAAATATGGTAGATATATACTAAGAAATGAGAAAGGTAGCGAGGGCTGATGATATGGAGGTTCACGAATGAGGCTCTGATGGTAAAGTCATTGTAAAAGTAGAAGAAGAAAGTCCCAAAAAGTGTGAAG
>ERZ1034427.14-NODE-14-length-42243-cov-32.383166_pt1 | contig 42243 bp, 39 predicted proteins | sample MGYA00520607_ERZ1034427 | MGnify/ENA primary metagenome ERZ1034427 (study PRJEB33736, sample SAMEA104288489) | Azolla caroliniana | place: Brazil | collected 1987 | study: EMG produced TPA metagenomics assembly of the PRJEB19522 data set (Is there foul play in the... | reverse complement strand
CTAATTGAGTTTTTTGACCAACCTATGAAAGCCATGGTTCACTCTGCTTTCCATATACCTTCTTTATTTAATCCCTCTACCTTAGACCTGAATCCTTACAAAAAGATAAGCAGCATTCTTGCAATTAATAATCTAAATCCGCCCATGAAAAAATCCCCTGCCGTGAGGTAGGGGATTTTCTTGTTACTTACCTAAAACGAGCAGTCAGGATCAACCAAACTTACCAGCAGTAGAAGCAATGAGGAACGCTGCGTAAGTGACAATGTAGCCAACAGTGAAGTGAGCTAAACCAACCACACGAGCTTGAACAATGGAGAGAGCAACGGGCTTGTCTTTCCAGCGAACTAAGTTAGCCAGAGGAGTACGCTCGTGCGCCCAAACCAAGGTTTCGATCAACTCTTGCCAGTAACCTCTCCAAGAGATGAGGAACATGAAACCAGTTGCCCAGATTAGGTGTCCAAAAAGGAACATCCAAGTCCAAACAGACAGGTTGTTCATGCCGTAGGCGTTGTAACCGTTAATCAACTGAGCAGAGTTAGCCCAGAGGTAATCACGGAACCAGCCCATCAAGTAGGTAGAGTTTTCGTTGAACTGAGCAACGTTACCTTGCCAAATACCTAGATGTTTCCAGTGCCAGTAGAAAGTTACCCAACCAATGGTGTTCAACATCCAGAACATAGAGAGGTAGAAAGCATCCCATGCGGAGATATCGCAAGTACCGCCACGGCCGGGACCGTCGCAGGGGAACGCATAGCCGAAGTCCTTTTTATCGGGCATCAGCTTAGAACCACGAGCATCCAAAGCACCTTTAACAAGTACCAAGGTTGTGGTGTGGATAGCCAAGGCGAAAGCGTGGTGAACCAAGAAGTCGCCAGGGCCAATTGTTAAGAAGAGGGAGTTAGTACCAGAGTTGATGGCATCTAACCAGCCAGACAACCAAACGTTACCGTAGTTGGGGTAGGCTGTGTAGGCTACGCTATCGGGATTAGACAACAAAGTGTCTAAGCCGTAGAGTAATTTACCGTGAGCAGCTTGAATGAACTGAGCAAATACTGGCTCAATCAAGATTTGCTTTTCAGGAGTACCGAAAGCAACTACTACGTCGTTGTGAACGTACAAGCCCAAGGTGTGGAAGCCCAAGAAGAGAGATACCCAGCTGAGGTGGGAAATAATCGCTTCTTTATGCTGCAAAATCCGGTCTAATACGTTGCCCTTGTTTTGTTCGGGGTCGTAGTCACGTACCCAGAAGATGGCGGCGTGGGCGAAAGCACCAACCATCAAGAAACCCGCGATGTACTGGTGGTGGGTGTAGAGTGCTGCCTGTGTTGTGTAGTCCTTAGCAATGAAAGCATAAGGAGGCAGAGAGTACATATGTTGCGCCACCAAGGAAGTGATGGTTCCCAGTGCTGCCAATGCCAAAGACAGTTGGAAGTGCAGGGAGTTGTTGATGGTATCGTACAGGCCTTGGTGAGGTAGGTTGAACTGACCTTCACTCTTGCTACCGGGAACTAAACCGGATTTGGAGTTCAGCATTTCTTTGATGCTGTGACCAATTCCAAAGTTAGTGCGGTACATATGACCGGCAATGATGAATAATACAGCGATCGCCAAGTGGTGGTGAGCCATATCGGTTAACCACAGGGATTCTGTTTGGGGGTGGAAACCGCCCAAGAAGGTAAGAATCGCTGTACCAGCACCAGTGGAAGTACCAAATAAGTGGCCAGCGGTGTCAGGGTTCTGAGCATAGACACCCCAGTTACCTGTGAAGAAGGGGGTTAACCCTGCTGGGTGGGGAGCAGCAGTCAGGAAGTTATCCCAGCCTACGTGGATACCACGAGATTCCGGGATAGCAACGTGAACCAAGTGACCAGTCCAAGCTAAGGAGCTAACACCGAACAAACCACCCAGGTGGTGGTTCAGACGTGGTTCTGCACTCTTAAACCAAGAGAGGCTAGGACGGAACTTGGGTTGCAAGTGCAACCAACCAGCGAATAGGAACAATGCTGCCAACAGGAGCAAGCCTACAGAACCGGTGTACAGTTCTTGGTTTGTCCGCATCCCGATGGTGTACCACCAGTGGTAAACACCGGAATAGGCAATGTTTACAGGATTGCTTGCGCCAGCTTGGGTGAAAGCTTCAACTGCTGGAGCACCGAAGTGGGGATCCCAAATCGCATGGGCGATAGGACGGACATGGAGGGGATCTTTAATCCACTGTTCAAAGTTACCTTGCCAGGCTACGTGGAACAGGAGGCTGGATGCCCACAGGAAGATGATTGCCAAGTGACCGAAGTGAGTGGCGAAAATCTTTTGGTAAAGATTTTCTTCTGTCATGCCATCGTGGCTTTCAAAGTCGTTGCCTGTAGCGATCGCATACCAAATCCGACGAGTAGTCGGGTCCTGTGCGAGATCCTGGCTAAATTTTGGGAATTTTGTTGCCATAGGTTTTGATATGTCCTCTGACCTTTAGCCATCAGGTATCAGAAAAATTTTAGATTCTAGATTTTGGATTTTGGATTGAATCTAAAATCCCTTCGGGTGTGGCTACGGAGTTAGGGTAGCTTCACGAAGTGGTATGACAGTCGCTTATGGGGAAAACCACCATAGAGAAAGAACTTGCTGCGATACCTTACTAAAATCCAAAATCCAAAATTCAACTGATTGCTACCCTACTGAAAGGATATGTGCATGGAAGAATGCCCAAGTTGTAGCAATTCCTCCAAGTAGGTAGTGAGCCACACCTACAGCCCGACCTTGAGTAATGCTCAATGCGCGGGGTTGAATAGTAGGAGCTACCTTCAGTTTATTATGCGCCCAAACTATGGACTCAATTAGTTCTTGCCAGTAGCCACGACCACTGAACAGGAACATTAAGCTGAATGCCCAAACGAAGTGAGCGCCTAAGAACATGAGTCCATAAGCAGACAGTTCACTGCCGTAGGAGTTGATGACTTGTGTAGCTTGCGCCCACAGGAAGTCACGCAACCAACCGTTGATGGTGATGGCACCCTGAGCAAAGTTACCACCAGTTATGTGTTCTACTACACCATCTGCATCTACAGTACCCCATACATCAGATTGCATTTTCCAGCTGAAGTGGAAAATAACAATTGACAAAGAGTTATACATCCAGAACAGTCCCAGGAATACATGGTCCCAACCTGATACTTGACAAGTACCACCACGACCAGGTCCGTCACAAGGGAAGCGGAAGCCTAAATTTGCCTTGTCTGGAATCAGACGAGAACTGCGGGCGTACAATACACCCTTGAGCAGAATAAGAACAGTTACGTGAATGGTAAAAGCGTGGATGTGGTGAATCAAAAAGTCTGCTGTACCCAAAGTTATGGGCATCATTGCGACTTTACCACCTACAGCTAATACACCGCCACCAAAAGCGTAGCTAACTGGTTCTAAAGCATTGGGTGCTGTACCACCTGGAGCCAGTGTGTGCAGGTTTTGTACCCACTGAGCAAACACAGGTTGTAACTGAATTGCTGCGTCAGAGAACATATCTTGGGGACGACCCAAGGCACGCATTGTGTCGTTGTGAATGTACAAACCAAAGCTGTGGAAGCCGAGGAAAATACAAACCCAGTTGAGGTGAGAGATTATAGCGTCACGGTGACGAATCACACGATCTAGAACGTTGTTTTGGTTAAGAACGGGATCGTAATCCCGCACCATGAAGATTGCTGCGTGAGCAGCACCACCAACAATCAAGAAACCACCGATCCAAATATGGTGAGTGAAGATACACAATTGTGTAGCGTAATCAGTTGCCAAGTATGGATAGGGAGGCATCGCGTACATATGATGGGCGATGATGATTGTCAAAGAACCCAAGAAGGCCAGATTAGTAGCCAACTGAGCGTGCCACGAGGTGGTCATGTTTTCATAAAGACCTTTGTGACCTTCACCAGTGAAGGGGCCTTTATGGTTCTCTAGGATATCTTTGATGCTGTGACCGATACCCCAGTTGGTACGGTACATATGACCAGCGATGATGAACAGTACAGCGATAGCTAAATGGTGATGAGAAATATCAGTCATCCACAAACCGCCTGTTACGGGGTTCAAACCACCTTTAAAGGTCAGAATGTCAGCATAAGTTCCCCAGTTCAAAGTGAAGAAAGGTGTTAAACCGTTGGCAAAGCTGGGATACAACTCTGTCAACAGATCCTTATTCAAAATAAATTCGTGGGGCAAGGGTATATCTTTAAGAGCAACGCCTGCATCCAAAAGCTTGTTGGTTGGTGCGGACACATGGATCAAGTGACCTGCCCATCCCAAGGAACCACAACCTAGCAATACTTGCAAGTGGTGATTCAGCATGGACTCCACGTTTTGGAACCATTCCAGTTTAGGAGCGCGTTTGTGGTAGTGGAACCAGCCAGCAAACAGGAATAAACCTGCTAATACCAAGCCGCCAATTGCAGTGCAGTAGAGTTGGAAGGAGTTGGTAATACCCCAGCCACGCCATACTTGAAACAAGCCAGAGGTGATTTGAATACCGTGGAAGCCACCGCCAACATCACCGTTTAAAATGTCTTGTCCCACAATAGGCCAAACTACTTGGGCACTGGGCTTAACTCCTAATGGATCGGTCAGCCAAGCTTCGTAGTTAGAGAACTTAGCACCATGGAATAACATTCCGCTTAACCAGATTGTCACTACAGCCAGGTGGCCAAAGTGCGCGGAGAAGATTTTGCGGGAAATGTCTTCTAAGTCGCTTGTATGCGTATCGAAATCGTGGGCGAGGGCGTGGAGGTTCCAAATCCAGGTTGTTGTTTTTGGACCTTTAGCTAAGGATCTATCGAAGTGTCCAGGTTGGGCCCATCGCTCAAATGAGGTGGGTACAGGGTCTTTGTCAACGATGACTCTTGCTTTTTTCTCCTCTCGCTCCGGAGGACTAATCGTCATTCGACCTCCTCTGTCAATAAGGAATGAGGAATCATGGATACCACCGAGTGAATTTTACTCGTCGTTTCCAGAGATTTTCTGGAGTCATGTGGATTTGTTGTTTCTGTTGAATTATAGAGTCTGTACTTGTACATTGTTGGAGAGATTTTAACAATAATTCAAACTCGCTAGATTTATTGTTATATCTGCCTTTTATATTCAAAGTTATTGAAAAAAAGTCAATACCTTTTCTATTTAATTTACAAACCATAACAATTCTTAAAACTTGTGCTTAATCCTGGATATAGCCGTAAATATTGCTGTTCTGGCTGTATATTTTTGTTGTTCTTCGAGTTAGATTGGAAAATTATGTCGAAAATATTACATTTTCGCAAGTTTTATGATAAAGAAGTAAAAAATTTTCATAAACATTCAGGAGGTAGGGTGCGAGGTGTAGAGGATAAAGTTTTTCTTTTTGCTACCTGTTGCCTTTTTTCTTCCCCTATACCCCACACCTTTACAATTTCCCGCAGGGTGGCTACTGGCATTGTGGGGTTGTAGTGAAGAAAACAAAAGAAAATGGTGTTGACAATCAATAAAGATGGAAAGTATGAAATCTAGGCAAAAGACGTCTCTACAGAAACTCCTTTCTCAGAGGTTCCCTATTTTCAAATGGGTAATGACATTACTGCTAATTTTGAGTTTAACCAGTTGTACTGAAAAAGCTGGAAGCCAAGAAGTATCTATTGACAATCAAAAAACAGCGTCACAAATCTCCCAAGTATGTCGGCAATTTTCAGAAACTGCACCACCAGAAGTAATTCAAGAACTGCGCCCAATTTTGGAACTTTATCAGCCACTAGTAACAATTATGACTCCTACGGCAGATGAAGTTATTGAAGACAATACTATTACAGTCCGTTTCCAGGTTAAAGACTTACCAATATTTAAAGATCCCCAATGGCAATTAGGACCTCATGTGCACGTAATTATTGACAATGAACCTTACATAGCGGTTTATGATCTAAATCAACCTTTAGTTTTATCAGACTTGTCCATAGGTACACATACATTACGTGTTTTTGCGTCGCGTCCTTGGCATGAAAGTTTTAAAAATGAAGGTGCTTATACCCAAATAAGATTTCATATTTTTACTAAAACTGATGATAACAATCCTGCCTCCAATTTACCCCTCCTGACTTATAGTAGTCCTAATGCCAGTTACGGTGCAGAACCTATTATGCTGGATTTTTACTTAACTAATGCACCGTTGCGTATTGCTGCTGAAGATAATCCTGATGATACAATCAGCGATTGGCGTATTCGTTATACAATTAATGGTGAAAGCTTCATTCTTGATCGCTGGCAGTCAGTTTATCTCAAAGGTTTTACACCTGGTAAAAACTGGGTAAAACTGGAATTCCTTGATAACCAAGGCAACCCTGTTAAAAATGTCTTTAACAGTACAGCTAGACTTATTAAGTACGAACCTAAAGGTAAAGACTCACTTTCAAGAATTGTCAGAGGGGAACTTACCGCTAATGAGGTGCGCGGTATTGTAGACCCGAATTACACAACTAAGATTCCGCTTACTAAACCTACACCTACTGTAACGCCCAAGGTTGAAGTTTCTCCCACTCCTCAACCTCAAGTAGAAAAACCACCGACTCCAGAAATTGAAGTTTCTCCCACTCCTCAACCTCAAGTAGAAAAACCACCGACTCCAGAAATTGAAGTTTCTCCCACTCCTCAACCTCAAGTAGAAAAACCACTGACTCCAGAAATTGAAGTTTCTCCCACTCCTCAACCTCAAGTAGAAAAACCACTGACTCTAGAAATTGAAGTTTCTCCCACTCCTCAACCTCAAGTAGAAAAACCACCGACTCCAGAAATTGAAGTTTCCCCCACTCCTCAACCTCAAGTGGAAAAACCACCGACTCCAGAAATTGAAGTTTCTCCCACTCCTCAAATACAACCAGCACCTGAACCGCAGGAAAAACCAAGCCCTATTGAGTCAATACAAAAAGATCAATCAAAGCTAGAAAAAACAGGATTAAGGTGATTAAGTGAGTATTTTAAGGGTAAACCTTGACTGAACCTCAAAAAATCTAATTAGCTAAAAATACTCAGTTGCAAATTTTGAGATAAGGGTTTGATAAATGCCAACCCCGCTACAGGATTGCCTATACTATCTAAGGCAGGACTCTAGCAGGGTATCGCTCCCTGATTTGGTAGGGTGGGTAACAATGCACCACTTATACCCGATTTCATGGGTAAACCAATTGTGACTGCATACTGGGCAGAAGCTTGATAATAATCCACAAGTTAAGATCACAGATTTAACAATCTGACGATGTTGGCAATTTATAAAACTGCTTTCAGAAGCTAGGAGTTGTCCTATTTTCCCCAAATCTTGTACTTGCCCAGATATACAGCATATTTTGTCGCAAATCTCAAGAGCTGATTCAATATTTTCAATGTGTTGAGTTTGGTGGAGATAGTCTGCGATCACAACATTTACCTGAGAACGAGTACCACGCACCGAAGCCAAAATCTCCGCATCTAAATATAGTTTACTACCTCCTAACTTACTTATTTAAGTATTCACAAAATAATTGCGTGCGATGACTTCCATCTTTACCAGGTAAATTATCCGCTACAGTAATAGCACCACTATTAATTAATTATCGTGGGGGTGTCCATTATCAGCTATTAACTGTTATAAGGAATTAAAGGGCATTAATGAATGTCGAACCCCAACCCAATCTAATACCCTTTCTGAACCTAAATGTTCCAGCAGATATAGAAAAGAGAAAGGTTTAATAACACTTATTAAAGGAAATATAAAAGCATTATCACCTAAGTTGTAATTAATGGGTGACTGACACGTAACTGACAGCAGATATGAACAACAAACCAGTTAGGATTAGCTACACCTAAAAGCGGAATGCGTTTAATAACACTTCCCTGTTCTCCTTGAGTTTGTGCTTGCTTAACCCAGAGAGGTAAATTATCTGGATTGATGCTTTGTAGTTTGATCAAAACTTTGATCCGACTCTAGGTATATAATATAAAATTATACCAGTTGAAAACTATGGGACAGATGTAACCCTGAGAAGCCAGACAAAATCTCAGCTCCCTCGTGTTATATCACCAGAATTACCACAAAATAAACCTTGGTTAAATACAGATAAACCATTATCTCTAAAAGCACTCAACAGTAGAATCATTATTTTAGACTTTTGGACTTATTGCTGTATTAACTGTCTGCACATATTACCAGGTTTGAAATATTTAGAACAGAAATATCAAGATAGCTTCACTATTATTCCTCTTCACTCTGAGAAATTCGATAACAAGAAGGAAATTGAAAACATGCGTCAAGCCATTCTATGTTATGACATTGAACATCCGGTTCTAGTCGATAGTGATTTTCGCGTTTGGGACAGTTATACTATCAAAGTCTGGTCTAATTTAATCATTATCGATCTACATTGATCTACAAGAATATGTGATTAGTCAATTTGGTGGAGAAGGACATCTTCCAGTAATTGAAAACATGATTATTCAGCTTTACGAGAAAAATCAAGATAACATCAATTTTCAACAATTTAGCCTTACCTTAGAAAAACACCATCAACCATTAATTACACCTCTAGCCTTTCTGGGTAAAGTATTAGCAATAGCAAGGGGTTTATTTATTGCCAACACTGGACATCACCACATAGTTATCAGTATGTTGGAAGGTGAAGTTATTCATGTAATTGGTACAGGAAGATTGGGATTAACTGATGGTGCTTTTAATGAAGCATAGTTTTATGCACCACAGGGAGTGACTTATGATAATGAGACTCAAATTCTCTAGGTTACTCATACACAAAACTATACCTTGCGACAAATTGACTTGCTGCTGGTCAATTTTTACCAATAGGTTTCAATAGGTTTCAATAAACATTAGTAAAATGGGAAAAATATGAAGAAAAAGCATATTTTTTAAAATTGTGATGATGGGATGTTTTCTTTACCGAAAGAGATTTTTAAAATAAGTAGATTTAGAGACTTGCTACTTTCGGAAATTAGAGAAAGATTAATGCAGCGAATTCGCAATAATCAACAACAGTCTCAGTGAGCAATAATCAAATCATTGGCACATATGGAAATAGCCGAAGAAATGACAGAAATAAATAGCATTAATTTAAGTTTCTCAAAGATTGTTTGTCACTCAGGATAGGTGGTAAAAACTGGCAGAAAGGAAAACTGAAAGTTAAAATATCTATATCACCTCAAGGTCAATATACTGATGAGGTGTACATTGAATTTTACCCTGATGATTTAGATGAACTATTAGCATTAGAAAATTTACAACACATTGCTAAAAATATCAATTATTATGAATAATAATATTAGACCTCTTGCAAAATTTTTTCTGTGGTATAATAGAGGGATTTGGATTTTATGTATCTTTGGTGTTCTTTGGGCTCCCGAATTCAAACATAACCGTGTTCTAACTTCTGGCTAGAACAAAGACAACCCAGTTTTATAACATAAAATTAATTCTGCAAGAGGTCTATTAATTGGCAGTAATTCAGTATGGACACCATGATCCATATCACCGAAAGCCAAAAATGCCAACAAGCAAAAATCTTTGAAAGCTATCTTTATAGCACCTTAGAGACTGAAGGATTTATTCATTACTCCCTAGCATCACAAGTTGTTAAAGTGGCAAATGATTTCTGTCACAATCAACAGAATTTAGTTCTTGCTGTTTATAGATTCGGAAAAGTTGCAATCAGAAGTTCGTCATGAAGCTGCTGAAGTAAGTGAACTATTTCCACACATTTATGGCGCGGCGCTTTGAATATTGATGCCCTATACCAAGTTATAAGTTTTCTACCTAGAGAGGATGGTTTTTTTGATTCTCTCCCAGAAGTACTAAATTGAAAATAAATAAAACGTAAGTATTCAGCTATCAGCAGTCAGCTTTTTCAGCCTAACACTGAAAATACCTATTTGATAATTAACCAATTTCTCAAAGATTGTGATTCCTAACTCCTGACCCCTGAATTCTTACAATAAAACTCAAAGTCTAGACATAAAAAATGAATAATCAAGAGATTGATATAGATGAGTATAGTGAGCAAATGTCATTGTTACTGAATTTAGAAATAAAAGATGAGTATCGAAATGAAATGATAGCAAATTTTGAAAAACTCATATCCATAGCAGAAATAGTTAATGATTTCCCTTTACCAGAAGAAATTGAAATCGCACGAGTTTTTGAACCATAGATAAACCATGAATGATGCTATATCTGTAGCCAAAAATATATTATCAGGTAAGGTCAGTGCAGTAGAAGTTACTCAAGCTGCGTTATCGAAAATTCCTACTAAGGATAATGAACTTAATTGTTTTACTGATATTGCTGTGGACACAGCTTTACAAGATGCAGCACATATTGATCAAAATATCGCTGAAGGTAAGAGTCCTCGTGTATTAGCTGGTGTACCTTTTGCAGTAAAAAATTCATTTATTTATATAGATATAATAGGACTTAGGCATTGACAAAGTAGCAAAATACTGTAGTAATAAAAAATGTCATCTACTTAGCAGGTATCGGACAATTAGAGTAATAACCAAACCTTCTACAGCACAGTAGACTTGTCTACAAAAGATAAGAAGCTGACTGTGAAAGCGTTACACGAACTATAACTGGGATGAAACACTAATTATGGCTGAAGGTAAAAATAAGGATTTGGGGATGAAAATATGAAAATTATTAAAAGTTATGAGAAACATAACTTCCTAAAAAAGAAAATCTTAAGGCTGATAATTCAAATATCATGACTTAGTATAAATGAGTAATTTAGATGTAACCTAACTAATAGACCTCTTGCAGAATTAATTTTATGTTATAAAACTGGGTTGTCTTTGTTCTAGCCAAAAGTTAGAACACTGTTATGTCTGAATTAGGGAGCCCAAAGAACACTAAAAATACATGAAGTCTAAAGCCCTCTATCATACCACAGAAACAATTTTGCAAGAGGTCTAATCTACATACTGCCATTATCACCTGATAATAACGATGTCCAGCTAAACGAAATTTATCACTAGCTACTCGAAAAGTTTTGACTCTACATATGAGATATTCAACACCAATTCTTATTGATGATATTTTCTGATTTTCTTCTCCTTAAATCTCTGAAGGTCCAGCTTTTTTGGGCTTCTTATAATGTGTAGTAACAAATTCTTCTCCTATATAAGCTTTCTCTCCCAAAAATCTTTCTTTGGTATCTAGGTTTTGGCGATTATTTATAAATAGTGTAATATCAGTTATCTTCCCTAATTGTCCAATAGAAATATCAACTATATCCTCACCTCCTGGCAATACTCTAAATTGACTTTTTAGAGTGTGTATTTTATCCTTGACTGCATAATATTTTTCTGCTCTTATTTGCTGCTCTTAATAGTCACCTGGTCTTTCTATAGCTTATTCTACACTATCTATTAGTAATTCATACTCACTGAGTCCTTCCCATAATTCTTGATATTCCTGCTCATCTTTGTTTGCTTCTTCTATTTGGGAAGGAGGTAAAATTTCCCTCAGAACTTCTACCCAATAATTAAATGTGTTATTTGCTTTTGTCCTCCATAGATCAAACAATAATCCTAGGATTTCAAATATTGCCTTCTGTCTCAGGTCCACTAGGGATATAGATACTCCCTCCCTTGGGGTCATTTCTGTTTTACGTCCTCCTCCAGACGCTATTAACCTAATTTTTCTTTTTTCAACTTCTACTTATTTCTCTAGATACCTTTTTCTACTAATGCTACTAATCTGATAAAGTCTTCATACTTAATCCCAATTAATCTTTTTGATTCCTGGGGGAATAATTCTATTCTTTCTAGGGGACTTGTCATTATTGATATACACAGTTACATTCTTTCTATTTATTCTCCTACAAACTGCCTTTTAAGGATAGATCTATTAGAAAATGTTTCATATGACAGTGTGAGTAGACTATTGCTCAGAGATAGATTATGAACTGAAAGATTTATTTGATACAGTAAAGAAAATACTAAATATAGTACGAGGGATTTCAAGTGTAGATGATACAGTAGTAGAAAGATTGTATAGTGACCCAAGAAACGCAGAATTAATCAGTCGTTGTTGGTTTAGGAAATATCATAAGACCATGAAAGGAATAAATTTAATCACACTGTACTACAGTGATGTGTATGGAAATTCAGTACCAATAAATTACAGAATATACGAGAAGAAGGAGGGAAAGACGAAGAACGATTATTTTCAAGAAATGCTCAAGGAAGTGATTGATTAGGGTGTAAAACCAAGAATAGTTACAGGAGACAGTTGGTATTCAGGGGTAGAAAGCTGAAAATTTTCGAAAAACCAGAAATTGGGTTTTCTATTTGGGATTGACAAAAGTAGAACCGTATCAAATAAACTGGAAAAGTATTGTCTATTAAGAAGTTTAGAAATTCTTGATGAAGGTTTGATAACTCATTTGAGAGCATTTCGATTGATCAAACTGTTTAGACAAGACTTCAAAAAAGAAGACTCTAGAGACTATATAGTGTATCTACCAGATCAAGAAGCTCTCAATCAAATCACCAAAAGTGAGTTTGTGACAATTCATGATACTCATTGGGGGATTGAAAGTTTTCATAGAGCTATCAAACAAGTATGTGGAATTTGTCGATTTATGGTTAGAGATAGCCAAGGAATTAAAACACAGATATTTTGTTCACTTCAAGCATTTGTTTGTTTAGAAATAATGCGCTCTGAAAATATAATTTCTAATTGGTATGAATTGCAAAGGAACTTGTTCACTTTAGTTGTGCGCGACTACATTGTGGAAAATCTTACTAATGCTGGTGCTGCTTAATACCCATGGATGAGTTTTTTGTGAATGTGTAATTCCTATTTACTATCAATGTTGATGCAGAAAACTTAACTAATTCAAGGGGTCCAAATCTCCCTTATAAAACTTGATTATGAATTATTATAACCACTGTGTCATTTGTCGCCGTTGCAGGGCAAAATGGAGAAAATCAATGCCTAATTCTTGGGCTGTGCGAATATCATTGCGATCAAGTGTCAAATTATCATCTAATCCCCACGCTGCTGATAATTCACCTTCGACCAAAATAATTCCTCCTGCATTTGAAATGGGAAGAAGTTGTTCATCTATATGGGGAAGTCCTGCGAATAAAAAAGGTTTTGTTCTTAAGGGATGAGTACGGCTCAGTTCCTGCCAAGATTGTAAGGGAATCTCAAAGTGGTATCCAATTAGATTTTTGATATTTTCTGTTAAGACAGAACGATTGGTGGGAACTTCAATGAGAATTACGCCACCTATTTGTAAGTATTCATTGCAAGTATCTAGTTGTTATTGTTCTAGATTTAATAGCTGCTAACCAATGAGATGTACTAAGTGATATTCTATGGGGTTTATTTATAAATCTATCTGTCCAACTGGTCCTGTTCCCTGTAAAGTTGGATAAAGTCTTTCTACAGATTGGATAAAATCGGAAAGTTTGTGATAGTTGTGATCGCTCATATTGAAAGCAGTAGCAATACTCACTACCACCTGTGGTCTGGCTTTACCCTGGAACGATAGCGCAAATCCAACTCGTTAAGATCAGGGAATAACAAATCCTGTGGATTTGCTAATTTAACTTCATGTCAAATAGTTACTGTAGTGTAGTGCGTCATATAATTTGTCTAGCCAGCCAGGCGCACGGCAATTTCATAAAAAAATCCCTGGTTTTGATCAAAAGCCAGGGTAACAAGATAAATAAATTTAGTCTTAATTATAATTGATAAAAAACACAGTCCATCTACGTGGACCTATTGGTGAGGAGTTAAGGAAAAGGCAAAATTTCAATGGTGGTATTTGCAGTGCTTAAAAATCGTTAGCAACTCATTATAGGCAAGTAATTGAGCGATTGTTACCAGCCATGACACAGTCCCCAAGAAGCAATCGACACTACACAAGAAAGAAACACAGACCACTGGTAGAAGATGAAGTAATTGCCGAGCAACTCTCAATATTACTGACACCAGCCATTACAAATCAAGACAAATACTACCGAAAATTACGACTCAGAAAACCGATACTGAATTTACTAGATCTGTTGCAAAATTGTTTATGTGGTATGATACGGAGTTTTAGATTTTGTGTATTTTTGGTGTTCTTTGGGCTCGCTAATTCGAACATAACCCTGTAACTCTAACTTTTGGCTAAAACAAAGACAAACTGCCATTATAACATAAAATTAATTCTGCAATAGGTCTACTGTTAATTATAGCTGCGGTGTTAACCTTATGGCAACTGGCGAACCCAAAGGGTTCAAAATTGGAGGCATTATTTAGGAAATTACAAAGTTTAGAAGAAGCTCAAAGAGGACAATTGCTAGGAAAGATAATCTGGTCATTGATTTAATGACCAGATTATCTGTTGAGATTTGGTTTGAAGAAAATCCCAAGCGGATGAATTTTCTCTGCCCTTTGATAAAATCTCATTAGAAATGATTTATCGTCGTATTTATCATTTTAGGATGGCTCATCAAAAAGGTAAGGTAACAGAAGAAAGTTAAGTATTTTCCTGATCCCCTAAATCGAGATCTAGGTATTGTCAAACAAAAGCGAAAATCAAATCTTAGGTTAATTATCGCTCCGTTTCCTTATCTTCAACGAGGGCCTGATCAATTCTTTTTCCATATTTCTCCAAAAGCCTCTTGACAAAAGACTTTCAGCCTTAACTTGTTATCAATGCTCCTAAGTCCTCCTTTTTTTTTAAGGAGGACTTTGAGGAAAAACTAGGCTTTACAAATATCTCCTAATGTTCAGATTTTCGATTGTTCGTAAAAATTGGTAATTTTATGATGATAAGCTCGAACTAATAAATCAATACCAGTAATTGCAGTACCAACTACCACAGCATCACTGCCTAATTCTAACGCTTTTTTTGCTATTTCTGGTGAAGAAATACCACCTTCACAGATTACAAAAATATTTAAGTTTTCTATGATCTGAGTTAGCAATTCCCAACCAGGAGGTGGAAAACTTTTGGTTTCTAAAGTGTAGCCAAGAAGAGTTGTACCAACAATATCTACACCAGCTTCTACGGCTAATTTTGCTGCTTCATAAGTATCTACATCTGCCATTACTGGCTTACCTAATTGCTGATGAATATTATTAATGATATCTGGTAATTTTTCATCCCCAGGACGATTTCTAGTAGTCGCATCTATAGCAATAATATCTGCTCCTGCTTCAGCAACTGCGACAGCATGATGGAACTGTGGGGTAATGTAGACATGTGAACCTGTTATTACTTGTTTCCAAAGTCCAATTATTGGTACTTGTACTTTTGCTCTCACAGCTTTAATATGATTTGGGGTATTAATTCGCACGGATACTGCACCATTATTCACAGCAGCTTCTGCCATTGCAGCTATGATATAAGGATCATCCAAAGGTGAATTTATAGGTGCTTGACAGGAAACAATTAAGCCTTTGGGTAAATGCGTCATCTTTTAATTTTTAACTAATTTTTAAGGTTTTTAAGTTTACCACTTCTAAAAGTGATGATTTTTGTAGGTAAGTCTAAATTCTCGATGACATAACTTAATTACAAATTACTTTAATTGATTAGGTATCCAAACAGTAAAAATAGAACCTATACCTACGGTAGATTCTACTTCAATTCGACCTCGATGTAATTCTACAAGTTGTTTGGTTAAAGCTAAACCAACTCCTGTACCTTCGTACCGACGACGGTAGGGTGTGTCAAGTTGTTGAAATTTCTCAAACAAAAGTGGTAATTGTTCTTCTGGAATACCAATACCAGTATCTTCTACTTGAAAAATGGCGGTTTCATCTTCTACCCACAAACGTAACGTGACATTACCACCTTCGGGAGTGAATTTGATTGCATTTGTTAATAAATTCCAGAGAATTTGTTCTACTCTTGTAGAATCGCCGGTAAAGTTATCATGTGTGGGATTAATTTGCAAGTCTAGTTTAAGTGTTACTTTTTCGCTTCTGGCTTTTTCTAAGAGTGAATCTAAAGTGTTTTGTGCTGATTTAACTAAGGAAAACTCGGTAATATTTAATACTGTCCTACCAGCTTCAACTTGTGATAAATCCAGAATGTCATTAATCATCTCTAATAAATGTTCTCCACTGTCATGGATGGTTTGTAAATAATCCCGTTGTCGTTTGCTTAATTCGCCTAAAGGCCAACGCAATAATGTTGAAGACATCCCAATTACATAGGTTAAAGGAGTTAATAATTCATGGCTGATGGTAGCAAGAAATTCACTTCGGAGACGATTGGCTGCTTCCGCTGCTAGTAAGGCTTCTCGCAGTGCCATTGTGCGTTCAATAACCCGTTGTTCTAGGGTTTGTTTTTGTTTAGTGAGAGATGCCATTAACTCTGTTTGATGAATTGCGATAGCTAACTGTTTGGCAACTGAAGTTAGTAAACTTTTTTCGCTTTCAGTCCATTCACGGGGGGCATTACATTGATGAGAAATTAATAATCCCCACAGTTTTTCTTCAAACATTATCGGTGCTACTAATTTCGCCTGGACTTTACTTCTTCTTAGGAAATTCAATAAACATTCTTCCAAAGGATATGTTTTTTCTATATCATCCACAGCTAAAACAAAACCTTGACGGTATTTCTCCCAACACAAGGAAGTTCGCATCAAACAAGTTTCTTCTTGATAATTTAATACTGAGGGAATATCATCTGTGCTCAGAGATTCATAAACTATACAACCCTGGTAATTTTGATAATTTTGTGGTAAATTTTGAGAGTTAGGTAAATGTTGGTCATTGAATGATGAGTATTGACTCTTAACTTGAGCCGATGCAAATTTATAAATTACTAATCTATCTAATTCCATAAACTCACGTATTTGGGTAATTGCCGTTTTCATGATGATGGGCAAATCCAAAGTTTTACGGATTTGGCTTGTTACTTCATTTAACAGTCGTTCTTGAGCAATTTGCTTATTTAGAGCGTCTTCTACTGCTTGATAACTATAAGCTTCACCAGGAGTTCTATTTGAAGAGACTGTTACCTCATTACTAATAACGGGTAGCATATATTCTAATAATAACAGGGTAAGTTTACTTTGCAGTTTAGCATCATTAGGGGCGATAACTTGTTGATATCGAGCGATGTTTTGATAAATGCAAGAATTGCAGTCAAACAAATTTATGACTTCTGAGATAAAAGAAGCGATATCATCTGGATTAAATGTCAAACTAGTATTTATCGAGGGATTCTCTAGCTTTTCTAGTCCCCTAGTCTCCTGTTCCCCTGCTTCTATATTTCCCAACAGCAGCGCACTAAATTGTTCAGAAATTACCAGCGTAAACCTTTGCCTTTCCCACTCAACGGGAATCGGCATTCGCAGCAACACAGCTTCTGTTAGCATCAAAGCGGCGCTACCCACTGCTTGAGCCATCTGCTGCAACAATTCCCCAAGCCGATTAAATACACTCAGAGGCAAGGTTCGAGAAAAGCTCAAATCGGGAGAACTAAGCATTTTCAAAATAAAAGTGAAATGGGCTAAATGCCTAAATAGAAACAACAACTCCAGACACAGGAACAGAATAAATTTTAAAAACCAATTTCCTGTTTTCTAGTTTTGGGAATTGGGTACTTACCAGCCATTTAAGGACGTAATAGAAGATTATGCATCGTATCAATGCCACACCAGGTGAATGGAATCAGTCAGAAGGTTTAATTTTCCTAGAACAAACTCCAGCCCCTTTTGTGTTTATTACTGCGGCTGACACCGACGTTCAAATCCTAGCAGCAGCGGTCCCAAAATTACCTACACAATTTCCTGCCTTCAGAGTCGCCAACCTGTTGCAATTGCAGCAACAAATAAGTATAGATACTTATGGTGAACAAGTTTTAGAACTTGCCCAAGTCATTGTGCTGCGTCTGTTAGGAGGACATTCTTATTGGGCTTATGGTTTAGAAGTCGTGCAGGAGATTGTACAACGTCAGGGTACAACCTTAATTGTAATGCCAGGAGACGACGCTCTTGATCCCGATTTAATTTCTCATTCCACTATTTCCATAGAAATTGTTAATCAAGTGTGGCAATACTTTAAAGAAGGTGGTATTGAAAACTTCCTCAATGCCCTCCAATTTATTGCTGATAAATGCCTTGATACTAAATTTAATCCTCCACTACCACAGACTATTCCCCGTGTGGGCTTGTATGAGGGACTGGGGACCGGGGACTGGGGACTGGGGACTGGGGAAACCAGCAGTAAAGGAGAAATTGTTTCCATTCCCAGTCACCAATTACCCATTAGCAATTACCCATTACCCAAAGTTGGTATTTTATTTTATCGCGCTCATTATTTAGCGGGAAATACCAAGGTAATTGATGCCTTATGTACTGCTTTGGTACAAAGAAACTTACACCCTGTGGCAGTATTTGTTTCTTCCTTGCGTGAACCTGGTGTTTGTGAAGGATTATATGACTTATTTCAACCTCAAGATTCTGAGTATATTCATTTGTTATTGAATACTACCAGTTTTTCATTAGCGCGGTTAGAAACGGAAACACCTGAAATTGAACTTTGGCAAAAATTAGATGTACCAGTTTTCCAGGTAATTCTGAGTGGTGGTTTTCGAGAACAATGGGATGTAGGGTTACAAGGTTTGACTCCCCGTGATATGGCCATAAATGTGGCATTACCAGAAGTAGACGGGCGAATTATTACCCGTGCTGTCTCCTTTAAAACCTTACAAACTCGGAACAATGACTTAGAAACCGATGTGGTAGTTTATGAACCAGTGAGCGATCGCATTGAATTTGTCGCTCAACTAGCAGCTAACTGGGTAAAACTCCGCCAAAAACCACCCCAGCAACGGCGCATAGGCTTAATTTTAGCCAATTATCCCAACACTAATGGACGTTTAGCTAATGGTGTCGGTTTAGATACTCCCGCGAGTTGTCTGGAAATCCTCAAAGCTTTAAAATTAGCCAGCTATAAAGTAGATAATATCCCCGCAGACGGTGATGAATTAATTCAACGTTTAACATCTGGTATAACAAATGATCCAGAAGGAAGAGACTGGAAACCAATACAGCAAAGTCTTTCTGTCGAGGAATATCAAGAATATTTTTCTACCTTACCCAAAACTGTACAACAAGGAATTACTAAACGTTGGGGACTAGGAAATAGCCAATCACCCATTCCCATTTTAGGAATTAAATTTGGTAATGTCTTTGTAGGTATTCAACCTTCTAGGGGTTATGATATTGACCCAAGTTTAAATTATCATGCACCAGATTTAGAACCAACCCATGATTATTTAGCTTTTTATTATTGGGTAAGAGAAAGCTTTGGTAGTGATGCCATTATTCATGTTGGTAAACATGGAAATTTAGAATGGCTTCCGGGTAAAAGTGTAGCTTTATCTGATACCTGCTATCCCGAAGTAGCATTTGGGGCAATGCCTCATTTATATCCATTTATAGTCAATGATCCCGGAGAAGGTTCACAGGCTAAAAGACGCGCCCAAGCGGTAATTATTGATCATCTTACACCCCCCATGACCAGGGCTGATTTATATGGGGCATTGCAACAAGTAGAAAATTTAATTGATGAATATTACGAAGCTGAAAGTTTAGATCCTAATAGAATGCCAGCAATCCGCAATCGCATTCAAGAACTAGTCATCAAAGAAAATCTCTACAAAGACTTAGGCATCACCGACGAAAAAGATATTTTCAACTTTGAAACCTTAATTTTAAACTCCCTCGACGGCTATCTGTGTGAACTCAAAGAAGCCCAAATCCGCGACGGACTACACATATTTGGACAAAGCCCCCAAGGAACGCAACTGCGAGATTTAATAGTAGCGATCGCTCGGATCCCCAACCGTCATTCTATCGGCATTACCCGTGCGATCGCTCAAGAATGGGGCTTAGATATAGACCCCCTCTCAACAGACCTTAGCACCCCTTTCACCCCTTCTCCAACCCTCTCTGCACCGCTGCATCTCTCCGTAAGATTAAAATCTTGCCGTACACACGGCGACATCGTAGAACTCCTAGAAGAACAAGCCGCCGATTTAGTTGAACAAATCATCAATTCCCAGTCCCCAATCCCCAGTCCCCAGTCCCCAGTTCTTAAGTGGATCACCTTACAACTCCTTCCCGCACTAGAAAAAACAAAAGAAGAAATCACCAACCTCTTACGAGCATTGGACGGTAAATATGTCCCCAGCGCCGCATCCGGCGCACCCACACGCGGCCGTCCTGAAGTTCTCCCCACAGGCAAAAACTTTTATGCTGTTGATATTCGCGCCATACCCACAGAAACCGCCTGGGACATTGGCAGAAAAGCGGCAGAAACCCTAATTGAAACCTATACTCAAGAACATGGAGAATATCCCAAAACCCTGGGATTATCCGTTTGGGGGACTGCTACCATGCGGACTGGGGGTGATGATATCGCCGAAGCCTTGGCTTTACTTGGTGTACGACCTGTGTGGGATGGTGCAGCACGGCGAGTAGTGGATTTTGAAATCTTGCCCGTATCTATTTTGGGTCGTCCCCGTGTTGATGTTACCTTAAGAATTTCGGGATTTTTCCGGGATGCTTTCCCCAACTTAATAGATTTATTTTCCCAAGCAGTCGCTGCAGTTGCTAACTTAGATGAACCAGCAGAAAACAACCCTCTAGCAGTTGCAGTACAAAAAGAAACCGAATTATGGACTGACCAAGGTTTATCTTTAGAAACAGCAAAAGAGCGATCGCTATATCGTGTTTTTAGTTCTCAACCAGGCGCTTACGGTGCCGGACTCCAAGGTTTAATCGCCTCTCAAAACTGGCAAATAGACCAAGATTTAGCCCAAGCTTACATCAATTGGAGTAGTTACGCCTATTCTTCAAAACAGGGAACAGGGAATAGGGAACCGGGAACAGAAAGCAATAATACTGTCACCTGTCATCTATCACCTGTTACCTCTCCCGAAGTTTTCCAGCAACGGTTGAAGGAAATGCAAATTGTCCTACAAAACCAAGACAACCGTGAACATGACATTCTGGATTCTGACGACTATTATCAATTTCAGGGTGGTTTAACAGCAGCGGTGCGTTCTCTCCAAGGAAAGAATCCCGAAACCTATTTTGGCGATAACTCCAACACATCCCAGCCTAAGGTCCGCCACCTGAAAGAGGAAATTACCAGGGTCTACCGTTCTCGTGTAGTTAATCCTAAATGGATAGCGGGAGTGATGCGTCACGGTTACAAGGGTGCATTTGAAATGGCTGCAACGGTAGATTTTTTATTCGCTTACGATGCTACCGCCCAATGTGTAGAAGACCATATTTATCAGGGTGTTGTCCAAGCTTATTTAGAAGATCCTGTTGTTTGCGAATTCATCCAAGCCAAGAACCCCTGGGCGCTACGTGATATAGCAGAAAGACTCCTAGAAGCCCATCAAAGAGGATTATGGCAAGATGCCAATTCAAAGACACTGGACAATCTACGCAACCTAGTCCATCAAGCAGAAGCAGCAGTCGAAGAACAATAAGTACAGCAGGAAAGAGTCAGGAGTTCTGGAGTTTTGACCACACCCCAAGTTCATTTCTTCCTTTGCGCGAAACTTTAAAATCTCTGTAAGAAACAAATATGGGAAATATTGCGTATTTACACTTAGGTTATGCCTACGAAGATAGTCATATCACTCAATTAATCTGCTGGGATTCTTTCTTTTATAAAGCACCAGTACCAAAGTAGAAAAGTTTTTCCAGCAAAGCTTAGATGTATATGCTAGCTCTAGCACTCACCTTATCGATCTTGAGTGCTGTCAGTACCCTTTTAGCATTAGAAATAGGTAATCAAAAAAGTTCTGATTTATCGGTGAATAATGTAATTGAAGTGAGCATTCCAGAACAGTTAGAACAAAAAATAGAACCTTGGCAAAAAACTCCTGGAAGTAACTTAACCATCGCTACAACCACAACCACAAAAATCACCACTTTTAATCCAGTCACCACAAAACGCAAAAGTCCTAATTTCTTGGTTAAAGGTCATGAAGGTGAACATATCAGTATTTTACAAGCACGGGTACGAATCGCTGGCTTTTATTATGGGAATTCTACTGGCATATTTGGGCCAATTACCGAAGGAGCTGTAAGCTATTCTAACAGGCTTATAAATTGAATGTTGATGGTGTTGTCAGTTCAGCCACACTTGCCAAATTACTACCGCTTAATCGAGATGGAGAACAAACTTCCAAAAAAGCAATTAATCCAGATTCAGTTGAGTTTAGGTGATCGCGGTGAAGCTGTGAGAATTTTGCAAGAACATTTAATCAAAGCCGGATATTTAGACAAACAACCTAATATCTACTATGGTTTTCATACAGTCGGTGCTGTCAGTCGCTTTCAAATAAATCACCGAGTAGAAGCTAACAGCATTGCTGGGCCAACTACCAGAGCTAAGTTACATAACTTAGTCAAAACTTCAAACAAAAGTGATTTTAGCGTTTTAGAAATTCAAAGACGATTGCAAGAAAAGGGTTTTTATAAAGGTCAAATCAACTGAGTAATGGTAGCAGATACCAAAAAAGCCATCCAGCGAGCGCAAGAATTTTATGGTATCAGCCTTACTGATATCAAAAACGGTAATTTCTAGGGTCGCAGTTAGATTCCCCCACTTAAGTGTTAAAGCGGCATTAAAGCTCTTTGACACTTGGGACAAACAGCATGAATTGTCAACTGACAATCAAGCAGGTGAAAACCTTCTTTTTGGGCTGTTCTTACCCCAATTTTCAAAATAGATTCGTTTTTAAATTCAATGGTAGTGTTGCATCTAACACAAATGAGGTGATGGTGATGATGGGGATAGGGTTGGTTAATTTCATAATGTTTATGTCCTTCACCTAACTCTAATTCCCTCAAAATGCCCATCCTCGCCATCAACTTCAAAGTCCGATAGATTGTGGATAGACTGATGCCCTCACCGTCAGTTTCTAGCCTCAGATAAAGATCCTCCGCACTTAAGTGTTCACCTTGTGGAAGTTCTTGAAAAATGTGAAGTATTGTTTCGCGCTGGGGAGTTAAACGCCAGCCTCGATCGTTTAGTTCTGCCTTAAGTGAACCAGTTGTGTAGACAGTCATACTAAATTTTCTCAACAAAGCCTGTTAATTGAGAATATAGCAAATGTTTGACCTGACTTGCAACAATTGTTGCGTATTGAGAACATTTGGTAATTGTTATTAGTCATTAGTCATTAGTCATTAGTCATTGGTCATTTTCACCAATCACCTTTTCTAACTCAAAGATTCCAAATAGTCCCGAATCAGGTTACGGCGCTTAGGTTGACGAAGCTTTTGCAAAGCTTTGGATTCAATTTGTCGTACCCGTTCCCGTGATAAATCTAGAGCGCGACCAATTTCGGCCAAGGAGTAAGGATGACCATCAGATAAACCGAACCGCATCAGGATCACGTCCCGTTCCCGACTGGTTAAATCTGCCAGTAAATGGTGCAAATCTTTTTGTAAAGATTCCCGCATTAACATTTCTTCTGGGGTGACACTATCAGTCTCTAGCAATTCCCCTAACTCGGTATCTTTATCTTTTCCGACTTTGGTTTCTAAAGAAACAGAACGGGGTACTCTCAACAACACTTCCCGAACTTGAGTAGGTGTCATGTCTAATTCAATTGCTAGATCTTCTAAAGTGGGAGTACGACCTTTCTCTTGAGAGATTTTACGTTGTGCCTTTTTAATTTTGTTCAGTTTTTCTGTAATATGAACAGGGAGGCGAATTGTCCGGCTAGAGGTAGCAATCGCTCTGGTAATTCCCTGACGAATCCACCAATAAGCATAGGTACTAAAACGATAACCCTTAGTTGGGTCAAATTTTTCCACAGCTCGCTCTAAACCCAGAGTCCCTTCTTGGACTAAATCTAACAATTCCAAACCACGATTTTGATATTTCTTGGCCACAGAAACCACCAGACGAAGATTCGCCTTAATCATGTGTTCCTTGGCTTGGAGTCCTTGGGATTGAACATTTTCCAGTTCTTCTACTTTCAATTTGGCAATCTCAGCCCAACGACGTTTACCCTCTAACAAAGTTGGCTTCAAATCTGCTAAGTCTATACCAGCAGTCTTAGCCCATCTTTCCAATGATGGACGATGTCCCAGTTCAGATGACAAACGCTCCTGAACTTCTATTAACCGCTGATAGGGTACAATCACAGTATCACCTTGCTTGGCAGCATTAGCAAGCACTATCCGCAACCGCAAATACCGCTGCACTTTTTGAGCTTCGGAAACTTCTTCATCCCGCCCCAACAAACGCACCCGACCAATTTCTTGCAGGTATAAACGTACTAAGTCTGTGCTGCGACGGTTAGTGTTTGCAGCTAGATTATGAGAATCAACAGCAGCAGCTATATCCAAATCCTGTAGATCATCTAGGGAAAAATCACCATCATCAATACCCAAATCAGGCTCTAATTTTGGATTAGACCTTGGGGAATCGTAAGCGGTATCTGTATGAAAAGATGTTGCTGGCATAACGTCTTTATTGCTCCAGGTAACAATAGATTAAGGTCAGCTAAAATTACGGTCAGCTAATTAACTGTTGATATTGTTCCCGTAATTCACGATGAAATAACATAATTGAGGTTTGCCGTACAATTCTTTGCAAAAGATTGTACAAGTTCTGCTTTCTCCGTCTCAAAAGTATGTAACGAGTATAATTCGCTAGTACGCAAACAAAGTTAGCCTGAACGAACTCCCAAACATGAATAACTAGTATAAAATGAGACTTACTTAGCAGCCTCTGAGGGATACATTTTTTCCAAATTTTATCGGTAAATGTAGTTTTTTGATCGAAATCATAACTGTTTACAGCCACAATCTAACTGGAAATTAAGAAATTACCTATCCATAGTAGTCAGCAGTCAGCTTTTTAAAACTCTTGTCTGACAAAGATTCCAGAATTTAAGGTTCTCCTAATTACCCTGGGGGGACTATACCATGGAATTTCTCAGGAATACTAACCATTATTTTCATAACGGCGTATAAACATATTCCTAGTAATTCTGCTGTAGATAAACTACATAGTTATAATTACATGAGCAAGAAAGTAATTTCCTGACAATTTAATATCTTTTTTTAGTAATTATTTGGTAAGAAGTAGATCTTAGTTAGGGAATAATGCTGATAGCGCCTTGTGGTGCAAAGTATAACTCTATTGGTTGTATTCCGGCTTCATATCTCTTAACATTAGTTCATCAAGGGCTTGTTGAGGTGTAACTTCACTCTCCAGTAACCGATAAACTTGTTCAGTGATTGGTATAGTAATATTTTGTTGCTGGGATATTTGCATCAAAACTCGGCAAGTGTTAACTCCTTCAGCGGTTCCTGGTAAAGTATTGAGTATTTCTGTCAGCCTTTTCCCACTAGCCAGTTGATATCCAACTTGGTAGTTGCGACTTAGGGGACTGTTGCAGGTTGCTAATAAATCCCCTAGACCGGATAAACCGTAAAATGTTTCCGTTTTTGAGCCTAAAACTTGACCTATCCGAACCATTTCCATCAAAGCGCGAGTTACTAAAGCTGCTTTGGCATTAGTTCCTAAGTGCAGTCCATCACAGACACCCGCTGCGATTGCCATCACATTTTTCACTGTTCCTCCCAATTCTACACCAATTGGATCAGGACTAGTATAAACACGGAAACGACTGGAAGAAAATACCAGTTGCACCTGATGAGCCGCAGCAAAATTTTTGCTGGCTACTACACATGCAGCGGGTAGTTCCTGTTCAATCTCTTGGGATAAATTTGGACCAGATAGTACAACTACTGAGTGATGAGGAAATTCCGTTTGCCAAGTTTGTGAAGGTGTGTAAGTAGTTTGCGGATCTAAACCTTTTGTTGCTGTGACAAAAATTATCTCTGGAGATAATGGACAAGACTTTACTAATAAAGCTACATCCCTCACTCCTTTCATAGAAATAGCAGATAGAACTATATCAGCAGCATCTTGTAGTACTGCTGCCAGCGTCTGGGAACTGTTACGGGACCACAAACGCACTTCATGACCATTTCCCCACGCTAAATTTGCCAGGGCTGTTCCCCAAGCACCAGCACCCAGAATCACAACAGTTTTTCGATTTTCGATTTTCGATTTTCGATAAGTCATTACTAAAATTAGGTGTAGCAACTGATAACTGATACAGCAGAAGTCAGGAGTCAGGAGTAAAACTATCTTGCTGTCTAGGTTTTAACTTAGATTCTGTACCTCATTGATCTGCAATCTGCTGTAACTCATAACTGATTATCGCGGATGGCGTGTGATTAGTTCCCTAACTTGTTCTGCATGATATGAACTTCGTGTCAATGGTGAAGAAATTATTTGTAAAAAACCCAATTTCTCTCCGAATACCTTCCAAGCGGCAAATTGTTCTCGAGAGATGAACTCAGCCACTTGTAAGTGTTTTTGACTAGGTTGGAGATATTGTCCAATAGTTAAAATATCACAATCTACTGCTCGCAAATCCTGCATAACTTGACGAATTTCTGCATCAGTTTCACCTAAGCCTACCATAATACCGGATTTGGTGTATGTACTGGGAGAAATCTGGCGAGAGCGTTGCAATAACTCCATTGTCCGCTCATAATTACCTTGGGGACGTACTCGCCAATATAAGCGTGATATCGTTTCTGTATTGTGGTTGAGTACCTCTGGTGCAGCTTCAAGAATAATTTCCAGAGCATTCCAATTTCCGCATAAATCAGGAATTAGCACCTCAATTGTAGTGTGCGGTGAGACGCTGCGAACTGCATTAATGCAATGGACAAACTGAGATGCACCACCATCCGGTAAATCATCCCGATTCACAGAAGTGATGACGACGTGATTAAGCCACATTCTACGTACAGCTTCTGCTAATCGAGTCGGTTCTGTAGAATCTAATGGTTGAGGTTTTTTCTCAAAATCAATATCACAGTAAGGACAAGCCCTTGTACAAGCTGGTCCCATGATCAAAAACGTAGCAGTACCAGCATTGAAGCACTCACCAATATTGGGACAGGATGCTTCCTCACAAACCGTATTGAGGGCTAAATCCCGCAAAATTTCTTTAACGTTACCGACACGCTCCCAGTGAGGTGCTTTTACCCTCAACCAGTCTGGTTTTAAAGTCACAGTCTACTTTTACCATTTTTTAGTTATACAAATCTAATGCTAGCAAGCAAAGACCTTTGTGGAAGATCGAAGATTTATTATTTTGTGCTGATTGTGATATTATATGGTTATATTACTGTTTTTTCAGCGGGATGTGGCGCAGCTTGGTAGCGTACTTCGTTCGGGACGAAGGGGCCGCTGGTTCAAATCCAGTCATCCCGATTTGTTTCATATCTATTGCCTAAACTTTTACAAACTGAGGCACTTCTGTTTCCATATTTCTCCCCAAATGCTTATCTATAACTGCCGGAACTTGTCTGGCTTGGATGCGACTGTAACGAGTTTTATCTGGCATAACTAAATTAGGGCCTGCCTTACAGTTTTTCATGCAACCAGTACCTTTAATATTTACTTTATTGTCCAAACCACGATCACTCAACTCTTTCTCCAACATCTGACATACAGCTTTACCACCGCTTTTCATACAATCTGACTTTTGACAAAATAAAATAGTCTGCTTTTTGGCTGCTTCAGGTTTAGGTTTAAGTCCCATATCAGAACTTGTAGCCATAACCCGTTCAGCTTTTAATGTGAGCTCATCTTTTTTAGCATCATACTTTTTCGTACCTACCACTTGCAACCAAGCACCATGTGGTAAACCCAAATCAAAAGCCACCCGTAAATGCTTGGCTAACTTCACATAGCATTGACCCTCGCTGGTGGCCAACAATAAACCCTTCAATTTATAACCATCCTTAATCACAAAATCCAAAAATCTGCCTTCTAAGCAAAATTCTGTCATTTCCATACTAGAAGATATTCTCATTTTTTTAACCTTTTTTTAATCAAAAGAAACTATCAGCTAATTAAAAGTTGTTGTGACGCATACACCAACAGCGTTCCAAACTCCGAATCCTATCTTGACGAGAAGCTGTTATTTGCCGCATTACACTCCAAGCTTGCAGTGCTGATATTGGAGTGGCTATTTCGACCCGTAAAGGTTGGTTAACCTCACATGTACAGGGAATATCCAACTGCCGCAGACGTTGATAGACCTGCCATCTATCTGCCCAATTTATGTCTATAACCTTCTTTTCTTCCATCTTTAGAGTTCTAAGTACAGAACAAACTAAACATCTGACCCCAATCTGTCTTCAGAATACATTAAATGAAAAATATTATCATTAATTTTGCAATAAAATCTCATTTTAGTATACTGTCCTGACCAAGCATACTTAGACCGGTTAGTCAATAATAATATATGAGTGATCAGAAACTGAGAGTTAGAACTGTGACTTGCAAATATTAAAAATCTAAATTTGACTTAGGTTTATTAGTATTGCGTTCACTTTGTTCAATGTTAATATGTAAGAACTGAACAGTTAAAAATTCTAACTGTCACAAAAAGGGGAGAACCATGTCCGATACTCAAGCTATTTTACACAACTTTGGTCAAGTTTACGACAATCCAATATTACTAGATAACAGCGTCACTGCTCCAGTAGTAGAAGGATTTAACGTTACGTTAGCAAGTTTTCAAGCACTTTATTTACAGTATCAGAAACATCATTTTGTGGTAGAGGGTGCAGAATTTACTTCCTTGCATGATTTCTTCAATGACAGCTATCGAGAAGTTCAAGATCATATTCATGAGATTGGCGAACGTTTAAATGGGTTAGGTGGTGTACCTGCAGCAAGTTTTAGTAAATTAGCGGAACTATGCTGCTTTGAACCTGAAGCTGATGGTGTTTATTCTTCCCAGAAGATGGTAGAAAATGACCTTGCAGCAGAACAAGTAATGATTGGTGTGATTCGTCGTCAAGCTACTCAGGCTGAGAGTTTAGGAGATAGAGGTACACGCTATCTCTATGAAAAAATTCTGTTAAAAACTGAAGAAAGAGCTTATCATTTAGCACATTTCTTAGCTAAAGAAAGTCTAACTTTAGGATTTTTGCAACCCGCACATAAATAAACTTCCAATGGTTAGGTTTAGTTTAACACTAGTTAAAGAATAGGTTGAAGGGCGGAATTTCCAGGAAAATAAATTTTGGCAGAGATATGGAAAATTGATCTCTGTTTTTTTCATGGACATCGCCAAAATGATTATCGGTAAAATCGGAAAGGTACTAGATATATTAATTGTGATTAAGTGTCATATTTGTTTTTCTATATTGATGGTTATTGAATCAGTCTATTTTTGATGTTGTGAGAATTATAAAAATAATTCTCCGTTTAAAAGTCATCAATAAATCAAAATATGTATTTGTAAATATGGATGTATTTCTGTGTTTGTATATTTGCATTTCTTCTGTAGGAATGGGTTTCTTAATACAGGAAACAAACAACATATAGTAGACCTTATAGAGTTATTAATTATATCTAAATTTAGATAGGTGCAAATAAATACCAACATTATATGTATGAGATAGATAATGAGCAGGTTTTGAATCTCTGACGCACGCTACTGGGTGATACCCGGAAAACTTAATATAAGATGATCAGGGGTAAAGACCCGTAAAATAGTCAAGATTTGTATTTTCTCAATCTAAAGTAAAAACTATGCCTCGTCGTCAAGATATCAGAAAAATATTGCTGTTAGGTTCTGGTCCGATTGTGATTGGCCAAGCTTGTGAATTTGACTATTCTGGTACTCAAGCTTGTAAAGCTTTGCGGGAAGAGGGTTATGAGGTCGTGTTGGTTAATTCTAACCCTGCTACCATTATGACTGACCCGGAAACTGCCGATCGCACTTATATTGAACCACTAACACCGGAATTCGTAGCAAAGGTCATTGAAAAAGAACGTCCAGATGCTTTGTTACCAACAATGGGAGGACAAACCGCCCTTAATTTGGCTGTGGCTTTGGCGAAAAATGGGGTGTTGGATAAGTATAATGTGGAATTGATTGGGGCAAAATTACCAGCAATTGAAAAAGCTGAAAATCGGAAGTTGTTTAATGAAGCGATGGACAAGATTGGGGTTCCAGTTTGTCCTAGTGGTACAGCGTCTTCTTTGAAAGAATCTAAAGAGATCGCTCATCATATCGGTACTTATCCTCTCATTATTCGTCCCGCTTTTACAATGGGTGGAACCGGTGGCGGTATCGCCTATAATCAAGAAGAGTTTGAGCTGATGGCACAGGTCGGTATTGATGCTAGTCCTGTTTCTCAGATTCTCATTGACCAATCTTTGCTAGGTTGGAAAGAGTATGAACTAGAAGTAATGCGAGATTTAGCAGATAACGTGGTGATTATCTGTTCAATCGAAAATTTCGATCCTATGGGCATTCATACCGGCGATTCTATCACAGTTGCACCTGCTCAAACTCTCACAGATAAGGAATATCAACGTCTACGAGATATGGCAATTAAAATTATCCGCGAAATTGGGGTAGAGACCGGCGGTTCTAATATTCAGTTTGCGGTAAATCCTGTGAACGGGGATGTGGTAGTTATTGAAATGAACCCCCGTGTATCTCGTAGTTCTGCTTTAGCTTCCAAAGCCACTGGTTTTCCCATAGCGGGAATAGCCGCAAAGTTAGCTGTCGGTTATACCTTGGATGAAATTAAAAATGACATCACGAAACAAACTCCTGCATCCTTTGAACCGACTATAGATTATGTGGTGACAAAGATTCCCCGCTTTGCCTTTGAAAAATTCCCTGGTTCTGACTCGGTTCTGACTACACAAATGAAATCTGTCGGGGAAGCAATGGCTATTGGCCGGACATTTAATGAATCTTTCCAAAAAGCCCTGCGTTCTTTAGAAACGGGTCGTGCAGGTTGGGGTTGTGATAAGTCAGAAAAATTACCTAGTGCTGAACAAATACGCGCTCAATTACGGACTCCCAACCCAGAAAGAGTATATGCGTTGCGTCATGCGATGCAGTTGGGTATCACTAATGAAGAGATTTATGAACTAACAGCCATTGATCCTTGGTTTTTGGATAAATTACAGCAAATCTTGGAAGTTGAGAAGTTCCTCAAACGCACACCTTTACAGCAGTTGACAAAAGAGAAAATGTATGAAGTGAAGCGAAATGGATTTAGCGATCGCCAAATTGCCTATGCGACCAAAACCAAGGAAGATGAAGTGAGAGCATATCGGCAAAAACTAGGTATTAAACCAGTTTACAAAACTGTGGATACCTGCGCGGCTGAATTTGAAGCTTTCACACCTTATTACTATTCTACCTACGAAGAAGAAACGGAAGTATTACCCACCGACAAGCCCAAGGTGATGATTTTGGGAGGTGGTCCAAACCGTATTGGACAGGGAATTGAATTTGATTACTGTTGTTGTCATGCGGCTTATTCTCTGAAAGCTGCGGGTTATGAAACCATAATGGTGAACTCTAACCCAGAGACAGTTTCTACAGATTACGATACCAGTGATCGCTTGTACTTTGAACCTTTAACCAAAGAAGACGTTATCAACATCATTGAAGCCGAGAACCCTGTCGGTATTATTGTCCAGTTCGGTGGACAAACACCATTAAAATTAGCCATACCATTACAGCAATATTTACAGGGAAGAAGTTGCCAGTCCCCAGTTTCCAGTTCCCAGTCCCCAGTCCCTCAGATTTGGGGTACATCTCCTGATTCTATCGACATGGCAGAGAATCGGGAACGGTTTGAAAACATTTTGCAAGAGTTAAATATTGCTCAACCGCCTAATGGTATTGCTAGAAGTTATGAAGATGCATTAATAGTTGCCAAACGGATTGGGTATCCTGTCGTAGTTCGTCCTAGCTATGTATTAGGAGGAAGGGGGATGGAAATCGTCTATTCTGATGCAGAGTTAGAAAGATACATGACTTTTGCAGTACAGGTAGAACCAGAACACCCGATTTTAATTGATAAATTCTTAGAAAATGCCATTGAAGTCGATGTAGATGCGATCGCCGATTATACAGGTAAAGTCGTCATAGGTGGCATTATGGAACACATAGAACAGGCCGGAATTCACTCAGGAGACTCCGCCTGTTCCCTACCATCAATCTCTCTTTCCCCAGCCGTATTAAACCAAATCCGCACCTGGACTGTGCAACTAGCACAAGCCTTGTCCGTTGTGGGTTTAATGAATATTCAATTTGCAGTCGTTGGTGCAAACGGTTACTCTCCCCAAGTTTACATCCTAGAAGCCAACCCTAGAGCATCCCGTACCGTCCCCTTTGTTTCCAAAGCCACAGGTATCCCCTTGGCCAAATTAGCATCCTTAATCATGTCGGGTAAAACCCTAGAAGAATTGAACTTTACCCAAGAAGTTATTCCTTCTCATATAGCCGTTAAAGAAGCTGTATTACCCTTTAATAAATTCCCCGGTACAGATACTTTATTAGGACCGGAAATGCGTTCCACAGGGGAGGTCATGGGTATTGACGCTGACTTTGGCCGCGCTTTTGCAAAAGCAGAATTAGGTGCAGGGGAAAAACTCCCACGTAAAGGAAGCGTATTTGTGTCTATGAGTGATAGAGATAAAGGTGCAGCCATAGAGGTAGTAAAAGAATTTATCAGCTTAGGTTTTACCATCATCGCTACCCAAGGGACACGCCAAGTTCTACAGCAAAACGGGGTAAAAGTTGAATTAATCTTGAAACTACATGAAGGGCGTCCCCACGTCCTTGATGCTATCAAAAATGAGAAAATCCAACTAATTATTAACACCCCATCAGGAGAGGAAGCACAAACCGATGCGCGGTTAATCCGACGTACTGGCCTAGCCTACAAAATCCCTATCATTACTACCATAGCTGGAGCTAGAGCAACAGTAGCAGCTATCCGTTCTTTGCAAAATACGACTTTGGATGTGAAGGTGATTCAAGAATATTGCCCAATGGGGTAGGATTTCAGGAGTATGGTTATCACCACGCTCCACTATCAGGAGTTCAGGAGAAAGAACTTATTTTTCTCCCCTGCTCCCTACACACCTACTTCCCTGTCACCTGAAATATTAAGCAATCATTATAAGAGAATCATGATAGTTATCATTGAGATATTTTAACAAATATGAGGAAGTTATTTCCTCTCCAAAGAACCATTTCGGTGGCTTAAGATATATGAGCTGATAGCATAAGCCAATGTAACCAAGACAAGCTAAAATCCTCATATCTTAATTATACAAGGGTTATCAAAATTGGACGGCTCATTACACAGTCTAAAATACTACGATTATAATTAAGGGAGTCAGTAACCGGAAATTACCAAGAAGTTTCGGGTTTCTCGGTAGTCAAAATATTCTCATAAATGTTACAATTATTAATATTCAAGTAAAACATGAAATGTTTAACTTGCTACCTTATATCTAACTGTAGATACTTGTAATCACTAGGAAGTGACTGTAACTTCTAGCAGTTAAGGAGCCAAAACTGACCAAATAAATACGAGCAGCCGAGTTCATCGGGCATTTAATTTGCAAACCTTAGCATGGTTTCCCAGGTCATCTGGGTAGCAGCCTCTCAAGGCATTTATCTGCTAATGAAACTACCAGCAAACCCATCATCACCAAAAAGTAGCGCCATGAAGACCGCCCAGACAGCCACCGACCTTGTGCGGACTTACCTGCGTGAGATCGGCCGTGTTCCACTTCTCACCCACGAAGAAGAGATTCATTATGGTAAACAGGTACAAAGATGTACAACCTTGTATGAAGTGAGGGAAAATCTTGCTACCCAGTTAGGTTATCAGCCAACTTTAGAAGAGTGGGCAGCATCAGCACAAGTAGAACTAGTAGAGTTAAATACAGCGATCGCAGAAGGTGAAATTGCTAAACGGAGAATGGTAGAAGCTAACCTCCGTCTAGTCGTTTCTGTTGCAAAAAAGTACATTAAGCGTAATATCGATTTGCTCGACTTAATCCAAGAAGGTAGTATTGGGATGCAACGGGGAGTAGAAAAATTTGACCCCACCAAGGGTTATAGATTTTCTACCTATGCCTACTGGTGGATACGTCAAGCCATAACTCGTGCGATCGCTGAAAAAGCTCGCACCATAAGGCTACCTATTCATATTACAGAAAAACTCAATAAAATTAAAAAAGCCCAACGTCAACTATCTCAGAAATTAGGACGTGCACCCACAGCTATAGAACTAGCTGACGAATTAGAACTAACACCCAGACAAGTGCGGGAGTGCCTAGAAAAAGCCCGACTGCCTTTATCTCTAGATTTAAGGCTAGGAGACAATTACGACACAGAACTGGGTGAAATGTTGGAAGATACAGGTGCAACCCCAGAAGATTTTGTGATCCAATCTTCTTTATCTTCCGACATAGAACGTCTGATGACAGAACTAACTCCTCAACAAAAGGAAGTAATTAAACTGCGCTTCGGGTTAATAGATGGACAAGCTTTAACACTCTCCAAAATCGGAGAAATCCTCAATATCAGCCGCGAGAGAGTCCGACAAATTGAGCGCGAAGCCTTAACGAAACTTCGCAAATCTAAAGCCAACATTAACGAATATCTTGCTAGTTAGGTAGTTGAAAGGGACTGGTGACTGGGGATTAGTCATTAGGAAGTTGAGGATTTAAATAACCCAATCACCAATTACCTATTCGTAAAAATACTCTGCCTTTGGTACGGTTTCACCGACTCCCACGACTGGCATAACCTGTTACATTGATTGATATGAACACACAATTTTCATCTAAATTCAATACGAAATAGGTTATTAATTATTTCAGTCCCCAACACCGCAATTAACAGTGTTAGTAAAGGAGATCAAAAGTGAGTAACCAACCGAATCGAGTCTCTGAGTTTTTTGATAGCGAGTCTGAAACTAGCAACTTATGGCATTACGTTAAATCCTTAAGTCCAGAAACAGTTACCCAGCTATCTAAACCAAATTCTCCCGAAGTCTTTCACGTGATGGAACGCAATATCACAGGACTATTAGGAAACTTACCTTCTGAACACTTCGGTATGACTATAACTACCAATAGGGAAAATTTAGGACGGTTACTGGCATCTGCTATGATTAGTGGTTATTTTTTGCGTAATGCTGAACAGCGAATGAGCTTTGACATGAGCTTGCAAGAGACCGAAGCAAATAGCAGTGATGTTGCTGAATAGAACAACGAATTAACGCCAGTTAAATAAATTCTCTGCGAAATATCAACTTCACAAGAAAAATTTAATAATTGGTGTTTTTTAGTGAATAAATAAATGTTAATATTTTATATTCCAAATTTGGTATAATTAGAAACTCGACAGTCAAAGAATCTATCTGTCGAGTTCTTTATTGACGATTGGGTATTATTCTATGAATAAAATATCTACTATTCCTCATAAAATTATTGGTGTTGCTGTAATTTGGAACGACCAAAAACAAATTTTAATTGACCGTCGTCTTCCCAAAGGAACAATGGCTGGTTTATGGGAGTTTCCTGGTGGTAAAATTGAATCACGAGAAACGATAGAAGAGTGTATTGCCAGGGAAATTTTAGAAGAGTTAGGAATTAAAATAGAAGTTGGCACACATCTGATTACTATTAATCATACTTATAGCCATTTGCAAGTAACTTTAACTGTGTATCATTGTCGTCATTTAGCAGGTATTCCCCAAGCTATAGAATGTGCAGAAATTCGTTGGGTAAGTTTAGATGAGTTAGATGATTTTAGTTTTCCAGAAGCGAATTTAGGAATTATTACCGCTTTGAGAAGAGGTCAAAATGATAATTAATCAAGTCAGGAGAAAATTGCTAGATAAACAATCAAGTATATAAAAAAGTTAGATGAACATTTTTAGGGATGAAGGATTAATTATTATTTCTTCATTTTCAACGTATCTATCTTTAGATATTGCTATTTGCTCAATTGAAATTTACGCAAATTATCAAAATTACTCGCCACAAAAATTAAAGCAGTTGTTATTAATCCGAAAATAGTAGAAGGTTCTAGAGTTTTGATATGAGTTGTTTCTCCTTTGAGTACAACCGCATCATCATTATGATGATTGCATTGTAAAATTAAAGTTGCTAGATATTTACCAATTGGTACAAGAGATTTAGCAGATTTGAAAGCAAAAGTTTCCGAACCTTGTTGTGATAAAGAACTTAAATCAAATCCTGCAGCGGGTAATTCTGTACTATTTAGCGCAAACATTTTTTGAATTGGTATTAGAACCGTTACTAGATTCTGCTTATGGTAATCGCGGTTCAATTTATGCCAGACTTGGTAATGATGAAGCTGCTATTTCTAATTTCCAAGTAGCCGCAGAACTATCTTGAAACCAGAGTAATGTTGAAAGATATAAAAAGTTGATGAAAGCTGTTAGAGACCTAGGCTATTAAATTGATAAATAAAGATTTAGGTTGGATTAAGCTACAGTGGAACCCAACAAAAGTTTTAATAATGTTCGAGTTTCTTACGTCAACCCAACCTACTGATTCTAGTTTATATAAAAGTATGTCTCAGGACAATTAGTGGTTATTTTCAAAATAAGAAGTAACAATGTATTAACAGTATTTATTTGTTACTCATAATTTTCTACAATAATTAATAAATACTTTTATAAAAGGTGTAAGGAAAAAAAATGCCTAAAACTGTTGCTGACGTGATGAGTAGCAATCCTATTCTGGTTCGTCCTGAAACTCCCTTAAAAGAAGCTATCCAAATTTTGGCAGAAAAGCGAATTAGTGGTTTACCTGTTATTGATGATGCAGGTAAAGTCGTGGGAGTTATATCAGAAACTGACTTGATGTGGCAAGAAACTGGTGTAACTCCCCCAGCTTACATCATGTTTTTGGATAGTGTGATTTATTTACAAAATCCCGGTGCTTATGAACGGGATTTACACAAGGCTTTAGGACAAACTGTGGGGGAAGTAATGAGTAAAAGCCCTATTACTATTACTCCTGATAAACCCCTGAAAGAAGCTGCAAAAATAATCCAAGAATATAAAGTTCACCGTCTTCCAGTGTTAGATAGCACAGGTCAAGTGATAGGTATTCTAACTCGTGGTGATATTATCCGAGCTATGGCTACAGAGTAGGGACTGGAAAGAAAGCAAGGGGGGAGGAAGCAGGGGAAGAAGAACAACTAAACCAATATCCAATGACCAAACCAATATCCAATGACCAATGACTAATTACAATTTTCAAAATTTAGGATAATTATCATGAGTGCTTCTGCTGAATCTGTGAGAGAATTACTGAGTTCGGAGAATTTGGGCGATCGCTTGCGTGCAGTCAATCAAATTCGAGAACTAGAACCAAACACTGGGTTTGAATTGGTTCAAATCGCTATTGGTGATAAAAATTCCCGTGTTCGCTATTCGGCGGTAAGTCAACTTGATACCCTGGGAGAGCAGGATTTCGATTTATCTTTGCGGATATTACGCGAACTGCTCAATGATCCTGAAGCGGATGTGCAAGCGGCAGCAGCAGATTGTTTAGGTGCGCTTAAATTACACGGAGCTTTTGAAGACTTAGAGCAACTTTACCATACAACCTCGGAATGGCTAGTACAATTCAGTATTATTGCTACATTAGGAGCATTTGGTGATCCGCGCAGTTTGGAACTTCTCAAACAAGCTCTTAACTCAGATAACGGTTTAATCCAAACTGCTGCTATCAGTTCTCTAGGTGAGTTAGGAGATGTCCAAGCAGTTTCTCTATTGATTCCATACAGCACTAACCCAGATTGGCAAGTGCGTTACATAGTTGTCCAAGCTTTAAGCAATTTAGGTGGTGCGGAAGCTCAATCTATTCTGGAGACACTAGTTAATGATGAAGTAGATGCGATCAGACAAGAAGCGAAACAAGCTTTGGAATAGACATATGGTAAACAAAAGAATGTAGAGATATTGTATACAACTTCTCTACAAATCAAAAAAATTGACCTGGTTGGTAAATTGTCACATTCCAACCAGATCGCAAATTAAGAGCTTGATATCAGAACTAGTCTTTCAAACTAAGCTTTTACTAGTTGGCGACGACGAGCTACAGTCATTCCGGCAGCAAACAAACCTAAACCTAGCATTGTAGTTGGTTCCGGAATAGGAGTTAGATCAGTGACTATAGTTAACTGGTAAGTGCTTGAAATACCAGAAAGAGAAGCGTTCAAAAAGCCTGTCGCCACAGTTACTCCATCGAAATTAAATCTTCCTGTCAGACCATCCAATGTTACATCACTGATGTTATTGCTCGCTAACTGAGTTATGGTAACTTCAGTATCGTCTAGGTCAAAGGTAAGAAAGGCAGTAACACCATCTAGAGTTCTTTCTCCAAAGTCAATAAATGGAGTGTAAGTTCCTGTTAAGTATGTAGCTCTTATAGCTGAGATAATAGCTGTTCTTGTTACATTCAGAGTGGTAATACTAATGCCTGTAATAGCCAATGTGTTTGAGTCCGAGTTTGGTGTAAAGTTTGCAAAATCACCTGTAAGATCCACACCATCAACATCGACAAACGTAACGCTAGTAGTAGCTGGATTCACTCCATCGCTAGGAACTATAGCTGTACCATTAATACCAATACTGCCATTCAGTGTTAAAGCCTGAGCCGAACCAGCAGAACCTAATAAACCAGCAGCAGCAATAGGTAGTACAGCAGCAGCGCCTAACAATTGAGATTTGAAATTAAACATTGTAGTCTTCCGCTCCTATCAAAAAATTGCGAACAAATAATTAGGTGATATTCCTAGCAACCGTCCTGTAAGTTGCGTAGCAGTTTATGAAATTAAGTGATATTATCCCTGTATGAAGTCGTTTTGTGTTTTTGTTTAAATACTAGGCTAGGATTGCTGTGTTAAGACCGTTAGGATACTGTAGCTGTTTGCTTGAGTTCCTTGAGTTTTTTCTGTGTTCCCCATACAACAATAATTACATACTCAGCCAGTGACTGGCAACATATACTGAAGCATCTTGATATTATCTTTATCAAGAAGATAGTTGTTTTTCTTCCATCCGTAAATGTAAAACTTAAATATTACGGCAATAGTCTTAAATCAAGCCAGTTTAGTGAATCGGAACAGCTGTATTATCTGTGTTAAGAATCAACAAGAAGCCCATATTTCAAGGTTTTATTGACTTTTATTTTTAATTTATCTACCCCGCAACAGTCTCCCAGATTATTTAAAGTTGTTAGAAATTGCCGTTTAAACCATAATTCAGTATGAAAATACTACCCTCCATATACTTGAGTCCAGGTAGTCCATATAAAAATTACGACAGCACTAACAGCGATAATACCCTGAAGTAAGTTCCCTACTACTGTTCCGACTGTAATTCCTATCCCAGCTTTTACTGCTTTACCCAAGTCGCGACGGTAAGTATACTCACCTATAATCGCGCCTAAAAGTGGACCCAGTAACATTCCTAATAGTGGTCCCCCAAAGGGTAATGTTGGCAATAATCCGAAAAATCCCAGAAATAAACCCACAAGTGCGCCAATTTGTCCCCATTTACTTGCACCAGCTTGTTTTGCACCTAAGTAACCACCTAGGAGATCTACTCCCATACTGGAAAATAGAACGATAATAGTGACAATCAAGGGAATTTTAATGGCTGTAAAGGAACTACTGACGATTCCCCAGAGAATAATAGCTACTAATATTAAGCTACTACCAGGAATAGCTGGAACTACTGCACCAACTACACCCACAAGCATGACAGCTATTAATAACCAGTAAATTATTTGCATAATTTCTAATTCATAATTCGTAATTTTTAATAATGCCTCCGGCTTCCGTAGGAGATATCTAATTAGGAAAACTCCTCCCTATTTTCCCCTAGACCCATACACCCCTACTCTAGAAGAGTTACAGCCAATTTATCAGCAATTCCCGCAATCCACTTCTCGTCCTGTTTAGTGTAACTACGAGGAGCATTTGCTCCTAAAATTAAAACACCTTCTTTTCCAATAGGTTGACAAATTACTCCTTGTGTGTTCTCCGGTAAATAATCAAATTCGATTCTGCCGGGATATACTTTCAACGCTACTAAATAAACTGGTTTTTGTGTTTCCAGCACCCGTTGTAATATTGTTCCTGGTATGACTTCAGATTTAGATGCCAGAATACCGCGACGTAACAGAACTTTCCCTTGGTAGTAAACTATGAGTGATCGCGTGACTGTATTGGTCAATAATAAATGCGATGCCCAGGCTAATTCTGTCTTCACGGCTTCTGGTAAATCTGGTGCTAGAATAAATCCCTCTTCCCCAATTAGTTGTACAGTATCAGGTGATCGCGGCTGTACCTGTTGCCAAATTAAACCCGTTAAAATTAACACCGCACTCAAAATTACCCCCAACACATCCCCCCGTGCTTGAGAATTTGTGAGTTCTGGTGTCAACAAGCGATTAACCAGCAAAAGTACAGCACTTAAACCCCCGACTACCAAGGGCAAACGCCGCAAAACAACATTAGGATCAGATTTAGTCATTGGTCATTGGTCATTAGTCTTTGGTCATTGGGCATTGAACATTGGTTAGTTGTTATTCTCCCCGTGCGCCCTGCTCCCTATTCCCCAGTTTCACTCTTCGCCCGATTCCAGTATCCTTTGGAAAAGATAACCAGTACCTCTAGCAGTTAGTATCAGTTCTGGGTTACTAGGATCATCTTCTAATTTTGCTCTTAACCGCGAGATATGTACATCTACCACGCGAGTATCCACATGGCGTTCTGGTGTGTATCCCCAAACTTCTTGTAAAATTTCTGACCGAGAAAAAGCTTCTCCAGAACGGCTCACTAATAATTCTAGTAAGCTAAACTCCATCCCGGTTAAGCGGATACGTTCATCGCCTTTGTAAACTTGGCGCTTATTTGTATCAATTCTGATATTCCCGACGTGAATTACTCCAGAACTAGGAATACCAGTCGCACCAGTTTTATCTACTCGTCGTAAAACTGAGCGAATCCGCGCCTCTAATTCTTTAGGAGAGAATGGTTTAACCACATAGTCATCAGCGCCCAATTCCAAGCCGGTGATGCGATCAGCTACATCTCCCAAAGCTGTTAGCATAATAATGGGAACATCAGATTCCTTGCGTAATTCTTGACAAACACCATAACCATCTAGCTTGGGCATCATCACATCCAAAACTACCAAGTCTGGTTCAGCTTTACGAAAAGTTTCTAAAGCTTCTTCTCCATCACCAGCAGTTACTACATCATAGCCAATCATGGAAAGGCGCGTTTCCAAAATCCGGCGAATGCTGGCTTCGTCGTCTACTACCAGGATTTTTTCTTTATGACTTTCCAAGTTTTCCTAAGCTCCCTAACTGGAATTTTACATTACGGATTTTAACAGATCGCAGAAGTCACCACCTTCAATGTACTGGTAAAATGCTGATTGTGAGATGGTAATGACGATTGCATATATAATATTAAATATTAATTTTCTGCACAGCAAAAACAAAAACTGGATGTATGTTAGTGTAACAATACATAGTGCGGAATCAGCAATTATTATAATTTGATGAGCTTTAACACAAAGTATAATTTGTGTTAAAATAGCTAAACAAGAAGGTGATTTTGAGTGTTACACACAGTAGTTCAAGTCCGTTTATATCCTTCCCAAGGGCAGCAAATTCAATTAGCTAAAACTTTTGGTTGCCCTGCTTGGTGGTGGAATTATGCCATAAATAAATCAATTGAGGTTTATAAAGAAACGGGTAAGGGTCTAGGCAGGTCAGCACTTAACGCATTTCTTCCTGCACTCAAAAAACCTGAATATACTGTGTGGTTAGCTGATTGTTATAGTCAGATTTTACAAGCTACAAGACTCTATTTAACGACAGCATACAAAGACTTTGTTGATAACCAGGCCAGGTTTCCTAAATTTAAATCTAAGCATAGCCAAGCTTTCATAAAAAAGCTCATGGGAGTTTGGAAACCCAGTGGCTTTTAGCCCTGGGAGGAAAAAGGACAGGGTGAGCTAAAGCCCACTGTATCAGTAATATGGGCGTCCTTTCTTGTGGATGGTCAACCAATCAAATCTATTAACCAGTGGTTCAACAGGCGTAATGCTCAACTGCAATCTATCAAGGATACGCTCTTAATTAAGAGTATCACTAATCAACAAGTGAAACTTACAGCAAAACGCAATAATCAAGTCAGAGGTTACCTGAATAAGACAGCAAGATTTATGGTGAATCACTGCATCCAAAATAGTATC
>ERZ1034427.12-NODE-12-length-43393-cov-37.260118_pt1 | contig 43393 bp, 49 predicted proteins | sample MGYA00520607_ERZ1034427 | MGnify/ENA primary metagenome ERZ1034427 (study PRJEB33736, sample SAMEA104288489) | Azolla caroliniana | place: Brazil | collected 1987 | study: EMG produced TPA metagenomics assembly of the PRJEB19522 data set (Is there foul play in the... | reverse complement strand
GAAGGGGCTATATATGCTCTTATGACTATAATTATGCTACTTCCTCTTCTCTCCTAAACCTTTACTGTATAAATCATCTCTAAGAATTGAATTTGCAACATTGTTCTTCGGAAAAATGAATTTAAGTCATGAAATACTCAAATATTACAGGTGTATTCGCAGCAACTTTAACCTTATTTACTACTTTTGCTAAAGCCGAATAGACTCCATTATCATATTCCGTAAATTCCCGAAATCTCATCATCGGTAAAATATTAAAGACTCAAAAACCCCACCTCTAAAAAACTTTTCAGGAGCAGCATAAATTGCTTTAGCGGAATACCTTAGAAAAAACAATCAAAGCGAAAAAGTATCGTGCTTTCTGGTGTCCATGTTGTCACCACCAAAAAGAACTATTTGGTAAACAAGCATGGGCAACTATTACATATATTGAATGTGCTCCTAAAGGTACTAACCCACAGCCTAATTTATGTCAGAAAGCAAAAATAAAAGGTTATCCGAATTGGGAAATTCAAGGTAAAATCTATGCAGGAATGCAATCTTTAGAAACTCTAGCTCAGATATCTAGTTATAAAAGAAAACGCAATTTCAAGAACTAATTCAAAGACAAGTTTCCCAAGTATTGAAGAGGATGTTGGTAAAGTTATTGGTGATGTATAAAATAACTGTAGCTCTCCCTTAGCCTCTTTGACATAGGATGGCTATCTTGTCCGTCCTTATATTCCTTATATAATATAATAGATAAACATAGATCAACGGAATTACCCAGACACCGTCTCGGCAATTTGCCATTCTAGGTAAAAACGCCGCATTTGTTCTAAATTACTTTTTGATGATCCTTTACCACATTTGGCTATTAGGTCTTTTGAAAGTCTTTTTATAACTGATGCACCCTATTCTGCTCGTTTCTCTCCACCTCGCTCAAGTTCTACAATTCGGCGCCCAATTTCCCAGTAGGTGGCTGTCATGATAGCATTAAGTGAACGAGCAGCAGTACGTTGACATGATTCCAGAAGTTGAATAAAATCTGTGAGAGTGTTTTCGTACTCGTTAATTACGATATTTTGAGCAGTTTAATTTCCATCATTATCTCACGTAAAAAGTTTATTTACTTTCTTCTTCCTTCACAAACTCGAAATATTGCTTACTTAATTCCTCCACAGCCAAATCATAAAACTGTTTCCCATGTTCTGGAGTAGCTAAAGCAGGATTGGAACCCATACGGCCATCGTGGTAACGTAAACAAAAATCAACAGCACCATAAATTTTGTGTCCAGAAACAACTTCTGGAGACAGGTATCCTTTTTTTATTGCTTCTGGATAAAAATATTGAGTCACAGCTACCTCACTAGGAGTTGCATGAGAACCTTCTTGATCACTGTATAATTCTTGAGCCAGCTTATACACAGAACCACACATAAACCAATTAGCAACTTGACATTGCACTTTTGATGCATTAGGAATTTGCAAATCTTCTAAATGAGCGTAAATTTCTGAAAAAGCTGCTTTGAGAGTAGCAATATTTCCACCGTGTCCGTTGATAAAGTAGAACTTGGTAAAACCAGCTTTGGCTAAACAAGTTATATAATCTCGCACTACCAAAATTAAAGTGCTAGGACGCAAACTAATTGTCCCTGGAAAAGCAGTATGATGTAATGCCATACCGACATTGATTGTTGGTGCAACCATAGCTTGAGTTGCTTGACCAACTCCACGGGATATAGCTTCTGCACAAATAGCATCAGTACCAATTAAACCAGTAGGACCATGTTGTTCTGTAGAACCAATGGGGAAAATAATTCCCTGAGAGTGCTGTAAATAAGTTTCGACTTCTGGCCAAGTGCTGAGATGTAATAACATTTTATGTAAATCTTAAAACCCAAATTATATATAAATTCTGAACGATTTATGAATACTATAATAAATCTATCTGGCGTTATAAATTTGTAAGCATTCAGCTAATGCCTAACGGCACGCTACGCTAAGATCCATCAGCAGTCAGCCTTTTCATTCTAACGCCAAAAATACCTATTTGATCATTAACCAATTTCTCAAATATTCTGACTCCTAACTCCTGACTCTTGAATTCTTACATAAATTTTTAATTTTTAATTTTTAATTTATAGGGATGGAGTGACAACAAGTTTTGAACTATACAACTCTACTGATATCTTGCACCTCTCTGTACAAACTCAGCTAACCTAAAAAGATACGCGATAAGACTACCTTAATTTTTATTGGTATTAAGCGGTAAATTAAGGGTTTTAGAATTATACGGTGTAATTAAATTTGCACCAATTTCTGTTGGTGCAAGATGTGAGCCTCCCACGATCGCGGTTTACGCTCCCGCAATAAATGAAAGAAACACGTTCATATTAAAAACCTGAAATACTTGCTTAGCAAGGGTTATAAAATGTGTTTCTTGAGAGTATTAAGATTTTACCGATACTGCAATTTCAGCTGATGATACTTATTGCGAATCTCCAAACAAGACCTAGTCCAAGTTAATGATGAGATGTTTGTTTTCTGTATTGTCAACTCTACCAGGAGAAAAAGATAATAAATTTCACTCTTGGTGGTGAATTAATCAAAGCAATAATGTTTTTTTAGGTCTTGGGTAATTTCCCATGTACAACACATCCCAGTCCCAAAAGTCACTAAATCACCTTTACCGATTTGCACTGGTTGTCCGCCATCAGGAGTCACAATTACATTACCTTCTAAAAAGTAGCAAGTTTCTTGAGAATCATAAGTCCACGGGAATTCAGAAACTTCTTTTTGCCAAATTGCCCATTTGTATACACCTAATTGGTTGAGGCTCTCTTGAGTGGGTTGACGCTCTATCTTAATTTCCATCTGTATTGAATCTAGTTGCTTTTAGCAGTAGGATTGGATATCCTCTCCACATTGATCTACTAAATAACACAATGCCCGAAAACGCAAGCCAACTAGTTGATCATACAGTGGATTGAGCTTACACATTGGAGGAATGTGAGCTACTTTGCGACCTAAGAAAATTATATCACGTTCAAAGGGACATTGAGCAGGAATCAGTTTAGCTATAAATTTAGCGAGTTTACGGTTGTGAATTTCAATTTCATCTAACCATTGACGGATTGGTTGCAGTAAATCAGATTGATTACTTGTCTGATGATATTCTCCAATGGGGCTAATTAAAGTAGGGAGAATAATAGGTTGACTATTTGTGGTGATCATAGTTCTAAATCCTGTTGTCTTTAGATGAATGAAATTTTGCAAATTTATTTTACTGTTGTCCATGCAATTTATTGCATAAATCTGCGTTGTCTTGGTAATTATAGTGAAGACAATTCTGACTTAGATATCTTACATGGAATCAGCAGAGATATCCTTCAACTAATTGCTATTTAAACTCACCGGATGTTGAAGAACTGTCCCGTTATATACAAAATAACAAAGAAATAATAAAAATGGTATTACCTTAACTTATTAATTACTGATATCGAATATTGCGATCCCATATATCAATCCCAAAAGCTTGGTGAGAAAAGTATTCGGTGCTACAGACTGTAGCTGTGCAAATTAAAATGTAGCTGAGATTGAACAAAAATCAGGTTTGACAAATATTTAGCCATTTGCACAGTCAATTTTAGAACTGAAGAATATAGATAAGAATGTTATATAAGTTACATGAGGAAACCTGAATCCTTACTCACTGGTAGCAAGGCAGCATCTGATAAGAATAAACTAATCGACTGTAAAATTAGCTGATAAAAACTCAATATCAATTATTGCATTTCTAAATGGTAAGTAGCTAGATACAAATAAACATAACTATGTAACAAGATGTAAATTACTTGAAACCCTTGGGATTGCTCGATTCAGCTTTGCTGCATTCACCATGATATACATAGTTATAAATTTTTCCGCCCACCTACTTACTTATATGATATGAACAGATCTATTTCCTAGCCCCTCTTTCCTGTCTTCACGGATATGATGGAATCCTATTTTATTTTTGCGAACTTAGGTAGACCTTGATTCATTTATTCCTTAATATTTCCTATTAATATCCTTTACGAGTAAGAATAGCGACTTACAGCAGGAATGAGGAGTCAGTAGTAAGCTGTTATGCATTTACTTTTTTCCCCAAAAGGCGTGCTACAAGGACTCTAGGCTACTAAATATTAAATTTAGCTGCTTAACAGCTTAAAACTGTCTTGCTGTCTAGGTTTCAATTTAGATTCTGTACCTCATTGATCTGCAATCTGCTGTAATTCTTATTTGATTTTTACAGGAGCTTGTAATAGTTCAATATCTCGAATTAACAGTATTCCTGGACTCTCAAATTGAATGCTGATCTAAATGTTCACAGGATCTGTTTCTTTTTCAAAATAAGCACGTACTTCATAAAACCAGAAATCATGTAATTATTCAGTCAAACATTTTGCCGATTGATGTGAATCATTTCCCAAGTTGTATATGTGCCAATGAAACTCCACAATAAATAAGGAACTAGCAATAATGCTGCCCAAATAGAAACAGATAAAACTGCGAAAGTGACTAAAAGACAGATGATAAAACCTGTACCACCAAGAATTGTACCTACTTTGAGACTACGTAACCTAAACATGACGGGTGTGTAAGCAATGGTAAATATTTCTAGCAGCAGGTATAAACCCATCATTAAACAGGTTGTATTACTACCAGGATTGTATTCCCAGATCATATAAGCTGACCAAGCGCCACAAATAAAGATTACTGTCCAGATTAACGGAATTGCGCCTTCAAAAGTCAGCCATCTGGGTCTTTGTAAGTGCCTGAACCACTGGCGATCGCTAGGTGTAATCCGGGTACTTGCAAAGGCTACTAAGAAAGCCACACTTCCAATTACCATCCAAGATTTAATCATAGTTTCCTATCCTTGGTGCTGACCTTCTTGAAGAAGAACACAGTAATTCTATCAGTAAACAACGTGTTAATTGTATGTATTAGTAATTGAAGCCTGGGAAGAGGTTATTATTCTTTTCCTATCTCCAAGTTCTATCTTATGCCTTAATATTTGGTGGTAATTATGTCTGGAGGTGGGTGTATATAGTCACTTGATGGAACTAAGGTTTGCAAGAGGGGGATATAACAAGTAATCAGTCATGAATATGCACACTGAATCGGAAGTGCCATCGCATCACCATGATCAGCCATCGCTTGCACCCAACCTACAAGATATCGCTAAAACTATTAGTTTTACTGGCTGGATCACTGTATGGGTGCAATTGGTACTATTAATAGTCAGCGGCTTGGCGTTGTTGTTTACTGCTACTGATCGTGATTTTGCTCAACAACAAAATACAGATCTAGGAGTTGGCATATTTTGGGGTGTGTGCGGAATTGTAGTGCTGTTATTTAGTGTTTATTGGAATTTTGGTTACACACGCCTTGGTAAACGCCTAGCAAACCCCAATCTAACTTTACATCCCAGTAAGGGAGAAACCGTTAGAGCTATGCGACTGGGAATAATGGTGAGTTTAGTGGGGATTTTAATCAGCATCTTGGGTGCAGGTGCGACGGTAGGTCTGCTAGTAGGCAAATCTAAATCTGTCTCCCAACCCCCAGGAGTGGCAATTACTGACCCTTATAGGATTATTCGTGCTATGGATGTATTTGTGGAAGTTGCAAATATTAATAGCATTGCAGCTCACTTTGTGAGTACTGTGGATTCTCTGTGGTTATTAGAAAAAGTCCATCACTATTAAGTTGTAATTTATTTATTCTTCTACTCGATACCCTAATTCTGCTAACCTCACTCGTGAGTGTCGCCATTTGGGTTGCACTTTCACAAATAATTCTAGGTAAACTTTACCAGCAATCAGTTTTTGTATTTGTTCACGAGCTGTACTACCAATAGCTTTCAGCATTGTCCCACCTTTACCAATCAAAATCCCCTTTTGGGAGTCTCTCTCGACGTGGATAGTTGCGAGTAGACGGGTAATGCTTGGGGTTTCTTCTACTAAATCAATTGAGATCGCCACTGAATGAGGTACTTCTTCACGGGTTAACAATAAAATCTGTTCCCGAATTAATTCCCCCATAATAAACTGTTCTGGCTGGTCTGTAACTAGATCTGGTGGATAATAAAAAGGCCCAGGTTCTAAATATTCAATTAATAATTCTTGCGCTTCCACTAATCCTAAAGCAGTCTTAGCAGAAAATTTGATAGTTTCCCATTGATGTTCCTTCGCCAACTGAATATAACTATCATCCAGTTTCTCAGCATCTGCTGGTTGTTCGTCAATTTTGTTAATCCCCAATATTACTGCTGTTTGACTACGACTGAGTAACTCAGTAATAAAGCGATCGCCTCCACCACAAGCCGCTGTTCCATCAACTACAAACAATAGAACATCTACCGACTCAATTGCGATTTTGGCATTTTTTACCAGGACTTCTCCTAATTGATGATGAGGTTGATGAATTCCTGGTGTATCAACAAAAATTAACTGAGCTTTATCTGTAGTTAAAATACCCCGTAACCGATTTCTAGTAGTTTGAGCTACAGGTGATGTAATAGCAATTTTTTGTCCTACTAATTGATTCATCAAAGTAGATTTACCTACATTGGGACGACCAATAATGCCGATAAAACCAGATTTAAACTCAGGAGGAGCTTGGGGAATTGTTACTTCTCCTGAAAACGAGAAGCTATAATTATCACTACTACTCACCTTGGACTCCACCTTCATATTTTACAATTCGGATAAATTCTCATTATTTAGTTTAATCTATTACTGAATATATTTTCTTATATTCTTCAAAATAAGATCAGCAATCACCCAACAAGAAATTGGGAATTTATCATTCAAAAACTTCAGATAACCCACTTACTTCTCTAAAAAGTCCAGCTTATTGTTCATAACTGATTACTAAACTTAAGTTCGTGGTAAATTTCGCAATCTCACATTTAAATAAGTCCGATCTGCTAAAGTTTGCAATATGGGACCATGTTCAGTAAATTCAATAATACTTACAGAACCAACTGGACACTCCCAAAGATAACGAAAACGTCCCACATCAATTCCTAGCAAACTACAGAGAATGATTCTAATAGTTGCTGTATGGCTGACAACTAAAACATAACGGCTGCTATAAAGATGCTTAATCTCTTCAACTACCTGCATAGCCAGAGACGCAATTGTTACTGCTAATTCTCCGCCATTGGGCGCATACCAAGCAGGGTCGGCTGACCACCACATATAATCATCATGATATTGACGGCTAATCACTTCTCGAGTTTTTCCTTCCCATTGACCATAGTTAATTTCCCTTAAACCATCTAATAATTCTGGTTGTATTCCTATAGCCTTAGATATGTGTTTTGCTGTTTCCATAGTTCGTCCCATAGGACTAGAAAAAATTGCCTGCCAAGAGGTAGTACTGTATGCAGCAGCAAAAGTATTTGCCATTTCTACACCTTCAGGAGTCAATTCTAAGTCGGCACCGCAAAAGGCATGATTACGACTGCATTCTGTTTCTCCATGACGGAGTAAGTAAAGAGTTAACCTCATTTTCTATTTTCCTATTCGGGGATCTAGGTAGAGAATCTGGTATGGCTATCTTAATTAAAGAAAGTACCATCATAAAACTCAACAATAACAATGATAACAACCACAGTAAATCCATATCTTGATAGCAACTTTTCCCCTGTTCGCCAATAAATGACTACAGGAGCCCTCAAAGTCATCGGTGAACTACCCCCCGACCTTTCCGGGATGTTTGTCCGCAATGGAACGAACCCCCAACATTCACCCATTGCTCAGTATCACTGCTGTGATGGTGATGGAATGTTACATGGGGTTGAAATTAACAACGGTCAAGCTACCTATCGCAACCGTTATGTCCGCACTAGAGGCTGGAATATTGAATACGAAAGAGGGAAAGCTGTTTGGAGTGGAATTTTATAACTACCTCAAACTGACAACCCATACGGATCAGGGAAAAACACCGCCAACACTGCCTTAGTATGGCACGCCGGACAATTTTTAGAACTGTGGGAAGGAGGAGCGCCCCACAATATTAAGACTTCCTGAATTAGAAACTATTGGTGAATACAGCTTCAACAACAAACTGACTTCCCCTTTTACTGCCCATCCTATTACCGGGGAAATGATGTTCTTTGGCTACTTTCTTGCACCACCGTACCTACAATATGGTATAGTTTCCTCCCAAGGTGAATTATTGCGAACCGTACCTATTGAAATACCAATGGCTGTAATGATGCGTGATTTTGCCATTACTGAGAATTACACCATTTTCATGGATTTACCCCTGACATTGAGCCCAGAAAAGATGTAACGGGAAGAACCGATGATGATGTTTGAGAGCGATCGCCCCAGTCGTTTTGGTATTATCCCACGTCATGGAGACAATAGCAATATCCGTTCCTTTGAAAGTCCTTGCTGCTAGGTCTTCCACACCCTTAACGCCTACGAAGAAGGAGAAGAAGTAATACTTATTGCTTGTCGGATGGGTTCCACTAGCGTATTAAAGACTGGGTCATCAACAGACCCCACAGTAGGTATTCCCCTATTACATCTTTGGCGATTTAACCTCAGCATAGGTACAGTAACACAAGAAATGTTAGACGAGGTACCAGGGGAATTTCCCCGTATTAACGAAAACCTGCTGGGAAGAAAAACCCAATACGCCTGCGCAGCTAAAATGGCCAAAGATTCTCTGCCATTATTTGACAGCATAATTAAGTATAACTTGATCAGTGGCAAATCCCAAACCCATAAATTTCAACAACGGCGTTACGGAGGTGAAGCCGTGTTTGGGCCTCGTTTTGGTGCAACAAGAGAAGATGATGGCTGGCTGATCACCTTTGTTTCTGATCAAAACTTAGAAACTTCTGAATTAGTAGTTATAAATGCTCAAGATGTTACTAGTGAAGCTATTGGACGAGTAATTATTCCCCAAAGAGTACCCTATGGTTTCCACGGTGCTTAGATATCAGAAGTACAATTGAGCAATACTATCTAATTCATCGAATACTGAAATCTTGCACAATTCTCAATAAAGTAGGGTGGGCATTGCCCACCCACAAATTAATCAATTTCTCGAACATTCTGACTCCTGACTCCTGACACTCCAAGATATGAAATAGTCTCTTGTAGGGTGCGTAAATCCTGTTCAGCCTAACGGCAAAAATACCTATTTGATAATTAACGAATTTCTCAAACATTCTGACTCCTGACTCCTGACTCCTGAATTCTTACACTCCAAGATATGAAATAGACCATTAGATAGATTAAAGTTACTTAACATAAATACCTACTCAAAGAGTAGTAAAGTAAAAATAGAAATTTACTAAATCATAATAGTTACACCTGTCTACTTACTAATATCTTGTAAACCTTAAACTTACTGACCTTTGTCATGCCTAAAAAAATCAAGTCTGCATTACCAACATCCTCAAGTACAACACTAGCACTTTCTGACCTGCATATATTATCGTCCCTAGAAAAAGAACACCACTCACTCCTCAACCAAACTAAGAGAAAGGGAACAGAGTTAAATAACTTCGTCAAACAAATGCGTTCGTTAGCCACATAAATATTTCAGAAAGCCACTCCCAGTTTTAAGGAAATTGCAGACCTAGATCAAGAAAATCATGCTGTTTTCAATGAGATTTTCACTACTACAAAATTTCGCAAACAAACAAAAAAAGTATATAATCACTTTAGTTTACCCTAGAAATGACAGGAATAATTAGTCCGAAATCTGCTCATGAAGAAGATGATTAGGAAGATCCAGAACTAAACGAACTATTTGAGAAGCCAGAAGCAGAGGAAAATGAAACCAATAGAAACCGTCATCAATATTGGGACTCACAACAGGAAATACAATCTACTTCTGCTAGTAGAACAGAGGATTATAGAATAATTCGCCAGACATTTTTGAAATTAGCAGAAGTCTTTCATCCAGATAAAGTACAAGATAGTGAAACCCATAAGTCTCATGTAGAAATCACGAAATAAATAAATAGGGCCTATCAAGAAGGGGATTTAGCAAGACTTTTAGAAATCGAGCGACAGCAGCAGTTAGCAGAAACTACTGATAATAGTAGTGAAGATGATGTAACTCGCAGATGTATAAATCTAGAAAAACAAAATGAAATCCTCAAAACTCAATATAAAAAATTAAACCAGGAACTACCTTTAGCTAAAAATACTCCCGAAGGTGCAATGGTTTCTGATTCTCGCAAAGCTGCCAAACAAGACATTGATTATATTAGTATAATGTTGAAACAACTAAAATCTCAGATTAATATCATTGCTGATATTCATGATTTTATCAAGGATTTCAGAGAACAAAAAATTACCATCAAGGACTTTCTCTGAGGTCCACCCAGTTTACGCTCCATCAGAGAAGAAATGATGGAGGAATTTGGGACTGTAATGATTTTTTAAAAAATACACTAAGCTATAGATGTAGGTTGGGTTGACAAAAACCAACGCTATCTAAACCGAACCGCTTCCGAACCCGTCAATTCTGGGATGACAAGAATTTTCTAAGTCCCCCATAGGGGGATTTAGGTGGCTAAATAAGCTGAAACTAAGACAGGTAGGACTTCTGTGTACAGAATATACATACCTTTCGCATACTCTTCACGCATCCTTTTACTCAAATACCAACTTTTCAGATATCCTCTAATTTTGCGACACTAAATCAGCAAACTCTCGCAAAGTTTTTCCATATTTTTCTCCTGCAACAGAAGACAGATCATTATGATTTGCATCCTCCACCCACAGAGAAAGCTTAGGTGAATTTATAGCCGCCAACAAATGTTCACTATGGTTAAAAGGGATAATATCATCTAATTTACCGTGTATCACTAAAACAGGACATTTCACTTTTTAGATCATCTTATCCAAGTTATTAAATTTATCAAAAGGTAAAATCTGAAAACGTACAACTACGCCAAAAGCTGAAGTAAACGCACTTTCAATAGTTAAACCAGCCATCGGTTTTTGAGATGCTAAATCTACTGCGGAAGCACCCTCAACTGAACGCCCATAAACTATAATCTAGTCCGGTTTAATATTTAAGTTTTTAATTAACTAATTATAAGCCGTATCAATATCTTCATAAGCATACCTTTCTCTAGGTATTCCCTGACTCCTACCATAACCACGATAATCGTAAGCAAAAACGCTAAAACCGAAATTCTGTAGTTGTTTTAACATTTCCTGAATATCGCCCAAGTCTTCCGAATTTCCGTGAATATTCGGAATATTGTACTTAGGCGTAGAATTTTGCAAATAAACAGCGGAAAATTGCTGATTTTCCTTGTTGTCCAGCTTGAGAGTGTCTTTAGTGTCTCGATAGCTGGATGGTTGGGGCAGAAAAATCATGCTATCTGCACGGAAATATACTTAGGCCCCAAATAAGATATAGATGAAAACCACTGATTTTAGCATCCAGTGCTAAGTAATATGATTGATGAGCAGTTTTTTTAGACGCTGTTTATCTATAATTGACATGAAAAGTTGGGCTTTGCTTAATCAACGTATGAACCATACCGGAATTTTACCCGGCATTTCGCACTTTTACCTGGCAATATTCAATATTGATCAACATTGTTTAACTCCAAGCAATATAATAATTCTTTGATGGTACAAGTACGACCCCCCAAATTTATCTGTGGAATCAATCCAAAATCGTTCGATAGAGGCTCGCGAACGTCCAAAACCCAAAATCCAATGACCATCACCAAGGCTTTTATGCCTATACAATCGAAAAGTTGTATGATATAGACTTTTGGAGATAACTAATAATGTCCCGTCGTTGTGAACTCACCGGTAAAAAAGCCAATAATGCAATGGCTGTTTCTCACTCCCACCGTCGCACCAAGCGTTTACAACACGCTAATCTGCAAAGCAAGCGAGTTTGGTGGGCAGGTGGTAATCGCTGGGTAAGACTAAAACTTTCCACAAAAGCTATCAAGACCTTGGACACCAAAGGTTTGGAAGCAATGGCTAGAGAAGCAGGCATCAATCTGAATCATTACTAAATTCAGCTAATGTCAAGAGGGAGTCTGATTGTATACTCCCTCTACTCACAGTTAAATTCATGATTCAAGATAATGCACCAGGACTTACGCAACTGACAAATTAGTAGGGTGCGTCATACTTATTAAATTGGTTAATTTCAATAAATTTTCGACATCTGAGGCACCCTACAAGAGACTTGATTGTGACAGTTGTGTAAGGAAATTACACGCACATATAAAGGCATATTACATCTATCCAAAGATGTATTTTCAGTTATCTTTGCAAAAAAAAATATATTGTAACAACCGTGTCTTAAAAGAGCTGGAGAGAATGTAATTATACAACTTTCATAAGTAATCCAAACAAAGTGGAGGTTTCCAAGTCAGCATTAATTTAAGCCTGAATATTTTTCCTAACGCAGTAAGGAGGCTTCTTCCTGTAAAGATTTCGTGAAGTTTAGCCCTAACTATGACGATGTTTACATAAGTGAAATTTTTATTCTTTATACTCGTACAAAAGTGCATTTTTCTGGTACTTGTACTGATGCACCAGCTTATTGATTAGTGTTTATGATAATACTGGTACTGCTCATTGCATACCTACATCACAACATATCAATCAAGCAGAAACAACCCAATTATAGAATTAGGAATGATTTGCATGAGTACATTAAAGAAGTTAGGTCAATTATTCTCTCAAAAAGCTTTACGCTCCTTGAGTACAGGTCTAGCGGTAAGTAACATCATTATGCTGGGATTTGGTGCTTTCGCTAAACCTGCAAGTGCAGTAGTATTAATAGGAGGAGTAGAAGTAGACACTAACGCGTTAGCAGATATTTTACTAAATTCTGCAAATGTAACCTCAAATGGAAACTCCGTAGAAAGTGCAATCCTTGATGGCAATGTTGCTACTACTGTATTTGCATCGACGACTCCTGGTGCTTATGTGAGATTGGGTTTCAGCAATCCAATATTAAACTCTGTAGGAGATGACTTGGCTTTATTTGAACTTGGTCTTCCTGATAGCTTTTCAGTCGAGATCAACGGACAGACTTTCGATTATCAAACCTATGAGACTGGCGATTTTACAGATAATCCAGTGCGTAGCATCAACGTAGCTACTTTGGACTTCAATGATTTTGGCATCGCTTTGGGCGATTACGTCAGTGAAATGTTGATTAAATTAGACAACATATCGACGAATTATGGAACAACACCTGCCCTTGGTTTGGTAGCTGGTATCCGTTCTGTTCCCGAACCTTCAGCTATGTTTGGCTTATTAGCAACTGCTGGCTTTTTGGCTTGCCAGCGCAAGCAAATTAAAGCTGTCAAAAGAAGCATAAGCTTGTCATAGCAGCTTATTAATTAATATAATACGACCAATGGATAGTTAATATCAAATTGTGGAAAAATGAAAGACATTTTCCTCTGAAAAACGGCAGCACAGATATTTGCGTTCTGCTGTTTTTTATGTGTACACAATTATTCATTGGTCTCAGGGACAGATGATCATCACAACAAAAAAACATTGGTTCTTCGGTTCTTTTTATAGAAAAATAGGTTCAAAATCCTTGCAAGCCCTATTCCTCAATCACCATAAAAAGAACGCAAGAGCCAAAATATTTTACTCTTTGTGATTAATTTAACGGTGATGACATAATACGGTAAAATTTTTAATAAAATTTATGACGCAGTCTTTCCTCAAACATCGTAAATTTAGTGAAATTACTGAAAGCTGCAACAATATAATAGGGTATTTTAGAAATAAATCAACACTCCATACTTTGTCTTCTGATCACAGTTCAATCAAGCCTGCAATCACTTAAGCTACCTCAATACTTGAATAGAATGTCTGATCAAGCAATCATTCATTTCTAATAACTCCATTGAATTCACTATAAAAACATAACCTGACTTCTCTGCAATAATTAGGTATTGATTTATATATCTTCGTCATCAACTAGTTAACAATAACCTGAACAACATTATTATGAACACCAGATTAAAAATGGCTTTGCTTCTTCACTCTGGAGAATCAGGATTTGCTATAGTAATCGCTGTAGCACTGGGATTAATTATGATCTTAGTGGCGTTAACCATGACGATAAGATCCCAAGGAGATCAAATATTAGCATCAACCCGAAAAGAAACAGAGCGGTCACTGGCAGCCGCAGAAAAAGGTGTTTCCTATTACCAAGCATTCCTCAACTCTAACCGGCTACTGCCCAGATATCCGGATTGTACTCAAGATCGTACATCTTCTGGTAGTTGTCCTGATTCTGGATCTCAAAAAAGCTGGTCAAATCCCTCAGCCATTCCCGGAATGAGTGACAGCCCTTGTACTGGTAGTTCAGCATCCACAGCAACAATACAAGGAAATGCCGACACAAACCAGTGGAATCTGGTTGATACAAATGACTCGACCAAGGGACAATATAAACTGGTTTCTTATAAAATTGCTGATTCTGGAGATGATACTTTGCAGGCAATGGGCATATTAACCATTGAGGGAAGAATAACTAATTCAACAGCTAACAGCAAAGCTAATAAATCTATTAGTAGGGTACAGGTAGCTATTCCTGTTAACTTACCTAGTATTAACAGTGTTCCCATTCCTGGAGTATGGATTGGTGATTCTACTACTAGTAGTGGTACAGGTGGTAATACAATCCAAGGTAATGTATTAGTTAATAGTTGTAATGTCACCCTTTCAGATATTGAAATCGATAGGACCACTCCACAGTATTCGGCAATGTATACAAATTTGACAATGCCATCAGTGCCAACAATGCCAGCAGCGGCAAATAATTCTGTCACTCCACGGGTTGCAGGTACTATTTCCTTGGGAACAATAAATACTGATACCACTCTCCCCCGGCTCACTGGTGATACACCTGATTTGCCTATAACATTTAACGGGCAATCAAGATATGTATATTTAGCGACTGATATAGTCAGAAGTGGGGGTTCAACAGCATTGACGATTACACCAGGGAAAAAAGTAGTTATATTTTTATCTGGCAATACAAGTAAAAACGTTGATATTTATCATGAATGTGGTAGTGTTAGCGGTTGTCTACCTACCGATTTTCAAATTCTTGGCACTAAACCTAGTGGTGGTGAAATATGTCTAAATGGGAATCATCTGGTAGATGCTTTTATCTTAGCACCTACTTATACAGTCGGGGTTGCAGGGGGAGGCAATAGTGCGGGCATAAATGGTTCTATTTGGGCAAACCAGTGGAGTAATGATTCAGGTTGTGGTTCTAACTCTAACAACGTAGTTGTTAGACAATCAGCAAATTGGAGTGAATTAACTGGGCTCCAACCAGATAGTAGTGAATTACCACTTTCAATTAAATCTATAAGGTCTTGGAAACGAAATGTGGTGAATTAAGAGGGTGTTTGAGAATGCATACTGTAGCTTGCTTCTCGTAGGGTAAGTAGCGCAGCGCAGCTTTCCGGAGGCTCTAGTATCTCAGATTAATCGATCAAACCCTCTATTCTAGAGCCTCCAACTCCTGTAAGGGATACATCATCAAAATGATACCTTTTCTAACTTTTGAAATACCTTCTAAGTTCAGATATTAGCCATTCTAAATCATTTGTGAACATAACCTATTAGTTTTTGCTTTTGCAAAAGTTAAACAAGAATAGTCATAATTATGAAAAAGCCAAAATACCATTTAGAATCAGGCTTTAGCTTACTTGAAGTTCTATCTGCTATTCTCATAGTAACTTTCTTTACAGCAGCGGCCATGCAAATGATGGTAATTTCTGCTGCTTTTAAAGCTAAAGCTAAAGAGTACACAACCGCAGCCAACTTGATTGAAAAAGACTTAGAAACAGTGAGAAATATAGCTGCTCAATATGAATTTCCCATAGTCGCTTCTCCTGTGCCAACTCTGGGTGCGACGGCAATCACATTGTCATCTGGTAAAGGATTAAAACAGGACGATAAGATTCAGTTTTCAGGATCATCTAATGTTTACAGTATCACTGCACCTAGTCCAATACCTTCAGCTAGCCCAACTATTATAATAACGCCAGGTATAATTTCACCAGCTCCATCTGCCAGTACTAGAGTCGGAAGTAATACAGTCTGTAGTGCTACCTCTGCAAGCACAGGATTAGCTAACTATTTGCAGCAAATCACTCAAGGTAGTGCTTATATCGACAGTTCAAAAACATTTAGTATTACTGAAGGTGGGGCTAGTGTGATTTATGGCGCTGTTGTAGGTGCAAATCCTTACATTATCCCTGATACGAGTAAGAAACTTTGGCTTATGCGAAATGATAATAATCTTAATGCTGCGCCTTATAATGTTTTGCAGGTTAGGTATTTAGTTGTCAAAGATAAAAACGGTTCTCCAAGTAGTAATAAAATTGTAGCCAAACTCGCTAGTGAGGTAATACCCAATGCGTCATTCCAGTGCATCCAATGATCAGGGATTTACAATCCTTGAAGCAGTGGTAATAGTAGCTATTGTCGGTATATTTATGGCTTTTTCTGCACCGAGTTACTTAGCATGGTCTCAGAGGAAAAAAGTGGATTCTGCACTAACTAGCATTGAGGGAGCTATGAAAGAAGCTCAAAGACAGGCAATAGCTAAATCATTAACTTGTAACGTAACATTAAATACATCTACCTTGAAAATTACAAGTACCACCAGTAGTAGCTGTCTTTTAACAGGCGATCGCGAACTAACCAGCGTAGCTCTTGCAACATCAGGTACTACAATTGATTTTGATTATTTAGGGAATAGCTCAACTGAGATCACAGTTGTTGTTTCTTCTTCTGCCAATCCTAACTTTAAAAAATGTCTAGTTTTATCTAAACCACTTGGCTTAATTAGAACTGGTAAATATGCTGATAATGGTACGAGTTCTACCAATTGTAGTAAATAAAACCATATCTTAATCTTAGCAAGAATTTATTGATTATCTAAGTGAAAGAAATGAAATCTTACATACAAACCCTCAAATCAGATGTTGATGTTAACAAAGGCTTTACTTTAATAGAATTATTAGTAGCAGCGGCAATCATGTCAATTGTAGTTGCTTTAGTTGGAATTGCATTTGTAGGAATACTGAAACAAAATCGAAAAGCAGAATTTAATAGTGAGCGTCGTACTAACTTAAATCGTGCCTTAGATTATATTGCTAACGAAGTTAGAATGGCAACAACAGTAGCTGTTCCTACTGCATCTCCAACCACAACCATATATTCAGGTACAGGAGTTCTGCGCTTAAAAGTTCCTGTTCCCAATCCTGCAAGCGGTTCAGTATATAATTCTCGGTTATATACTGTTGTTTACTATATATCTAATAGCTGGACTGGCTGGGATTCGCCAAATTCAATTTGGCGTTATTCAAACGTTCCTAATCCTGTTCCTATTCGTTCTGCGGCTCCTCTTGTGACTCCTACGCCTAATAATGTTACTACAGTTCCTAGTCCCAGTCCTACTTCTGCTACTACCTTTGATCATAACTTTTTGGTGGATGGGATTAAAACTCCAGCGACACTCCCCAGTTGTTCAACAGGACTTATAGGTGACGGTGGCTTTTATGCTTGTATATCTACAGATGGAAAACAAGTTGATCTTTACTTGTATGGCAAATTATCAAATAATACAAATGAGACAGAGACAATGGAAGTTAAGACTACTGTATTTACTAGATCCGCCGTATAAAATACTCACTAACAAAATCTAGGAGCATCCCAATGGGAGCAACGCAATTTTGTGAGATCATCACAAAGAGAGCAGGGCACCAGGGAGCAGGAGGAATGGAAAAAGAACTTTCTTATAAGCCATGAAAACTTAGAAGTATATCAAATGGTATTTGATGTCGCCATGAAAATCTTTCAAATGTCAAAGAAGTTTCCTGTGGAAATGAATATATATACATTTGGTGATTAATCTTTATTCAAAATAAATCCTGACATTGATTAAAAAAAAGACAAACCTCCATTACAACATAAAATTAATTCTGCAAGAGGTATTATACACTAATAGAAGAATATGAAACCCTAGAAACCGCTTGGGGATTTCCGCTATATACAGATAACAATGGTAAATTTGACAGTTATAACCTTTATAGCATTTAGTTTAGAAATCCTCCGGTAAATAGTAATAGATACACTCGTGCTAGAACTCCACCTATGAATTCTGGTAGATTGAGTGCAGCTTGTAAAAGTATTTTTGATATAAATGCCAGTCTAGTAGATATTAATGGTTAGTTTCAAATTGGCAGCAAATTGAAAAAATCCTTTTTCTGTCTACACTGCTATAGTTCCTATCACTACACTAAATACTATTCCTACCGATATTTATACTAAATACTAAGTATGAAATCTACAAAGGATCAAAAGGTTTTTCTGCGTTAGGAAATCAGCAAGACCGTGTACAAGTACCACTAATTAATAAACTACAAAAAGAATTAGTTGGTGTAGAATAATCTTTAGGCGCTCGCGCTATTGTTGGTAACAACTTACCTGAACTATGGTGGGATAGTAATAAAAATCGGTTTGTCGGTGCAAATTTGGATGATAGCCAAAATATTACAGCCATGAATTGGGATTTGGGAACCGGAACAAAAACCCGTCGTTCCACCATACAAACACTAGCAGATTTAGCAGCAACAGATAAAGATGGAGACTGGGAATATGCAGCAGCGCAAATACCGGAAAATCTACAAACACCCATTGGTGCCTTAAGAGTAGTTACAGGTACAGGTATTTATTTACCCAGAAATGCAAATGCTGCAACTACAGACCTTACTGATGCATTTGTACAAATTTGGTCGGATATCTTGCCAGTACTTCAAACCCCAGCACCAGCACAAACTATACAATTATATTTGATGTATGATCCATCGCTACAATTTCATTTGCCCAAGCTGCTTGAAAGTGAATAATTACCCCTTATTTAAAGATGTGGAGTTATTGATAATTACAAATCAGCTAATTACAATCAAAATAATGCCTCACCTATAGCTTGTATTAGTAGCTTTTATATACCTACTAGCAATACCACAGTGAAAAATATTGATACATTACCTAATGCTCTGGGGATAGAGAAAGACATTAACGGTATAATCTATGCACCACCCACCGAGACCCTAAGTGGTTATACAGATTTACTAAATTATAAAAAGATTTGCAGTATCCTAATGGACGCTGGGTAAATGGACGACTGAGAAATTCATTAGGAAAAACACAACGCACTCTTGCAGAAAAATCTGCCATTGATGCTACCCTACCTGATGCTAGTGTAGGTATTACAGAAGCAGCAAAATTAGAAAGTCTAGTAGACTTTAAACTCGATTCTACCCGTCGTCCTAACGGAATTATGATTATCAGTAGCGACAGTCCCACAAAAATATTTCGTGGTACAAGTAATACCTTCAGAGAAACAGAAAAAGGTTTAATTCTCGCTACCAATTTACCTGCTTATATTAAGCTCGACTTTAATCCACACACCCAATAAGAATAGCTTTTAAAAAAGATATTATAACTAGTGACTTAACAAGTCCCATTTCCGTTTACGGCGTAGAGAATGACAGTAAATTGCAAGCACTTCCAGTATCAGAAAGAACATTACCCAGACTAGCAGAAGATCAACATGGCAACTCTTTTCTCATGCCTTGGTTAATACCTGACAACAATGGAATTTGGCAACCAGTTTTACAAATTAACCAACCATTTGCCACACGTAGTGATCCAAATAATGCACTTAATATTAGCCCTGAAAGCTACGATAATTGGTTACGAATAGCTACAGAAACCACTTTTAACTTGGTCATAGCTGCGGGAGATAATCCCAATCGTCCCACCGAAGATAAGGGGGGTTTAGAAAACTTTGTCCGCTTCATGGAAAACTGGAGTCCTAGCAGTAGTCCTATTGCAGTTAAAATTATTGGTGGTTTTATACAGATGATAAAAAGTGTCTCTTCAACCGCGAGTTATGCCACATCTATAATCAATCAAACCAGCGATTTTCAATATAAAATTAGCCTTAACAATGGTATGTTTTCAGGTCTCCTTCCTCCAGCAAAACAATGGAGTTATGATGTAGGGCTTTTATCTCAATTATTTGACGTATTCTCCCAAAAATTACTAGAAATCCCTGCTGAACTACCAGGTGAGTATTTTCGAGAAGTTGGACCAGATGATAAATGGGTAGAACGTTTATTATGTGCAGAAACAACAACAAATAATTATGCTCTTGATAAAGATCAACGTCTGGCTATTTGCCAATCACAAGTAAATGATGAAACCAAAAAAACAGCAAAAAATCATATCTCTAAATGATACTGGTTTTTCAACTCTTGAATCACTAGTAGGAATGCTTATCGTCTATCTCTTATTAGCTGCCATCGCACCAGTATTAGTGATGTGAACACCCATTATAACTCAAGCTAGACGAGTGTAAATTGCATCCCAAGCAGCTAGAACATTTATTGATGGTGTAAGAGTTAGTTCAATTACAAAACCAGATATAATATCTCAACTCGCTATTGCTACTACTACTTCACCTAGAAATATTTCTAATAGTCCTGATGACTATTTAATCAATGCTACAGAAATTCCAGCACCTTGATCAGCAACTGGTATGTATTGCTATTTAGAAACTGGTATTTCTAGTGCTAAAACTTGTGTCAGTAATCAATTTTATATTCCAGCTGGTCGAATTGTTCAAGCTAACGAAGTAAATGATGGTTATCGTTTAGCAATCAGAGTTTATAGAACAGATTTATATCTTACTAAATCCGTAAGAATTAATACACATTTAGCAATTAAACAAACTACATCAACTATGAATGGAAGACTGGGTGATAAACAAGCACAATTAATAGAAATAACTACTGATTTAGGCAATAGTAGCACTAGATTTCAGGCTTGATGTCAGCGGTTAGGTACTCCATTAGTTACAGCAACGTCACCAGCAATTCCTGCTCCTGTAATTTGTCAATTAATCTGATTGCTAATGATTGAAATTTTTTAATTTCAATGGGGAATGACAATAATCAACTTACTGCTCAAATCTACAATCAAATTATCAAATACATCCTTACCGAAAAGTGAGTGGGTTTATTTCGAAAACATTATTTCATCCTTATTTCATCCTTATATAGACCGACTAAGAATGAATTTTGAGTCAAATAACAAAAGTTGTCTAATGACGATTAAAAATAAACATATAGTCCGGTTTAACAGACTTTAGTTATTAGTCCGTAACTTCAGTTCTGGTCTTTGAGGTAATGCACTGAAGCGGATCAACAATAATGCAGGTATCAATTACAGTTCTGATCGCAAAGCTTATTTTCCTACTGGCAGTATTAAAGTACAAGGTCGCGGTTATGTGTATAAGTAAATCGTTAGTTCGTAATTAGTAAAATTAAAATTTTAATATTATGGATCATGAAGAGAACAAAGAGGAAATTATCTTTCTAGAAATCTAGCAGCAGGTTCACGTTATTGGAAAATTTAGTTTTTCTTTTAAAAATAGGGATACTAGCAGCAATTCTAATTGCTAGTTGGTCTACTTTTATTAAAAATCGTCGTCTTAATGCTGCTCAAAGTGAGTTTCATCAGGCAATGCGTCAAGTACAAAGCCAGGCTAAAAAGGAGAAATTGACTTGGCAAACTAGTTTTCGTGAACAAAATTGTATATTCCAACGGGCAGTTCATCCAGCTACAGTTATTGTCACTAATGCTGTATGGAATAATTTAGATTCTACTGTCCACTTAGGTGAAGAGACAACTTTACAGGAGTTTGATGGAGTCAGAAGTATCCAGTTTGATTATTTAGGCAGCGTCAAACAACCACGGTTAGGGAGGATTACCATATCCAGTAAATCTGCTGGAAAGGCAAAACGTTGTGTGTTTGTCTCCACAATTTCAGGACCAATGCGAACTGCAAAAGAGCGTTCTACAGCAGATAATGGTAGGTATTTTTATTAAGATCTGGTGTGTTGAAATTGCAGAGAAGCCGCAAACAGCATTTAATTATTTTTACCCCCTATCCAGAAGCAGGGAAAACAAAGACTAGATTGATACCTGCTTTGGGTGATATTGGTGCTGCGAATCTGCAAAAACAGATGACATACTATATTAGAGGTAAATAAATTACAACACAAATCTGCTATAACCGTAGAAGTGCGGTTTGCTGGTGGTAATGGGGAACTAATACAAAATTGGTTTGGTCTGGATTTTGTGTATCAAACTCAAGGAGAAGGGGATTTGGGTGAACGCATGATGCGATCGCTTGCTGATGCTTTTGACAATAGTGCAGAAGATGTAATTATAATTGGCACAGACTGTCCTGGCTTGAATTCCCAAATCTTAACCACAGCTTTTGAGCAACTACAGTGTTTTGACTTGGTTCTAGGCCCTGCGCTTGATGGTGGTTATTACTGGATTAGGTTACGACAAATAATACCAGAGTTACTTTCTCAGATCCAGTGGGGAACGGCTCAAGTATTTTCGCAAACTGTAGAAATTGCTCAGAAAATTAATTTATCATCAGTCTACTTAACTACTTTAGGTGATGTTGACCGCCCTGAAGATTTACCAGTTTGGCAACAGATGTTTGGCAACAGATATGGAAGGGTATAGGGTAAGCAAAAGAAAAAACTCAATTTCTACCACTGACTACTGATATCATAGTTCACTATTTATGGAAAATAACATACATTACAGTTAGTAGTATGGTATAGCTTAAAACCGAAAGTCTATATCAATCTAGGTTGGCTATTAATGAAGTTTGATGCTCAAACATAAAAAAGGTAAAGCCAATAGTAGACAAGATTGCATAAGAGACTGTTGCCAAAGTGAGGAAAAAGTTAACAATTTAATAGTAAAGGGAAATTTTTGCCCCTTATCCTTTGTCTGTTACCCTTTTCCCAACTTCTCTTAATCTGATGAGTTTTATGCTCCAAGAGTTGTAACTTTATAAATGGCAATCAGTTTTATTCACAACAAATTTACAAAAATATGGTTAACCGTGTTGCTTCCTCAAATAGTGCCCTTGTTCTGAAGGTCATTGGTATAGTCTGCATTTTATCTTTTTTCGTGGATTTTGGGGTTTTGTTACTGGATTTCAGCCCTACTAATAAACAATTACAAGTTGGCTTGGTTACAACCATAGTTGATCGAGGAATTGTCCCTCTGTTGGGAATAGGTACAATATTTGTTAGCTCTTGGATGAATAATGCTGAAGATCGCCCCCAAGGTTTAGATTTAAGATTACCAGCCTTAATTCTTGCGAACCTTTTTGGGTTGATGTTCCTGCTGATGTTTCCTCTACACCTGAATAATGTACGCCAAGCCAGTACCCAAAGAGTTAGTCAAATCTCTCAAGATGCCCAGCAAGCAGAAACCCAACTAAACAACCAGCTATCTCAATTTCTTGATCAGCTAAATAACGATCAGGCTAAAGCTCAGTTAGAACAGGTGCGAAACCAAGCTAAAGCTCAGTTTGCTGAACTGCTAAAAGATGAGCAGAAATATAAGCAAGCACTGGACAACCCTCGACTACCTGCAGCACAAAAGGAATTACTCAAGAAATTTAAAGCCAATCCCCAAGAGCTTGACAAGTTTATTGACCAACAAACAGATCCTAAAGAAGTGGCTAACCAAAGAATTAGCCAAATTCGTCAGCGTAAAGAAGAAGCTGAAAAACAGGCTAAAGACCGTGCTTGGAAGTCTGGATTGCGGATTGGTATCAGCAGCTTACTATTATCCATTGGTTATATCATCATTGGTTGGACAGGATTAAAGGGTATGGGTGCTTTACAAGGTGGTGGTAAACGAAAAACACCAGCACGTTAATCTACCACATATAAATGAGTATCCGCCGTCAAATCTAATTGACGGCTTCTTATGAATCAGTTTTACAAAGCAATTCAAATTGAGTGAAATCGCTATAAAATCAGAAATGCTATCAATTTACATACTTACCTATAACGAAGAGGTAGATATTGCCCCTTGTATTAAGTCAGCGATGCTATCTGATGACATCATGGTTGTAGACTCATGCAGTAGTGATCGCACTGTAGAAATTGCCAGTTGTTATCCAGTTCGCATCGTTGAACACGCTTTTGAAAGTCACGGGAAACAACGCACCTGGATGTTAGACTCTGTAACTCCTAAATATGAATGGGTCTACATTCTCGAAGCCGACGAGCGAATGACACCAGAACTTTTTGCTGAATGTGTAGCCGCAACTCAAAATCCAGATTATATCGGTTACTACGTTGCTGAACGGGTAATGTTCATGAATCATTGGATTCGCTACAGCACTCAATATCCCCGCTACCAAATGCGTCTTTTCCGTCATGGTAAAGTTTGGTTCACAGATTATGGTCATACGGAACGGGAAGTTTGTAATGGCGCAACCAGCTTTATTAAAGAAACTTATCCCCATTACACTTGTAGCAAAGGTTTGACCCGCTGGATTGAAAAACATAACCGTTATTCTACAGATGAAGCTAAAGAGACTGTGTATCAATTACAAAACGGCGATGTGAACTGGCAAGATTTATTCCTTGGTAAATCAGAAGTGGAAAGACGACGCGCTCTCAAGGACGTATCTTTGCGTATACCTGCCAGACCAGTGACACGCTTCATCTATACGTATTTTCTCTTAGGTGGTTGCTTGGATGGGCAAGCTGGTTTAGCTTGGTGTACTTTGCAAGCATTCTACGAATACCTGATCCTGCTGAAAGTTTGGGAAATGAAATACAGCCGTAGTCAGCAGTCAGCAGTCAGCAGTAAACACTAAAATCTCCTTGGTGTCAGGCTTTGTTAGCCTTACCCAACAAATAACCACTTCTGAACACAGAAAACTAATCTTCTTAACAAAACTTATTTAAGAAATTCACTTCTGTGAATATATCACTTGCTCATCAATCAAGAGATATTCTTAGGCTATATACTGCTGTTTATATAATTATGAGCATCTGGGTGAGATTGCACGTTAGGATTAGTAATACCCAAGAAACTTGCAACAATCATTTACAAGTATTACAAAGAAAAGTAACACTGGTTAAATACCCCAGACTAATGCTTTTCTTTGATAGGGATTCAATTTTGTACGCAAAGCGGTTTAAACAGCTATTAACTTGATAATTACAGATGTTTTAGTCTGCTGAATCAAAATGTAGCCCGCCCAGAAAGAAGTATGAGACAAATTTCCCGGCTTTTGGGGACTATGGATACCAATCACAAAAATTTAAGTAGCCTAAAAAAAGGAGAATAGGGGCTTGGTAATTGAACGCCTAAAACAGGACTTAAAAAATGACCTGATTGCTGGTTTGTTGGTGGTGATTCCCCTAGCAACTACCATCTGGCTGACTATTACTATTGCCAGTTGGGTAGTTAACTTTCTCACCCAAATCCCCAAACAGCTAAATCCCTTTGATGGTCTACATCCTATATTAGTTAATGTACTTAACTTGGTAGTAGGACTAGCTGTACCACTACTAAGTATCCTGGTTATTGGCTTGATGGCTCGTAATATAGCTGGTAAGTGGTTACTAGATTTTGGTGAGCGTTTATTGCAAGCCATACCTTTAGCTGGCCAGGTGTACAAAACCCTCAAGCAATTATTGGAAACAATACTCAAAGATTCCAATGGCAAATTTCGCCGTGTGGTTTTATTAGAATATCCCAGACGGGGAATTTGGGCGATCGCCTTTGTCACTGGTGCAATTAACAATGATATCCAAGCTAAGATGTCTCAAAAAATGTTGAGCGTTTTCATCCCCACCACACCTAACCCCACCACCGGATGGTATGCAGTAGTACCAGAAGAAGAAGTAGTGAACCTCACAATATCAGTCGAAGAGGCTTTTAAAATCGTTGTTTCTGGTGGTATTGTTGCCTCTAATGCACCCCTATCCCCCTTGGTTTTACCAAAACCAGTATCTTCCCTAGAAGTTCAACAGCACGTAATTCCGGTTGAAGAAACTTAAATTGGGGACTGGGGACTGGAGGATATGAGGAGGATGGGAAAGATGAGGGAGATGGGGAAGTAATTTTCCTAATGACTAATGGCAATCCCCAGTGCCCAATCCCTATTTTGATTGTTTAAGTGTGTAAAAATTGATATAATAGTAGCTTTGTCTCCTTTTAATTAATTAATAACCTTACCCCCCAAAATTATGCAACCTCGCAAACCCCAACAAATAGCCCGTGAATTGGCGTTGTTAAGCCTCAGCCAACTGCCGGTAAACCCCAAGAAATTGGAGAAATTACCAGATGAACAATTAGTAGCCAAGTTAGTTTTAGGCGCAGTACGTACTTTGACTACAGAAGTTCAAGATACGCTCAATAATGCGGCGGGTGAACTGCAACGCAGTAATGACCGCCTCCTAACTAGCCAAACTAGGGCTTCAGACCTAAATACAGCTAGAACTATGCTTCAAGAAGCGATCACCTATACTCAAACAGCCATCAATCAAGTGGGTACAGCAGTTGATTTTCCAGAATTAATTCAGTTGGCTAATCAGGATAAAGAAGTTCGCAATTACGCCAAGGAAATTATCATCACCGTCAACGAAAATCGCAATGTCATAGATCAAATTATTTCTGATGCCTTAGTAGATTGGCAAGTAACTCGTTTAGCCCAAATCGACAGAGATATCCTGCAAATTGCAGCGGCAGAAATGAAGTTTATGGGAGTTCCAGCCAGTATCGCCATCAACGAAGCCGTAGAATTAGCCAAACGCTACAGTGGAGATGAAGGACATCGGTTTATTAATGGTGTCTTGCGCCGCGTCACAGAGCAAAAACAAACGGCATAGAGTGTCATCCTCACTTCAACACTGTCATGAATGCCTTCAGAGTGAGGATAACCCGTAAGTTTTCCTCCCCAGCAAACGTGGCGGATTAAATTAAACTTATATAGCAGGGAATAGGGAACAGAGAGCAGGGAACAAGGTTGAAAGTCTTTTTGTATCTGCTTTTTATCATAACAGTCTATTCTCATTCAACTGGCAAACCCTATCACTAACTGATAATTCATAACTAAAATAATATTGCTGCAATGGTTTTTAATTGGTTTCGTCGTCAACATAATGATTCTTCTGACACCGCTGAACAACAGCCAGAGGGGGAAACGCAGCCTATACAAGAAACACAACCAGAACCAGCTGTAGAAACTACAGAAGATACGGCTGAGTTGTTGGCTTTTGCTAAAGCTGCTTACAAAAATATTCAGCACAAACAACAAGCTCAGATTCAAGAAACTGACTCTGCTGAGGAAGATGCATCAATATCAGCAGCTATTCCTGAAGAAAAGACTCCAGAAGAAGTAGCAACATCTGTCACCGCAGAAGTAACCCCAGTAACTGTTTCTGAAGAACCCACTCGACAAGAAGTAGCCCCAACATCTTTTTCTCAAGAAACAACAGAAGTTTCTAGCCTAGAAAATCCAGCTACCTTATCTTTTTTAGAACGGGCAGCAGTAGAAAGACAAGCCAAACAAGAAAGATTGATAGCCACAGCCATTGAAGTTGAAGAACCAGAAACAACACCAAGTTTGGCATCAACTACAAGTACACCAGATGATATAGAAGCAGAAATTTCTGAACTGGAATTTGATGATGGGTTTGTGTGGTCAGTAGAAGTTTTGGCAGCCCAAGGAAGACGGGCAGAAGATGTTTCCATAGAAGAAATTACTTGGCTGAAAAAGTTACGCCAAGGCTTAGATAAAACACGGAGGAATATCCTCAACCAACTGAAAGCAATAGTTGGTCAAGGGCCTCTAAATCAAGCTGCTGTATCGGAAATTGAAGCATTACTACTGCAAGCTGATGTGGGTGTAGAGGCGACAGATTTTATTATTGATGCTTTACAGAAAAAACTCCGGGATGAAGTCACAGCTCCAGACGAAGCGATCGCATACCTGAAAAAAATTCTCCGGGATATGCTGGATGGACCCAATAAAGCCACTGAAAAATCTACCTTTGCGCCAGAGAAAGAGAACTTAAGCATTTGGTTAATCACTGGAGTCAACGGTGCTGGGAAAACAACCACAATTGGCAAAATAGCTCATTTAGCTCAGAAATCTGGTTATAAATGCTTAATTGGCGCTGCTGACACCTTCCGCGCTGCCGCAGTCGAACAGGTTAAAGTTTGGGGTAGTAGAAGTGGTGTAGAAGTTATTGCCAATCCCGGACAGAATACAGATCCAGCCGCAGTAGTATTTGATGCGATCACCGCAGCCCAATCACGAGGAACAGAATTACTATTAATAGATACTGCTGGAAGACTCCAAAACAAGAGAAACTTAATGGACGAATTGAGCAAAATTCGACGTATTATCGACAAAAAAGCCCCAAATATTCATGTAGAATCCCTCTTAGTTTTAGATTCTACCTTGGGACAAAACGGACTGCGGCAAGCTGAAGTATTTTCCCAAGCAGCCCAAGTAAGCGGTGTAGTCTTAACCAAACTCGATGGTACAGCCAAAGGTGGCGTTGCCCTGGCCGTTGTCCAACAATTAGGTTTACCCATTCGCTTTATTGGTGCTGGAGAAGGAATTGAAGATTTGCGCCCATTCTCCAGTTATGAGTTTGTCGAAGCCCTATTAAATGGCTAATTTCAGTTATCAGTTGTTATTCTCTCTCTACTCCCTGCCCCTGAACTCCTGTAACTTCTGTCACTCCTCATAACCCAGCTTGACGCAACTCATACTCCTGATTTCTAGAACTTAAAGTAATTCTTTTTTTTAACAAAAAATGCATAACTTCTGGTAGAATTGCACACTAAAGCCACCTTCATAACGCGCCTATTAGTTGATCCAATGCAGATCAGGGTTACTTGATCACTGCACAAAATATCGACAAACAAGCAGATTCCTGTAAGTAAGCTGGCTGAATACCCCTGATTTTTTTATCAGGTTCTACTTGCAAAATTGCTCATCAACACTATTCTTCAGCTATTTAGACATTTGAATTGTCATGGTTTACCTAAAACTATCTGAATTTGGGGTTAAAGACTTGAGATTATTGTTGTTCTAGGTAGTATTTCCATAGATTCTAGATATTTTTAGCCCAAAGCAAATTGCATTTTCAGCAATTTAAAATCTGCTAACCAATAAATTGAATATGGAAAATTTATATTGGTGCAAATCTTCAGGAAATGTATGTTATACCAGTTAGATGTTGGGAATATCTAAGTTGTATCTTTGTTTTGACAGGTGATGATGATAAATCTTTTTTCTCCAACTCCAGCAACAAAACAATAATAAACAACCCCATAAAAAATCAATCAGGCCAAAATTCTTCAGACTTACGCTTTAAGTCTAAGATATGACTTTGCAAGCGGAAAAGTTTTATTTCTCAGGGTATATGAATTACTAATTCAGTCATGAAAAGATTATAAACCGACTGAATAGTTGTGTAAATTACCGTTTTTGTGACCCATGTTTAAGTAAAAGATAAATTGCTATAAAGTCCCATAAAGTTAAGAAACCCCAATCAGCAAATGCAATACTCAGAAAAATCACATCCTAAGTCTTTCTACTCTTGCTAAAATGGCTAATTTTGTCCAAGATCATTGAGCGATACCAAAAACAAAGGATTGAAAAAGATCATAAATCTGCCATCTGCTAATATCAAGTGCAATAGTATATTTACCTGTGTCTCAAGTGCCTTCTCACCCCACTGAAAGTAATAGTAGTGCCGCGACAGATGTCACTCCAGTTGTGGCATTGAAAGAACTTGTGGCCAGGTTGAACCGCGAACAGAACAAAATTCAGGATTTGCTCAGTTCTTTAGGATTTGCTCTCAGAAGCTTTAATAATTTGAATCAGTTTTTGGAACTGATTCCACTCATGGCAACAAGAGTTACTGATGCTGATGGTAGTGCCTTATTTCTCTATAAACCTAATGGTCAAATTAGGTTAGAGCAGCTACATTGGCAAGATAGCCAACAACGAAAAAATATCAGGAAAGCCCTAGAAACTGCCAGCAGTCAAATTACTCTTTTACGTAATTCTGCACCACTAACAGCAACCACAGGCATTTTAGATGATGAAATGCAGCGCTACTTAGGTCCAGATGTACAAATTTTTGGTACAGCGATTTTAGTTAAGCATACAGAACGAGGATGGCTTTATGTATTAAGCCGTGATCCAGAATATACTTGGACAGAAACTAGACAAAAGTTGGTTAGGTTAGTTGCAGATCAAACAGCCGTAGCGATTGAAAACGATGAACTAGCAGTAGAACTGAGGAAGAAAGAACGCTTAGATCAAGAATTAGAAATTGGGGCAGAAATTCAACGCCGACTTTTACCGCGTCAATGTCCTAATATTCCTGGTGCAGTTTTGGCAGCACGTTGTAAACCTGCTAACCGTGTGGGTGGAGACTACTATGATTTTATTCCCACAAATAATAATCAGTTAAAATTGAATAATAGTAGTGCAGAAGATGCCCGTTGGGCTTTGGTAATTGGCGATGTGATGGGTAAAGGTGTTCCCGCTGGTTTAATTATGACAATGTTGCGAGGAATGCTAAGAGGTGAAGTATTACATGGTAATTCCGCAGCGGGAATTTTGCAAAATTTGAATCGAGTTATGTATGCGGATTTGGAAAATTCCCATCGCTTTGTGACAATGTTTTATTCAGAATATAATCCCCGCACAAGAGTTTTAGCTTATAGTAATGCAGCACACAATCCCCCTTTGTGGTGGCACGCTGCGACTAAAACTGTGAGCAGATTGGATACTTTGGGAATGCTAATTGGTTTGGATGCTAACAGCCAATATGAAGATGGGGAAGTACAATTAGAACCTGGTGATACGGTTATTTATTATACGGACGGCTTGACTGATGCGGCTGCGGCTAGTGGCGATCGCTTTGATGAAGATAATTTTGTCAATTCATTTAATGCGGCTTGTCGTTATTGCAATGGACCCCAGGAAATTGTTGATTATTTATTTGATAAAGTTGAGGAATTTATTGGTCCTGATAAGCAAAATACGGATGATATGACGTTGGTGATTTTGCAGATCTTGTAATTAATTGATTATCAGATTATGACTAGTACCGCCGTGAATTCAAAATGCTTCTTTCAGAAGAGCTACGCCAACAAAATTCAAAATTTATACGGCGTTAGCTTTTCAGACACTTGGAATGGTTGGTTTATTTACACCGTACTGTACTAGGTAAAAGCTAGCAGAACTTTCATTAAATACTGTGTCAAACTAAAAGCATCAACACCTAATTCTGTTCTTTCTTCCGCTGCCAAAATACCCGCTTGAGAATGCCACCAAGTCGCAGTTGCAACAACATCTTCAATAGGAGTTTGTTTATTTGCAGTTTGCGCTAATAATCCACCCATTAAACCAGTTAAAACATCACCACTACCACCACGGGCTAAAGCTGGTGTACTTTCAGAATTGATCCAAACAACACCTTGAGGGTTAGATATAGCTGTTCTTGCCCCCTTTAACAAAACTACAGCCCCAGTTTGAGCCGCTGCTGTTTGCACTGCTTTGACTCTATCTGTATAGGAAATATCAGGAAATAAACGATGAAATTCACCTGTGTGAGGACTAAGAACCGTTGTTGTCTGACGTCTTTGTAAAGTAGAAATAGTCCCTAATTGTGCCAATATATTTAAAGCATCGGCATCTAGAATTAAAGAAACTTGACTTTCAATTACTTGTTGAACAATTGGCGTGCTATCTTGAGTTAAACCGGGGCCACAAGCAATTACACTGAATGAACTTAAATGCGTTTTTCCTGGTAATTGTAAATGAGAAATTGCCCCTGTTTCTGTTTCAGGACATCCGATAATTAAAGCTTCTGGTAAATGAGAAACTAAAAGCGTTTTAACAGATTCAGGTACAGCAATAGATAACATTCCTACACCAGAAGCACGCGCACCCAAACCACTTAAAATTGCACTTCCAGCATAACGTCGTGAACCACAAATTAATAGTAAATGTCCTGATTTATATTTATGTGTAATTGGGGAACGGGGTAAAGGTAAAGACGCAATTACTGTGGTTTGAGTAATGCGTTTAATTTTCGGTACTTCTCCCAAAACAGTATGAATATCTGCTAAGGGAATATCAAAATCAATTAATTCAGGTTGTCCAATATATTCTAATGCTTGTTCTTGCAATAAACCCTGTTTCCATAAACCTAAACAAAAAGTCTGAGTAGCGCGAATAGCAGTTCCTAAAACTGCTCCTGTATCTGTATGTAAACCTGAAGGTAAATCAATACTAAAAACCTGTTTATTACATTCATTAAAATAATTAATTGCATAAGCAATAGAATCAGTAATTTCTCTTTCTAAACCAAAACCAAATAAACCGTCAACTAAAAAATCACAACTTGGTAACTTATCAGTTTCTTGAAAACAAGGAATTCCCAAACTTTGAGCATATTGAAAATGTTGATTAGTTAATTCCTTCAGTTTAGAGAAGGGTTGATAAATCCAAACTTGATAACCACGAAAGTGTAGTTCACGAGCTACGACTAAAGCATCACCACCGTTATGGCCAGGACCGACTAAAATTCCCACACATCGCCCTTTTGGTATGATAACCTGTAAGCGATCACTAATCAGTCCTGCTACTTTTTCCATCAAAGCTGCAACAGGCATTCCCGCTGCAAATATTCGCCCTTCAATGTCACACATTTGGGCAGATGTTACTACTATTTGTTCTTTAGTCATTGGTCATTAGTTATTAGTCATTAGACATTGGGCGTTAAAAGGATTTCTTCCCCATCTCCCTCATCTCCCTCATCTCCCTCATCTCTACCAGTCCCCAGTCCCTCACTTACCGTAATAAACTCTCGCATTTCCGTAGCCTAATTTTTTATTATAATCATTCCATTCCTTGGCTTCTGGAGGTTCGCTAAAAGGACCCACAGCTATATGCGCTCCTCTTGACTCTCATCTACACATTACTATTTTGAGCAAATACTCCGGCGGACTGATTCACCCAAATTGCGTAAATTATTAGGACTACTGGGAGTAATCACATACTAAGAAGTGGGATTTTTTTGGCTATATATAATTAATTCTGGTAATTCTATCATTCATTATAGCTAGGGGGATAATAAGAGAGTTCCGAGGTATTGCTGGAATATATTAGGATTATTGTTACCCCCTGTTCCATTATTACGCAAACCGACAAAACGAGCGCCAGAAATACCATTTAGTTCCAATTTTCCGAACCTTTGTTGAGTATTAAATTAAATGGTTTGCTAAAAACACCTGCTTGAATTATTGTTCTTCCACCGTAGTGTCGAACATAAGCACTACTTTCAATCTGACGTATGCGTTGCAAAGTTTGAGGATTATCACCGTCAACATAAATAAAGTAACGTTCGAAATCTTTGTTATCTTAACTGATTTGTTTGGTTTGGGAAGTTTGATAGTTTTCACTATTTCGACTAAATTCTATAGCTTGGGTCGTGTGTAATTGAGGTAATGCTTGTGCAATAGTGGGAACGTTTAAATCTGAATATATCCTGATACTGATTCAATTGTGCTTGTGTTACTCTATTTTGGGGGATGGTTGCCAAAAGACTGCCTATAATAAATAGCGAAATAGATAGGTAGGTAAATCGACCGACTATGAAAATCTGCATATTGATCACTTTCTTGAGCAACTATTTTCCATTAGTCATCATTGTAAACAGTTAATGGATAATTACGGAGATGGTTGAAACCCCATAACTGAAAGTTGCTTACTACCAAAGCTTTCGAGCAACTTGTGCTACAATTGGAAAGTCTAGCGTTTTGTTTAGGGTGAAAAATAATCTCCCAGTAATAATCAATCAGTAGCAAGTACTGTTAAAAGTATGAATTATGAAAAAAGTTGTCGTTGGTCTTTCTGGTGGCGTTGACAGTTCTGTAGCTGCCGCTATGTTACACAATCAGGGCTATGATGTAATTGGTTTAACCCTTTGGCTGATGAAAGGCAAAGGGCAATGTTGCTCTGAAGGAATGATCGACGCGGCTAGTATTTGTGAACAATTAGGCGTTCCCCACGAAGTTGTTGATATTCGGGATGTCTTTCAAGCCAATATTGTGGATTATTTACTATCGGGTTACAGTATGGGAATTACGCCGTTACCTTGTTCCCAATGCAATAAAACGGTGAAATTTGGGCCAATGGTGGAATATGCGCGGGAAAAATTGGGAAGTAATGCGATCGCTACAGGTCATTATGCCCAAGTTCGCTACGATGAAACCACCGGACGTTATAAATTGTTACGTGCAGTTTATCGTAACAAAGACCAATCCTATTTTCTCTATGATTTGTCTCAAGATTTACTAAGTGCTTCGGTTTTTCCTTTGGGAGAATTGAATAAAACCGATACCCGCAGAATTGCGGCTGAATACGGTTTAACAACTGCTGATAAACCAGAAAGTCAAGATTTATGCTTGGTGGAAAGTAACGGTTCCATGCGGGCATTTTTAGATAAATATTTAGCACCTAAACCCGGTGATATTCTCGATACCACTGGTAAAGTTTTAGGACAACATGATGGTGTTCATCATTACACAATTGGACAACGTAAAGGTATAGGTATTGCTGCGGACGAACCCTTGTATGTGATTGAATTGGATGCAGTTAATAACAGAGTAGTTGTAGGCGAGCGCACCAAAGGAACTCAATCAGAATGTACAGTAAATAGAGTAAATTGGGTTTCCATAGCTGAACCTGCAACCCCCATCCGTGCAGAAGTACAAATTCGTTATCGTTCACAACCCGTAACGGTGACAGTGATACCTTTAGAAGATTTTCGTGTGCGGTTGGTGTTTGATGAACCACAGTTCAGTATTACCCCTGGACAAGCTGCGGTTTGGTATGAAGAGGATAAGGTATTGGGTGGGGGAATAATTGAACAGTTCAGTTAATTCCCAAGATTTACCTAATCGTGAGGGAAGATTCTCATGGTGCAACCAGCCCTAAAACTTATCAAACTTGATGAATTTATTACTCAGTACGCCTATATTGATAATTATGAACTCATTGATGGGGAATTAATCGAAATAGAACCAACAGGACCCCATAAGTAACTGTCATCTTTAAATTGGGCAACGAAAACTGAATGTAGAAATTGATCGTCAGGACTTACCATATTTTATTTCCCATAGCTGCTTAATTAAACTATTGGGAACATAAACAGTCTTTCGTCCCGATCTAATTGTGTTAGACCAAACACAACTAATTAATGAACGATTATGGCAACAACAACCTGTAATTACACCAGGAAAATCAATTAAACTCATCGCTGAAGTCGTGAGTACACATTGGCAAAACGACTACGCCCGCAAAGTTGAAGATTACGCCCTATTAGGTATACTTGAATATTATTGGACTGTAGATTATTTGGGTATTGCTGGAAGAGAATATATTGGCAAACCCAAACAGCCAACTATTACAATTTGCACCTTAGTAGAAGATGAGTATCAAAAGCGATTGTTTCAAAACAACGAGCAACTCGTTTCTTCAAACTTTCCCAACTTGCAATTAACAGCAGAACAACTCTTTATGGTCTAATTGTTAGATGAAAAATTGAGAGGTTTGGTGTTTTACGGCTATGCAAGGATTAGAAAGGATTAGACAGGTCTTATGCAAGTGCTAGTGACAATCCTGAACTAATAATTAGAATTGCAGAATATCTAAGTCCTAAACAGTGAGAATATATTTTAGAAGCTTTCTACAAAAATGATCAAATATATGATCCTTGGCAATGTTCTGCTACCTTTCATACCTTATAGGTAATTCCCAATCTTGGTTAATTTCTGTTGAAGCTTCGGGGTATGCTTCCTCTAACTCTTGAAATCGCAAGCAATCTAATGCTAACTCAATTACTTGCGAGCGAGATTTACACTTTTTGGTAATTTTGTAGTTCTCAATAAACTGCACTAAAGAGGCCGCTAAGGAAATTGATATTTTTTCCGTTTACATAGTATTAGCATCCGGTAATCTCGTCTTTCTTCCTAAGACCTAGCATAAATAATATCTGTTTCTCTCCCTGCCTCCTGTCCCCTACCCCCTGCCTTCTTTTCCCAATCTTACCCTTTCCTACCGGCAATTAACAAAATTATTTTGACAAATTGTACTATATGTACCGGCAATTTGATAATTTAGTACATAGTTTGCAATAATATTTATAAATTACGGAAGGAATCACGTTGAGTTACCATCCAGATGCGATCGCCCCCCACGGCGGAGAGTTAATAAACCGAGTTGCTTCGTCAGAACAAAGAGAAGTATTTCTCTCCAAAGGTGACTTTTTACCGCGAGTGACACTTGATGAGCGAGCCCTTTCTGATTTAGAAATGATAGCCATTGGTGGTTTTAGTCCGCTGATTAGTTTCATGAACCAAGCCGACTACGATCGCGTAGTTACAGAAATGCGACTGGCCAACGGACTTATCTGGTCAATTCCAATTACACTATCTGTAACAGAAGAAAATGCAGCCCCTCTCCAACCAGGTGGTTTAGTGCGTCTGGATAACCCCAATGGGGAGTTTATTGGGGTTTTGGAACTGAGCGAAAAGTATAGTTATGACAAAAAACGCGAAGCTATCAATGTCTATCGCACAGATGATGTCAAACACCCTGGAGTGGAGGTACTTTATAATCAAGGTTCCGTGAATCTAGCTGGGGATATCTGGTTACTGCAACGTGATTCTCATCCCCAGTTTCCCAGCTACCAAATTGATCCTGCTCCTTCCCGGCAAATGTTTAGAGAGAAAGGTTGGAAAACTATCGTCGGTTTCCAAACTCGCAACCCCATCCACCGCGCCCATGAGTATATTCAAAAATGTGCTTTGGAAACAGTAGACGGTCTATTTTTACACCCATTAGTAGGCGCAACCAAAGAAGACGATATCGCCGCTGATGTGCGGATGCGTTGCTATGAAATACTCATGGAACATTATTACCCCTTAGATAGAGTAATTCTCGCCATTAATCCAGCGGCAATGCGTTATGCTGGTCCAAGGGAAGCTATTTTCCATGCTTTGGTTCGCAAGAATTACGGCTGTACACATTTTATTGTTGGGCGAGATCATGCTGGTGTAGGTGACTACTACGGCACTTATGATGCTCAATATATATTTGATGAGTTTGCGCCTGAAGAATTAGGCATTGTGCCAATGAAGTTTGAACACGCTTTCTACTGCACACGCACCAAACAAATGGCGACAACTAAAACCAGTCCGAGCAGACCAGAAGAACGGGTTCACCTGTCGGGTACAAAAGTCCGGGAGATGTTGCGTCGTGGTGAGTTACCCCCATCAGAATTCTCTCGTCCTGAAGTAGTGGCTGAGTTAGCACGGGCAATGTCTATCCCACAAGCAGCTTTAGCTGAACCCTGATGGAAAAGCAGCAAAAAGTGTAAATTGAAACTTTACTCTATAGCCCTCAGCCCCTTAAGCTGTTAGCTGATGGACTAAGGGCTGATGCTAATTATGAAACGGCGTGCGTTTTTAGAACGAATTGGCTCCATACTGGCAGTATTGGGACTGACTGAAGCTGAGTGGTTAACTTTAGGGAATCGCTATTATCAAGCTTTAGCACAACCAAAACCGCGTAAGTTGGCATTGTTAATAGGTATCAATCAATATCCACAGAGTCCTATCCTTAGTGGTTGTTTGACTGATGTGGAATTGCAAAAAGAACTTTTGATTCACCGCTTTGGCTTTGCATCTGCGGATATTCTCACCTTAACTGACGAACAAGCCAGCCGGGAATTTATCGAAGCGGCTTGTTTAGATCACTTGGGTAACCAAGCGAAAGCTGATGATACGGTCGTTTTTCATTTTAGCGGCTATGGCACTCGTGTTAAATTGGCAACTTTTCCAGAGACTGTGGAAAATGCCTTAATTCCTTCCGATGTAGATACACAGAATCAACTATCTGTCAACTATTTATTAGAACAAACTCTTTTATTGTTGTTGCGCTCACTCCCTACCAACCGAGTCACAACAATATTAGATACTAGTTATTATGCTACCAGTACATTACAGAACCCTGCTTTGAAATTTCGTTCCCGCCCAGAATCATCAGTAGCAAAGTTAGCACTGGAGGAATTGGCATTTCTCAAACAGCAACAAACCCAGAATCCCGCACTTAACAATGCAATAATGCTAAAAGCAACCTCGACAGAAAATCAGCAAGCGGGAGAATTGCTTTTTGGTAATTTCAGCGCAGGTTTATTTACCTACGTCTTGACCCAATATTTATGGGAAACTACCCCAGCCACAACCATTCAAATTCTGCTCTCTCATGTCCGTAGTTCCATATGCAAATTGGGTAGCAAACAGCAGCCAGGGTTATGGACTGAAAAGAAAAATCCTCAAAATGGTTTAATTATTGATAATTTCCCCCTGGTAAGTAGTGATGCAGAAGGAGTGGTAATAGCTCTAAATGAAGGTGGTAAAGCAGTCGAGTTATGGCTGGGAGGATTACCTCTGCAAGTTTTGGAATACTATGGAGTTAACTCCAGATTGATTACACCGACTGGAGAACAGTTAATCTTTAAGTCGCACAATGGTTTAACTGCAAAAGCACAGATATCCAACCAAGACGCTACCACATCGCTACAAGTTGGGCAAGTAGTACAAGAAGCAGTGCGCGTCTTACCTCGGAATATTAGTTTAACTGTTCTCTTAGATTCTGGTCTAGAAAGAATTGAGCGTGTAGATGCTACCAGCGCCTTTGCGACAATTACTCGGATAGTTAACATTACAGCAACAGAACAGAAGCCTGATTATATATTTGGCAAGTTAAAAAACATACCGAGTCGTTATGGTCTTTTTTCCCTTGATGGTGAAGTAATTCTCAATACGGCCGGGGAAACTGGAGAAGCCGTGAAAGTAGCAGTGCAGAGATTAACACCAAAATTTTCTACCCTGTTAGCAGCAAAGTTATGGCGACTGACAGAAAATCAAGGTTCTTCTCGCTTGGCTGTGAAAGCTACTTTAGAGATGGTGAACAACATCTCACCCGGTGTCGTGATGCAACAGCAAACATGGCGCGGTTTTAGTGGGGAAAGTACAACTCATAAAGCACTCACCACCCCAGGAACAGCTATTCCCACAGTTCCCGTCGGGAGTACGATGCAGTATAGGGTGGAAAATTTGAGCGCTCGCCCGATATATTTAATGTTAGTGGGGTTAAATAATAGTAGAAGTGCGATCACCTTTTACCCTTGGGAAGTCTCTAAACTAGCAGATACCTCTGACACCAAACCTCATCTCCGAGAAATAGTCATTTCTCCTGGACAAACTGTGAGATTACCAGAAAACAATGCTACTGCTGGTTGGACGCTTCCTTCCCCAGTTTTCTTTTGTGAACACCAACTAATTCTTAGTACCTCTCCCTTCACTGAAACCCTCGCAGCCTTGGGAACTACCAAGTATCCTAGTTCTGATCAACAGCCCATTAGCCCTTTAGTTAATGCTTTAGAAGTTGCCCAAGCCTTGCTTCAAGATTTACATAATGCCAGTAAAATTAAAGTAGAAATTACTGGAGCTGCTGCTGACTCTTATGTATTAGATGTGAATAATTGGGCAAGCCTTAACTTTAGTTTTCAAGTGGTTCCAACCCTCCACTTTTAGAACTGGTAAGTTTTGTGGCAGGGTCTAAATGTTAGTTATAAAACTAAATTACGAATTAGGAATTACTTATTGATCTAGGGACTGGAAGCAGTATTACAAATTACAAATTAATGTTAATCTACAACTTTAATTAATCCTCCTTTTAAAGCATCAAATACTTTATTAATTTGCCTAAGATGGTGCTCGCTTAGTCCGTCTTCAGTCAAAAGACTGGACATCATAATCTGTTGATCTTTTTGTGTAATTCGGCGATTAGCAAATATGCATTCCAAGATTGGCTCTAAATTGCTAGGGTTTGAGTTGACATTGAATTGCATATTATTGTTTTCTAGCATTTTAATATACTCTTCATAGTAACTAACTTTACAAGAACAAAGTTTCATAAACTTGCCATTCGTAGCTTTACCGAAACAAAAAAAACGATTTCATTACTAGCGTGTACCTTTGGATTATTCACATTTCCGGTAGAATAACTTAGCCGGTTAAAAATTTCATGATTTAAAAAAATGACACTAGCACAGATTGGGATCATTGGTGGCAGTGGGTTATACAAAATGGAAGCCCTTAAAGATGTGGAATCTTTAGAACTTCAGACACCTTTTGGCGCACCATCAGATGCAGTAATTCTGGGGACTCTGGTGGGAACAAGAGTGGCTTTCTTAGCTCGTCATGGTCGTAACCATACGCTATTACCTACGGAGTTACCCTTTCCCGCTAATATTTATGCTATGAAGCAATTAGGTGTGAAATACTTAATCTCTGCCAGTGCAGTTGGTTCATTGAAAGCAGAGGCGAAACCACTAGATATGGTAGTGCCAGATCAGTTTATTGACAGAACAAAAAATCGCATCTCTACGTTTTTTGGTGAAGGAATTGTGGCGCATATTGCTTTTGGTGAGCCGATTTGCAAAAATTTGGCTGGAGTTTTAGCTGATGCGATCGCTTCTTTGAATTTAACAGATGTTACTCTCCACCGTGGTGGTACTTATGTGTGTATGGAAGGCCCGGCATTTTCTACCAAAGCAGAATCAAATCTTTATAGAAGTTGGGATGCAACAGTCATTGGCATGACCAACTTGCCAGAAGCAAAGTTAGCTAGAGAAGCGGAAATAGCTTATGCTACCTTGGCTTTAGTTACCGATTATGATTGTTGGCATCCAGATCACGACAGTGTGACCGTAGATATGGTAATTGCTAATTTACAGCGGAATGCAGTAAATGCTCAAAAGGTAATTGAAGAAACTGTGAAGCGTCTCAGTGAAAATCCCCCTGTGAGTGATGCACATTCCGCTTTGAAATATGCAATTTTAACCAACTTAGGCAATGCACCCACAGCTACGAAGGATAAATTGGCTTTCTTGTTGCAGAAATATTTGTAAAAGGGAATAAGGAACAGGTGACAGGGAACAGATTATTCTCCCTCATCTCCCTAGACTTTTGTTCACATTGAATCGAGGTGACGACGTAATTTACTGCTGAAAACATCTATTACAGTCACTACCACCAATAACACCAACATCATGGTTGTCGCTTTTGTGTATTCAAAACCGTCTATATAGCTTTTTAACTCAAAGCCAATCCCACCTGCAGCAACTATACTGAGTACGGAAGGCCCAAGAATAATAGACCTATTGCAAAACTGTTTCTGTGGTATGATATGAGAGTCTTAGACTTTATGTATTTTTGGTGTTCTTTGGGCTGGCTAATTCAAACATAACCCTGTAACTCTAACTTTTGACTAAAACAAAGATAAGCGCCCATTCTATCATAAAATTGATTCTTCAAGAGGTCTATTGTATTCAAACATGCACAGGGTATAACCTAAACTCAAGGGCAACACCTGCGGTAGGATGGCATATTGAGCTATTTGAATTCTGGATGCACCAATCACTTGTAAAGATTCTAGAGACGGAGAATTGACTGCTTCAATTGCTTCCTGATAAAATTTAGCCAGAACCTATTGTCTAGATTGACAAAGCTATTTCTACAAGCTTAAAACTTGGGAAAATCCGGCTTGCAAGTTATCTATCGCATATTCCGTCATAAACTATACGTCCAGCATCTAAAACGATAACTCTTTGGGCTTATTCTGCGGCTATGCTCAAATCATGTAAAACTGTAATAATAAATAGTCAAGCCTTGCTCGCTATTGAGTTCTGCTAAAATCTACATCACTTGTTGAGATGCAAGTACATCTAACCCGGTAATCGGTTCGTCGGCTAAAAGTATTTGTGGTGATTGAATTAAAGCACGTGCGATCGCGACTCGTTGTTCATGTCCACCGAAGTTACCAGTTTTTTGATATATCTGCCTTCTGCCTCCTGCCTCTTAAATTCCTACTTCTAATAAGAAAGCTTCCATTGCTTCCCAAGAAATACCTTGTTGAATATAACGGGGTGATTCAGGATTATAAGGACTAGCTATACGGTCAATGCTGATAGTTAGTTGTTGCTTCATCTGGTAATAGAGGTACATCTGGATCAAATGCCGTTGATTGCATTAAAGAACTAGAAAAGCCCTTAAAAACTGCAATTTTATCTTGGTCATCAGCAATACTTATAGACACTATTAGAACTTCTTGAGAAAGTACAAGTTAGTTGATTATTTGCAGTATTATCATTAACTCGACAATTAACCTGTATACTTTATCTTTTTTTTATGTTCTTTGAAACCGAGTTGTTCTAATAATTCCAGAGCAAGAATCTGATCGCGTTTAGGAAAACCAAACAAAGTTTGTCCAGTTATTCTCACACCTAAAGGATCACAAAGCAGATTTTCAATAGCTGATAATTGCCGAGTTAAACCACCTCCTTGAAATAACATCCCAATGTCCCAGCGAACTTTCGTTAATGTTTGGTGAGTTATTTGTACACCATGAATGTAAATTTCACCTGCCACCAATGAAATCCCTGTTTTACCAACTCACTCACAGGAAAAATAAACCCATAACCAGAGGTAGGGGAAGTAAACGCCATTCTTTTCCCGGATTTCTCACAAGCAGTAAGAAATAAATTCATATCACCTGATGTGAGACTAAATTTTGATACATCATCAATCAAAATTCAATCGCAGAGATAAATTAAATATAAAATCGCATTTATAAAGCTAAAATAGTCACTATCTTTTTATTGGTAGTAAGAGCAAAATGCTCTGTTCATCAAATTAAGCATGACAAAACAAGACTTGAATCAACCCAAGGGCGAAGTCTGATTAATTAGAAATAAGTAAAAGGCAATTTAACTTCAAATTAAGCAGTATTAGTGAGTATTGTTAAGCGTCTATGAGCAGTAGGAAAGATATGTCTGTATGGGCAAGAACTAGTAATCGCAATTAAAATGGGACGTGTACTGACAGTAAGTAAAGCTTCTAACTGCAATAATTTGGTACGAATAGTCCCAACAGTAGCATTTTGTAATTCGGTTTTAGCTAAACATTTTTGACCCAAGGCATTGAGCAAAACCTAAGCTATAGAAGAGAACCATAAACCTAATTGATTTCCCGCAAATGTATGGTTGCTTGTTCTATCACTAAAAAGTTCTAATTGTTGTTCTTTAAAACGATTTTCCATCTCCCCTCGCTGACAATATTTTTGTCTATATAGTTGACTAGGAGGTACTTTATTAGTAGAAAGTGAAGTTACAACAAAACGAACATTAGTCCCTTTTACTCCATATTCAACTTTAAAAATAACACGACGACTACGGCTCCAAGATTCACGAGTTTTATAGTCTAACGATTTATAC